>Ga0209333_1000126_pt1 | contig 42896 bp, 34 predicted proteins | sample BlaSpr_A8_OM2_O3_FD_187982 | JGI IMG/M metagenome (GOLD analysis project Ga0209333, IMG submission 187982) | Forest soil microbial communities from Thunder Bay, Ontario, Canada - Black Spruce, Ontario site 2_A8_OM2_O3 (SPAdes) (version 2) | ecosystem: Environmental > Terrestrial > Soil > Boreal... | reverse complement strand
TCCGCGCGTGTTCGGGATCGCGTGGGCCTACGTCGCGCATACCGACAGCCACTTCGACACGCAGACGCTGGCCAGGTTCGTGCAGGCCTACCAGCGCGTGCAGCCGCTGACGATCGGCGAGCTGTGGGCGGTCGCGATCACGCTTCGGATCGTGCTGGTGGAAAACCTGCGGCGCGCCGCCGATCTGATTGGCCAGGGCCGGACGCAACGCCAGCGAGCCGACGCGCTGGCGGACAAGCTGCTCGGCGCAAACGGCCGCGAGGCGGAGCCGGCCGAGGCCGTGTTCAAGGATATTGATCGGTCACCGCTGCCGCCGGCGTTCGCGGTGCAGATGGTTCAACGCCTGCGCGATCAGGACGCCAAGGTGGCGCCGGCGCTCAATTGGCTGGATCAGCGGCTGGCGGCGCAGGGCATCACGGCCGACGAGATCGTCCGCGAAGTGCATCAAGGGCAGGGCGCGATGAACGTCACGGTCCGCAACGTGATTACCAGCATGCGTCTGATGTCGGCGGTCGATTGGGCGGATTTCTTCGAGAGCGTGAGCGCGGTCGATGCGCTGCTGCGCGCCGACAGCGACTTCGCCGCGATGGATTTTGCCACCCGCGATCGCTATCGGCATGCGATCGAAAAACTTGCGCTGGGTTCGGGGCGCACCGAAGTCGAAGTTGCACAAAGCGCGATCGATTCGGCGCAGAGTGCGGCGGCCGAAAAGCCAAAGGACGGAGCGCCAGACCGTCGCGCGCACCATCCGGGCTACTACCTTATTTCACAGGGACGTCCCGCGCTCGAAGCGAAGCTGGGATTTCGTGCGCCGGTCCGCGACTGGATCGCTCGCGCCAACAAGAAAGCCGGAATCGAGGGATACCTCGGTACGATCGCGGTCGTCACCGCGGTAATCGTCGCGCTCGGCCTGCTGGCAGTCGCGGACGCGCGCATTGGCGAATGGACTCGCTGCGTGCTTGCGATGCTCGCGATAATTCCCGCGATGGACGCGGCAATCGCATTGGTCAATCGCGCGGTCACAAGCGTCATCGACCCCGCGACGATTCCCGCGCTGGCGCTGCGCGATGGAATACCGGCGAACCTGCGCACGCTGGTCGTCATGCCGACGCTGTTGACCGCGCACGCCGAGATCGACGAGCAGATCGAGCGCCTCGAGGTGCACTATCTGGCGAGTCCGGACGGCGAGCTGTACTTCGCGCTGCTGTCGGATTGGATCGATTCGGTAAACGAAACGGCGCCCGGCGACGACGATCTGCTGGCGGCTGCGAAGACGGGAATGGCGCGTCTGAATCAACGTCACCAGCCGGGGCCGGCCGGCCCGAGATTTTTGCTGCTCCATCGCAAGCGCGTCTGGGACCCGGCTGAAGGCGTGTGGATGGGATGGGAGCGCAAGCGCGGAAAGCTGCACGAACTGAATCGGCTGTTGCGCGGCGCGGCGGATGTCAGCTTCGTCGGGTCGGATGGTCACCCACCCGCGGTCCCTGCCGGCGTGCGCTACGTGATCACGCTCGACGCCGACACGCGCCTGCCGCGCGGCGCGGCCAAGCGGATGGTCGGCAAGATGGCGCATTCGCTGAATGCTCCGCGCTTCGACCATCAACTCGGCCGCGTCGTCGAAGGTCACGCAGTTCTTCAGCCGCGCATCACCGCATCGCTGCCGACTGGACGCGACGGCTCGATTTTCCAGCGCATTTTTTCGAGCGGCGCGGGAATCGATCCGTACGCCTTCGCGGTTTCCGACGTTTACCAGGATCTTCTCGATGAAGGCTCATACAGCGGCAAGGGGATTTACGATGTCGAGATGTTCGAAGCCGCGCTCGCGGGCCGCGTTCCCGACGACACGCTCCTGAGCCACGATCTTTTCGAAGGAACTTTCGCGCGCTCGGGATTGATCTCCGACGTCGAGCTGGTCGAGGAGTTTCCGGCACGCTACGACGTTGCCGCCGCGCGTCAGCATCGATGGGCTCGCGGTGATTGGCAATTGCTGCCGTGGATTCTTGGGCGCGCGCACGCCTCCAATGGCGGACCGGATGCCTCGCAACCGCGGGACGGCCGCTCGACGATGCCGTCGCTCGGACGCTGGAAGATGATCGACAACCTGCGCCGTACGCTGTCGGCGCCATTCGTGTTGCTGTCGCTGGTCGCCGGATGGACGCTGCCGCCGGCCGTCGCCGCGATGTGGACCGTGTTCATCGTCGCGACGATCGCAACGGCGCCGATGCTCCCGTTCGTCACCGGAATCATTCCGCGCCGCCGCGACATCTCCAAGCGCAGTCACATCCGCGCGGTCGCCACCGACTTTGTGATGGGAGCCTCGCAGCTCGCGATGCTGATGATCCTGCTGGCGCATCAGGCGTGGCTGATGACCGACGCAATTGTGCGCACGCTATACCGCCTGTTCGTCAGTCATCGGCTGATGCTCGAGTGGACGACGGCGGCGAAGGCGAAGCGGATGAAGCGGCAGGACGTTCGTGGCTTTTACGCGACGATGGCCGGCGGGCTGGCGCTCGCACTCGCGACTGCGGCATTCGTCGCATGGGTCGGTCGCGGCGGCGGAGTGATCGCGCTGCCGTTCGTGGTGTTGTGGATTCTGTCGCCGGCGATCGCTCGATGGACGAGTCTGCCGCCGCCGGTCGAGGGCACCAAGGCGCTGACGTCGGCCGACACGGTGGCGCTGCGGCTGAGCGCTCGCCGCACCTGGCGGTTCTTCGAGCAGTTCGTGACGGCGGAAGATAACATGCTCCCGCCCGATAATTATCAGGAAGACCCCAAGCCCGTGCTGGCTCATCGGACGTCGCCGACCAACATCGGCCTCTATCTGTTGTCGATCATCGCGGCGCACGACTTCGGCTGGATCGGAACGCACGAGACCGTCGAGCGCCTGGGCGCGACTCTCGACACGATGAAGCGGATGGAACTGTTCCGCGGGCATTTCTACAACTGGTACGGAACGCGTGACCTGCGGCCGCTGGACCCCAAGTATGTGTCGTCGGTGGACAGCGGCAATCTGGCGGGACATCTGATCGCGCTGGGTAACGCATGCCGCGAAATGATCGCGCACCCAGTGGCCGACCATCAATGGCTCAAGGGCGTCGAAGATTCGATCGCACTCATTCGCGAGTCACTGCCGGCGTTGACCGCCGACCGCCGCAGCCACACTGTCACGCCCAGGCAGCTCGAAGAAGTGCTCGAGACCATGGCGCCGTTGATCCAGTCGGAGCCTCCGACGGTCAAGGAACTTACCGCGTGGCTGGAAGAACTTGCGGCCGAGAGCGACTCGATCGTCGACATCGCACGCGCGCTGACGCTCGAGCGCGCCGACGCCGCGGCCGGCGACGTGCTCGTATGGGCGGAGGCACTGGGCGCTTGCGTCCGCAGTCATCAGCGCGATGTCGAGTTGCTGAGGCCGTTGGCAACTCGCGGGACTGGCGAGACGCCAACCGATCCGATACCGGCGCTGGGCGATTTGCCGGACATATATAATGACGTGGCAAGCCGTGACCCGGCGGTTGAGCGGGTCGAGCTTTCGCGCGCGAGCGACGCCGCCAATGCGCTCGAGCGGCGGCTGACCGAACTCGCCGCGACCGCCGGCAAGATGCTCGACGCGATGAAGTTCGACTTTCTGTTCGACCCCGCGCGCCAGCTTCTGTCGATTGGCTATCGCGTAACTGACGGCAGTCTCGATCCCAATTGCTACGACCTGCTTGCGTCCGAGGCGCGGCTGGCGAGCTTCGTCGCGATCGCCAAGGACGAAATTCCGGCGCGGCACTGGTTCAGGCTGGGACGTGCGATGACCCCGGTCGATCGCGGCTCGGCGCTGATTTCGTGGTCGGGCTCGATGTTCGAGTACCTGATGCCGTCGCTGGTGATGCGAGCGCCGGCCGGCAGCCTGCTCGAGCAGACTACTCGGTTGGTGGTGCGCCGGCAGATGGCCTATGCCGCTGATCTTGGCATGCCGTGGGGAATTTCGGAGTCGGCGTACAACGCGCGCGACCTCGAGCTCACCTATCAATACTCCAACTTCGGCGTGCCGGGACTCGGGCTCAAACGCGGGCTCAGCGAGAATGCGGTAATCGCGCCGTATGCGACTGCGCTGGCGGCGATGGTCGATCCGGAGGCTGCCGCGCGGAACTTCTCCCGGCTGCTCGCCGCGGGCGGCCGCGGCCACTTCGGCTGGTACGAGGCGCTGGACTATACGCCGTCGCGCGTTCCCGAAGGCGAGAGCGTCGCGATCGTGCGCGCCTACATGGCGCATCATCAGGGCATGACGCTGGTCGCGCTGGCCGACGCGCTTAACGACGGCGCGATGCGCTCGCGGTTTCACGCTGAGCCGATCATCCAGGCGACCGAGTTGCTGCTCCAGGAGCGAACGCCGCGCGACGTCGGGGTGGCGCGCCCGCGTGCCGAAGAGGTCAAGTCGGCGGCCAACGTTCGCGAGAGCGCGCCGCCGACGATTCGCCGCTTCCATTCGCCGCACGATCTGATCCCGCGCACGCATCTTTTATCCAACGGCAAGTACACCGTGATGATCACGGCGGCCGGGTCGGGCTTCAGCCACTGGCAAGACCTGGCGGTTACGCGATGGCACGAGGACGTCACGCGCGATTCGTGGGGGACGTACGTCTTCGTTCGCGATGTGCAGAGCGGCAAGGTCTGGTCGGCGGGTTTTCAGCCGGCCGGGGTCGAGGCGGACAGTTACGAAGTCGAGTTCTCCGAGGATCGCGCGGAAATCGTGCGGCGCGACGGCACCATGACGACGACGCTCGAAGTGGCGGTGTCGCCCGAGGACGACGCCGAAGTCCGGCGTGTGTCGATCACGAATCTCGGCAGCCGCGTGCGCGAGGTCGAGTTGACCTCGTACGCGGAAGTCGTGCTGGCGCCCGCGGCGGCCGACACGGCGCATCCGGCTTTCTCCAAGATGTTCGTGCAGACGGAGTTCGACGCCGAGGTCGGCGCGATTCTGGCGACGCGGCGGCTGCGATCGCCCAGCGAGGTACCAATCTGGGCGGCGCATCTGGCGGTGACCGAAGGCGAAACCGTGGGCGAGATTCAGTTCGAGACCGACCGCGCGCGATTTCTCGGCCGCGGTCGCGACCTCCGCGACGCGGTTTCGGTGATCGACGGGCGACCGCTCTCGGATACCGTGGGCACCGTGCTCGATCCGATCTTCAGCGTCCGCCGGCGCCTGCGCATCCCGGCCGGCGCGACCGCGCGCGTCGCGTTTTGGACTATCGTCGCGCCGAGCCGGGCCGAAGTGATCGACCTGGTAGACAAGCATCACGACTCGAGCGCCTTCGAGCGCGCGGTGACGCTGGCGTGGACCCAGGCGCAAGTGCAATTGCACCATCTGCGGGTTAACGCCGACGAAGCGCATCTCTTTCAGCGCATCGCCAACCGCGTGCTCTATTCGGATCCGACCCTGCGGCCTTCGTCCGACCTGCTTCGGCGAGGCGAGGGCGGCCAGTCCAAGCTATGGCCCGCCGGAATTTCCGGCGACTTGCCCATCGTGCTGGTGCGGATCGACGACACCGACGATCTCGAGATCGTGCGCGAGCTGGTTCGCGCGCATGAATACTGGCGGATGAAGCGGCTGAGCGTCGATTTGGTGATCCTCAACGAGCGGCCGCCGTCGTACCATCAGGAACTGCAAGGCGCGCTCGAGGGTCTCGTGCGAACGGTGCCGTCGCGTGCGCTCGCTGACGGGCAGGGCGCGGGCGGAAGTATATTCGTGCTGCGCGCCGACCTGGTTTCCGCTGAGCTGCGCAGCGTGCTGCAGACCGTGGCGCGAGCGGTGTTGCTGAGCCGGCGCGGGACCTTGTCCGAGCAGGTCAAGCGGCTGGAAACGTTCCAGCCGGCGGCAAGTCCGCCGCCGCCGCGAACGCGCGCGAGACGTCCAGCGGATATTTTGCTGCCGCGGCGCGATCTCGAGTTCTTCAACGGACTCGGCGGGTTCGCCGCCGATGGACGCGAGTACATGACGATTCTCGGCGAGGGACAATGGACGCCGGCGCCGTGGATCAACGTGATCGCGAATCAATCGTTCGGCTTCCAGGTCTCGGTCGAGGGCGCGGGCTACACCTGGGCAATCAACAGCCAACAGCATCAGATTACGCAATGGTCGAACGACCCGGTCAGCGACCGTCCCGGCGAGGTGCTTTATGTTCAGGACCTCGATACCGGCGATCTGTGGGGACCGGCCGCGCTGCCGATTCGCGAGGATGGCGCGCCGTATGTCGTTCGTCACGGCCACGGCTACAGCGTCTTCGAGCACACCTCGCATGGAATCTCGCTCGAGCTGACGCAATACGTGCCGCTCGACGATTCAGTCAAGATCTCGCGCTTGAAGATTCGCAATCTCTCGCCGCGCGCGCGGCGTTTGTCGGTGACCGCCTACGTGGAATGGGTGCTCGGCACTGCGCGCGGCGCCGCCGCCCCGTACATCGTCACCGAGATCGAGTCCGAGACGCACGCGGTGCTCGCGCGCAACTCGTTCAGTATCGAATACGGGAGTCGAATATCATTCGCGGATTTGAACGGCGAGCAAACCTCGTCGACCGCGGATCGGACCGAATTTCTTGGCCGCAACGGCACGCTCGACAATCCCGCGGCGCTCGCGTCGGCCAAGCCGCTGTCCAATCGCGCTGGAGCCGCGATGGATCCGTGCGCGGCGCTGCAAACCGCGGTATCGCTCAAGCCCAGCGCCGTTGCTGAAGTCGTTTTCATTCTCGGCGATGCGGCGAGCAAGGCTGACGCGATAGCGTCGATCAAGAAATATCGCGCCGCCGACCTCGACTCGGTCCTGGCCGCGGTCACGCATTATTGGGACGACTTGATGGACACCGTGCAGGTCAAGACTCCGGACCGCTCGATGGACATCATGCTCAACCGATGGCTGCTGTATCAGACGCTGGCGTGCCGGGTGTGGGCGCGGTCGGCCTTTTACCAGGCGGGCGGAGCGTACGGCTTTCGCGATCAGATCCAGGACGTGATGGCGCTGACGGTCGCGCAGCCAGCGCTCACGCGAGATCAACTGATTCGTGCGGCGTCGCGCCAGTTCGTCGCAGGCGACGTGCAACATTGGTGGCTGCCGCCGGCCGGACAGGGCGTTCGCACGCGCATCGCCGACGATCGCGTCTGGCTGGCGTATGCGGTCGCTCATTATATAGAGGTGAGCGGCGACCTCGGCATCCTCGATGAAGCCGTCCCTTTCCTCGACGGCCCGGAGCTGAACGCCGACCAGGTCGAGTCGTTTTTTCAGCCGACGGTCTCCGATAAGCGCGCCACCATCTTCGAGCACTGCGCGCTGGGCCTCGACCGAAGCCTTGCGGTCGGCGTCCACGGAATTCCGCTGTTCGGGTCGGGCGACTGGAACGACGGCATGAACCGCGTCGGCGAGGCGGGTAAGGGCGAGAGCATCTGGCTCGGATGGTTCCTCTACTCAACGCTCGAGGCGTTTGCGCCGCTGGCAGATATTCGCGCCGACACTGCGCGCGCTGCGACCTGGAGGAGTCACGCGACGGCGCTGGCGACCTCGCTCGAGCGCGACGGATGGGACGGCAACTGGTATCGCCGCGGTTACTTCGATGACGGCACGCCGCTCGGCTCGGCCGGCAATATCGAATGCCGAATCGATTCGATCGCGCAGTCGTGGAGCGTGATCTCCGGCGCCGCGAGTCCGGGCCGGGGCGCTGCCGCGATGGCCGCGGTCGACGAAAATTTAGTCAAACGCGAAGAAGGCCTGGTCCTGCTGTTCACGCCGCCGTTCGATCACACTCCGCTCGACCCCGGTTACATCAAGGGCTATCCACCGGGCATCCGTGAAAACGGCGGCCAATACACGCACGGCGCGCTATGGTCGGTGATCGCGTTTGCGATGCTTGGCGACGGCGACAAGGCCGCCGAACTGTTCTCGATGCTGAACCCGATCAGCCACGCCAACACGCGCGCCGGAATCCATCGCTACAAAGTCGAGCCGTACGTCGTCTGCGCCGACGTCTACTCGACCCCACCGCATGTCGGCCGCGGGGGATGGACCTGGTACACGGGCTCGGCGGGCTGGATGTATCGCGCGGGCCTCGAATGGATCCTGGGCTTTCGACTGCACGGCGAAACCTTGCTGCTCGATCCGTGCATCCCTGCCAAGTGGCCGGGTTTTGAGATTAGTTATCGATACGGCTCAACGCGCTATGAAATCGCGGTCGAAAACCCGCGCGGCGTCAGCCGCGGGGTGACCAGCGTGGAGCTCGACGGCAAGGCACTTGCCGCGGGCCCGGCGCAAATAGCGCTCGTCAACGATCACGTGACGCATCGCGTGCGGATTGTACTCGGCTGATTAGGGAATTCGTTCCGGGTCCAGGCGCTTTTTTCGGATCGCGATCACGGTGCCCAGCACCCGGCCACGCTCGTCGCGGATCGTTGTGCTGTTTTCCTCGACTGCGATCTCGCTGCCGTCGCGCGCCGTGAGAATCCCCTCTGCGAAGCCCCCGCCGGCTAGTGCGACACTCGGCGACAATGGCCGCGGATTCGCCGTGAGTGAGACCCGCACGACTTCGGCCAACTCCTTTCCGATAGCCAGATCCGCGGTCCATCCGGTGAGACTCTCGGCGCGCGGATTCATAAACCGGATTCGCCATTCAGCGTCCGTCGCGATCACCGAATCCCCGATGCTGCGAAGGGTGGCGGTCAGCCAGCGCTCGCTCTCCTTGAGCTTGCGTTCCATTCTGTGGCGATACAGCGCCATCTCGACCACGATCATCAACTCGCGCTCATCGAACGGCTTCAGCAAGTAGCCGTACGGCTCAGTCAAGCGAGCGCGTTCCGTCGTCTCGGGATCCGCGTAGGCAGTCAGATAGACCACCGGCACGTCGAATTTCCTGCGGATAGCCTGGGCCGCCTCGATACCGTCAACGTTGCCGCGCAGCCGGATGTCCATCAGAACGAGATCGGGATTGAGTTCGCGGGCCAACTCGATTGCTTCGTCACCGCTCGCAACGATTGCTGGAACGAAGTAGCCCTTTGCGTCGAGGATGGTCTTGATGTGAAGAGCAGTGATGCTCTCGTCCTCGACAATCAGCACTCGCGATAGGTGCCCACTCATCAGGCTACTCTGTAGGTTCGCGTTGACGACTCCGACTCCAAGGTAGCATACTCGATGCCGAACTTAAGGCTCCTTCCCGGCGAGAGGCTCAGATGGTTCACGCCTGGCCCGCCCATTTCGGATTCGACGACATCCTCGGCACCAGCGACGCGCTGCAAGGTGCGATCCGTCTTGCGCGTCGTGCGGCTGAAAGCAGTTATCCGACATTGATCGTGGGCGAGTCGGGAACCGGCAAAGAGCTTTTTGCCCAATCGATTCACAACACCAGTCCCCGCGGCGAAGGTCCCTTCGTTGCGATAAATTGCGGAACGCTATGCGGTGAACTCGCGATTGCTGAAATGTGCGGCTACGAAGCGGGATCGTTCACCGGCGCCGACCGTCAAGCGCGCGGTGGCCTGCTCGACGCGGCCGGCAACGGAACGGTTTTCCTCGATGAGTTGCAGGACCTGCCCCCCACTGCGCAGAGCGTCCTGTTGCGATTCCTCGAGACCGGCGATTTTGTCCGCGTCGGTGGCACGCGGCCGGTTCACGCCAGCGTCAACGTGATTGCGGCGTCGAACATAACCGCCGATCAGCTCGAATCGGAGCAGCGCGTACGGCCGGATTTGCTCTATCGTCTCAACTGTCTCGTGATTCAGATTCCTCCGTTGCGTGAGCGGCGCGAAGATCTCCGGCCGATTGCGGAAAAATGCCTGCGCGAGGAACTTCACTTCCTCGGCGAAGTCGAGGACCAGGTTTGGACCGCGCTGAGAACCTGCCCGTATTCGTGGCCGGGCAACGCCCGCGGCCTGCGCAATATAATGTTGCGAGCTATTCTCGCATCGCGTGAGGACCGGATCACGGCGGGTGACTTGCCGGCGGAGCTATGGACCGATCGAGGCACCGAAGCTTTGAACTCAGAATCCAACGGCAAACGACGCCACAATGGACATCGCGCCGACGGCATCAAAGCGGTGCTGGAGGCGTCGAACAACAACGTGTCCGAAACCGCACGCCGCTTGGGAATCCATCGCTCGACGGTATATCGTCGACTCGCCCGCTAGGCTTTTGTCGCGCGACATCGTGCGACACCTTTAACTCACGCGATTCATAATCCTGAGGAGCACTGGCTTACTGATCCGAGCCCTTTAGATTGTCGCAGCTTGTCGGCGACGGTAACGCCTTAGTTCTCCGAACCGGATACGAATTTCCCGATATATTTCCTTGCTGCCATCTGCCTATCCGCGCGGCACACATGATGCGACGGCGGACCCAGGGCACCCACCGATCTACCTGGATACGCCCGCAGGAGGGTATCGATGACATCAATCTGCGCAGTGCGGCCACTATCGGCACAAGTTTGTCTCGCTTTCGCAATACTCTGCATGCTGGCGCTCTTTGGCAATGCACCCGCGGCGCGGGCGGAGTCAAATGCTCGAATCATGGCACGGCTCGCGGCTATCGAGCGCGAGAACGCCGAGCTTAGAGCCGAAGTCCAGCAGCAAAAAGAAGCGTTCGACGCATTTCAGCAGAGAATCGAAGCTGCTTCGCAAAACCAGAGCGCGCAAGTCACCGAGCTGAATCAGAAAGTGATCGCGACCACGCAGCAACTGCCCAAAATCGAGAATCAGGTCGACTACGTCGAGCAACGGCAATTCGATCAGCCGGTGAAAGTCGGATTCCGCACCGGGTGGTCCGAGTCGCCATACGCCATGCCTGGTGGATTCTTTTACAGTGCCTACCTGGCAGACCGCCTGCTCAGTCATGAAGATAACGGCATTCCCGGCGGATACATCAGCGGCGAACTGATGGCCGGTATCGTTCTCGGAAATCATACTAACACTACAGCCAACCTGGTCGGGCAACTGACGGGAAAGCCCTCTTATAGCTATCTCGACACCATTGAGATCCAGCCCACCGCGCAATATCACCTGGATTTCGCGACGCTCGGAATGCAGCAACTGGCCTTTTTCAAACCCTACGCGCTGGTGGGGCCGGGCATTTGGATCTCCACTTTGAGCACACCTTTGGTCGTCACGAGTAAGGTGCCGGGCAACAGCTACCGGCACTCCGACGCCGACGTCCAGCCCGGCGGCGTGTACGGTGCGGGCTTCGAGCTCGCGCTCTCGGGGGTGGACATGCCCGCCATCCAAAAAATCCTGAATCGTCTCTCGGTCGGAGCCGAGTGGCGCTACAACGGGTTGGCTAACGGCGAGGGCTTCCAGCAATACACTGGTTCGCTGGCGATCGGCTTCTAGTCGCGCGACAGGATGCGACAGTTGTTGCATAGGATGCCGATCGACAATATGGCATGCCGAAAGATCGCGGTGCCCGGCATGCTGGCGGGACTCTTTTATCGCGCACCAGCGTCGCATGGTGTCGCATCGAAATGTGGACTTGGCTGGCCCGCTCGAACTGAAAGGAGCGCATTAATGCGGTTCTCTTTGAGACAATTTACAGGAACGGCATGGCACATTTGATGCGTCGCCGTCTGGTACGGGGAAAACGCGAGCGAATCGCTCAACGTAAAAAATAAGAAACGAGAACCTCGTAAAAGTTTCTTGACGAGCCAGCGATTGACTGGTGACCTGCACTGTCCGCTGGCCATAGGAGGAAACCTCGATGCCGACCGATGGAAAGGACCCGGTGGTTCATGTCCTCTGGATCAACGCGGGCCTGTCATGCGACGGTGACTCGGTTGCGCTGACGGCTGCGATGCAGCCCAGCGTCGAGGACATCGTCCTCGGCACCCTGCCGGGCCTGCCCAAAGTTGAAGTCCACTGGCCGCTGATCGCATATGAAACCGGCCCCGTCGGTCATAAGACCGACGACTTCATCGAGTGGTTCTTCAAGGGCGAGCGCGGGGAGCTGGACCCGTTCGTGCTCGTCATCGAGGGCTCGATCCCGAACGAGGCGATCAAGAAGGAAGGCTACTGGTGCGGCTTTGGCAACAATCCCGCGACCGGACAGCCAATGACCACCAGCGAATGGATCGATCGGCTCGCGCCCAAGGCGTTGCTGGTGCTGGCGGTGGGAACCTGCGCTACCTACGGCGGCATCCATGCGATGGCGGGTAATCCGACCGGCGCGATGGGCGTGCTCGACTACCTCGGCTGGGATTGGAAATCCGGCGCCGGCATCCCAATCGTATGCGTGCCCGGCTGTCCGATTCAGCCCGACAACCTTTCTGAGACCATCCTGTACCTGCTTTACCAGGCGACCGGACAGGCGCCGATGATTCCGCTCGACGAAGAGCATCGGCCGCAATGGCTCTTCGGCAACACCGTTCACGAAGGATGCGATCGCGCGGGCTATTACGAAGGTGGCGACTTCGCCGACGAATACGGATCCCCAAAATGCATCGTCAAGCTCGGATGCTGGGGCCCGGTCGTCAAGTGCAACGTGCCCAAGCGCGGATGGATGGGCGGCGTCGGCGGATGCCCTAACGTCGGCGGGATTTGCATCGGCTGCACGATGCCCGGCTTTCCGGACAAGTTCATGCCGTTCATGGACGAGCCGCCCGGCGCCAAAGTCTCTACCCGCATGGCAAACGTCCTCGGGACCGTTGTTCGAACGCTTCGAGCGTATACCGAACGCACGCTCGAGGATGAACCCAAGTGGCGCACCCGCGGCAAGGTACTGAAGACCGGCTATCAGCCGCGATGGTAATGGCTCGCCAACGATCCCTGACGCACCGCCAATCAACTGGCTCCCGGATGGAGGACTGACAGATGGCGACGAAGACAACCGACGGCTTGGTCGAGATGAATTGGGATCCGATTACGCGAATCGTCGGCAGCCTCGGAATTTATACCAAGATCGACTTCGGCAAAAAAAAGGTAGCCGAGTGCCATAGCACGTCGTCGATCTTTCGCGGCTACAGCATCTTCATGAAGGGCAAGGACCCGCGCGACGCACACTTCATCACCAGCCGCATCTGCGGAATCTGCGGCGACAATCACGCCACCTGCTCCTGCTATACGCAGAACATGGCGTACGGCGTGAAGCCGCCCCATCTCGGCGAATGGATTGTGAACCTGGGCGAAGCCGCCGAGTACATGTTCGATCACAACATCTTCCAGGAAAATCTCGTCGCCGTGGACTTCTGCGAGCGCATGGTGCGCGAAACCAATCCGGGCCTGTGGGAGAAGGCGGTGAAGGCCGAGGCTCCCGGCGCCGCCGCGCACGGCTATCGCACCATCGGCGATATCATGAAGGCCGTCAATCCGCTCGAAGGCGAATTCTACCGCGAAGCGCTGCAAGTCAGCCGCTACACGCGCGAAATGTTCTGCCTCATGGAAGGACGCCACGTGCATCCCTCGACGCTCTACCCCGGTGGCGTCGGCACCGTCGCGACCGTCCAGCTCTTTACCGACTACCTGACGCGCTTGATGCGCTACGTCGAGTTCCTCAAGCGCGCAGTTCCGATGCACGACGACCTGTTCAACTTTTTCTACTCGGCGATGCCCGGCTACGAGGAAGTCGGCAAGCGCAGGATTCTGCTCAACTGCTGGGGCTCGTTCCAGGATCCCGAGTACTGCAATTTCAACTACCGCGACATGACCGAGTGGGGACGCAAGATGTTCGTCACGCCAGGCGTCGTGGTTGACGGGAAGCTGGTCACCAACGACCTGGTCAAGATCAATCTCGGCATTCGGATTCTGCTGGGTCATTCCTTCTACGACGACTGGGAAGACCAGGAAATGTTCGTGACCAAGGACCCGCTCGGCAATCCCGTCGATCGCCGGCATCCGTGGAATCAGCACACTGTGCCCAAGCCGCAGAAGCGCGACTTCGACGGCAAGTATAGTTGGGTCATGTCGCCGCGATGGTTCGACGGCAAGGATCACCTCGCACTCGATACTGGCGGCGGTCCGATCGCGCGACTGTGGTCGACAGCTCTGTCGGGCCTCGTGAACAACGACTACGTCAAGGCGACCGGCAGCAGCGTCCAGATCAACCTGCCCAAGAGCGCGACCAAGGGTCCCGTCACTTTCGAGTGGAAGATTCCTAAGTGGTCCAACACCATCGAGCGCGACCGCGCGCGAACTTACTTCCAGGCCTATGCGTGCGCCTGCGCGCTCCTTTTCACTGAGAAGGCGCTGGCCGAAGTGCGCGCCGGTCACACCAAGACCTGGGAGCAATTCAAGGTGCCCGACGAGGGCATCGGCTGCGGCTTCACCGAAGCGGTGCGCGGCGTCCTGTCGCATCACATGGTGATTCGCGACGGCAAAATTGCGAACTATCATCCGTATCCGCCGACGCCGTGGAACGCGAATCCGCGCGACGTGTACGGAACTCCGGGACCTTATGAAGACGCCGTGCAGAACACCCCGATTTTCGAGGAGAACGGTCCCGACAAGTTCAAGGGCATCGATATCATGCGCACCGTCCGCAGCTTCGACCCGTGCCTGCCATGCGGCGTCCACATGTACGTTGGCAAGGGCAAGGTGCTCAAGAAAATTCACTCGCCCACGATGCTCAACACTGTGGACGACTGATGGGCCGCGCCGAAAACCAGGTGGCCGACCGACGAAAGTTGCGCGAGCTCAGCGAACGGCTCGAGCCCCTGCTCGAGGAGGTTCGCTCGATGGCGAGCCCGCCCGTGTGGGAGCGGGTCGAGGAGATCGTCCGTTCGGTCGTGCAACTCTATGGCGAGGGTCTCAAGCGCATCGACGACATCGCAGCCGCGGACGGCGCGGCGGGCGAGCGTTTGCGCTCACAGCTTGCCGCCGACGATCTCGTCTCGAGCCTTCTCATCCTGCACGGGTTGCATCCTAAGGACTTCGAGACTCGCGTGCGCGAGGCACTCGAGCGTGTGCGTCCATATCTCGGCTCGCACGGCGGTGACCTCGAGATCACCGACCTCAGTGCGGAGACCGGCCTCGTGCGCCTGCGCATGAAGGGTAGCTGCGACGGATGTCCGTCGTCGCTGCTGACGGTGAAGCTCGCGGTTGAAGGTGCGATTCGCGAGTCAGCGCCCGACGCCTTGAAGATCGAAGTCGAAGGCGTCACCGATCTGGCTGCCTCCGCCGCCGCGCCCAGTTCTCCGCGCGAGCCTTCACTCAATCTCGAGCCGACCTGGGTTTCGATCGCTGACCAGAACGGATTTCCCGCGAGCCTGCTCACGTGCACCGAAGCGATGGGCTCGCGAATCGTGCTCTGCCGCGTCGAAGGACAGCTCTACGCTTACCGCGACAGTTGCCCGGCGTGCGGCTCGGCCATGGGCGGCGGCAACGTGACCGGCAGTCTGCTGGTATGTCCGTCCTGCGACCGGAACTATGACCCGCGACTCGCCGGCCGCTCGACCGAGAGCGGTGGGCTGTATCTTGAACCCGTGCCACTGCTCGAAGATCAGGACGGGGTGAGAGTCGCGATCGCCTCTCCGCTCATGAATTGAAAGGCCCTTGAATTGAAAGGAATGAGCATGACTGGCGAGAGAAACGGCAGAATTGTCACGGACGCGCCGAACGCGTTGATGCGTTTTCTCGGGCCCGGGCTCAAGCGGCGCGCGGGTGAAGTCTGCGAGATGTGCGGCCAGCCGATCGTCGATCAGCATTCCCACGTCGTCAACGTCGAGACCCGCACGCTCATGTGCAGTTGCCGCGCGTGCTACCTGCTGTTCACGCACACTGGAGCGGCGCAGGGAAAATATCGCGCGGTGCCGGATCGCATCCTCAGTCTCAACTCGTTTCGCCTGAGCAACGCCCAATGGGCCGCGATGCAAATCCCGGTCGGGATGGCGTTCTTCTTCTACAACTCCGGCATGAAGAAAATGACCGCCTTCTACCCAAGCCCGGCCGGCGCCACCGAATCGACGGTGCCAGCCGAGGCCTGGGATGAACCCGTCGCGGCGAATCCGGTGTTGGCGCAACTCGCGCCCGACGTCGAAGCGCTGCTCATCTACCGGCGCCGGGGCGAAGATCGATTTCAAAGCTTCATTGTGCCGATCGACGCCTGCTACGAGCTGACCGGCAAGGTCCGCCGCTACTGGAAAGGATTCGACGGCGGCGAAGAAGTGTGGCGCGAGATCGAGGGATTCTTCGCGAACCTGCGCGCGCGGTCGCGCGATTACGTCTAGGAGAGCTCGACCGTTGAGTGAGTTGAACTTTCAGATCACGGGCGCGCGTCCGGAGCGCCACGCAGCGTTGCCGACGCTGATGTTCGCGCTGAAAATCGAGGAAACCACCGGCGTCGTCATTCACAATATCGTGCTGCGCTGCCAGATTCGGATCGAGCCGAGCCGCCGCAAGTATTCCCACGAAGAAGAGTCGCGCCTCATGGAGCTGTTCGGCGACACGCCGCGATGGGGCGACACGATGAAGCCGTTCCTGTGGACGCATCTGTCGGCCACGATTCCCGCCTTTCGCGGCCAGACCGAGGTCGAGCTGCCGGTCGCCTGCTCCTACGATTTTGAAATCGCCGCCGCCAAGTATCTTCATTCGCTCGAAAGCGGCGACATCGCGCTGTTGATGATGTTCAGCGGCAGCGTGTTCGAAAAGGGCGCGACCGGAATGCAAGTCAGCCAGGTCCCGTGGAGCAAGGAGGCGAGCTACCGCCTCCCGGTGCGCGTCTGGCAGGAGATGATCGATCACTATTTTCCGAACAGCGGATGGCTGCGGCTCAATCGCGAGACTCTGTCGGAGCTGATGAAGTTCAAGTCCAGCAGGGCGCTCGCGACCTGGGACGAAGTCATCGAGACGCTGCTGCTCGGCGCGCGGGAGCGCTGCTCATGAGCATCGAGCATGCCCGCAAGATCGCCGACGCCGTGCTCTACGAAGGCTACGTGCTGTATCCATATCGGGCGTCGTCCGGAAAAAACCAGGTCCGATGGCAATTCGGCGTGCTGGCCCCGCGCCAATGGAGCGACGCAGGCGGCTGCGAGCATTGCTGGTCGCAGACTGAATGTCTGCTCGAAGGCGGGTTCGAGCTGGCGGGCAAAGTCAGATTTCTGCAAATCCAGCGCCGCATCGTCGAAGAGTCTGTCGACGCGGACCTGGACACGTTTCGCGAAGTGGAATCGCTCGAAGCCGAGGGTGAACTCTGGACCAGCTGGGACGAAGCCATCGAGCGCGAGGTCGACTTCGCCGAGTCATCGGAATCTTCTCGAGGCGAACATCTGATCGAATTCGAATTTCCCGCATCCCGTGCGACCGAAGCGATCGTCACTCGGTCGGGACGGCGAGTCGGCAGGTTCGTCCGCGAAAGTACCGCCCTGAAGGGAACGATTCGCCTGTTTGCGGAGCCCATCGAGGAATCGCGCGCGCTGCGTAGACTCCGCCTGCAAATCGAGAACGTAACTCTGTGGCATGACGCGACCGCCTCGCGCGACGTCGTAATGCGATCGTCGATGCTCGGGGTCCACGCGCTGCTCGAGGCCAAACGCGGCAAGTTTGTATCGCTGATCGATCCGCCGGAGTGGGCGAAGGGCGCCGTGCAGAGATGCTCGAACGTCCGCACCTGGCCGGTGATGGTTGGCAACGAGGGCGACCGTGACGTGGTGTTGTCGTCGCCGATCATTCTTTACGACTATCCGCAAATCGCGCCCGAAAGTCCCGGCGATCTTTACGACGCGACTGAAATCGACGAAATCCTCACGCTCCGCACGATGACGCTCACCGAGGACGAGAAGCGTCAAGCACGCGCAACCGATCCGCGCGCGGCCGCGATAATCGATCGCGTGGACGACATGCCGCCGGAAATCCTCGACCGGCTTCACGGCGCGCTCAGATATCTCCGCGCCGCAGCTACGAAGACTGAAACGCAGACGGAGCCCCCACCCTGGTGGGATCCTGGCGCCGATGCGTCCGTATCTCCCGAGACCGACCGCGTGCAGGTCGGCGAAGTTTCAGTTTCGAAAGGATGCCGCGTGCGCTTGCGCCCCGGTCCGCGACGCTCGGACGCGCAGGACATGTTCCTGGCAGGCAAGACCGCGCGCGTCGAGGCCGTGTACTTCGACGTCGAGGAGAAGCAATACCTGGCGGTCACGCTCGAGGACGATCCGGCCGCCGACTTCATGCAGACCCACGGCCGCTTTCTGTATTTCTACCCCGACGAGGTCGAGCCGCTCGAGGTTAGCCGATGACGCAAGGTGTGACGACGAAGCGGGTGATGGTCGCTGGCGTCGGGAATATTTTTCTTGCCGACGATGGCTTCGGAGTCGAGGTTGCGCGGCGGCTGAGCGGTGAGAAGTTTCCGCCCGGAGTCGAAGTCGAAGACTACGGAATTCGCGGGATGCATCTCGCGTTTCAGTTGCTCGAGGGTTACGACACACTCATTTTGATCGATGCGGTGAATCGTGGCGACCAGCCGGGAACGATCTTTGTGATCGAGCTGGATCTCGAAAACGAGCCAGTCACTCCCGCCACCGACGCGCACAGCATGAACCCCGAGGCGGTCCTCAGTACGCTCGCCGCGCTCGGCGGACGCGTGGGCAGGGTGCTGGTGGTGGGATGCGAGCCGGCGGATCTGGTCGAGAGAATCGGTCTCAGCGAAGTTGTGAGCCGCGCGGTAGACGAGGCCGTGTCGGTTGTGCGGAAGCTGATAGACGAAGTCACAGTTGATCGAATCGAAACTACGAAAGGAGTCAGAGCCAATGTTTAAGCGAATACTTGCGACCGCGGTGATCCTGGGCGTCGCGTACGTGGTGGTGACGTCGCTGCCGGACATCGCTCGCTACATTCAGATTCGCGAGATGTAGCGGCACGCGCGACTTGTTGGGCGCGCGATGAGAGGGATTTGAGATGGCGAGATATCGCCTGGTGCCTGAGCGCTCAAAAATATGGGCGGAAGCGCGCTCGAGCTTGCATCCGATCAACGTCGAAACTGCGGGGCTCGAGGGTGTTGTGGAGATGACGATCGTCGACGGGCATATCGACGCCAACGCGCCGGTGAGCGGCAGCGTCGAGCTGGACGCGGACCTGCTGAAGACCGGCAACGGCCTCTATGATCGCGAGTTGGCGAACAAGCTTGAGATGCGCAAGTACCCGCGCGTTCGTGGCCGGGTCATCAGCGTCAAAGCGCTGGAGGTTGGCGCGACCTATCGAGTGCAGGGCGAGTTGTCGCTGCGCGGACAGACCGGCGCGGTGCAGGGCGACGTGCGGATGCGAATGATCGATACCACCACGGTCGAGTTTCAGGGCGAGCAGACAATTGACATCCGCAACTTTGGCCTCGAACCACCGAGATTTCTGATGCTCAAGGTCTATCCGGAAGTGAAGCTTCGAGGACTGGTGATAGCGCAGCTCGAGCATTGACGGAGGCAACAGATGTGCCTGGGAATTCCCGGAGAAATCATCGCGGCTCGCGACGAAAACGGTTTACGCGTCGGCAGCGTTAGATTCGCCGGCATCACGCGCCAGGTCTGCCTGCAGTACGTTCCCGAAGCCGCGGTCGGTGACTTCGTGGTGGTCCACGTCGGATTTGCGATTTCAAAAATCGATCGCGAAGAAGCGGAGCGCTCGTACCGGATACTGGAAGACCTCGGACAAACTTCGGAACTGACCGACGATCAGCGCGCGAGGATCAAACCGTCATGAAGTACCTAGACGAATATCGCGACAGCGCCGTAGCCTCGTCACTGATCAAAGAAATCGCGAGGACCGCCACGCGTCCGTGGGTCCTGATGGAAGTCTGCGGCGGCCAGACTCACTCGATCGTCCGCTACGGCATCGACCGCATGATCCCCGAATCCATCGAGCTGGTGCATGGCCCCGGCTGTCCGGTCTGCGTCACCTCGCTCGAGATGATCGACAAGGCGCACGCAATCGCGAGTCATCCCGACGTGATCTTCACATCCTTCGGCGACATGCTGCGCGTGCCGGGCTCGCGCGGCGATCTGTTGACCCTGAAGAGCCGCGGCGCCGACGTGCGCGTCGTCTACTCGCCTCTCGACGCGGTCCAGATAGCGCGCGACAACCCCGGCAAGCACGTCGTATTTTTCGGCGTCGGCTTCGAGACGACGGCGCCCGCCAACGCGATGAGTGTGTATCGCGCGAAGCTCGAGGGCGTGAAAAATTACTCGATGCTGGTTTCGCACGTGCTGGTGCCGCCCGCGATGGCCGCCGTGCTGAATGCGCCAGACAATCGCGTGCAGGGATTCCTGGGACCCGGACACGTCTGCGCGGTGGTTGGATATCGCGAATACGAATCGCTGTGCGATCGCTTTCACGTCCCGATCGTCGTAACCGGCTTCGAGCCGATCGATTTGCTCGAGGGAATCCTGATGACCGTGCGCCAGCTCGAAGCGGGCCGCGCCGAGGTCGAGAATCAGTACGTGCGCGCGGTCGCGCGCGACGGCAATGGTCCGGCGATCGACTTGATCTCAAAGGTGTTCGAAGTCGCCGATCGCAAGTGGCGCGGAGTCGGCCCGATTCCGCAATCCGGTTACCAGCTGCGCGACGAATATCGCGACCACGACGCCGAGAAAATTTTCGAGGTCGAATCGATCGCAACGCGCGAATCCGAAACCTGCATCAGTGGGCTCATTCTGCGCGGCGCGCGCAAGCCCTCCGATTGTCCGGCGTTCGGCAAGGAATGCACCCCGCAACGTCCGCTCGGCGCAACTATGGTCTCGGCCGAAGGCGCCTGTGCCGCCTACTATCAATACGGCCGCTACCTCAGCGGACGCGCAGTCGCGAAGGCGGCGCCCGCCGATGAGTCGAACGGAAAAGCGCACCCGTAAGGCAGGCAGATGGCATCATCCAACGGCCGCGTCATCGAAAGTTCGGGCGAGAGTTCACCCTCGACGCCATTCGCGCAATGTCCGCTGCCGATTACTGACACGCCGGAAATCCTGCTGGGTCACGGCAGCGGCGGCAAGCTGACATCGCGCCTCGTCGAGCAGATATTTCTTCCGGCCTTCAGAAATTCCGCGCTCGAACCGCTCGACGATCAGGCGATCCTCACGATCGGCAACTCGCGGATTGCGTTCACCACTGACTCGTACGTGATCACGCCGATCTTCTTTCCGGGCGGAGATATCGGCGAGCTGGCGGTCAATGGCACGATCAACGATCTTGCGATGGGCGGCGCGAAGCCGCTTTATCTCTCGCTCGCATTCATTCTCGAAGAAGGGCTGCCGATTGTTGATCTCGAGCGCATCGTCGCGTCGGCCAGGCGCGCCGCCGATCGGGCGGGCGTTCAGATCGTGACCGGCGACACCAAGGTCGTCGGTCGTGGCAGCGGCGACAAGATTTTCATCAACACGACCGGTATCGGCCTGGTGCCGCCCGCTATCAACCTGTCGTCGCGCAACGTCCGGCCCGGCGATGCGATCCTGTTGTCCGGCACGATCGGCGATCACGGAGTTGCGATTTTATCGACCCGCGAAGGACTCGAGTTCGAAGGCGCGCTCGAAAGCGACACAGCCGCGCTGCACGAACTGGCCGGCGAGATGCTTCAGGCGTGTCCCGAGATTCATGCGATGCGCGATCCGACCCGCGGCGGCCTCGCCGCGACGCTGGTTGAAATCGCGTCGCGCCAGCATCTTGGGATCGAAGTGGACGAAACCGCGATTCCGATTCGCGACACGGTTCGCGGCGCCTGCGAGATACTCGGTCTCGACCCGATCCTGGTCGCCAATGAGGGCAAGCTGGTCGCGTTCGTTCCCGAACCGGCTGCGGCGGGAGTTCTCGCAGCGATGCGGCGGCATCCGTTCGGTCGCGACGCGAGTTTGATCGGACGGGTCACCACAGAACATCCGGACTTCGTAATTCTGCGCACACCGGTGGGCGGCGATCGCGTGCTCGATTTGCCCTTCGGCGAGGCGTTGCCGCGAATCTGCTAGCGGGGAGTTTCGAAAATGTGCCTCGGAATTGTCGGCCGAATAGTGACGCTCGCGGCGGAAGGTGATCATCCGGACCTTGCGCGCGTCGAGGTCGCCGGCCTGACGCGCAATATCAACGTGGGAATCTTGCGCGACGAAAAACTCGTCCCCGGCGACTGGATATTGATCCACGCCGGATTCGCGATGGAAAAAATCGACGAACAAACCGCGCGCAACCAGATGTCCGCGCTGAGGGACTATACGGGCGGCGACGAGGACTCGGCAGATGAGGACGCGTCGTGAAATTCCTGGTGATTTGGCGAATCGAGATTTCGCTGCTGTCGCGCGACATCCTGAAATCGGTGCTGACGATGCCGGAGTACGCCGAACCGCTGATGAAACAGGGCAAGGTAATCGCGCGCTTCCATATCCCGGGCCAACACGGCGGTGCGTGGATCTACAACGTCGCCTCCAACGAAGAACTCGACATGCTGCTGGCGCGCTCGCCGGTCTTCAACTACGCGCGCTTCAAAGTTTATCCGCTCGCGGACATGGAGCCGCCCATGCCGAAGAAATCTGGATAGCGCAACGTGATGCGACCAGCTGAAACCATGACTTCCGTGTCCGTGCACGACGTGCCGCAGTTCGGAAAACGCGCGGCGATGCGCTTCAGGGTTGATGGAATCGTGCAGGGAGTGGGCTTTCGGCCGTTCGTTTTCAGCCTGGCGCAGAGGCTCGGTCTTGGCGGTTCGATCGTCAACGACCTGCATGGCGTCGCGATCGAGGTCGAGGGTAGCGTCGCGAGTATCGCGGAGTTCCGCGCGCGGCTGGTGAGCGAGGCGCCGCCGCTGGCATCGATCCAGAACGTCGTGAGCGAGATGATCCCGATCGCGAATCGATCGGACTTCGCGATCCTGGCGAGCCAGGTCGAAGGCGAGCGCCAGGTTTTGATTTCTCCCGACCTCGCGACCTGCGCCGATTGCCTCCGCGAGATCTTCGATCCGCAGGATCGACGCTATCGTTACCCGTTCACCAATTGCACCAACTGTGGTCCGCGATTCACTGTCGTGCGCGGCGTGCCCTACGACCGCCGGCTGACGACAATGGCCGAGTTTCCGATGTGTGCTGACTGTGCGCGCGAGTATCACGACCCGTCCGATCGCCGCTTCCACGCGGAACCGGTTTGTTGCCCCGCATGCGGTCCGAGCGTCCGTTTGCTCAACCCCAGCGGATTACCGCAGGCCGGCGATCCGATTCGCAGCGCCGCCGTACTGCTGAGCTCTGGAAAAATCGTCGCCGTGAAGGGGCTCGGCGGCTATCATCTCGCGGCCCTGGCGTCGTCCGAGAAAGCAGTGAGGTGCTTGCGCTCCCGCAAGCATCGCGAGGACAAGCCGTTCGCCGTCATGGCGCCCGATCTGACCGCGGCCCGCGATCTCGCGACTATCGACGAGTCGGAGCAGCGCGCGCTCTTGAGTCCGCGACGACCAGTCCTCTTGCTCCACCGCAAAGCCGGCTGCGACCTGGCGCATTCGGTCGCGCCTTCGAATCGCTTCATTGGCGTGATGTTGCCGTACACGCCGCTGCATCATCTTCTATGTCATTCGGTCAAAGCTCCGATTGTCTTCACCAGCGGTAATGTGTCGGATGAGCCGATTGCGTATGCCGATGACGATGCGGCGAAGCGACTTGCGGCCATCGCCGACTTTTTTCTGGTTCACAACCGGCAGATTCACATTCGCACTGACGACAGCGTCGTGCGCGTTTCGCGAGGCGGGGAAGTCTTGCAGCGGCGTGCGCGCGGCTACGCGCCGCAACCGCTCGAACTCCCGTTCAAACTGCGAAGGCCGATTCTCGCTTGCGGCGCGGAACTAAAGAACACGTTTTGCGTCGCGAAGCGGCAGCATGCTTTCGTCTCGCATCACATCGGCGACCTGGAAAATTTTGAAACCCTGCGCTCTTTCCGCGATGGTATCGATCATTTTCGACGCCTGTTCGATATAGCTCCGCAGCTGGTCGCCTACGACCTGCATCCGGAGTACCTCTCGACCAAATACGCTCTCGAGTTGAAAGGCGTCGAGTTCGTCGGCGTGCAGCACCATCATGCCCATATTGCCGCATGCCTGGCCGATAACGGCGCGCAGGGTCCGGCGATCGGCGTCGCATTCGATGGGCTCGGGTTCGGGCTCGACGGCACTATCTGGGGCGGCGAATTTCTGATCGCCGAGCTGGCGAAGTTTGAGCGCGTCGGCCATCTCGAAGCCGTCCCGATGCCGGGTGGGACTGCGGCGATCAAACAGCCGTGGCGAATGGCGGCATCATATCTGCATAAGGCCTACGCGGAGACGATTCCCGATCGTCTGGAGGTCGTCGCGCGACATTCGAATCAATGGCGGCAGATCACCGCGCTCGTGAAGAGCAACACAAATTCGCCGCTAACCTCGAGCGCAGGCCGGCTTTTCGATGCGGTGGCGGCGATCCTTTCGGTGCGCGACACCATCAACTATGAAGGGCAGGCCGCGATCGAACTAGAGCAGCGTGCGTCGGATGGGGAAGACGGCGCCTACGAGGTACCAGTCCCTACCGCATTGCCGTTCGAGGTTCGCGGCTCAATCCTGGTGCGCGCCGTGGTCGACGATTTGCGCGCCGGAACTTCGGTTGAGGTCGTCGCCGCGCGATTTCACAACTCGATTGCGCGGATGATCGTCAAAGCATGCAGTGCGATCAGGGCCGCGCGTGGATTGTCGATCGTCGCGCTCAGCGGCGGGGTATTTCAAAATCAGTTGTTGCTGCGGCGAACGATTGGCTTGCTCGAGGAAGCCGGGTTTCAGGTTTTGACTCATCGCCAGGTGCCGACCAACGACGCGGGTATCAGTTTTGGACAAGTGGCCGTAGCGGCAGCGCGAGACCGCAATGCTGTGGCCCGGGAGGACTAGTTCAATGGGCGCGATTTTAGGTTTCATGATGGGTTATGTCCTGGGCGCGAAAGAGGGGCCGGAGCGGTTCGACGAACTTCGCAAGGCGTGGGAAGTCATCGTCAACTCCGACGAGTTCAAGGGGATGCTCGCGACCGGGACGTCGATCTTCCAGAGCACCTTCGAGCAGGGAAAAGTGTCGGTGGGTGAGGCGCTCGGCCGTTTGTTGTCCGGCCATGAGCATCTCGCAGAGACGGTTTCGAGTTTTTCGAGCAGCCGTCCGCTGATGGATGCGTGGCAGACGCTTTCGAAGTCACCCGAGATTCAGTCGATGATTGCGAGCGGAGTATCGCTCATCGGTGGGCTTATGATGCGGTCGTCGATGCGGCCTGAATAAGCGCGGTTCCGACGAATGCACGAGCTTGCGATCACTGAGAGTATCGTCGAGAGCGTCGAGGATCACGTTCGCGGCGCGAAGGTCCTGCGCGTCGTGCTGGTTATCGGCAAGCTCTCTGGAGTGGTGCCCGATTCGGTACGCGCCTGCTTCGACGTTTGTACCGAAGGCACGGTGATGGAAGGCGCACTGCTCGACATCGAAGAAACTCCGGGCCGCGCGCGATGCCGTGATTGCGCAGCGCAGGTCGATCTAGCCGACACGATCGCGCTGTGCCCGTGTGGCAGCGCGAATCTGGCCTTGCTCAGTGGACAGGAACTGAAGATTCGATCAGTCGAGGTAGTTTGAAATGTGTTCCACCTGCGGATGCTCCGACGGCGCCGAAACGCGTCTGACTCTTTTCCCCGGCGCGCACGACGCCAGCCACTCCCATGACGCCAATCAGCACGGCGACCATCATCATGATCACTCGTACGACGGACACGAGCATCATCACGATCACGAGCATCCGCACGAACATCCGGCGTCGCGTACGCTTCAGCTCGAGCAGGACATCCTCGCCAAAAACAATCACCTCGCCGAGCACAACCGCGGATGGCTGGAAGGCCGCGAGATCGTGGCCTTCAACCTGATGAGCTCGCCGGGCGCCGGCAAGACTTCGCTGCTGGAACGTACGATTCGCGAGCTGGGCGCTGAAATTCCGATCTGCGTCATCGAGGGCGATCAGGAGACTACGCTCGACGCGGAGCGAATCGGCGCCACCGGATGCCCGGCGGTTCAGATCAATACCGGCAGCGGATGTCATCTCGACGCCGCGATGCTGGCCGATGCGTTGAAGCGCCTGAACCCTCGCGCAGGATCGGTTCTCATGATCGAAAATGTCGGCAACCTCGTTTGTCCGGCGCTGTTCGATCTCGGCGAGAACGCGCGAGTGGTGATCGTTTCGATTACCGAAGGCGAGGACAAGCCGCTCAAGTATCCAAATATGTTTCGCGCGGCCGATCTCATGCTCCTCAACAAGGTTGATTTGTTGCCCTACGTACCTTTCAACGTCGATCGATGTATCGGCTATGCGCGCCAGGTAAATCCGGCACTGAGGGTGCTTCAACTCTCGGTGCTCAAGGGCGATGGCATGGATGCGTGGTATTCGTACCTGCGCGAGAGACCGGCCGTCAGGGACGGAACAGTATTCTGAACTCGGTGCCGCAGTCTGCTCGAAGGTCGACACTGCCACCGATTTGACCGCTTAGCGCGAGCACGAGTTGCATGCCCAGGCTCGCGGTCTTGCGAAAATCGATATCGGAGGGAAAGCCGATTCCATTGTCGGCGACGATCAATTGAAGCTGGTTGTCAGCCACGCGATTAATCGCAATCCGAATTTCTCCGTCGCCGCCATTGGGAAACGCGTATTTCAGAGAGTTCGAGATCAGCTCATTCATGATGAGTCCCAGCGGCAGCGCGACGTCGACGCCGAGCGAGACCTCTTCGATCTCCGTCTTGAGCGCGATGCGCGCTGCCTTATGTCGATAGGTGCTGGCCAGAAGGGCGGAGAGACTGCGCGCATACTCGCCGAAATCCACCCGCGAGAAATTTGCTGATTGATAGAGCTTCTCGTGCACCAGCGCCATCGTCTGAATCCGATGGCGGCTCTCGTTGAACATTTCGAGCGCGGCGGGATCTTCGATGTGCGCGGCCTGCAACTTCAGCAGACTCGAGATCACCTGCAGATTGTTTTTCACCCGGTGATGAATCTCTTTCAGCAGAACTTCCTTCTCTTCGAGCGAGGCCTTCAGTTGTTCGGCCCCCGCGCGAACCGCCTCTTCCGCGCGTTTCGATTCCGTGATGTCGTATGCGACGCCCTGGATAAACATCGGCCGTCCATCCTCGTCCCTCACGACTCGAGCCTCGCCGTGAACCCAAACCACTTTGCCGTCGCGAGTCAGCGCGCGAAACTCGGCGCGAAACGGTCCGCCGGCGATACAGCCGCGCGCGAATTCCTCGTTGCAGTAACTGCGATCGTCGGGATGAAGCTGGTTGAACCACAAAAACGGATCGCTTAACCATTCCGCCTGCGAGAAGCCCAGCAGGGCTTCGATCTGCGGGCTTACATAAAACTCATTCTTGTCTTCATTGAGCGATCCCATGAATGTGACCGCCGGAATCTGCTCGACCAGCGACCGGAACCGCGCCTCAGCCTTGCGCCTCTCCGACTCAGCCTGATCGCGCTCCGTCACGTCACGCACCACCATGACGAATCGCCGCTCGCCGCCAATCTCGATCACCGTGCTACTCATCTCCATCGCGAAGGTGGTTCCCTCGCGACGCTTTCCGACCGCGTCGAGCGGGATTCCGAGACGCAAACGCTCGCTCAAGGTTCCCGCGTTCGCTGCCGGCGCGGGCACTCCAGCTGAGTCGAACAGAATCGTCACCGGTCTCCCGATCACGGCGCTCGCGGGACAATCGAAAATTTTCTGCGCAGCGTCGCTGAAGGAGGTTATGATCGTATCGTCGTTGACCGTTACGATTGCGTCGTGACCCTCGGTCACGGGCGCGAGCCGGCGCTGATCTTTCGGCGACGGGACGTTGGTCGAGCGAAACGTTGCAACCCCGAGGTCGAAGACTTGCGCCATCATCTCGAGGACGGCCTGGGCCTCTGCCGCCGTCTGGTCAAGATAGCTGTCGCGCACTGCATCGGTCGCTGCGCGTTGCGGCAATTCCAGCTTCCGAGCGGTCGTCATCGACATTTGCCTGCGATCAATCGCGCCTGGTTTTCTCTAGCGGCGGAACCTGGCGATGGCGCCAGTCGGGTTCCTTGTCGAGCGATTCCATCGTGAAGCGTCGCAGCGCACGAACCGCGCGTCCGTACATCAGAACGGCCGACGACGATAACTTCGCGCCCGGCGGTTCGTCCATGAACGGCATGAACTTGTCGGGGAAGCCGGGCATCGTGCATCCGATGCAGATGCCGCCGACGTTGGGACATCCGCCGACGCCGCCCATCCACCCGCGTTTGCCCACGTTGCAGTGGACCACCGGCCCCCAGCATCCAAGTTTCACGATGCAAGCCGGCTCGCCATAACTCAGCGTGAAATCGCCTTGTTCGTAATATCCGCCGCGGTCACAGCCTTCGTGCACAGTCTGAGTGAAGAGCCAGCGCGGGCGCAAAGCTTCATCGAGGGGAATCATAGGAGCATGGCCCGCCGCCTGGCACAGCAGGTAGTACAGGGTGTCCATGAAATTGTCGGGCTGCACCGGACAACCAGGCACGCAAACGATCGGGACGCCGGCCGCGGACTTCCAGTTCCATCCAAGGTAGTCGGCCAATCCCATCGCACCGGTAGGATTGCCTTGCATCGCATGGATCCCGCCGTAGGTCGCGCACGTGCCCGCCGCGATGACCGCCCACGCTTTCGGCGCGAGCCCATCTATCCAGTCGCAAGTCCTAATCGGCTGCCCGGTAACGGGATCGGTTCCCATAGCAGCCCAGTAGCCCTCATCCTTGTTGGTCTCGTCGGGAATCGATCCTTCGACCACGAGAATAAAAGGACGCCCCAGGCGACCCTCGCGGGCCAGGTGAAATGGTTCGAGGAATTCGTCTCCGTTCTCATAAGCCAGAAACGGATTGTGGAGCCTGACCTTCGGGATGCCGGGCATCGCACCCGCGAGCAGGTCTTCGATACTCGGCTGAGTGGCGCCCGTCATCGCGATCGTATCGCCGTCACATCCAAGCCCGGCGGTAATCCAGAGAATATCGATCTCCTGGATATCCGGCGCTGTCATGAAGCCGCGTTGCGATGCAGACTTGTCCGCCATGATGCCTTGGATTCCACTAATAGACTCCACGGCCTGCTGTTGAACAAGCGGAAGCAGCCATGCGATGCGGATTGCTACGAAGATGGAGACAGGCAGGGCAGGGTGCGCGCGACCTTGTATTGATAGACCCGTCCGGCCCACGAGAAGGTGTCCAATTGACCGCCGGCACCCGACTTTAGTTCGGCTGCCTGGTACGGATTGTTCGGGTCTATCGTGATTGGAGCGTACGCGAGATAGCAGCTTCCATCGGCGGGAATCACGTCAGTCAAAGGAGGCTGGAAATCCATCTTGAGAAAGTTTACGGCCGGAATCCAGCCGTCCGGACCGGCCTCGCTGTCGACGATTGGGGTCCAATGCGCTTCGTCGGTGGAATTCTGCAGATGAAGTTCGCGATACTCGGGCGCGCCCGCGTTCTTGCGCAACTCGACCAGCACCATATCCGGCCGCGCAATCGCCATCATCTGGCATACGTTCCCCATAGTCAGTTGAGGCGCAGGCTTGCTTGCATCCGCGACAGCCTCGGCATCCTGAGCCTGAGCCCTCGGATCGGTGCTGTCTTTGTTGCCTGACGTGTAGAGCGAGTGGGCCATGCTGATTACCGACGGTATGGCGCCGAGCAACGGCAGCATGCATCCAGCGCTGCCGAACGCGAGCATCGCAGTCAGCATCGCGAGCAGACTGGGCTTCCGCATCCTGCGCCGGACTGATTTTCGGTCTCTCCCCACCAATCCCCCAACCGAGCGCGTACTTTGCTGGGTTCGGAGTGTAGCAGTTAGGCGAGGACGAAACTAACTGTAGGACTATCCCAGTTTCAGGTTCGGAAGCGTCGATCCCGGAGGGAAACCGCTGGTGCTTATTTGCCTCCCAGCGCCCACGTCTTGATCAGATGATGCGCGATCGCGATCGGCGGCGGCACTCGCACGCCGTCCACCTGCTTTCCTTCGATCAGCTCGCGCGCGGCACTGCGTTCCAGCCACCGCACTTCCGCGAGCTCGTTTTCATCAGCCTTGGCGTCGCGGGATTCTGCTTTCGCGAAACATCCGATCATGAGCGACGAAGGAAACGGCCACGGCTGCGTCGCGTAATAAGTCACCTCGCCGACTTTCACCGAAGCTTCTTCCATCAGCTCGCGCCGCACCGCTTCTTCGATTGTCTCGCCTGGCTCGACAAAGCCTGCTAGCGCCGAGAACATCCCCGGCGGAAACTGCTTGCCGCGTCCCACCAGGCACGCCTCGCCGTGAGTCGCGAGCATGATCACGACCGGATCGACCCGCGGAAAATGCTCGGCGTTGCACTTGCCGCACAGACGCCGATAGCCCGCATCCATCATTTTAGTCGGCGCACCGCATCGCGGGCAGAAACCGTGCCGCTGATGCCAATCGATCATCGCCTTGGCTTGCGCGATGATTGCGGAGTGTTCGATCGAAACCATCGATCCGGCCGCACGCGCGTCGCGAAAATAACCGAGTCCCGCCAGCGGTCCCGAGGTCGCAGGGTCGCCGCTTTCCGGCACGTCGATCGCGAATACCGCGCGGTCGCCATCGAGGCCCAAAAAGATGCACAACGCTCCGGCCTCGATCAGCGAATCCACGATTCCCGCGCGCACCAGGCCAAGCTCGATCGGGGGTTCCGACTTTTCCGACCCGAGGATAAACGGCTGCAGCCGCCACAGCGGAAGCACCAGCGCAGACGGCTCGCGCCGTTTCGCCTCGATCCAGTTTGAATCGGTCCGCTTTTCGCTAGCGCGATCGAGTGGACTACCGCCAAAAGGAATCATTGCGCCTCCGCAGAAAAAGTCCCCGCGGCATGATGCCGCCGCATGCTGCTGACAAAGTAGCGTCGTCTGGTGCTGGACGCCAAGCGCAAGCGGCGGCTACTATCCGCGAAGTAGCCTCGCAGATGACGTCCCCGCTCAACGTATTGTTCATCACGGCCGACCAATGGCGCGGCGATTGTCTTTCGGCGCTCGGCCATCCTGTCGTTCGCACGCCGAATCTCGACGCGCTTGCGGCCGACGGCGTGCTCTTCCGCCGCCACTTCGCCAACGCCGCGCCATGCGGTCCCAGTCGCGCGTCGCTTCACACCGGGATGTATCTGCAGAATCATCGCTCGGGCACCAACGGCACTCCGCTCGATGCGCGCCACACCAACTGGGCCAAAGAGAGCGCGTCGCACGGCTACGATCCGGTCCTGTTCGGCTACACTGACACGAGTCAGGATCCGCGCGGCCTCGGCGCCGGCGATCCGTGGCTGAAGAGTTACGAAGGTCCGCTGCCCGGCATCCGCCCCGTATGCCTGATGATCGGCGCTCCGACGCCGTGGACTGATTGGCTCAAGGCTCGCGGTTTCGAGGTGCCCGCGGACATTCGCTTCGCCTACGGCAATCGCGAGCCCGGTCCGGACTACGAGGACGGCGCGCCGCATCCCAAGCCGCTCAAGTATCCGGCTGAGTTCGACGACACCGCATTCCTGGTCGGCCGCACGATCGACTACATCAAAAGCGCACGTGGTCCTTTCATCGCGCACCTATCGCTGCTGCGGCCGCATCCGCCGTTCGTCGCGCCCGAGCCTTACAACTCGATGTACGATCCCGCGCTCGTGCCGGGCTTCACGCGCCTCGCGACGGTCGAGGAGGAGAGCCGCCAGCATCCGTGGCTCGCCCATCAGTTAGGACGCCGACCCTTCAGGGCAACCGATAACGAGCGGAGACTTCGCCGGCTGAAGGCGGTTTACTACGGACTCATCAGCAGAGTCGATGCCGAGATTGGAAGGCTGGTTGGATTTCTGAAGGAATCGGGAAGATGGGATTCGACGCTCATCATCTTTACGTCGGATCACGGCGAGCAGATGGGCGACCACTGGCTCATCGGTAAGTGCGGCTACTTCGACGGCTCGTACCACATCCCGCTAATCGTCCGCGATCCGCGGCCGCAAGCTGGCGCTTCGCGCGGCGCGGTAGTTTCGTCGTTCACCGAAAACGTCGATATTATGCCGACGATGCTCGAGGCGATCGGCGTCGAAATTCCCGTGCAATGCGACGGCGCTTCACTCGCGCCATTTCTCGAAGGCGGTGGCCGTCCCGTCCGATGGCGCACCGAAGCGCACTGGGAGTATGACTTCCGCGATCCGGGCGACGACTCCGCCGAGCGCGCGCTCGGACTCACGATGCATCAATGCACGATGAACATCATCCGCGGCGACCGCTACAAATACGTCCACTTCACAAATCTCCCGCCGCTGTTCTTCGACCTGGCGCAAGACCCGAACGAATTCACCAACCTCGCAACCGACCCCAGTTACGCGCCGCAAGTATTGGAATACGCCCAAAAACTCCTGTCATGGCGCATGAACCACGACGAACAAACCCTGACCCACATCATGCTAAGCGACGAGGGCCCAATCACCCGCCGCGCCGCCCGCTACTGAGCCTTTCTGACTTTCTGTTCCCCTCTCCTGAAGGTAGAGGGGTAGGGGAGAGGTTCCGCGTGCCCCTAAGGCCGCTCGCCGTTGCGGATGCGCGCCTCGATCGCGTCGAGCGCAGCCTCGCAGTCCCCGACCGCGTCGATCACTTCATGCGCGCCCGCCGCGGACAGCGCCGCTCTTGCACTTTTCAGCCGAGTCGTTTGCTCCGTTGGTGCGAGCGCCGCGAAATCTTCCGCCGACAGCCCCACCATGTTGCCGGTGCGGGCGACGCCAACTGTCCAAGCACCCGCGCGCAGACCTTCCTCGATATCCACGGGAGTGTCGCCGATTTTCACGATGGCTTCGAGCGGCTCGACCTTCAGGCGGATGGCGTTGGCGTAGATCATCCACGGATGCGGGCGGCCGGAGCCAACGTCGTCCGGCGTGATCGCGCAGTCGGGCTCGTAGCCCTGCGCGGCAGCGGGCCGCAGTATCATTTCGAGCATCGCGCGCGTGTATCCGGTAGTGCTGCCGATCCTGATTCCGCGTTTGCGGATACGCGCGACGGCTGCCGCGACGCCGTCAATCACGGTCGAGTACTTGACCAGGCATTCAAGCTGGAGCGGCACGAATTTCGCGAACAGGCTTTCGACATCCGCCTCGGCCGGCGCGTGGCCGGCAATCTCGCGCCATCGCGCCGAGACGTTGGCGCCGAAGAGAATCTTTCTGATGTGGTCGATTTTCAGCACGCCCATGTCGCGGCGCGCTTCCTCTTCCGAGATTGGAACGCCGCGGCTCGCAAACACCTGCTGCAGCACGCGCACCGGCGCGAGGCTGCCGTGATCGACCGTCGTGCCCGCCCAATCGAGAATCACGGCCTTCACCGGCCCCGAATACGGCTGCTTCATTATATGTTCATCTCGTTAATCATCTGCTCGGCCAGGCCGAACGACAGTGTCATGCCGGAACCACCGACCGCGGTGACGATGCGCACGCCGGGTGCGGCCTCAATTGCGACCCACGGTTTGTCGGGATGCTTGGCGTACACGCCGTACCATCGCTGCGCGATCGACAGGTCGGGCGCGACCAGGAACTCGCGCACGTTTTTCATCACCAGTTCGTCGATTTCCGTTTTGTTGAAAATATCGACGGCGAGTCCGTACTCATGCGAATCGCCCAGCGTCAGCGCGCCATCCGCGGTCTGCGAGACCAGCGTGTGAATCGCAAAGCGATCGTAATCGGCCAGCTCCCGCGCGACACGATTCTTGTACTTCGGCAGGGTCGCCGTGCAGATTTCAAATGCGGGATAGAAGCGCAGCGTGAGGCCCGCGGCCAGCGAGGGCCCAAGTTGCCAGCCGCTTTTCTGCGGCGCCGTGCGCATCATCTGCAGCTTGCATCTATCGATCGCGCTGGTCGCGAACAATTCCGGGTAGAGCGTTTCGAAATCGTCGCCGCCGCATACGATGGCCTGCGTCGCGTTCCAGGCTTCCGATCCGGCCTCGATGCGCGGCAGTTGAATCGATCGCACTGCGGTGCCGAACCGAAACTGCACGCCAAATTTTTCGGCGAGGAACGACGGCAGCTTCGCCAGGATCTGCCGCGGATCCACGGTGAGCTCAGTAGGACTCCAGATACCGCCGATCAGTCCCGTGGGATTAACCGCCGCGCTCTTCGCCAGCATCTCAGCAGGCCCAAGCCACCTGCAGGCGTAGCCGAGCTCGGGCCCGCGCTCGACGAACTCGCGCGCGACGTCAGCCTCGTCCTCGTGGTAAACGACGTGGAGCGATCCGGTGGGACGATAGGGCAAGTCGGCAGCGTCGAGGATCTCATTCCAGATTTGACGACTGCGCGTCGCCGTCTGATGCACAGTCCCGGCGCGTTGCCCAATCGGCCAGATCATGCCGAAATTTCGCACCGACGCTCCCTGCGCGCGAGGCGTGCGCTCGAACACGACCACCGAGCGCCCGCGCTTCGCCGCGAAGTACGCATGCGCCAGCCCGAGAATGCCTGCCCCAACGATCGCCACGTCCACCTTTCTATTTGCGCTCATTGCATCTGCGTCTAAAGCTGCTCGAGCAGCGACTTCGCCGCTTTAAGTTCCGTCGTCTCGAAGCCTTCGGTGAAGCGGCTGCAGGCGACACTGAGTATCTGGCGCGCTTCCTTTTTTTTCTTCTGCTGCTTCCAAAGATTGCTCAGGCTGCCCGCGGCGCGAAGCTGCCATTTGCGCGATCCCTGAGCGCGCGCCATCTCCTGCGCGGCAAGAAACGATTCCTCGGCGTCCTTCTCACCGCGCTTGACGCCTTTGACGCTCGGCCCGCGACGAAACTGTTCGAGCGCCAGCTCGCCTTTGACGCGATGCAGTTCGGGTTCCCACGCGTGCTCGTCTTTCATTTTCACAAAGCGGAATCCGTCGGTGAGAGCATCGGTCGCTAGCCTGAACTGGCCAGCCTTCATCGAATTTTCCGCGATCATCAAATACATCCCGGTCAGGCCCGCTTCAACGCCGATCGCATGCGAGGTCGCCACGCCCTGCTGCATCAGCGGCAGGCCCTCGTCGAAGCGGCCCTGCTCTGCAATCGCGGCGCCGCGCAGATGCGTCCCGGTCGCGACGTAGTAGGGCAGTCCGTGCTCGGTCGCGAGCTCAATTGTGCGGCGTGACCAGCTTTCCGCGTTCGGCCATTCCTGTCGAAAGCCGTAGAGCACCGCGGCGAAGTAGGTCGCGTAGATCACATCGGCGACGTTGCCGAGCCGTTCGGCCAACGACACCGCCTGGCGCGCCATCGCGATCGCCTGATCGGGATAGCCGATCAACTCCAGCGTCCAGGCCAGCGCACTACGCGCCTCGACTCCCGTGTTCGACATATAAATGAAGGTGTCGAGCCGCGGTTCCGAATCGGCCGCCGGCGCGATCGCTCGCTCGAGATTTTCGCGCGCATCATCGAATCGCCCGAGAAAAAACTGGACGTGCCCTAACGCCCGAGAGCTGCGCGCGAGTTGCGCGGGCTCCGCGATGCCTTGTGCGAGCCGTAAATTCTTTTTGGCGAGATCGAGACTGCGTTTCCACTCCCCGCGGCCTACCGCGAACGACCACAGTCCCATCAGCGCGGGGAAAAGGTGCGGCGTTTCGCCCAGACGCTGGCACAGTTCGCCGGCCTTTTCGTACGCATCCTGGACTTCTGGCGCGCCGTAGCCTTTGGTGCTTTGCGTTGCGGCGCCGAGCGCGAGCCGGATTTGCAGTTCGTGCTCGGTTCGTTCATGTCCTTCGGGGATGCGGCCGAGAATCCCCAGTCCGCCGGAAAGATGTTCGATCGCCTCGCGCGGCGCACTGCGGCGGAGCGCGTTGCGGGCGGCCTGCTCGCGATAACGTAGTGCGCGCTCAAAATTACGCCCCTGCTCGAAATGGCGCGCCAACTCCGACGCGATTTCGTTGGCGCGATCCCCATAGGCCGCCTCCTGCCGCCCGCCGATTCGATGATGCAATCCAGAGCGGCGCCCAACCGTCAGCCGCGCGTACACCGCCTCGCGATACAACGCATGCCGAAAGCGGAAACGCGCGGAAACCGTTCCGTCCGGCCATTCGTCGTCGCCTGCATCCTCCAGAAACGACATCCTGGCGGCCAGCCCGGCGCATCGTTCCTCAACCGTTGTCACCGACGCATCAACCCCGGCGGCAACGGCCGCAGCCGAAAACTCCACGCCCGCGACACTCGCGACTTCCAGGAGTCTTTGGTCGTCGGCGTCGAGCCGCGAGAATTGCTGCGCGATCATTTCTCTGACGGTGCCGGGCACGATTCGCCCGACGCGGTCGACTACGTCCTGCAACGAAGCGCGCTGATCATCCACGTTGGACGCGCGAGCTTTGTCGATTCCCAGCACCGCGCTGACCAGGGTCACCATGTAGAGCGGGTTGCCTTCGGTCCGCTGATGAATCGAGCGTGCCACTTGCTCGAGTGAGACAGCGTCGCTCGCGCCGGCCGGTTCGATTCGATTTCCGAGATACTCGGCCACCTCACCCAGCGTGAGCGGCGGCAGCGGCAACTCCTCGCAGTATCGGCCCGCCAACTCATGCGCGAGGACTCGCAGCGGATGCTCACCGGGGAGAATCGCGAGCGGCCGATGAGTGGCGACTATCAACAATTGCGCGCGCTCGGTCCGCCGCGCCAGCAGGTCGATCAAGGTTAGCGTCGATGGATCGCTCCAGTGCAAATCCTCGAATGCAAGCACCATGGGGCGATGAATACTTAGCTGCGCGAGCGTGTCCGCCATCTCGCGCAGCATCCGCTGCTGGCTGGCGCCGTCAACTTTTTTCTGCAGCTCGCTGAACGCGGCGTCGTCGATCACGCCTGGCATCTGCACCAGCCACGTCGGCGCGTGCCTGCGGATCGTCTCGATCACTTCCGCGCCATCGGCATGATTCGCGAGCCGACGGAGCGCATCGAGCATCGGCAGATAAGGCTCGCTCTCGCCGCGATGCTCGACGCATTGCCCGCGTCCAATCCAGACCTGGTCGCGCTCCGCCGCTTCGTTCAGAAAGGCTTCGACCACCGTGGTCTTGCCGATGCCTGCCTCGCCGCTGAGGAAAACGATCTGGCGCGCGCCGAGCAAGGCTTTCGCAAACGCGCCACGCAAGCGCGCCAGCTCCGCATTTCTGCCGACGATGGCAAACGTCGTGCTCGAATCGGGCGTCGCGCCTGCGATTGGCGTCGACGTGCCGGCCGCTGTGACTCGCTCGACCGCAGCGAGAAAGCGGTAGCCGCGCCGCGCGATCGTCTCGATATAGCGGGGAGACTCGGCCTCGTCCTCGAGCGCGGCGCGGACCTCCCGCAAGTAAACCCGCAGCACGCCCTCGCTGACGTAAGTGGCCGGCCAGATGGCTTTGCGCAATTCCTCGTGGAGCACGAGGCGGACGGGATTCTCTGCCATGTAGCGCAGCAGTGCGAACGGCTTTGCGCGCAACGGGACGAGTTTCTCGGCGCGCCACAGCTGTTCGTTTTCGAGGTCGAGCCGGAACGGCGCGAACAGCAGATTTGAGGTCGCCCCCATAAAAACCTTCCCGAGGCTCACCTAAAACGAGGCTGAACGCAAATCATACGCTCGTTTAACGCATGCCTAACGGAGTGCGCGTCGTCAAAAACGCAACTGCCCGTTAGGCTCTCGTTCGTCAGAGAAAAAAACTTGGGAGGGTCGGAAACGCAAATGCCAAATCGAAAGCGGTCACAGAAACAGAGCACGTCAACCCAAATTGGAGAGGAAACCATGTACGCAACGACTACGATCGAAACCCCTGATGAGAGCCCCCGCACGGTCACCCTTCGTCGCGCCCCGGAGTTTAGCTTTAATTACATCCGGACGGGAATGCGCGCATTGATTGCCGCGGCGCTGCTCGCGGCGGCGACCGCGGGCTCGGCCCTTGCCCACAGTTCGAACCAGGCACTGTGGGTCGCCAACGGCACCAACGTGGTCGAGTTCGGCAAGCTGTCCGCCGGCAAGCACGACGAGAAGCCGACGCTCGAGCTCAACAGCTCCGTGTTCGGCGCACCGCAGGGCGTGGTGTTCGACGCCTCAAACGACCTGTGGGTGATCGACGGCGGCACCGTGATCGCCGGCGGCTCGATTCCGCCGTCGCTCGAGGAGTTCACCGAGGATCAGCTCAATAATCTGAAGAAAGATCCAACGCCGACGCCCAATGTGCAAATCACGTCGGACGAGCTTACCTTCCCGCAACAGGCGGTCTTCGACGCGTCTGGCAACATGTGGCTCAGCGATAACGGTGGCAACATCGTCTATATACTCACCCCCGAGCAGCTGGCCGCCGGCGGCGACCTCCAATTCACCAACGCCATTGTCGCCAAGCCTGCCTTCAACGGCCCGCTCGGAATCGTGCTTCACGATGGCAATCTCTACGTCGCCAACAATGGCGGCACCACCATATACGAGTTCGACTCCGATCACCTGCCGACCATCGGCAACGCGCCGCTCAATCTGGACGATTTGGAAGATACGGCTCCAGACGTGATTCTGAGCGACGACGGCGCGGGTTCTATCCAGGCCCCCTGGGCGCTGGTCTTTGACCAGGCGGGCGACCTGTGGTCCAGCAACGCCAACCCGCCCAATACCCTGGTCAAGTTTGGACCGACTCAGATCACGTCCACTGGCGACCCGACGCCCGAGACCACCATCAGCCCCTTCGATGAAATGGTCGGTAAGAAGATCAAGGATGAGACTTTGTCCGCGCCCAACGGGATCGCTTTCGATGACAAAGGAAACCTGGCCGCGATCAGCTCGGCCGCTCCCTTTGGCGTTGCAAGGTACAGCGGCATGGAGCAGGCGACCGGCGGCTCGATCAAGCCGTTCTCGTTCATCGTCGGCAACGACACCACGCTGAACGCGCCCGCGGGCGACAACTTCGGGCCGGAGATCAAGTAGCCGACCCTGCTCGAACTGCGCGGCCCGACTCTGCAAAGCGCCACCGCCCCTCAAAAAAGCAGGGGCGGTGGCGAGACGTCCTATCGCAACAATCGCGTTTGAACGTCGGCTCGAAATGACGATATTAATTGCTGTATGCGGGCATTCAGCACCAGGCTCCGCCTACACGCGGTCCCGAGCATCCTGATCGCGGCGACGATTGCGCTCCTGCTGATCGCGCCGAACGCGAATGCTACCGACCTGACGATGCCCTCCATTCTGGTCGCCACCCGCGACTTGCAGGACCCGCTATTCGAGCACGCCGTGGTCCTGATGGTGCCCTCGACCGAGCCGCCGCTGCTCGCCGGCCTCATCATTAACACCCCCGCCAAGAAGCGGGTTCGGGACATATTCCCGCAAGTCCGCGAGCTGAAGGGTCCTGATGAGACGACTTACATGGGCGGCCCGGTCGAGCCGGACGAGGTCTCGGTGATCTTCCGCGCGCCATCGGCGCCTGGCTCCGCCACACGGGTCTTTGACGACGTTTACGTCGCGACCGGCCGCGATGACATTGCCGCCGTGCTCAAGGACCCGCGGATCACCGATCTCCGTGTCGTTTCAGGCAAGGCTCAGTGGATGCGGGACCAGCTCTACGGCGAAGTTATGGCCGGCGCATGGTACATTATACCGGCGAAAGCCGACCTGATTTTTGGCGACCCGAAGGACCTGTGGTCCACCCTGGTCAAGGGCGGCGATCTCGAGGAAGCCCGGGCCGGACCGGCTCCCGAAGCGAATTTGCCTTATTGACGCTCGGATGGTACAAACTGGCAGCGTAAAATCTCACCCAATTGATTTGGGAACGCGGTTGGATCCCGCCGCGGACGGACTCCTCTAGAGGACGACATCAATGGCACGCATCAAGGAACGTAGTTTCGGCCAAGTACTTCGTGATCGTAGGCGCCAGTTGGATCTCACCCAGGAAGAGGTCGCGCACCGCATCAAGACCTCGACCCCGTACATCGGCCACCTTGAATCGGCCAAGCGGCATCCGTCGGACAAGATCGTCACGCGGCTGGCCGAAGTGCTCGGGCTGGACCGTCGTGAGCTGTTTTTTCTCGCTAATCCGCGGGCACAGGCGCTCCTCAGTCCGGAGCCGGAAACCAACGCCAAGTCGGCATGGGAAGATTTTCGCAAGGACGAACAGATCAGGCGTATTCACAATATTTCCACCGACGAGATGGAAATGCTCGAGCGCGTAGCGCTCCTCGGCGAGGTAAAATCGCCCCGCGACTTCATCTATATACTGAACACGGTCCGTCACGCAGTCGGCCGCTAGGCGGCTCGATCATCTTTCGAAAGGCGTCGGCCGGTTTCACCCGCATCGCACCCAACACCGGAATCGCGGCGCTCAATAAACTGATCGCAACCGCTCGCCGCCGCATACGCACCTCCACGGCAATGGCTTAAGATATGGGGCGATGGAAGAATCCCGGCACAATGAATCCACGCGGCCGCCGCTGATTCCTCGCGAGCTACTGCTCGGAAATCCCGAGCGATGGCAGCCAACGCTTTCCCCGGACGGAAAACGAATGGCGTGGCTCGCACCCGACGGGAACAAGGTGCGTCAGGTCTGGGTCTGCACTCGAGGCGCGAACGACGATCGTTGCGTCACCGCCGACCGCAGCCGCGGGATCTCGTTCTACGGATGGGCTTGGGACTCGAAGACCATCATCTACATTCAGGATTCCGATGGTGACGAAAACTACCATCTGTTTGCGGTCGATCTTGAAACCACCAATGTCCGTGATTTGACGGCATGGCAGGGTGTCCGATGTGAATTCGTTGCCAGCCATCAAAAACATCCCGATGAGCTCCTCGTCGCCCTGAATGTTCGCGACCGCCGGTGCATGGACGTATGGCGCTTGAATCTCATTACCGGCGAGGCCACGCTCGACACCGAAAATCCGGGTGACGTTCTAGGCTGGATCGCTGACGACGATTTCGTGGTGCGCGGTGCGACGGCTATCACCTCGCAGGGCGCATATGAGGTCCGCGTCCGTGAGAGTGCGACCGCGCCGTGGCGGGCGTTCGCAAGCCCGGGCCTGAGTGACGATGTGTGGGCGCTCGGCTTCAGCAAGGAAGGGATCGAGCTGTTTCTGAAGTCGTCAATCGATAGCGAAACGGTTCGTGTCGTCGCGAAAAATTTGAGCACCTCGGCCGAGCGCGAGATCGCGCGAGACGCCGAGCTCGATGCCGAAGGTGTGATGCTTCATCCGATACGTCGCACCATCGAGGCCGTCGCTTTCGAACCGGGGCGTCGCAATTGGAAGGTTGTCGATCCGGCGGTCGCGAGCGACTTCGACGCACTCGCCAGGGTTTCTGACGGCGACTTCTCGATCCTCAGCCGCGATGCGAACGACAAAATCTGGATCGTGGTCTTCGAGGGCGATCGTCTGCCCCACAAGTATTTCCTGTGGGACCGCGATGCTCGTCAGGCAAGCTTACTGTTCAGCAGTCAGCCGAAGCTCGGCGACTATCGTCTCTCCGCCACCCGACCAGTGCGCATTCGTGCGCGCGACGGGATGACGATACCTGCGTATCTCACGACCCCTGCCGACACTGGTGCCGGTCGGCTCCCCATGGTGCTGTTCGTTCATGGAGGGCCCTGGGCGCGCGACTATTGGGGCTTCAATTCATGGGTGCAGCTTCTCGCCAATCGCGGTTACGCCGTCTTGCAGCCTAACTATCGAGGCTCGACCGGGTATGGCAAGAAATATCTGCATGCCGGCGACCTGCAGTGGGGTCGTGCGATGCAGGACGATCTGACGGATGCCGTCAAATGGGCAATTGCGGAGGGTATTGCCGCAGCTGATCGCGTGGCAATTTTCGGTGGCTCCTACGGCGGATATGCCGCGCTGGCGGGCGCGACGTTTACCCCCGATCTTTACCGATGCGCCGTTGATTTGGTCGGGCCTTCGAGCCTGTTCACGCTGCTCGCATCGTTTCCGCCCTACTGGACACCGATCATCAGCCTGTTCAAAACCCGCATGGGAGATCCCGACAAGCCGGGCGATCGCGAAATGTTGCGGAGCGCATCACCGTTGTTCGCTGCCGACCGCATTCGGATTCCGCTGCTCATCGCCCAAGGCGCCAACGATCCGCGAGTAACTCAGATCGAATCCGAGCAAATTGTCGCGGCCATCGAGAAAAACGGGGGTACTGTGGAATACCTGCTCTATCCGGACGAGGGCCACGGCTTCGTCCGTCCCGCCAACAACATGGATTTCATGGCGCGTGCCGAAAAATTCCTCGCCCAGCACCTGGGCGGACGCTATGAGCCAATGGAAGGCGAGAGCATCGCCGGTTCCACCGCGATCATTAAGGTGATTGGCAACTGAGGCTCGTCGAGCCGAGTAGCGTGTAGAACGATCTCGCGACGGGAGGATCACATTGAAGATCCTGGCCGGCCTTGTGATTATCGCCGTGACGATGACCACCGGTTTCCGAAGCTCTCATGCCGCTTCGGTCAAGCCCGACGATCAGATCACTCCCGAGAATGCGTCGGCAGTCGCCGACCTCGTCAGTCCCGGCAATTTATATCTGGTCAAGCAGGGCATGCGCATGAAGATTGTGCCTACTGATCACATTGATTATGCGACGCCCTACAAGAACGCGACGGAGAAGTACTCTGCGCAGGTAAGTCTCGGGAGCGACGGCGAGTTGCACAACTACGTTGCTGGCCTTCCATTTCCGTTGATAGAAACCAACGATCCGCAGGCGGCTCTCAAGGTGATGTGGAATTTCGCATTTCGGCCGCAATACACCGACGACGTCGACATCCACGACGTAGGATGGCTCAGATCGTTTTGCGAAAGGCGTCGGCCGGCGTCACACGCATCGCGCCAAACACCGGAATCGCCGCGCTCAATAAACTGATCGCAATCGCGGCGAGCAGCGCTTCGAGTGCCGCGCTGTAGGTCACCGTCAGGTAGCCCGCGCTCTCGAGCACCGCGCGCAGCGTCGTGCCGTTGCCGAACTGCCACAGCGCCAGCCCGCATCCCAGCACGCCGCCGGCGGTCCCAATCAGCGCGCACTCGCCGAACAGGATACTCGCGACATACGGCT
>Ga0209333_1000124_pt1 | contig 42938 bp, 36 predicted proteins | sample BlaSpr_A8_OM2_O3_FD_187982 | JGI IMG/M metagenome (GOLD analysis project Ga0209333, IMG submission 187982) | Forest soil microbial communities from Thunder Bay, Ontario, Canada - Black Spruce, Ontario site 2_A8_OM2_O3 (SPAdes) (version 2) | ecosystem: Environmental > Terrestrial > Soil > Boreal... | reverse complement strand
CCCGCCGGTTCCGCTCGTTTTCAGGATCATCTTGTATTGGAAACCGATCCGCCTTTCAGGATCATCTTGTATTGGACAATTCTGTCCGCGCGGCGCTGGCGGGCTTCAGGCTATACTGTTCCGAGTGAACCGAGAATATCACAAGTGGTACAGTCCCCATCTGCAACGGGACATGGAGCTCCTGACATATGGGCACGCGGGAATGCCCGTCATCGTTTTTCCCACCTCCATGGGCCGTTTCTACGATTACGAAGACCGCGGCATGATCGGCGCCATCGGCTATCAGTACGACGCCGGACGGCTGCAAGGCTTCTGCCTCGATAGCGTGGATTCGGAAAGCTGGTACAACCGCGGCATTCCACCGCGGGAACGCGCGCTGCGGCATCTGCAGTACGAGAGCTACGTGATCCACGAGGCGCTGCCGTTCATTCGCGGCCGCAATCCCGAGGCGCGCGTGGCCGTTACCGGGTGCAGCTTCGGCGGCTATCATTGCGTCAACTTCGCGTTGCGCCATCCCGAACTGGTGGGGCCTTGCGTCAGCATGGGCGGAGCCTTCGATATCCATCAATTCCTGAACGGTTATTACGACGATAATTGCTATTTCAACTGCCCGCCGGATTTCCTGCCCAACCTCACCGACGAGCGCTATCTCAGCGAATATCGCAACGGAATGCGGCTGGTCCTGGCCACCGGCGAGACCGATATCTGCCTGGATGAGAACCTGCGCCTGGCCGGCATTATGGACGGCAAGCGGATCCCCCACTGGCTGGACGTGTGGGGCGACGGCACCGGCCACGATTGGCCCTGGTGGCAGCGCATGGCGGTGAAGTTTTTCGGATAGCGGCGCCTCGCGACACATCGTCCAAAATGAAGGACGACTTGGTTGCAAGGGACTGCAAGTTCCCAATTTCGGTAATACTTCAAATATACTTGGCCTACCTCTTAGGGCAACGCAGCTTCAAACTTCGTTATGAGGTCGTCAAGTGTTGGTATGAACTTGTCATAGTCGCTCATAGGTGGTCTGTTCCTCTCCCAACGGGTCGCCGTGATGTGTGCCAGTAACTGATTCAGGTCAACGCTCAGTTGCTTGATTTGTGCACTATGAGGATGAAGGCTTGCTGGAAAGGTAGCTTCAAAGCCGTCGAGAACATTGAAATGATCCACATGGCAATCATCTTGTTTTTGCCTCGCCGTAGAAGAATTCAATCAGCAATCGAAGATGCAAGAGAAGGGCGACTGCACAGCTTGCGTAGCGGCACCACTCAACCGGGACAGTTTCTTCAGCTCATCAACACTGAATGTCCTTGAAGCAGGAATCTGGCGGTTTTTGACTCTCAAAGCAAGGGCCGCTACCAGCTGTTGAGCTTCGGCAACGTTCGGCGGGACCGCCGCAAGTGCGGTTTCAACCGTGGCGAGTTCGTCCTCCACTGCTTTCCAAAGGGACATAGTTCGAGCGTAGCGCCTTTTCGAATTGCTCGTGGGCGGCTTCGATGTAACCGCCGATACTTCATATTCGGAGCCACAGGTACATGCGCTCAGGTCCGTAACGCGGCAAAGTCTCGGGGCCAACATGAATCCGGGAAAAAAACCCAACCAAAGAGCGCCCGTTCTTCGAATAGTAGAATGGTAGAATCATCGGATGTTTTACAGAAACGTAGAGTATGAAGTCCCTCAACATCAAAGACCCTGAAGCGCATCAACTCGCGGCGGCCATCGCCCAGGAACTCCGCGTAACTGCCCGGAGTACCGCTGCCCATGTCAAACGCCTATACCTGGACCATGCGGACTTCCTGTACGATGAGAACGGCCTCCCGAAATGATCCTTGACACATCCGCCCTGGCTGCCATCTTCTTCGGGGAGCCGGAACTGTGGTTGAGGGCCAGATCGGTCCCGAGGCAGGCCGCCAGTGCGATGTATTCTTCCGGCGAGCTGAAATCGTCATCGAGCCAGTCACCGTGGAACACGCGCACCTGGCGCGCCAGGCCTTCCTCGATTTCGGCAAAGGCCGCCATCCGGCAAGGTTGAATTTCGGGGATTGTTTCGCCTATGCGCTCGCCAAAGCGACTGGGGAACCTCTGCTGTTTAAAGGAGAGGATTTCAGCAAGACGGATGTCAAGGCCGCCGTAACCGCATAACTCCTCCCGATTCGCCAGCTAACATAGTATCTGCACATGCCCGACGCCCCGGCTATCGCCGTCCACGACTTGCACAAACTTTACGGCGAGAAAGCCGCGGTGGACGGCGTGGACCTGATAGTGCCGCGCGGCTGCTTCTTCGGATTCCTGGGTCCCAACGGCGCGGGCAAATCCACCACCATCCGCATGCTGACTGGCCTGATCCCGCCTTCGTCCGGCACTATTGAACTGCTGGGAATGCGGTTGCCGGATCGAGAGCTCGAGATCAAACAGCGCATCGGACTGGTGCCCGATGAATCGCTGCTCTTCGACCGCCTGACTGGCGCCGAATTCCTGGAATTCGTGGGCCGCATGTACGGCTTGGCCCGCTCAGTGGCCGTGGAGCGCGCGCAGTCCCTGCTGGATCTCTTCGAACTGGGCGAAAAACGCAAGCTTATCGCCGAATATTCCAAAGGCATGCGCAAGCGCCTGGCCATGGCCGCCTCGCTCATCCACCACCCGGACCTGTTCCTGATGGACGAGCCCTTCGAGGGCGTAGACGCCGTGGGCGCCCGCCTGATGAAGGATATCCTGCTGGACCAGGTGCGCCGCGGCGCCACCATCTTCCTCACGTCGCACGTGCTGGAGGTCGTCGAGCGCCTGTGCGACCGCGTGGCCATCATCGATAAAGGCAGGATCGTGCGCGAAGGGTCCATGGACGAACTGCGCGGTGGAACGGAATCGCTCGAAGATGTTTTCGTGCGCCTGGTGGGCGCCGGGCACGAGTTCCACGAGTTGGAGTGGCTCAAATGATCCGGGCCATCCTGCGCGCGCAATGGCTCAGCATGCGTATTTTCCGCATGGCTTCCAGCCGGACCGCCGTCTTTCAGGCGATCGTTGCGCTGCTTTGGTACGGCTTCTGGACGCTTCTCGCGGCCGTCGCCGAGGCGCTCGCGGCGGCTCCGGGACTACGGGCGCAGATCGAAGTCTGGCTGCCCCTGGGCCTCTTGGCCGTTTGCGCCTATTGGCAGTTGGCGCCCATGGCTTCCGCAACCATGGGAGCCTCGCTCGATCTGCGCAAGTTGCTGGTCTATCCTGTGCCGCGCCAGTCGCTGTTTTGGGTCGAAATCCTGCTCCGCATCGCTACTTGTGCGGAATTGCTGCTCGTTCTGGCGGGTACCGCGATCGGCCTGATCCGGAATCCCGCATTCGGCGGATGGATCTCTCTGGCCCGCGTACCTGTCGCGATGGCTCTTTTCGCCGCGTTCAACCTGATGCTGGCGGCCGGCATGCGCAACCTGATTGAGCGCCTGCTCACCCGCAAAGGTATCCGCGAAGCGCTCGCGCTGCTGATGATGCTCATCGGCGTTCTGCCCCGGTTGCTCATGGTTACCGGCGTCGGATCCCACCGCGTCGAGCGCTTCTTACCCACCGCCTCGAATGCCGTCTGGCCCTGGGGCGCAACCGCGCATTTCATGCTAGCGCCGTCCAAAGGGAAACTCCCCGAGGCGTTGTCCGTACTTCTCACGTGGACCATAGCCGCCTATCTGTTCGGCCGCTGGCAGTTCACGCGCAGTTTGCGATACGACTTCCAGGAAGCTCAAGCAACCGTCGTATCCGCTAAAGACCGTCGCTTCGCCGAACGGTTGTACCGCCTGCCTGCGCTGGTGTTGCCCGATCCGCTGGGCGCCATAGTTGAAAAGGAACTCCGTTCGCTGGTGCGCACGCCGCGCTTCCGGCTGGTCTTCGTGATGGGCTTCTCCTTCGGCCTCGTTGTCTGGCTGCCGATGATGCTGCGCGGGCGCGTGACGCATTCCGCGGTCTCCGGCAATTTCCTAACGGTGGTAAGCTTGTATGCCTTGTTCCTATTAGCCCAGGTCACTTACGGCAACGCCTTCGGATTCGACCGTTCTGCCGCGCAGATTTATTTCTCTGCGCCGGTGGCCATCTCGCGCGCGTTGGCCGGCAAGAACATCGCCGCGGCCATCTTCATCTTCCTGGAGATTGCGGCGGTAGCGACCGCCTGCTCCCTGCTGCGCCTGGGGATCTCGTCCGGCCAAATCGCCGAGGCGTTTCTGGTCACCGCCATTGCCGCGCTATACCTGCTGGGCATCGGTAATTTGAGCTCGGTAACCTACCCGCGTCCCATGAGTGCGCAACGGGTCTCCGGGGGCGGCGGCGGCGGACGTGCGCAAGGCTTGCTATTTCTGCTCTATCCGATCGCGCTGGCGCCTGTTTTTCTGGCCTACCTGGCGCGTTACGCTTTCGACAACCAGGTGGTGTTCTACGGAATCCTGGCGCTCGCCGCCGTGCTGGGCGTCGCGATTTACTGGATAGCGATGGAATCGGCGGTGTCTACGGCGCGCAATCGCCGCGAGACGATACTGGCCGAGCTATCGCGCGGCGATGGTCCCATGCTCGCGGAATGACCTCGGAATGAGCCAGGCGGCAGGCCTACTCGCACCGCAGGCGACCACAGGATCGACTGCGTCGCCCGCCGCGTCGGGATATAACACGCAGCAGCGCGATTCCTCCTAGCAGCAGCACCACGGCCCAGCATCGGAGCTTCGGCCGGGGGGATGCCGTACAGCAAGCCTGCCATGAGTCGCGCAAGCGCCAGGGCCGCCACCAGCCTACCGGCTATACCGATCGCCGCCAGCCGCATCCGGTGGCGCAGGACCAGTCCGCCGATCTCCCTGCGCGGCGATCCCAAGGCGATACGGATGCCGAGCTCATGAGCGCGCCGGGTGACCGGGTCGGATATGACGCCGTAGATTCCGAGTGCGGCCAGAAGCAGGGCGGTGGCCGTGAAAATAGGTCGCATCCGCGTGCCCGTGGCGAACCTTGGATCGTCGCGGCCCCGCGCCGTGGGCGCTGGTGGGAAATCATGGGTCATATCGGGAGTTATCGGGGGTAAAAGGTCTCAAACAGTTTCGAGAATCGCGAAATCATTCAACACTTTCAAAACTAACCCCTGACGAGGCGGTTAAGGCGAGATATTCTTTGCTGAGTCGCGCCTGTTTAAATGCCCGGCTCTTGCGCTTGTTCCGCGCTCTGGAGACTAGGACAATGTTACGAAAACGCTATGGAATTGCCTTCTTTCTCTGTGCGTCCCTGGCGATGCATGGCCCACGCCGCTATCTCATCATCAAGGGTTGAGGTTAATTTCGCATCGTTTCCGGCGGACGGCTATCCCGCCCTCACCTGGCGGCGGGTCGACAAACAGCGGAATTTCCGCGTTGCCCTTCGACCGGCACGTTGCGAGGCGGCATCCAGTATTTCTTCAATAACGACACCGCCTACGATACTGCTCGCCTGTGTTCTCGCCCTGTGGGGCGGCGGCAACAACAACAGTGCGCGGGGCGGCACGAGCACGCCATGGGACGTGCACGGCAATATCCAGACGGCATGGGTGAACAGCCTATGTCAGTTCTTCAGCGACTTGCACACGTATGGGATTCAGTACGTGACGCCATGGCCTGTGATGACCGGAACGTGGATGGCGCGGGCGCAGTCCGGCTACCCTATGGTTTTGCGAATCTCGATTGCGGCCTGAGAGGCCGCCGCAGGCCGAGCGCCTGCCCCACACAAAAGATAACAAAAGCGCCGCGGGAGGCGCTTGGTGTTATACTGGCGAACTTCCCGGTTCTGGGAGTCCGGGTACCAAACGGCATTTCTTGAAGTCGGGACCAGAGGAAAAATCAAATAAGGATAAACGATGATTCGAAAATTAAGTAAGTTTTTGCTGACAATCGTCGCGCTTGTGCCGGTCGTGAATACCGTTTGCCAAGCGCAGCCGCTGCCCTGTTTGACGCGCCATGTGCGTCCTGAGGTCCTCAATGGGCAGGCGAAGCCCGTGGCGCAGCTAACCTCAAACCAGACGATGACCCTGGATGTGGTTCTGGCGTTAAGCGATCCGGCGGGGCTGGAAGCGTTTTTGCAGGAACTCTACGATCCTGCCAGCCCGATCTACCGGCATTTCCTCACCGTGCCGGAGTTTACCGCGCGGTTTGGACCTAGCCAAGCGGACTATGACGCCGTGGTGGCCTTCGCGCAAGCGAACGGCTTCGCGGTGGTGGGCGGCACACACGACGGCATGGACGTGCAGATCAAAGGCCCCGTTTCGGCCGTGCAGACCGCTTTCCATGTAACCGTGAGCAACTACCAGGACGGGAGCCGCACTTTTTACGCGATCGACCGCGAGCCCACCGTCAACCTGCCGTTCCCCCTATGGCACATCTCCGGTTTGGACAACGACTCCAACCCGCATCCCATGTTCGTGAAGAAGAGCGACTTCGCGAAGGCCCACGGTTTGGACGTGGCGGCCGTGTCGCCCGATGCCACCACCGGCTCCGGGCCATCGGCTTCCTTTTTGGGGAGCGACATGCGCGCCGCCTATTACGGTGGAACGGCGCTCACCGGCGTCGGCCAGAACCTGGGACTGTTCGAGTATCTAGGCACCGACCTGACCGACTTGACCACTTATTTCACCAACGTCGGCCAAACCAACAATGTGCCGATCACCCTGCTCTCCACGGACGGGACCAGCACATCCTGCGTGGATTCGAGAGCCGGCGGCAAGTGTGACGACACCGAACAGACGCTGGACATGACCCAGGCGATCGGCATGGCTCCGGGGCTGGCCAGCCTGGTCATGTACATCGGATCCACGGATACGGCAATCATCAGCGCCATGACGACGCACAGCCCGCTGCCCACCACGATCGGCTGTTCGTGGGGCTGGACGCCGGCGGATGCATCCACGCTCGACCCGTACTTCGAGAAGATGGCGGCGCAAGGCCAGAACTTCTTTGCGGCTTCGGGCGACTCTTCCACATGGTCGGCGAGCAATGAGGCATGGCCGGCGGACGATGCGAACGTGGTTTCCGTGGGCGGCACGGACCTGGTCACCGCCAGCGCGGCGGGTCCCTGGAAGTCGGAAACGGCATGGTCCGACAGCGGCGGCGGCATTTCGCCGGACAGCATCCCTATCCCCGCGTGGCAGAAGCTCTCGGGAGTGATCAACTCCAGCAACAAGGGTTCCACCACCCTGCGCAACGGTCCGGATGTCTCGGCGAACGCGAACTTTACGTTTTACGTCTGCGCCGACCAGACCACTTGCACGGCCAACGAATACGGCGGCACCAGCTTCGCCACACCCATGTGGGCCGGCTACATTGCGCTGGTCAACCAGCAGTTGGTTGCGAACGGCCAACCGACCATCGGCTTCCTGAACCCCACGATCTACGCGCAGAACGTGACATCCAGCTATGCGGCGGACTTCCACGACATCACCAGTGGCACGTCCGGCAGCTACTCGGCGGTGACCGGTTACGACCTGGTGACCGGCTGGGGCAGTCCGAACAGCGGGCTGATCGCCGCCCTCTCCGGACCGGCGACTCCCGGCTTCAGCCTGTCAGCCTCGCCCACTTCGGTCTCGGTGGTACAGGGCAGCTCGGGAACCTCCACCATTACCAGTACGGTGACGGGCGGCTTCGATTCGGCCGTTACCTTGACCGCTTCCGGCCAGCCAACGGGCGTGACCGTGGGCTTCAACCCAAGCTCGATCACCGGTACCGGCACTTCCACGATGACCATGACGGTGGCCGCCACGACAGCCACCGGCACCTATAGCATTACGGTCAAGGGGACCTCCGGCAGCACCACCGAAACAACGGCCGTCTCGCTGACGGTAACGGCCACGGCGAGTCCCGCCTTCACCATTTCCGCCTCGCCCACTTCAGTTTCCGTGGTGCAGGGTAGCAGCGGCTCTTCTACGATTACCACCACCGTCTCCGGCGGCTTTGATTCGGCGATCGCCTTGACCGCGAGCGGCCAGCCGACAGGCGTCACTGTGACCTTCAATCCCACGTCCATCGCGGCTCCGGGTTCTGGCACCTCAACCATGACCATGGCAGTGGCATCCACCGCCGCGACCGGCGCCTACACCATTACGGCTACGGGCACCGGCGGCGGAATCACGCACACAGCCACCGTATCGCTCACCGTGACGGCGGCGGCGAGCGGCAACTTCACCATCTCCGTCTCGCCCACGTCGGGATACCTATATCGGGGCCAAAGCGGCTATGCCGTGGTCACGACGGCTGTCTCCGGCGGCTTCGACTCGGCCATTGCGTTATCCGCGACTGGCCAGCCGACGGGCGTCACCGTCAGCTTCAGTCCCGCTTCCATCAAGGCGCCGGGTTCGGGCAAGTCCGAGATGCTTCTGACCGTCTCCGAAACCGCCGCGTTCGGCACGTACCCGATCACGATAACCGGCACGGGCGGAGGCATTACGCATACCACGGTGCTCACTTTCGAAGTCGAGCCGCGCTGACGCTTACAATCGCCTGCGCCGGCTGCGCCGGTGCTGCATGACGCATGGGCCCGGACTCTTTTTGGTGTCCGGGCCTTTGCTTTTGGTGCGGAGTCTGAATCGGCGCGAAAAACCGGGGCCGATTGCCGGGCCGCCGAGCTTATTGTGATCATTCTTGCCCTTTTCTGTAGCAAAATAGCCTGCGCGGCAGCCGGAACGATCGGCACGCCGAATCAAGGTAAGGCGAGGATTGCCTGACTCCCGATCAGTGAAACGTTTTGCCGTTCAAAATTCACTATTTACTGAGTAATAATCCCTCAACGGATCGAGAATCGGCGTTACGACTGTCGCCCGACGGCTTGAATAGAGAGAACCCAAGTATGGCGGGCCGCCACAAGGATGGCGCTTAAAGACGAGTTGGCAAAGTGGAAGGATGGCGATCGGGTTATCGCCACGGTTCAACCCGCCAGTGGGGCTGCCGAGACTGCCGGCTTGCAGGATATCCAACCCCAGGTATTCCGCATCGAGGGATGGAAGCCGTTCGCATTGTTCATCCTGCCCGCGCTGGTGCTCCTGCTGACGTTGCTCTCCAAGAACGTGCGCACGCTTCTTTTCATCGGCCAGGATGGCAGGGTGAGCAATTCAACCACGCAAGTGTCTCTCCGGTTCACGCTGTTGGTTTCAGCGTATGTGTCGACTTTCCTTCTGCGCTGGACCACCGCCGGCGGCTTCCTCGGCTGCATTGGAACGCCCACAAATCTCCTGGTGCTCTCCGGATTGAGCGGACTGACATTTGCCGGCGCAAAGGGTATTACGGCCGGCAAAGTCGCAAATCGGCCCGCGGTCCCCGCAGCCGGCGCGCCGGCCGGAAAACGAACGGACGCCCCGGTGCAAGCCAAAATCGGCGACCTGATCAAAGACGACACTAACAAGTTCGATTTTGGCGATTTCCAAATGCTGGGCGGTTTCCCTGCCCCGACCTGGACGGCACGGTTCTCGCGATGTTCGGTGTCGGCCAAGGGGCGTATCTGACGAAGAAGGCCGCCACTGGCATCGACCAATAGAAACGCGATCGCGCCTTTCAGCGCCGGGCCAGGGAAGCATTGTCCGAGTGGGTCGCAATTTCGCGCGTGAAGACCTGCAGGGGCCCCCAGTAGTACGGCCGCCGGTAGGTCCCGGCGGAGCGCATCAGCGCCAGCTTGGCGGCGCGCAGGGCCCAAGCGGGCGCTCGGCCCGCCACGATTTCCTTATAGAGAACCGGCACGAGCTGGGCGGAGGCGGCGTCGTCCTCATCCCACAGCGTAGCGATCACGCTCTGGGCGCCGGCCTGCAGGAAGGCCCAGGCGAAGCCCATCAAGCCTTCGCCGGAGTAGGCTTTCGCGCCCGCGCTCGTGCACGCCGAGAGAGTGACCAGGTCCGCATGGAGCGGCACGGCCGCGACGTCGCCGGCATACAGCTTGTAGCTCTCGCCCTGGTGCGAGAGGATGATGGCCGAGTTCAGCGGGCTCACCAGATTCGCGACGGCATGCGTGGCAAAGTGGATGTGGGTGAAGTTCGCGGGCAGCGCCCTGGCATATTCCGCGGGAACCGCGGCGGCGCCGGTGAAGGCGACGCGGTTTGCGGCCGGGAAACATTCCTCGACGGCTGCAATCTCCTTCCGGGCATTCGGCAACGGCCCAAATTCCTGCCCCACCAGCACCGGATCGCCCATGATGAGAAGCTTCGGTGCACGGGCAGGTTTGTGCGCATCGGTGGCCAGCAGGCGCAGCGACGGCGCGGTGGCGATGGTCACGTCTTCAATCCAATAATGCGGCTGCGGACCGGGCACGACCAGCGTTTCGAAGTTGAGCTGGTGCAACTCGCCATCGGGCACCACGATCACGTTCGAGCCGGCCGGGATCAGCTTCGCCACCGGACCGAGCACGGCCTGGTAGAGTGCGGATGCATCGCGCTGCGCCAGCAGGTCGCGGCCTTGCGTTACAGCATCGACGTGCTTCCGCACCAGGGCGCCGATCTGCCTGCCCGGCGGCAGACCAACGCGGGCGAGCGGGCCGGAGCCGATTACCCACACCGAGGACCGTTTTGGCTCTACCCAGTATGAAAGAACGACGGTATGGTAAGCCCGGGCAGCGCGCTGCAGGCCGGCTAGGTCAAGACTGGGTGGAAGCGCTCCCAGACGCTGCAGCCGGAGGCTGAGAACGCGCGCCCGCGCGGATTCGGCAATTTCCAGAGCCTTCTCCTTCTGGCCAGTTTTGGTCAGGAATTCAACGTAGTCCTGAAAGAGGCCGACCAAATGGAGGGTAATGAAGGTGCTCTTCGAGTCGTCGTTGCCGAGATTGTTCCAATCGCGGTCGATGGTGCCGATACCATTTTGGTATTGTTCAGCAGCCTGCTTCAGTTTGCCTCGTTTGAAGTACAGCGAAGCAAGATATCCGTAGGCTTCCCATAGCACATCCGGCGCAGGCACCCGCTGCGCTTGGGCGATGACTGCCAAGTAATGCCTTTCCGCCTGGGCGGACTTCCCCATGAGATCCTCGATTTCGGCGACGCTCATTTGCGCATAGACCAAGGATTGGGGATCTCCGCGGCGTTGGTTGAGTTCCAGGGCCTTGTCGCTATAGCGTTGAGCGGCCGGCAGATCCACCATTTCGATCGCGATCTGGGTGAGGTTGTGCCAAGCGAAGGCTTGCCATTCATCGTTGCCGACGTCGGCGGCCAGCTTGGCGGCCTGCTGTTCAAGCCGCGCTGCCCGGTCGTACTCTCCCTTCGCGAAATACACATTTCCAATGTCCACTAACCAGCGCAGTCGCAGGTCGGGTTGGCCGAGAGAAGCAGCCAGCGATTCGGCCTGGGTGAGAGCCGCCATGGCGCGATCCAGGTCTCCCAAGCGGGTGTAACACCAACCCTGGTTGCCGAGTATACCGCCGATGAGCGGCCTGGCTCCACAGCGGCGGCCCGTGACGAGGGCTTCATCGAAGTACGGCAGGGCCTCATCGAATCTCGAGAAGCGCATGCTGTTGAATCCGCGGGCCAGTTGCACCCAGGTCAGCAAGAAGTCGTCGTGCGCCTGCCCGGCCGCGGAAAAGGCAGCTTGGATATGGACCGCAGCCTCCGCGCGGTCCGGTACTGTCTCACCCAGGTACAACTCGACCATGCAGATCACACTCGGATCGCGGGATGCGATGGCCAGCGGCAGGGCTTCGCGCAGCAGTTTCTGCCGGACGGAACCTCCCGGTAGATTCGCCGTATCCATCTTCCAACGCGCCTTCAATCCAGGCGAGAGTGGCGGGCCCGCCGTTTCCAACAGCGAACGAGCTTCCGGCGTACGGCTGATTTTGGTTAGATCTTCCACGGCAAGGAGGCGGAATTTCCACCCCCAGCCGCCTTCCGGCCACTTGCGGAGGCCTTGGCGCGTCCTCTCCAGCGAGGTCGGAAAGTCCCCCGTCCGATAGAGAGATTGCGCCTCCCGATAGAGCATGTCAGGGGAGGAGCGACTGCACGACAGCAGCCCCAGTTGCATCGCGCACAGCGCCGACAGACCTAGCCGCCAGTGCCCCCGCCTTGAGTTCCACCGCCGGTTCCGCCTCCGGACGGAGGGCTGCTGAACGCGAAACGCAGCATCGCGATCTGGTGCACGGAATGCCAGTTTTCGCCCGGTACGATCGTCCATTCGCCGAAGAAGATCCTACCAAAATGCCGCAGGTAGATGCACCGCGAAGGACTGCCAATGATAGCTTGCCGGACTTCGGCGTCGATTTTGGGGTCGGGATCGTCGCCGGCCAGATAGGCTTCTCGCTGGTCGGCGGAGTAATGGAACGGCGGCGGCAGCGGCGCGGGGAGCGGCGTGCCGTTGAGCGTGAGGTTCACGAAGCTGCAATCGAGAGGCAGCACGCGGGTGCGGCGGGCGTGCGGTCCAGGCCGGTCGTACCAGCCGCGCCGGTAGACGGTGACCATGCCCAGGACGATGCGGTCGACCGTGAGCACCGACTTCCCATCGACTCTTAGGTTTTCGACGGTGGCTCTGACCTCGGTGCGAAAGAAGCCGTTCTTATCTTCCGGCTTCGCGTCGACCTCCGTGGCGCAGGCCCCGTGGGACAATCCGCTGGGCATGGTGAATCCAGGATGGCTACCTGTATAGTGGCCGGCCTTTCCGTCCGGCAACGCGCATTTGGCATGCCCGTCCAATTTGTACGGGCCAGGATTGGTGATGTCGGCATCCACTCCGAATGCCTGGCCATGATAAAAGTAATCCTTCATCGGCATGAGCTATCTCCTTCTTAACTTTCGACGTGAAATTCGGAATTTAGACCATGATATGATTCCGTGCCCGGGGTTGCCGCGGACCTCCAGGGTGTGTACGCCGTCCCGCAATCCCACCAGCGGAACTTCCAGATACAGGTCGCTTTCCTGGCCGGTGGGCGGGCTGACGGCGCCGGCGGACTCGGGTTTCCCGGCGGCATTCAGGATTTCGTAAGAATAGGACGAATATTTTGAGCCTGGCGCGCGGATTTGCGCGAGAAATGCCGCGGCGGCGGACGGAATGGGGTGCACTGGCATTTCGCTGGAACCACGCACCGGTCCCGGCGCGAGGTACGCGGGAAGCAAGCGCGGCGCGGCCGCATCGCGCGAGACGGCAATCAATACGAAGCCGAGCCCCGACGCCAACATGGCATTGGCGGCCAATGAAAACGCCAGCGCGCGCCGCGGAAGAAGCCATGCGAGCGCAACCTCCCGCAAACCCGGCTTGGGCAGCGCCGCGGCCCGCTCGCGAAGAAAGGCGCGCGCGTTGGCGGCGAAGACGAGTTCGCAGCGAACCTCCTCGGCACAGTCCGGACAATCGAAAAAATGTGCCTCAAATGCGTCTCGTTCCGCGGAAGCAAGCTCTCGGGCTACGTACTTTTCCGCAGATCGAAACCGTATTGCTTTGTGGTGCGCCAACTTGGCCCTCTATTAGGTAGTGAAATGAAAAGCGATTTCGTTACAGGGGAACACCAGCATAAATTGTGGGGCGGTCCCCTCAGGGAGCTGCGCTACAATTTATTGCAGGATTGCGAGCTTGGTAAAGTCGCATTGCACAAGGGCACCCGCCCTCCGCTCTTGTTCAGTTAGGCGAAGGTGTGGTGATGCGCCCTATCTTGTTGCCATAATACTCAGTGAACCAGATGGCGCCATCCGGGCCCGGCTCGGCCACCATGGGTGCGGACGCAGGAGTGGGGACGGGATACTCCGTAATCGCGCCCACCAGAGTGATTCGTCCGATCCGGTTGCCCGCGTGCTCGGTGAACCAAAGAGCGCCATCGGAACCCACGGCGATAGATCCCGGCTGACTCTTGGGGGTGGGCACGGCATACTCGGCGATCGCGCCGGCGGTGGTCAAACTGGCGATCTTGTCGCCGGCATATTCCGTAAACCACAGCGACAGATCGGGGCCGGTAATGATCACGTTCGGGTCGCTATCCGGAGTGGGCGACTTGTATTGGTTGGTGACCACGCCGGCGGTGGTCATGCGCGCCACCCTGTTGCTGCCCCATTCGGTGTCCCAGATCGCGCCATCGGGCCCCACCCCGAGGTCCCAAGGAGCCAAGGGCACAGGATATTCGGCCAGCGTTCCATCGGTGGCGATGCTCCCGATCTTTAGGCTGCTCCCGTGTTCCGTGAACCAGAGCGCACCGCCGGGTCCGCTGACGATGTCCCAAGGTTCGCTGCCGGGGGTGGGCAGCGGGAACTCGGTGACCGACCCGAGGGTGGTGATTCGCCCGATCTTGTTTCCGCCATTTTCGGTGAACCAGAGCGCCCCGTCCGGCCCCGCGACGATCCATACAGGCTTGCTGTCCGGTGTTGGAATACGGTACTCGGTGATGGCTCCGCCGGTGGTGATGCGCCCGATCTTATTTCCATGCACTTCGGTGAACCAGAGCGCACCGTCCGGTCCCGCAGTGACTGCAAAAGGAAGGCAGGATTCGGTAGGAATGCCGTACTCGGTGATCGTCTGCGCGGGCACCTCCGCAGCCAAGCTCAACAGCGACGCGGCCAGCAACGCAAGGAGCGGGACCTGGTAGTGCTTGGGATTCAAAGGCGGCATCGGCTTTGAGGTTAGCACAATCGACCCGTATCCGCTTGATTTGACGGGTCCACCCGGCTTGCCCGAGTCCCCGTGGCTTCCCGCCCTGCCGCTATACTATGCTTTCCGGACGGAATTCCATACCATGCGCTACCAGGATGCCGGGGTCAACATCGATGAGGCGGATCGCGCCGTCTCTTCCATACGCAAACTGGCGCGCGGCACATTCACCCGCGGGGTGCTCACCGATATCGGCAGCTTCGGCGCGTGCTACTCGCTGGCCGGATGGAAGAAGCCCGTCCTCATCAGCTCGGCCGACGGCGTAGGCACCAAGATCAAAGTCGCCTTCCTGACCGGCCGCCACGATACCGTGGGCGAGGATCTGGTGAATCACTGCGTCAACGATATCGCCGTGCAAGGCGCGGTGCCGCTTTTTTTTCTCGATTATTTCGCCACCGGCAAGCTGGAAGCCGGTGTGGCCGCGCAGGTGGTGGCGGGCCTCGCGCGCGGTTGCCGCCGCAACGGTTGCGCGCTGATTGGCGGCGAGACCGCCGAGATGCCCGGCCTCTATGCGCCCGGCGAATACGATCTGGCGGGATTCATCGTGGGCGCGGCCGAACGGCGCGCGCTGATCGGCGGGAAGCCCGTCCGCGCTGGTGACGCGCTGCTGGGCCTGCCCTCCACCGGGCTGCATACCAATGGTTATTCCCTGGCGCGCAAGCTGCTTTTTGAAGTCGCCGGCTACGGGCCATCGAGCGTTGTGCCGGAACTCGGCGCAACCGTGGCCGATGCGCTGCTCCAGGTACATCGCAGCTATTTGAAGCCGATTCGCGCTCTGGCGGAACGAGGCCTGCTGCGCGGAGCCGCGCACATCACCGGCGGCGGCCTCACAGACAATACCCCGCGCATGCTGCCCGCGGGGCTGGCGGCCCAGATCGATACCGGCGCATGGACGATCCCGCCGATTTTCGAGCTGCTGCGGCGGCTGGGCAACCTGCCGGAAGACGATTACCGGCGCACGTTCAACCTCGGTATCGGCATGCTTCTGGCGGTGCCCCGCGCAAAGCTACGGCGCGCTGAAAAGGCGTTGCGCAAGTTGGGCGAGCCATACTTCGTGGCTGGCCAGGTTCTGCGGCAAAAGCGCCGCGGGCCGCGGGTGGTGTACCGGTGAAGCGCCTGGGCATTCTCCTTTCGGGGCGCGGTTCGAATTTCGAAGCCATCGCCGACAATGTGGCCGCCGGCATCCTCCGCGCCGAAATCGCCATCGTGATCTCCAACCGTCCGGAAGCGCCGGGGCTGGCGGCCGCCCGCCGGCGCAGCCTGCCCGCGATATGCATCCCGTCCAAGGGATTGGACCGTACCATCTACGACGCCATGCTCTCCGAAGAGCTAAAAAAACATGCCGTGGACTTGGTCTGCCTGGCAGGATACATGCGATTGCTCAGCGCCGGGTTCATCCGCGAATTCCCTGGCCGCGTATTGAACATTCATCCTTCGCTGCTGCCCTCGTTTCCGGGCCTCGACGCGCAGCACCAGGCGCTCGACCATGGCGTCAAAGTGACCGGCTGCACCGTCCACTTCGTCGACGAATATCTGGATTCCGGCCCTATCCTGGTACAAGCGGCCGTGCCCGTGCTCGACGACGATACGGTCGAGTCGTTGTCGGCGCGCATCCTGAAAGAGGAGCACCGCATCTATAGCGAAGCCATCCGCATGGCGATCGGCGGCGCACTACGGATTGAGGGACGCCGGGTGCTGAGCGGGGCCTGACTGGGGCGGGACCAGCGCCAGTTTGCGCGCCCGGTGACCCAGGAAATCCGCGAATCTTACTGGTGGAACCTCCCGGCGGCCCAGTTGCTTTTGCACCGCCCGCTGATAGCGGCGCAGCGCCTCGTCGCGGCGCGACGGGGTCAGCCGGCAGGCCTCCAAGTCCAACAGCATATGGACTTCCCATGGCTGGAACGAGGTGCGGCGGATCTGTCCATCCAGGAGTTCTTTCACCAACCGGTTGAAGCGATTGGCCATCAATTCGATATCCGGCGGCTCTTCCATACTGGTGATATCGGCCGAGCGCGGATGAAACTTTAGCAATCCGAATCTGACATATATTTACACGCGCGAACGGGCCATGCGCATCTATCAAAGTGAGTACGGAGGTGATGCGATGGCCCCACAAATTCAAGCGCCAGAAGAATCCGACGTCCTGCGCGAGCAACTGGAATACCTGATCGCGCACAGAGCCGGCAACGCCCAGTGCGGCTGCTCCGCATGCCAGCGATACCTTAGGGTCCGCTCCGCTCTGCTCGAGATTTTTGCAAAACCGTCGTGCATTGGGGTGCGAGAGATCGGCTCTCGCCGGGCCAAAGCCGCGTAGGTTGAGGTTTCAGCCGCTCCCGCGGATCGTGCGTTACCAAGCCATTTATCATAATTTCCCGCCTCCGCTGGCTGAAGGATGTATACTGTCTTGAAGACCAGGAGCCAAAATGGAGCACTCGGATGAGATTGGAACCGGAGTGCCTTCTTTTCGCCCCAAGCCCGATATCACCGCTCTGCTGCGGAAGGTTAGCGCCGGCGACCTCACGGCGCGCGAGCAGTTATTTGCCGTTGTTTACGCTGAACTGCGGCGCTTGGCGCGGCTGGCCATGCGCAATGAGCGGTGCGAACACACTTTGCAGCCGACGGCGCTGGTCAACGAGGCTTATCTTCGGCTATTCGGCGAGGGCGGGGTCGATTGGCAGAATCGCGCGCATTTCTTTAATGTCGCTGGGCAAACCATGCGTCGAATTCTGGTGGATCATGCGCGAGGTTTTCGGTCGAAGAAGCGTTGGGCCGGACAGCGCGTCGAAATTGACGACCGGCTGGGTTTGAGCCAGGAGAAGTCCGTCGCGCTGGTCGTTCTGGACGAGGCGCTCGAGCGCCTTGAGTCTCTCGACTCGCGCCAGTGCCGTATCGTAGAGCTTCGATTCTTTGCCGGTCTTACCAACGAGGAAGCGGCCGCCGCGCTGGGCATCAACGTCCGTACTGTGAAGCGCGACTGGCAGATGGCGCGCGCCTGGTTGCATTCGCAAATTACGACATGACGCCCGAGCGCTATCAATCCGTCCGGGAGATCTTCCACGAGCTCGTGGATCTCAGCCCCTCCGGCAGACGCGCCCGGCTCGACGCCCTCGCGAACCTGGAAATTAGAAATGAGGTCAGCCGGCTGCTCGATTACAACGACCGCGAAGGGAACGTCCTGGACGAGCCCGCGCTCGCTCCCGTCCAAACGCTGAAAAGCGGAGACGCCGTCGGAAGATTCAAAATCATCCGCCTGATCGGCTACGGCGGCATGGGCGAAGTCTTCGAGGCCGAAGATACCAAGTTCTCCACCCGTGTGGCCATTAAGACTATCGCGCCTGAGTGGCTCGGAGACCACGACAGCGAACTGCGCTTCATCCGCGAGAACAAGCTCGCCCGACGGATCACCCATCCGAATGTCTGCAGGATATACGAATACCTGGAAGAACAGCGTTCCCCGTACACTTTCGGCGTGCTCGTGATGGAGCTTCTGGAAGGCGAGACACTGGAAGAACTCGTGCGCCGCGAGGGTCCTCTGCCCATTGCGCGCGCCCGCCCTATCCTGGCTGGAATTCTCGACGGGTTGGAAGCAGCCCACGACGTGGGAGTGATTCACCGCGATCTTAAACCCGCCAACGTCATGATTACCCGCCAGGGCCGGGCCGTCGTCACGGATTTCGGCCTCGCCAAGAGCGTCAGGGACGAGGACCAGCAAACCGCTCGCATTCAGGGGACCATCTCATACATGGCTCCGGAGCAGCGCCATGGGGACAGCTCTGTCCGCAGCGATGTCTATTCGCTGGGCTTGGTGGTTCATTTCATGGTCGCCGGGCGCCTGCCCGGGACAGACGCGGCACCCCTTCGCTATTGGCGTGGGCCCATTCGGAACTGCATTGCGACCAGTCCCGCCGACCGCTACGCAACCGTCAAAGAAGTCCGCAATGCCTTCCTGCCGAAGCCGTTGTATTCCCGGCGCGGCTGGGTTGCCGCCTCCGTGGCCGTTCTCGGCGGAGTCGCCGCCGCCGTCGTGTCGCGAAACGAAGGAATGCCGGTCCCGCCCGGCACCGATCTCTACCTCGCCGGCCTCCAAAATAATACCGGGGATCAAAGCCTCTTGTCGCTGGGTAGTATCCTGAGTTCGCAAATCGAGCAATCGCCCCATTTGCGCGTGGTGAACTCTCTCCCGCAAGGCTTCCAGGGTGTGACTCTCAACCCTGGCATTCGCCAGGATGGCGACGGCTTCCTGCTGCAATTCCGCCTGAATTGGCCGCGCCGCGGCGCAAGCCGGACGCGTTCCTTCAAGTCCGCTTCGCGTGCCGATCTGTTCGCAACCCTTCGCGCCGCCTCCCTCTGGGTTCGCCAGGTGACCGGTGAATCACCCAGCGATATCGCCGAACTGGACGCAAAGCCCCAATCGGCGACCACCGCTTCCTGGGACGCTCTGCTCGCCTTCTCCAGGGCGGAGCGGGAATTCGACGCCGGTCGCCGGCCGGAAGCATTGATAGCTCTTGACGAAGCTCTCCGCTGGGACCCCGAATTCGCGCTTGCCCAGATGCGCAAAGGCGACATCCTGTTCGGTCTCGGCCGGGATACCGACGGCCTCCAAGCCTGGCACAAGGCTGTTACGCTTGCCGAAAAGCACCGGTTGACTCGCCGGGAGGAATTCCGTATCCGCGCCATGTTTTTCGCCGATACGTGGAGCTACGCGGAAGCCGTACGCGCTTATGAAGCTTTCGGGCTTTACTATCCTCGGGATCCGCAGGCCTTCAGGGCGCGCGCACGACCTTTGCTGCTACTTGGTCGAGGGCCCCAAGCATTGGAGGTATTGCGCCAAGCCATAGCCATCGAGCCTGGCGATGCGACGGCGCACGCGAGTATGGCCTGGAACGCATGCGTCTTGGGCGACACCGCTCTGGCGCATCGCGAGCTTGCAGAAGCCGCGCAACGTGGTCCGCGAGTGGGTGCTAAGTTCGCCCTATTCATTGCGTTCGTCGAGGGTCGCTACGGCGAACTTCCGGCGTGGTTTGAGAAGACCTTAGCCGGGGCTCCCGCCGTTAGCCACAGCGGGGCCGTAACGCTATACGCCCATATGCTGGCCGAAAGATCCCAGTGGCCCGAGTTTGAGTCAATCCTGACCCGGGGCATAGAATTCGATCGCTCCTATGGCCTGACTTCCGCCGCCGAGAGTAAGTCGATGGCCCTTTTGTGGTTTCGTTTGCGCTATAGTAAGCGAGGCCCGGACATCGATTCGTCGGTTTCTTCCCTCCGCGATGTTGTCGGACTATGGACCAGAACCGAGACGGCAAGTCTGCTTGCGCGGGCTGGTTTGGTGAGCCAAGCCAGGGACTTGGCGGCGAATCTTGCCGTGCCGTTCACGGCCCCGATCTTTGAATACGCGCGACGGAGGATGGATGGGGAGATCCTCATTGCTGAAGGCACGGTGGGACTGGGAATTAGTAGCTTGAGGAAAGCTGCCGCTGCCATGGCCCCAGCCTGGCCCAAGGAGTTTCTGGCTTGGGGTTGTGCTCACGGCGATCCCCCGGCCGCTGTCGCAGAGTATAAAAGGGTTGCCGCAGGCAAGGGCATCCTATGGCATAGCAATTTCTTCCACCGGCCCGGTATTTGGGCCGATTCTCTGGCCGCGTTGGCGCGGCTGGACCCGGACTCTCGAGACGCTTGCGACACAGCGCTACGGCAATTGCGAAGCGCAATATAGAAAGGTTGAGATATGACGCCAGCTACTTCCAATACGACGACAGGCACAACAAGTACCAACACGACACCAAGCACCGCACCCGCCGATACACCCATCGGCAAGTACCAGTTTCTGATCGCGGTTGCCGGATTGATCTGGGCAACACCTGCCAATGATGCGCTAACCGCGGTTAATCCGGCGGATCCCGCGAACCCCGATCCTAATAAACCCAGTAAAGTTCTCCAGGCCCTCAAGGTTTCCGGACTCAACGTTGGCCCCGACCAGGAGCAGCAAGTCCTTCAGGCGATAACGCTGCTCAACTCAAACCCCAACACATTGACCGCGATTCAGCATATGCGGACTAGTTTCGCTCCCATGATGAGCGAGGATTACACCGGTCCCGAGCATGTAACGACCCAACTGCAAGTCCTTTTTAAGCAATCGCGTGCAATCGAAGATGCCATCGCCAACCACCAGGCGGTTGCGGGTACCTAAGGAGACGCTAATACGATGTCCAGCGCAATCACCCGCCGCCAGTTTGCCGGTATGTGCCTGGCGGCCTCAGCCTATGGAAAAACCGCGCGCCGTTTCCACGGCTCTGATGGCGTATCTCTCGATGCGCTCCAACCGCCGCAATACACTTTTCCAGTCCTGAATCAGCTTCCAAGGCCACAGGCAAGCGAGATTGCGCCGGGCGACCCGTACTGGGCGCTTCTTCGTAAGGCCTACATATTGATGGGCCGTTGCGAATACGGAGCCTGCCCCCCAAGCTCGCTATTCCTTAAATTCGCTGCGCTCCATGAGCAGGCCTGTTCTGGAACCCAGAACATTCACTATTCACCCAACTTTCTGGTTTGGCATCGCGGGTTGTTGTACTTTCACGAACGGGCCATCAATAGAGTCTTGATCGCTAGCGGGGATATCGCGAAAGACTCAATCCGCTTGCCGTCCTGGAATTGGGACCGGGTCGCTGGGCCGGTTGTCTCTTTGCCCAGCTCTTATCTGTCTCCAGCGTCGCTCGAGTTGAATCCTCTTTATGAGCAACAAAGACGCCAGCCAAGCTCCTTCTCCAGCGGCTTTACCGACCAAGACGCCGTAAGTCAGTTTCTGTCGGCTCCGGACTTTACCCTGTTCAAAACGTTGCTGAATGGCGTGCACAACATGGTGCACGAGTTCGTTGGCGGTCTTATGCAACAGATCCCCACCGCCGGATTCGACCCAGTATTCTACGCGCACCACGTCAATGTGGACCGGTTGTTGCAGGAGTGGCTCTCCTTCCCGGATAACCTCCACCAATGGCCGGCTTCGTCCGGCAGCCTTCTCCTTCTGGATGAAACGGGTGCCCCGGTTCAAGTCCGGCCGTCGGACTTCTTTGATATTTCGAAGCTGGGTTACAGCTACCCGAATCTCCCTTCTCACACTGTGGAGCAGGCCAACGCGCCTCGTCTGCGCATCGATAATATCCGGCTCAGGAACCAATATCCCGGCTATGTTGCCTTCCTGGCCGACGTCGATCCACACCGGCTTGGAAAGACTCTCGACATGGATCAAAAAGGGGTAGTGGCATATTCAGCTCCTGCTCAATCCATGCAAGAAAAGGGAAGACTTTCGCCCATGAATCTGTCGTACGTATGGCGAAAGCCGCGTCCTACAAGGATGATTGCAGTCTATGTGGGCAAGGGCGACGTGATCCAAGGCCACGACAAGATCACCTCCTTTTCGGTCGAATCGGTCAAATAGGCGCGGCCGACAACCTGCATATGCTACCGTCGAGGCATGCAAAATCCCGATGGCATCTCCCGCCGCACCCTTCTTACCGCCGGAGCGTCCGCCGTCTCGCTGCTTCAACCGCGCAAATCTCGTGCCGCCGATAACGACCATCTGAAGGCCGGCCTGGTGGGCTGCGGCGGGCGCGGCACCCAAGCAGTCGTGGACCTGCTCACCGGCAACGAACACGTCGAGCTCGTAGCCATGGCGGACGTCTTCGAAGACCACCTCGAACAGTCGCTCGCCCGCCTGCGCGACCCCAAGTTCCTCGCGCGCTACGCCGGCATCACCGTGGAGCGCAACGGCCAGCCCCAGGAGATGAAAGCCGACGACTTGGTGGCCTCCATCCAGCCGCGCATCCGCGTCGCGCCCGAGCATCACCTCACCGGCTTCGACGCCTACCAAAAGCTGCTCGCGTCCGACATCGATATCGTGATGCTATGCACCCCGCCCGGCTTCCGGCCCATGCATTTCGAAGCGGCGGTCAATGCCGGCAAACACGTCTTCACCGAAAAACCCATCGCCACCGATCCGGTAGGCGCGCGCCGCTTCATCGCCGCCGGAAAGCTGGCCGCGGAGCGCAAGCTGACCGTCGTCTCCGGCGCCCAGCGCCGCGCCCAACGCGAGTATGTGGAAACCGTGCAGAAGATCCACGATGGCGCCATCGGCGACATCACCGCGCTCTACGCTTACTACCTCAGCGGCCCGGTCTTTCACGCCGAACGCCGCGACCCGAAATGGAGCGACATGGAGTGGCAGCTCCGCAACTGGTATTCATTCATCTGGGTTTGCGGCGACCAGATCGTCGAGCAGCACTTCCACAATATCGACTTTATGAACTGGCTGATGGGCGCGCATCCCGTGAAGGTAGTCGCTTCCGGCGGCGCGGCGTGGCGTCCGCGCGAGGAACTCTACGGCAATATCTACGATCACATGAGTTCCGATTTCACTTATCCGAACGGAGTGCATCTCAGCAGTCACTGCCGCCAGTATCCCAAGGGCGTCTATACCAATGTCAGTGACTCGGTCGTAGGCGCCAAGGGCCGCAGCAACGGCATGGACATGGGCGCGCCCGGGATCAATCCCTACGTGCAGGAACACATCAACATGATCCGCAGCATCCGCGGCGACGGGCCGTACCTGAATTACGCGCAGCCGATCGCCGAAAGCACCCTCACCGCTATCATGGCTCGCGAATCGGCTTACTCAGGGCAGGAAGTCACCTGGGACCAGATCGTGAATTCGCAATTGGACCTCATGCCCAAAGCATTCGGGTATGACGTAAAGATGGATGCCGCTCCACTGCCGGTCCCAGGCGTCTATAAGTTCGTATAAAACCGGCTACTCGCTGCCGTTCTTCCGCATCGAATAGCGGTCCAATTCGGCGATGAGCGGCCGGGCAGCGGGGGGCGCATGCATGGTGCTGGCCAGAATTTCCCTGTTACTCATTTCCTGTCCGTACAGTTCGCGATTGGCCTTGTGATCCGGACGCACCGTGGCCCCGCTCAGCGAGACGCCGGCAAAAATACCCTTGGTCCGCGACCACGAAAGGATTTCCGCGTTCATCGACGCATCGGTATCGGCCGCCGCGGTCCGTCCCACCGGTCCGGCCGCGACGCTGGCATCCCCGCCCAGAGTGACTTTGTCCTTATCTAACATATGCATGCCGTGCTCGTTCATCACCAACATGACAACATCGGTAGATTCACCGCCAATCTGAAAACCGAAACTGCCGCCTTCCACCACTACCGCGGCGGGCGCGCCCCACCCCATGCCCATGCCTCTCCGGCAAGTGGCAAAGCCTTTTCCATACTCGCCGCCCACTACAAACGCGCCTTTCTTCAGCGACGGTACTACCACCACGCAATAGGCCTTATTCAAAAGATCTTGCGGGATCCCCTTATCGGGCGTGCCCATGATCTCATGCATAGTCCTGGCCGATTCCTCGAGGCGCTCCGGCGGCGTCTCCGCAAAAAGGCCCAGCGACGAGCAACTCAGAGCCGTCGCCAAAATCAAAGCTTTCTTCATTCCCAGATCCTCCACAATCATTATCGCGCGGCAGCGCTATGCCAGTCTCCTGGGGGCTCGCGTTTCAGCCTGTGAAATGTGAAAATACACCCGCACATTCCGCGGAACAGTGATGTTATCCTCGATACCGATGTGCATTAAGTTACGATATCTCCCCCTGCTCCTGATTGTGTCTCCCGCCTGCGCCGCGGTGGTCTCCGACGTTCGCTTCAAACTCTCGGCCGGCGACTTATCCAGCGCCGAGGCCCTGGCCGAAGATTACCATCGCGCCAATGGCGCCAACTCGGAATACGCCGCCGCCTTCTCCTGGCTGGCGCGCGGTGCGTTGACGCTAGGCCAAACCGATACGGCCGCCCGCTATCTTGCCGAAACCAAATCGCTTGTGGCCGAATTGCTTAAGACCAGGCGCGTAGAAGACGACAACTTCCTGGAAGCCGCCGCCGGCACGTGCATCGAAGTGGAAGCGCGCATCATGGCGGCGCGCGGCAACCGGGATCGGGCCGTCGCTTACCTCGAGTCCGAACTGCCGCGCTGGAAAACCTGGTGGATCGAGGCCCGCATCCACAAGAACCTGGACTTGCTGACGCTCGAAGGCCAGCCCGCGCCCGACTTGGACGCCCGGTATCGCGGCAGTCCGGTCCTGCTGTTCCTGTGGGCGCACTGGTGCGGCGACTGCAAGGCGCAAGGCCCAGTTATCGCCCGCCTGAAGCAAAAGTACGAGCCGCGCGGTTTGCGCGTGCTGGCGCCCACCCGCCGTTATGGCGACGTGCCGAAGATCGAGCACCCCACCGCGGAACAGGAAGACCGGGAGATCGAGCGCGTCTGGAAGACATCGTACGCCGGCCTCGAAGGCGCGCCGCATCCCGTCAGCGAAGCGATGTTGCTGCGCTACGGCGTCAGTTCCACCCCGACCCTGGTATTGATCGACCGCGAGGGGATAGTGCGCATGTACCGGCCCACGCGCGTCACCGAAGCCGAGCTGTCGCAACGCATCGAAGCCTTGCTCGCAAAGTAGTCCCTATCTCCTGAGATCCCGGTTTTTTGGAAGGATTTATGGGTGGGCGAAGGCAGCGAGCTTGGGTATGATCGGCAAGTCAGCAGTGGGTCCATTTGCCTGTGGGGCAGACCGACTCACTATTGGCAGGTCCTTGAGCCTGACGGCGAGGGCTTTCACGGTTTGGCCGAAGAGGCTCAGTTGGTAGCGATGCGTGCGCGGGATCTTGCGAGAAAGGCCGTAGAGGCGGAGCCGCTTAAGGAAGCGCGAGAGAAGCATGGGCTGATTCTGCGCGGAAAAGAAGTCGAATCCGCGGTAGTTGCGGTGATTTTGCTGAACCGGTGGGCGATGCGCCGCAGGTTCGCGGAGAGCTGTCGCGGAGAGCGACACTTGCCTCGCGCTATGTGATAATAAGCGCTATGAAACTCACCATGCTGGTACTGTCCCTTTCGCTTGCCGCGTTCGCGCAGGAGCCGCCGGCAGGTCCGCCGCCCGGCGGCCCGCCACCCGGACACCACGCCATGCCGGCGCCCAAGAACCTGAAACTCCTGCCGCCCGAGCATCTGATTGAGACTATGCGCTCATTCACCGCGGCGCTGGGTGTTCGCTGCGACTTCTGCCACGTGCAGGGCGACTTTGCCAGCGACGACAAGCCGCACAAGGAGATCGCGCGCAAGATGATCGTCATGGCCAAACAGATTAACGGCAATTTCCCCGACGGCAAGATGCATGTGACTTGCTACACTTGCCATCGCGGCTCCGAGGAGCCTGCCACACATCCTGGCGAAACGCCGCACGCCGATCATGCCGAGCACGGCGAACACGCCGAGCCGCCCGCGCACCCCTAGCTGAAGAACACGCCATCGGCGACGATCTCCGCCGGACCCGTCAGGAAGATCTCCGCGCCCCACCGCAAATCCATCGGCCCCGCCGGCGTGATCACGCGCGCGGGGCTTCGCACCAGTCCACGCACCACCGCGGCGGCAAACGCGCCCGTCGATCCCGTCCCGGAACTCATCGTCTCGCCCGCGCCGCGCTCCCAAAAACGCACTTCCAAAGCGTGTTCCTCGCGCGCCCGCAGAAATGAAACATTCGTCCGGTTTGGAAACAGCGGATGGCGCTCGATCTCCGCGCCCATCGCGCGCCAGTCGAAATCGAAATCCGCCACCGGCACGGCGCATTGCGGATTGCCCACCCAGACAAGCGTCACATCTCGCACACCCCCTTCCAGCGGCAATAGAAATCGCTCCGCGGTAAACTCCGGCCGCCCCATGTTCATCTCGAACAGGAAGCGCCGATCGGCGCGTTCCAGCAACCGCAGTTGCTTGATGCCCGCGCCGGTCCGCACGCGCACGGTGTCCTTTTGATGGCCGTCCCGTATGAAGAAGGCCGCGGCGCAGCGCGTGCCGTTTCCCGAGATTTCCGCTTCGCTGCCATCGGAATTGAACAAGCGGATGCCAGCGTCGTGATCGGCGGCCGAGGCCGGCTCGACCAGCATCCAGCCGTCCGCGCCCACGCCCGTGTGCCGGTCGCAGATAGCTTGCGCGATGGCGGGCAGACCGGCGCCCGGAGCTTCAGCGCTCCTGGTCAGCAGGAAGTCGTTCTTCGCTCCATGCGCTTTCGTGAACGGAATTCGCATCGTTGTCTACCGGCGTGTTTACCGGCGTTAGTCCGATACAGCAATGATAAATCTCAACCACGGGAGCATGCGGCGTCATGACTATTTTCACCAGTTCATACCGCGGCCCGCGCACGCCGGCGCGCAGCAGCGCCGTTTGCACGGGGTCGCCGCCCATCACCACCGCCCACTCCTCCCATAGGAACAGATCCGGCCGCGACACCGCCGCCGGCCAATGCGGCCAGTTATCCCATGTCAGCGTCTCGCGCAGTGGAATGCCGGCCATGCGGAAGATACCCGTGATGTCGCCGAACGTGGTGATAATTCCGGAGCCGGGCCGGTAGCGTGGCGCCAGATATTCCGCGGCTTCCCGTGTCCACGCACGGCGCGCTTCCGAATTCACCTGGGATTCCTTCCAGGTGATCCACGCATCCGGCCGCGGATGGATCAGCCAGGGTGCGGCCGCCGCCAGCGCCACCGCCGCGGCGGCCCAGCGTTCCGCGCGCGCGGGAACCAGCCGCACCAGAGCCGCTACGCCAAACGCCAGCGCGGGAAACAGCGCCAGCCCGTATCGCGAGTTGTAATAGCTTTTGGTCCACAGGTCCGGCAGGAAGATCGGCGTACCCCCCGAAGAGTGCATGCTCCACACATAGAAAACTCCGGGCAGCAATAGCAGCAGCGCCGGCCACCGGGCTTTGCGCACCGCGACGCACGCCAACAGGCCGGCCGCGCCGAGCCACATCAGCGGAACACCCGCGCACCAACGTACGGCGCTGCGAAAGTAGAGCCATGCCTGGGCCCAGTTGTGCAGGCCCGGGTAATATGCCGATCCTTGAATGCCCTTGGCGGAATAAGGGCCGTTGTAGAAATCCAGCGCATTGGAGCAGCACCACCAGTTATGTCCCATCCAGTAAAGCGGCCCCATACACGCAATGGCTGTGAACAATGCCGCCTTCACCACCCGCCGCCGCTTCGCCGCGATCAGTACGAACAGCGTCACGAACGGAACTACGAACCATCCCTCATAGCGCGTCAGCGTGCCGCACAGCGCGGCGATCCCGGCGCCACACACGGCCGCCCAACCTTGCGTATCGCGGAACCGCACCGTGAAATACAAGACGGCCACGATCGCGGCCATGAACAGCGGCTCGCTCATGGCCGTGGATTGCAGATACAGCACGTTGGGGTTGGCGGCAAATACAACGGTGGCGGCGATCGCCGCAATCGGGGCTGCCGGGCCGTCGAACACGCGCCGCGCCGCGGCAAACAAGAACGCGCCCGCCAGCACGAAGCCGATTCCGGAAACGATCGAGCCCGCCAGGGCCGTGCGCCACAGCGCGTCGTTCCGGGCGAACAGCATCGTCAGCACATGCGGCAAAGGCAGCCACACCGACCCGATTTCGTCGTAACCCGGCGTGCGCGAATCCAAAATGCGCCGCGCGATATTCAGGTGCGCTTCGGCATCGCCGTAATACGCCAGGTAGCCGCTCCGATAAAAAAACCAGACCCATGCGGCGCTCCAGAGACTCAGCAGCGCGACGACCGCCGCGGTCCTCAAAAATCGGTGCATGCCTTGAATTCGCGATACCTTTCGTCGACCTCTTCCCGCGTCAGTGTACGAAACCGGTCCACGCCGAATTGCTCGCAGCAGAAGCTGCCCATCACCGAACCGTAGATCACCGCACGGCGCCAGTCCTGCATATCCACGGCGCCGGCGCGCAGGTCCACGCCGCGCTCCGCGAGATACCCGATGAAGCCGCCCGCGAAACAATCGCCCGCGCCGGTGGGGTCGAAGACATCTTCCAGCAGATAGCCGGGCGCCATGAAATGGCAGCCATTGGCGAATAGGATCGCGCCGTACTCGCCGCGCTTCACGACCAGCGTGCGCGGACCCATCTCAAGCACCTTGGCGGCGGCCCGCCGCAGATTGGACTCGCCTGAGAGCATGCGCGCCTCGCTGTCGTTGATCAGCAGGAAGTCCCAATCGCGCAGGGTCTCCAGCAGTTCCTCGCGATAATCGCGAATCCAGTAGTTCATGGTGTCGCCGCCCGCCAAGTGTACGCCGTTCATTTGCTCCCGCACGCCGCGTTGCAACGCCGGCTGGATATTGCCCAACAATAGATAGGGCGCGGCGCGATAGCCTTCAGGCAGCTTGGGATCGAAATCGGCGAACACGTTCAGGTCCGTGCGCAGCGTCTCGCGATCGTTCATGTCGGCCGAGTATTTGCCTTCCCAGAAAAAAGTCTTGCCCGGCACGCGCTCCAGGCCTTTCAGGTCGATGCCTTTGCCCGCCAACAGATCCGCGTCTTCGCGCGCGAAATCGTCTCCCACCACGGCCACGATCTTGACCGCGGTAAAATAGCTGGCCGCCAATCCGATATAAGTGGCGGCTCCGCCCAACATGCGGTCCACCTTGCCGTGGGGCGTTTCCACGCCGTCGTACGCCACTGAACCCACCACCACCACAGACATGGCTTGATTGTAACAACTCATGGAGGGCGGCCAATCTTGGCCGCAGCCGGCTTTCAGCCGGCCTGCCGCCTAAAAGGCGGTTGCGGGCAAGATTGCCCGCCCTCCAAAAATAAATCTGAACACTTCCGTCTCCCGAGCTGTCTTAGCTGGTGACACGTATCCAGCATGACACGCGAGGCCAGCTTCGCCGGGTTGGTCGAGCGGCAATCCCGCTTCGTCTTCCGCGTGGCCTACGCTCTGCTGCGCAACTCGCACGACGCGGAGGACGCGGTGCAGGACACGTTTCTGAAACTGTATCGCGGCGGCGCATGGGAGTCGATCGAGAACGAGCGCGCGTTTCTGGCGCGGGTGGCCTGGCGCATCGCAGTGGATAAGCTGAAGTCCGCAAGGCGCGCTGCGAGCCTCGACGGGGAACCGGCGTTGCACGGCGGCGCGAATCCGGAGCGGGCCCTGCTAACGGCGGACTGGAATGCGGCCGTGCATCGGCTGGTGGACGCTTTGCCGCAAGAACTGCGCCAACCGCTGGCGCTGTCGACGGTGGAGGAGATGAACTCGCGCGAGATTGCGCAGGCGATGGGGATCTCCGAAGGGACCGTGCGCACACGCATCATGCGTGCACGCCGGATCTTGAAGCAGAAGTTGGCCGCGCTGATGGAAGGCCGTTATGAGAAACGATGAATTGGACCGGGCGCTAGACGAGGCGCTGGCGCGGTATTCGAGCGCGGAGCCGCTGGCCGGACTCGAGCAGCGGGTGCTGAATCGGGTGCGTGCGGAGCGGCCGGGGCGGCGTATCGGGCGATGGGCTTGGGCGGTAGCGCTGGCGGCCGGCATGATCGCGACAGCCGTTTTTTGGGTCGGACAGGCCTTCCGGCCTGTCCCGCAACAAATCCTGACACGGGCCACACCACCGGTCCAAACAACGGCCCCACCACCAGTCCTTGGAAAGAGGCATAGACAGGCCCGGAGGCCTGTCCCACTGACGAGCGAGGAGCGCGCCCTGCTGGCGCTGGCGACGCGCGCGCCCGGCCAGGCGCGGGAAGCCTTGCTGGAGTTACCCGTGCGAAGTACGGAACCAATCCGGATAGAAGAGATCAAGATAGAACCTTTAAGGAGTGACGATGCGAAATAAGACGAAACTGGCCGCAGCTTGCGGCGCGATCCTATTGACTGCGGGTATTTGCGCCGCCCAAGGCGATAACGCCAAGCCGGCGGCCGAACAGCCGAAATATTTTCACCTCGACTTTGTAGTCAAGGAACTGGAGGGCGGGAAAGCCGTCAACACACGGCATTACTCGACCACCATCGCGACGGGAGATTCGACCCCTTATGGCTGCACGATTCGCGCGGGCAGCAAAGTACCGGTGCCGAACGGAGGCGCCATTGCGGCCGGCCAGTTCACATACATAGATGTTGGCGTGAACATCGACTGCCGCTCGGCGAAGGAGATCGAGGGAAGCCTGGCCATCAGCGTGGCAGCGGAAATCAGCACCCCGGCTCCCTCGTCGAACCCGCCGTTGATCCGGCAGATCAAATGGAGCTCGAACGTGATCGTACCGATCGGCAAACCTACGGTGATCTTCTCATCCGACGATGTGACGGGCAAGGGCCAGATGCAATTGGAACTGACTGCGACGGCTATTCCGGCCCGTTGATCGAGATTGTGGTGGCCAGTGAGGGATTGGCGTTATTCGACGGAATATTGCTGAGCAAGCCTTCATAGTCAACCTGAACCGGATAAGTGCCGGGCGGAAATCCCGGGAGATTAGTCAAACCGGTGCCGCTGGGGATCTGCACGTTGATTTGCCACAGGCCGGGGTATCCAGGCGCGAGGCCGGAGTATTGCAACTTGGCCTGGCTGCCGCCAATGTACACTGCCGGCACCGATGGCGTGTTTAGAGCCCCGGTGGAACCTTGGCCATCGGGTGGAACTCCAGAGAAAAACCCCTGACCGGTTAGATAGAGCTGGATGGTGGAGCCCTGGTTTGCCGGATTGGCCGGGCCGTTCACCGTGTCCTCGCAAGGGTTCTTGTTGCAGTTCAGGGCGGCTATCTGGCCAGTCCCATTTTCACTTAGGGTGAAGAAGCCCGGCGAAGCCACATTCATGATCATGGATCCGCTCCCTACCACTTGGGAGGTGGAAGCGTTCACCACAGCCACCTGAGCCGATCCCGAACCAGGGGCTTCGAACGGAACCACGAAATTGATCTGTCCCCCAGCCACGGCCGTGATCGGCGAAGGCTGGCCATTCACCAGCACTTGCAGGCCGGCCAGCTTTGTGGGCACGGGCAAGACTGTATTGTTAGTGGTGCCCGATGCGAAGGACGCGCCATTGAACAGGTACAATGTCCCGAAGGCTCCCGGCGCCAAGTAGTAAGGCGTATCTGTCAGGCCGCCCAGGCCGCATCCCATGGCGCACACGGAACTGGCGCCATTGGTGCCTGCCAGAGCCGGATAGTGGATCGCTACGCGGTTCGAGGTATCGGCGACGTAAAGAGCGCCAAAGCTATCCTGCGTGATGGCCATGGCCGGCAATTCGCAAAGGCTCCCTGAACAAACCGCGGGGAGGGGTCCGGTCAGTTCCGCCGCCGGCATGGTCAGCGTGGACGCGTTCGTTCCCAAAGGGCTGGGCACCCCCCAGCGGGAAAGGCCGGTGTTATCGCCTACCCAGATATCGTTGTGGTAGCCGGCCACGGTACTCTGGTTCACCCAGACGGCTTCCGGCGCGCTCAACCCGGTAAAGGAACCCACCGGCGTTTCCGTGGATGTGCCCGTAGGAATATTGAAGATCTGGATCTGGTTATGCGCCGTGTCGGCCACATAGACCTCGGCAATCGTATCCTCGGCGATGTGGTGCGGCGAGTATAGAACTGAGTTGCTTGTGCTGGTAAAATTCGGCTGTCCGAAAACCGTGGAAGCAGGTTCGCCGTTGGTGGGACTGGTCATGGAAAAGAGCAGCACGCGATTGGCGTTTGCGTCCGAGACGAGCAATCCCCGCGCCGGATCGAAAACCAGTCCGTAGGGAGCTTCCATGACGGACTGGCTGGCTTGCGGGTTGGAGATCCCGGTGAATCCGCTTTGGCCCAGCACCAGATCGGCTGGCGGGTTGGGGGTTCCGGCCGCGAAGGGCGCCGGGAATCGGAGCACGCGTCCGTTATAAGTGTCGGCGACGAAGAGGTTGCCGGTTTTGGGATCGACGGCCAGTCCGGTGGGGTAACACAGGCCGGATTGCGTGGGCTGCCGGGGAAGCGCTTCGGTTATGCTGTTCGTGACGCCGCCAAAATTGCATACGGCGGTCTTCAGGTCGGGCTCGCCGATGACGATATCCGCCTCGACGCCCGGACCTACCTTGCGCGCATCGGCGAATCCGAGCACGCGGTTGTTATTAGGATCGGAGACATACAGGTGCGGGGTGCTGCCGCTGGAGTCCACGGCGATTCCCGCGTCATAACCTGTAGAACTGGAAAAGAAGAATTCCTTACCTTGAATACTGTTCGGACTGTCATAGAGGAAACCGCTTTGTCCCAGCACCGCGTTCGCGGCGGTGGTCTGTCCGGCATTCGGATAAACGAGTACGCGGTGATTGCCGGTGTCCACTACAAACAAGTCCGTACCCGCCACGGCGGCGGCGAACGGGCTGGAGTAAGTCGCGATCGTCGATCCGGTACTGGCGAAAGCGGCCTGGGGATTGCCCGCGTTCACGGCGCCGCCGGTGAAATTGGTGAGTGTGGATCCCTGGCCGAGCACCGCGATGGGCACCGGAGGCGGTTTGGAGAGCGTTGTATCTCCCGAGGCAACCGCCCAATCCGGGCTGCCGAATGCATCGAAAATGAGTAACCGGTTGTCGCCCGCGTCCAATAGGGCCGGACCGTTGTTGATCATGACCACGCCCTGCGGAGCGAGAAAACTGCTGGCCGTAGCCGCGGGAGGTACGGGAGGCGCGGTGGTTATGATTCCAGCCAAACGGCTGGCGGCCATGCCGTTTGAAAACGGCGGCGTGAAAACCAGGAGGCGGCTGGCATAAGTGTCCGATACGAAAAGGTGTCCGGCGGAATCGAACGCCAGGCCCGCGGGCGTGTACAGGGTGCTTCGATCGGTTGAACCCGAGGGGCCGTTGACTACGGTGAATCCTGCCTGGCCGATGACGATGACGGCGGCTGGATCCGCGGCGCCCGCGGTGAGCGAAGCGGCGGGATACTGCAGCACGCGGCTGTTACCGGCGTCGGCAACGTACAGGTTGCCGGAACCATCCATGGCCAGCGCTTCGGCGACCGTAATCGAATAATGTGTATTACTAAGGTAGAGCGTAGTCGCCGAGGGATTGCCGCCCTGATTCGGCGACCTGGAAGTGAACATATCGGGTTGGCCCAGCACGATATCCGCTTTGTTGTCGATAGGGCTCGCCGAACCGGACACCGAAGTGCTGTTGGCGAATGGCGCAGGGTACCGCAGCACGCGGTTGTTCCCCGAGTCCGCCACGTATAAGTTGCCTTTGGCGTCGGTCAGCAGCCCGGTCGGGGAGTCCAGTCCGCCATTGGTCCCCGGAAGGGTGGTGTAGGAGTTGGGTTGGCCAATAATCAAATCGGGCGCCTGCAGGTTCGTCAATGTTGCGCTAGTTGCGTTCTTCCAAGCCAGTATCCGGTTATTCCCCGTATCGGCGACATACAGGATGGGAGTGGAGCCGCTGGTGTCGACGGCCACTCCCTCGGGAAAATACATGCCGCCGTTGACGCCAAAGTTGGGATTGAGATTCGTGACGACAAGCTGTTCGGGCGGTGTGATGGACGGGTGGCCGGCAACGCGGGCCGGACTGGGATCGAGCACGATTTGCGCGCCGGCAACGGCAACGAAGGTCACCGCCAGGAACGAATAGGCATATGGAGAGCGCATAGGGATCAGGGGCGTACCCTCACTGAGAATACCAGATTGGATCCGGCCCCGGGCCGCCGCGCACGCAAGACTTTGTCTCTCGCCTCACACTGGCGGTTTCCTTGCACCGGCACTAACGGCCTATGCCCCAGCTATTGGCGGAGTTGTTATCCGAGATGGAGGCCCGCTCCCCCTCCGCCAGCGTGATCTCTCTGTTTCTCGATTTCGACGGCACTCTCGTGCCGATCAGCGGAGATCCCGCCGCGCCGCGCCTGGACCCCGGCACCGCCGCCACGCTGAGCCTGTTGTCGAGCCGGAATTACCTGGTGACCACCGTCATCAGCGGCCGGGCCATCGAGGATCTTTACGCGCGCATCCGCCTGAACGGCCTGATCTACGCCGGAAACCACGGGCTGGAGATCATCGGCCGTCAGTTCCGGTTCGTCGAACCGGTCGCGTCCGAGCGCCGCGATGCATTGCGACGGCTTTGCGAAGATCTCGCCCTGGCGCTTCGGACCGTCTCGGGAGCCATCGTGGAGTGCAAAGGGTTGACCGCCGCCGTACACTACCGCCTGGCGGCGGAAGAGGATTGGGCGCGGATTCAGCAAACCGTTTACGCGGCTACGGCGCGCCATGGCGCGCTCTTTCGCATCAATCCGGGCCGGAAAATCTTCGATATCGTGCCGCGCACAAACTGGCACAAAGGAGCCGCCGTGCAATGGATCAACAGCCATCTCGGCGATCAGGAGATCCTCACGGTCTACTTGGGGGACGACGCCAGCGACGAGGATGCGTTCAGCGTATTGCAAGATGCCGTCACCATCAGAGTCGGCGCCGCGGCGGCGACCTGCGCGCGATATAGATTGTCCGGCCCGTCCGCGGTCCACCAGTTCCTGCTTTGGCTGGCGCACTGCGTGAAGTATTAGCGCACCCCGGATTCAGCGGGACGGAACTACCGTGCGAAATAGTACCTGCATCCGCCCCGCCCGGTAAAAAGTTCCGTCCGCTATCTCACGTTCCCACGGTCGCTGCCTGGATACTAAGTGAGTTATTGGCATTGGCAAGCTAGATGCCTAAGCAACGGCGTAAGACGCTGTCTCGTCTTAAACCATAGAAGGAGAGGAAACATTTCAAATGAATTTGCATTCACTGATTCCATCGCGAACGATGCTGGCGACACTCGGTATGGTGCTGGCAACGAGCGCAGTCAGTAACCCAACCCGGGCAGACATGTGGGACAAGAAGACGATTCTCACTGTAAACCAGCCGGTTCAGGTAACCGATACGGTCCTTGAGCCGGGCCAGTATGTGTTGAAGCTCTTGGACTCTCAATCGGATCGCCATATCGTGCAGATTTTCAACAGCGATCAGACACACATCATCAATACCGTTCTGGCGATTCCCCGGGAACGCCTGATACCGTCCGGCAAGACCGAGTTTACATTTTGGGAAACGCCTCCCGGATCCTACAGGGCGTTGCGCACGTGGTATTACCCGGGCGACAGCTATGGCCAGGAATTCCGCTACCCCAAGCACCTTCAGCAGATGGCCATGGTGACCGAACCGGCTCCGGCTCCGCCGGCTCCGCAGCCCGAAGCCAGTGCGGCTCCGGTTGAAACTCCGGCTCCCGCCGCCGAAGCGGCCACGCCGGAACCGGCTCCGGAACAACCAACCGAGGTTGCGCAGAATACCGCGCCCTCGACCGATCAAACACCCGCTCAGACGGAAACGCCAGCTCATTCGCAACCGATGCAGCCGGCGGAATTGCCCAAGACCGGCAGCCCCTATCCGGCTATCGGACTCTCCGGCGCTCTGCTGCTTGGTTTGGGCGGCTTGCTTCGCCTGCGGCGGACGGCGTAAAGTTAAATTACCAAACTGGAGCGACCGACTATGAACCGGCGCGCGGCAATTCGGAACTTGATGGTCGCCGGCGCCGTTTCATTTCTTGGCCGCCAGTTGAAGGCGACCGCACCGGATAATCCGGATTTCGTGATCCGTAGCGATGTCCGCCTGGTGCTGCTGGATGTCAGCGTAAAGGACCGCGATGGCGGGTGGGTATCCGGGCTGTCCAAGAACAATTTCCGGGTCGACGAAAACGGCGCACCCCAGGACATCACGGTATTCGCGGACAACGACATTCCGGTGACGGTGGGGATTTTGGTGGATAACAGCCGGAGCATGACGCCCAAGCGCGGCGAGGTGCTTACGGCGGCCCTCACTTTCATTGGGGATAGTAATCCCCGCGACGAGATTTTCGTGCTCAACTTCAACGACACCGTGAAACGCGGACTGCCGCAGGGCGTGCTGTTCTCCGACGATTTAGGGCAACTGCGCGGGGCCTTGTCGCGCGGATTCCCCGAAGGCCGGACGGCGTTGAACGACGCGGTTGTGGATGGATTGCGGCAACTGGAACAGGGGAAACGCGACAAGAAGACCCTCATCGTCATCAGCGATGGCGGCGACAATGCCAGCCGGCACACGCGGCGGGAGATGTTCGATGCGGTGGAACGCAGCCTCGCCACTATTTACACCATCGGGTTGTTCGATACGGGCGACCCCGACCGTAACCCCGGTATTCTGAAGAGACTCGCCAACATTACGGGCGGCACCGCCTATTTCCCGGATAACGAGCATGACATGATCGACGCATGCCGCCGGATCGCCAAGGATATCCGAACCCGCTACACGGTAGGTTATGCGCCGCTCGCCAGCAACGGTGGATCGCTGCGGCGCGTGCGCGTGCGCGTGTCGGCCCCCGGCCGCACGGGGTTGAGCGCGCGCACGCGGCTCGGTTATCGCTATGAAGAGGCCGCGAACCAGAACCCTTAAGCGTCTCTCGATCTGGCACAGTTTATGACGAGCCATAGGGCACGCAAATGGACGGAGATCTTCCTGCTGGTGGCGGGCGCGATTGCCGTCGGCATTTGGGGCTGGTCGTACATGCGTAGATCCGTCTTCCAAAACTGGGGGAACCGGGTGCTGGACCATCGTATGCATAGCCGGCCGCAAGCCTCCACCCAAGGGCGCGCCGCGCCGCCACCCATGCAAAATGGCGCATTGATCGGCCGGCTGGCGATACCGCGACTGAACATGCGCTCCGTGGTGCGCGAGGGGGCCGGCCAGGACACCCTGGATGTGGCTCTTGGCCACATTCCTGGCACGGCTCTGCCCGGACAGCCCGGGAATACCGGAATCGCCGGTCATCGCGACACGCTTTTTCGCGGTCTGCGCAAGATCGAAAAAGACGACGCGATTGAGTTTCAGACACCTGCCGGAAGCTATAGCTACAGAGTGGAAAGCACGGGCATCGTGAAGCCGGACGATGTGGCCGTGCTGCGCGACGGCCGGCGGCCCGAGCTGACCCTGGTCACTTGTTATCCATTCTATTACGTGGGATCCGCCCCCGACCGCTTCATCGTGAAAGCGCGCCTGGAGAATCCGCCCACGGCCCCGGCCGCGCCGGTTGCGGCGCCTGCCGCGAGCCATGCGGATCGCAAGCCTCAACCTGCGGTGGGGCCGTCGCGCCCCGCCATCCGCAAAGTCGCCTTCCAGGTTCACGACTGGCAGAGCCGCGAGGTAGTCCCTGGAATACGCCTGGGCGTGTCGCGCACGGACGCGGCGCGGAATCGGGCAAGCGTCTGGATGTTTGTAACTCCGGAGCGGCACACGATCTCGTTAAAGAACCAGCCGGCGCACCAGGGAGTTTTCTTCCACGGCCACGACGACGGCAAGCAGCGCGAGTTGATGATCACCGGTGTGACCGCGAATTCGGTTACCGGCTACCTGCTGCTGCGCCCGTGATTTAATTGTGGCGCAAGGTAGATCCTGCTCTGCCCATTTTACAGGTGGCCGACTGGCTCCCGCATGTTCTGGTTGGACGTCTTGCCGGCCTCGCGGTCCAGCGATCGGCTCACGAGTTCCTTGGACCCCAAACCCACGGCCAGGGCCAACGCCAGGACGATCCCGCCAAACAGAATGCCGAATGCCAGGCGGATGATGCCGCCTCCGATTCCCAGATGCTCAAGCGCCATGGCCACGGCGAGAACCGTCACCAGCCATTTCACGCCCGCGCTCAGCAGCCGCCCGTATTGCAAATTCATATTGACGGCGCCGATCAGCACGCTGCGCGCCAGAAATCGCGCCACGATACTTCCGGCGGCCAGAACGAGCGCCGCAGCCAGCACGTTGGGCAGATATGCGAGCAGGCGGATGACGAACTGGGAGGTCAGCGCCGCATCGAACGCCGAAATGCCGATCAGGAACCCGACGAGCATGACCGTCCATGCGATCGCCCGGCTGGCCAGCAGCGTTGGGCTTTTGGCGGGCGGCCATTCCGCGAACGCCGGGAAGCCCCATCGAGCTGCCCGCCGGTCAAAATCGAAGCTGGTGAGCGACCGCCGCAAAATGGCCGCGAGAACCCACGCTGCGAAAGCCGAAACCAGCAGTGCCGCTATCAGCGCCACCACGCCAGGTAACAAACTGGCCATCTGGGTAAACATTCTGTTCGTCGAATGACTGAGCGCTTGACCAACTTGATCCCACATCTTATTCCTCCTCTCGTTCCAGTGGTGCGGGCCTCACGGATTAAACCGGTCGGGCCACCGCCAACGAGAAACCAGATACGGCTTGCCGGCCTCATATGCCATGGCCATGCGCTCGATGCGCGCATCGATCTCCACGGGCCCGGCTGTTTCCATTTCCAGCGCGTACGAAGCGATCCATCCCAGGTAAAGGGGCGTGATCGATCGCAAAAGATGATCGCGGCTGATGGTCCGCAGGCGGTGTCCGAGCGCGAAATCGTAGACGATCCGCACCCACAAATCGTCGCGCATCCGGAACCCGCCCGGCGGCAAGCGCGACATCTTTCTTAATTCCAACAAGGTCGCGGGCGGCAGTATCAGCCCCCAAACGTCGCCGAGATTTTGAGTTCCCAGTTGAAACGACTCGATCATGCGGTGCACATCCACCGTTCCGGTGTCTTCGGAGACAGTTTCGGGAACGCCGATTCCCGGCACCGCACTGGATCCTCGGATGCGCTGCCAGAATGCCGCTTGCCGTTCCATTTCGAGAAAAACAGGCCCCAACACATTCGCCAGCAGAGAACTCAAATTCGTCCAGTCCGTGGGCGCCTGCGTGCGCGCTCCCAGATGCGATTCACAGACCCGAAGACCGCCATAGGCGGCAGCGGGGGCGATGCGCGCCACAGGATCGCTTTCAGTCCCGCGTGGCGTCCCAAAATCCTGCCCCACAGCCCGTTGCAGAAGGTCTCCCGAGAGTCCGAAATCGGGACCCGCCGGATTTTGAAGCCGCTCGCCGTAAAGCGCCCGGTGCAGCGGAGAAAGGACGCTTCGGTTCAAAAGGCCTTCCATCCTGTGCCGGGTATAGCGCGGCGCAACCAGGTCGAACCCCAGATCCACCACTGGCTGGACCAGCCGGTAAATCCATTGGGGAGTCACCGCCCGGAACTTGGAAGCGATCACGCCGCAGGCGCGAACTCCGAGCTTGCCGCTCACTGTGAAGACGCTCCGATACGCGCGCGAGATGCCGGATTGAGGCGTCTCCCCCGGACCGGGAGCCGGCAGGCCGTATGCAAAGACGGCCAGAGGCCGACCCACACTGTCAGTCTGGGTGGCCGCCCCATCCGGGCTTTGATTGCCGTTGTTGCAGAGCACCACGGCCCGCGCAACTTTCGATAGATCCGCCAGTGCTTCGCGCACCATGGCTACAGCGCAGCCGGCTTGGCCGTCGTGCTCCGGGTCCAGAATGCCGACCACCAAATCGGCGCCGCCGGCCCGTTCGATCCGTTCTAGTTCCGATTGCGGGAAGGCATCCATCTCCACTCCGGCGCGCCGGCTTCCAGGGGAAGCGATAAGATGCCCATCAAGGGAATGCGTACCCAGGGGGGGCGGTTGTTCAGTTCGTACGAGAGCTCATTTAGAGCTTTGTCCAGCAAATGAATCGCGAGCAACTTTTGAAAGTTTCCATCGGCGGACGGCAGAAACGCGGCGCCCTGCGCGGTGCTGCGATACGCGCGCAGAAACTCCGCTGCCGTGGATCGCTCCCACAGCCGCGCCCAAGGTTCCAGGCTCTCCCAATCCTCGGGCCGACGCGCCGTATAGCCGATCAGGCCGGCATACGCGGCGTAACCCAGGGATCGCAGCATGCCCGCCACGTCGTTTAGCGGTGACCGCTTCCCTCTGCGCCCGGCGATGGGACGCGCAGGCTCGCCTTCGAAATCGACGATGACATAATCGGTCTTGACTTGCAGCACCTTGCCCAGGCGATAGTCGCCGTGAATCCGGATGCGTTGACCGAACGCGCCGTCTCCCTTGCCGTCTGCCGATGGTAGGCGGAAACTGTCCAAAATCTGTCTCCGCCGGCCCAACACCAAGCCGGCCATGTCGATCAGCTCGTCCGGCAGACCGGCGATGCTGTCTTTCAAGAGATCCAGGATGCCGGCGGCGTCCTTGCGCAGGCCGGCCAACAGGCTCTGCACATCGCTCGCCGCCAAGGTTTCGGGCGTGAATGCCGCATCGCCGGTGGCGGAACCCAGCGCCAGATGCAGCTCGGCCGTCCGGTGCCCCAGCCGTGCGGCTGCGTCGAGCGAAATGCCGACATGCTCGCGCGCTAACTGCGACGGTGCTTGCTCCGCGAGATCCATCGCATCGCCCGCCGCCGTGCCGCCGCCTTCGGGGAAGGCAACCGTGGCGCAGTTCTCGTAATAGCGTGCCAGCTCTTCGAGAGTCAGCGTCCACCCGTCTCCCTGGTTTGCCACAAATCCTTGCAGCATCGCCAACACCGCCGGCTCTCCGTCCGCCGGCAAGTATTCGATGGCGCCGGCAAACGGCGGTATGTTCTCGAAACGCGCCTTCTCCGTCAGGTACCGCAGCATTTCGCAGGCCGGATTTGGCCCGGATTGTTGGCGCCGAAACAGCTTCAGGACCATACGGTCGTCATAGAACAACAACGTATTGGTCTGTGCCGCGGCGCCGCGCCGTGCAGCCGGGGCGGGCTCGCCGGGACCGCGGATGGCCTCGAACTCCGCGCCCGCCTCTCCCCGGATCGATCCCTTTCGTGCCGGCGCCTGTTGCGCGCGCTCGATCGACGAGAGGAAGGCCGCGGCGGTTCGCTCGTCGTTGGCGGCATCGTACAGGAATCCGGGTCCGTCGCGCGAAATGGCCGGGGAAAGGATGGTACCGGGAGCCGTCGCCCGCACCCGGTCCGCATCCTTGCCAAAGGCCAACCCGAGGGGGACGAAGTAAGTTTCCTGCGCTCCTCCTTTTTCGTACTGCGCTTCCACCAGTGCCAGAACCGAGTTGGAATCCGGGAGAGCCGCCCAGTCTAAGATCCTCGCTGAACGGATTTGCCGGGCCTTGCCGCCGACCCAATCCTGCCTTTGCAAGTACTCCGGAAGCAGCACGGACTCCAGCCGGTACCGCCCGGCCCCTTCCAGCAATCCTTCCCAGTTATCCGCGGCCACCGGCCACCATTCGAACCGATCGGCCGCGGCATCCGCCTGCTTGGATTGGGTGTGCAACTCGAGCCACAAGAAACCGTACGGCGACAGCGTCAGCCGGTAAGGCTGTTTGCCGATCGGCGGAAAGTCCACGTACCCCAGCATCTCCACGGGTGTCGCGCCATCCAGCTCCGGCAATTCCAGATCCACCGGTTGGGCGAATCGCGATAGATTGGCCACGCACAGCACCTGCTGATCTTCATAGCGCCGCAGATATGCCAGCACTTTGCGGTTGGAGGGATTCAGGAATTCCAGCGTACCCCGGCCGAAGACGCTAAACAGTTTGCGCAAGGCGATCATGTTGCGCATCCAGCTCAGCAGCGACGACGGATCGCCCTGTTGCGCCTCCGCATTTACAGCTTCATAACCCCAGACCGGGTCCATAATAACCGGGCTGTAAAGCTTGGCGGGCGTGGCCCGCGAGAAGCCCGCGTTCCGATCCGCATTCCATTGCATGGGCGTTCGCACGCCGTTCCGGTCGCCAAGGTAAATGTTGTCGCCCATGCCGATTTCATCGCCGTAGTAGAGCACCGGTGTTCCCGGGAATGAAAAAAGCAGGCTGTTGAGAAGTTCGATGCGATGCCGGTTGTTATCCATCAGTGTGGCCAGCCGCCGCCGGATTCCGAGATTGATGCGCATCCGGGAGTCCGCGCTGTAAGCCAGAACCATGTAATCGCGCTCGTCGTTCGTCACCATTTCCAGCGTCAATTCGTCGTGGTTTCTGAGGAACAACGCCCATTGGCAGGTGTCCGGAATTTCGGGCGTTTGCGCCATGATATCCACGATCGGAAGGCGGTCCTCCTGGCGCAGCGCCATATAAATGCGCGGCATCAGCGGAAAGTGAAACGCCATGTGGCATTCGTTCCCGTCCCCGAAATACGGACGCACATCGCTGGGCCACTGGTTTGCTTCCGCCAGGATGATGCGATGCTCGAAGCTCGCGTCGATCTCCTGCCGCAGCCTCCGGACCAGCGCGTGCGTCTCCGGAAGATTCTCGCAGTTGGTCCCCTCGCGTTCCACCAGGTAAGGGATCGCGTCCACGCGCAGCGCGTCCACTCCCAGGTCCAGCCAGAAGCGCACCACGGCGAGCATTTCCTCGACCACCTTGGGGTGATCGTAATTCAGGTCCGGCTGGTGTGAAAAAAATCTGTGCCAGAAATAAGCCTGCGCCACCGGATCCCATGTCCAGTTCGATTTTTCGCTATCCGTGAAGATGATGCGCGCCTCGCCATATTTTTGGTCCGTGTCGCTCCAGACGTAGTAATCGCGTTCCGGCGATCCCTTGGGCGCCTGGCGGGCGCGCTGAAACCACGGATGCTGGTCGGAGGTATGGTTCATCACCAGCTCGATCATCACCTGCAGGCCCCGCTCGTGCGCGGCCGCCAGGAACGTGCGAAAATCCTCCATGGTTCCGTACATGGAATGCACGTTCA
>Ga0209333_1000121_pt1 | contig 43586 bp, 39 predicted proteins | sample BlaSpr_A8_OM2_O3_FD_187982 | JGI IMG/M metagenome (GOLD analysis project Ga0209333, IMG submission 187982) | Forest soil microbial communities from Thunder Bay, Ontario, Canada - Black Spruce, Ontario site 2_A8_OM2_O3 (SPAdes) (version 2) | ecosystem: Environmental > Terrestrial > Soil > Boreal... | reverse complement strand
TGAACACCCGTCTCGCCAGCGCGGGCCGGATCACATTCCGGCGGCAGGCTGCAAGCCTGCTGGCTAAGAAAGGACACCGACATGAGCGACGCTCCGGCGGTCCTGACCGCTGCGCCGCAGCAGCGGGAGATGTTACGGCAAGCACTAGCTGATGCGGTTTACTACCGCGATCCTCCCGTGCAGTGCGCTGCCTGCCCTTCACCGGACCGGCTGTGCGACCAGTGTGCGGCCGGGCACGAACGCGCCCGTGCCTACCTGGCACTCAGTTATGAGCTTGGGCTGGAGGCACCCTCATAAAACGGCGCTCCTCGCGGCCCTTTTCCTCCTCGGCGCCGTCGTCGCCTGTGCTGTCGTGTGCCACGCGCAGCGTGGCAGATGGAGGCCGCAGGCCGACGATACGGCTTTCGGGTTTGACTTTGACTTTGACTTTGGGGTTTGCCCTGCTGGTCTGACCGGACGCGCTTTGCTGCTGTTCCTGACCTCACCTCCCCGGATGTTTCTGGATGGGGGGGTCAGGAACGGTTTGGGCAGCGGGCTTTGCGCGTCCGGGCAGGCCAGCAGGGCTCCCGCGCGCAGCGCGGGTGCACAGTGTGCGTACGCGCGGTTTGCTGGGTGTGCGGGTGGTGTGCGGGGAGTGTGGTGGTGGCCGGGTCAGCGGGGCGTGTGGATTACGGCGGCGAGTGCGTAGAGGGCTGCGGGAACTATGGCGTAGTAGGCTTATTCATCGCGAATGACGCGCGCGTTCATGCTCATTTTCACTGATGCGTAACAGGTGGTCGGGGGTCTTGGCGGCGGACGTCCGGGAGGAGTTCGGTTCCTGCCTGGCCCGGCTGTCGACGCCCGCCCCGGTGTTACCGGCATCGCTATCTGGCGATCTTGCGGCAGCGCTCCGTGAGCACGGATCGGCGACGTTCGATGAGCATTACGGTCACTCGCACCAATCATGGCCGATGCCCGGTCTGCAGTGTCAGCACCATTGTCGGCCACAGCTGCGCTAACGCTCCGTACTGACGGCGGGTTCGCGAGCCGCGCCTGATCCGCCGCTTCGCCATGTGTCGCTGCAGCAGCCTCCTCGACGGTCAGCTCAGGCGTGCAGAACATGTCGATCTGGCAGCAATCTCCCCCGCGCCAACATAGGAACTACTCGGACTTCAGCCCGACGACTCAAGTCCAGTCATCGGCATTGTGTCGGCACCCGTTCACCCTGGGCCGCAGCAGGTAACTGCGCCAAAACTTTCCTTATGCTACGAAAGCCACGCTACCTGACTATGCTTTCCCCGCATGGGCAGCAACGTTGAGCAGACGACCCCGGAGGAAGAGCAGGGTTCCAATCCTCGGAATCGCGATCTCCAGGGGGTGCATCCCAGGGCTGGCCATGAAGTCGGCCGGGCCGAAGACCAGCGCCTCCAGGCGGGACGCGGCGGCGGCGATCGCGTCCAACCGGGCAAGGCCAGCGGCGTCCCCGATCTTGAGTCTCGGCAAAGCCGAGAAAAGATACTCGGCGCCTTAGAATTAATAGCCGTAATTGGCGGCACAGCTGCTGGCTTCCTGGCCGTACTTGGTGTCACTGGCTTGAGGCCATTATCGGTAGGCATGTTAGTTGTGGCCGCGCTCGCCTTGCCATTGCTATGGTTTTTTACAGACCTCAGCAACTCGAGGGTGTTTAATGTTAGCATCCTTACCGTACTTACGCTTGTCCTTGCAGGCGCTGGCGTATATGTAGGGCTCTTGCACGAAAACCATTCAGATTCCCAAAGTCCTAGGTTTCCGGCAGTCAGATTTGACGATCCAGAACAAGCCAATGTGCCATGGTGTAATGCTTACGACCTGACTACATCAGGCGCAATTCCTAACGGTTATAAGCTGGCGGTATTTGCGGCCGGCACTGGCCCGAATTACAATGTTGGCGAGGGGTACATATGGGCAGGAAACGCTACGCCTGTCGAGGGAGGGCGTAATCAATGGATAACTCCTCTCGTATATATTGGCCCTCCTTCTAGTGCCCATAAGGTGTACCGTGGTTTTCGTGGCGTGATGGTGGCAGTAATTTTGTCGGATCAAAGTTCCAGCATTCTTTCGGCGACCATTGGTCAGGAGACAGGATCCGAGGCCCCTGCGTACAAAACACTGCCGCCTGGGACCGTCAGGGCGACAGAATATGTAATACGCAATGGTGGTATATCGGGATGTTAGCGGCCAGCACGTAAACGGCTTTGGAAGTGTTCGTGGTCTGAATCTGAGCGTCAGCCGTCACCAATGAGCGTTGCCGTTGATCATCGATCTGTGGCCAGCTAAACATGCCGGTAACACCCGGCTGTGGGCCGGGCGGCAATTTCGTCCCTATCATCCGCTATGAGCACCCTCTCGTTGTGAGGCGCTACGGGGCGGGCGGTGCTGGGGTGATATGGCTGCGGTCTGGGAACCGCGCCGGGTTGAGCCAGGAGGAGTCGAGCGTGTCCGTTTCGCAGCCGGCGGCCCCGCGTGGCGGCGGCCGACGCCTGGGCGGTGGGTATCTGTTAGCGGGTTGCTAGGTGCTGGGGCCGGGCTGGTGGCCGGCGTTAAGATCGTGTGCGCGGTGTCTGGGTGGCGTCTTCGTCATCGTGGACGCGGGCCGCGTCGTGGGGCTGGGAGTGCTGTTGTCCACTCGATGACCAGGCGGCGGGCAGGGTGGGCATAGGAAGTTCTTTCGGTTTTGTCATGACCCCCTACACAGCTCGTTATCCACCACGATCATGGAATAACGGGTAGCGCGGCGGGCTCCTAGCCCGTCTCCGGTCAGTCACCGCGGCGGCAGGCCTGCGATTGGCCAAGGGCGACCCTGGCCGGGTTCGCGCCGGGTAAAGCGGTTGACCCGCCCGGCTGGCTGCTGTTGACCCGTCCCGGCTGCCCGCCGTTGACCGTCCCGGCCGCACGCGATTTGACCCGTCCCGGCTGGCTGCTGTTGACCCGTCCCGGACCGTCATCTAAAGTGAACGGACGTCCGCTTTTTTAAGGGGAGGCCTGCGGTGCGTGCTGGACAGCCGAGCCGAACCGCCCGCCAGAACGCGCTCTTCCGGGCGCTCGAGGCGCGCCGGCCGGCAGGTGATCGGGTGGCTGACGACCCGCTGGCGGTCAAGTTCCTCACGCCCGAGTTCCGGGCGCTGGCAGCGGCGGGGCGCATGCCGCCCGTCCGCCGCCTGATCGAGTCGGTGATCGACCGCCGCTGGCCCTGCGTGCGCGGCGGCGTGGTCGCGCGTACCCGGCTGATCGACGAGGCGGTAGCCGCGGCCCTGCCCGGGGTGCAGCAGGTCCTGATCCTTGGCGCCGGGTTCGACAGCCGTGCCTACCGCCTGGCGCAACTGCGCGACGTCGCCGTCTTCGAGGTTGATCACCCGGCCACGCAGGCGGCCAAGCGGCGCATCCTGCGGCGCGGCTCCGGGGAGATCCCGGCCAACGTCCGCTTCGTGCCGGTGGACTTCGGGGCCGACGACCCCGCCGCGAAGCTGGCCGAAGGCGGGTTCGCGTCCGGCAAGCCGACCCTGGTGCTATGGGAGGGGGTCACGAACTACCTCGACCCGGTCTCGGTGGATGCCACGTTCAGCTTCCTGGCCTCGGCGATCGCACCCGGCTCGCCGGTCTTGTTCACGTATGTGGACCGCGCGATGCTCGACGGGTCGGCGGTCTTCGAGGGCGCCGCGACCACACTGCGGGCGGTACGGCGAGTCGGCGAACCGCTCACGTTCGGGCTGAATCCCAAAGAGGTGCCCGGCTACCTGAGCGAACGGGGCTTCGAACTGGAATCTGCCACAGTGGTGCGTGACGCGGCGGAGCGCCTCTACCCGGCCGGCGCCTGCCCGAGCGCCCCCGCCTACTACCACGTGGTCGAGTCGAGGCGGGCCTGAGATGCCGCGGGTGGCCGAGAGCTACCTGCAGTCGCGGCGGCGTCAGATCATGGACGCGGCGATCCGCTGCTTCGCCAGGGAGGGCTTCCACCGCACCACGATGCAGGACATCGTCCGCGAGACCGGGCTGAGCGCCGGGGCCATCTACCGGTACTTCAAGTCCAAAGAAGACATCGTGGCGGCGATCGCGGCCGAGCATCACGCGGCCGAGGCCGCCGCCTTTGCCGAGGTGAGCACCTTCGATGATGTCGGCGCCGCGTTGCGCAGGCTCGCGAGTGCCTCGCTGGGGCGCCTGGCCGACCCGCAGGAGCAGGAGTGGCGCCGGGTCACCGTCCAGGTGTGGGGAGAAGCCCTCCGTAACGAGCGCGTCATGGGCATCGTCCGCGGCGGCATCGACGAGCCGGTCGCGATCCTGGCGGCGCTGATCCAGCGCGGCCAGCGCGACGGCACGCTGCCGGAGGACCTCGACCCGGACGGCGCGGCGCGGGTCTGCGCGTCTATCTTCCAGGGCCTGGTCCTGCAGCAGGCATGGGACCCGAAGCTCGACGTCGACGGCTACATCGCTGCTGTTTTCAGCCTCATCGAGGCCCTCGTCCGGTCGCCACGGCAGCCGGACGCTTAGCGGCCGGAACTCACAGCTCCCACGACTCGCCGCCGGGGCCGGGCGGCATCGCACGCTGCGTCGCCGCGCCGGCCAGGCGGTCGGCCTCGGCCTGCGCCCGGGCGGTCTCTGCCTGCCAGTAGCGGACCTTGCGCTGCATCCGCTCCTGGGAACGCGAGACCAGGGCCAGCGTGATGACCATGGTCGCGCACCACCCGAGAAACAGCCCCATGATCACGCCGGCCAACACGACGATGCCGGTCACGGTTCCAACTCCATGATCTTCTCCGATGCTGACGAGGCGGGGATGAGAGTTCCCCAGCCCTTCGACCGGGACGAGGGGCTGGTGCTGGCCCGGGGCATGGCTTACGATGTTTTGCTGGAGGTCAACTTCCAGCGATCTACAGTCGATTGTTCAACAATTATTGTTAAACAAGGAGCAGCCGTGGTCAAGGTCTGGGAGCCGGGCCAGCGAGGAGACATGTCCGATCTCCCCTCGCTGCAGCCGCTGCCGACGGCGGCAGAGCGAGCAGCGGATGTGATCAGGGACAACGTCTTCGAGGGTCGCTTCGCGCCGGGCACCCCGCTGCCGGAGGCGGCGCTGTCGGCCGCGCTCCAGATCTCCCGGAACACGGTCAGGGAGGCGTTCCGGACGCTGACAGCCGAGCACCTGCTCACCCATGAGCCGCACAAGGGCGTCATGGTGCGCGAGCTGACCGCCGATGACGTCCACGACATCTACAAGCTGCGCCGCATGTTCGAGCTCTCCGCCTTCGATCTGGCCATCGAGACCCAGCAGAAGCTGGACGTTACCGAGATCGGCAAAGCCGTGGCCGAGGCCGAGCTGCTGGCATCGGACGGGCGGTGGCTGGAGGTCGGGACCGAGAACCTGAGATTCCACGAAGTGATCGTCGGCATTCACCGCAGCGCCCGGGTCTCGGAGGTCTTCCGGCGCCTCATGACCGAGCTGCGCCTGGGCTTTCTCGCCGTTAGCGATCCGGCTGCCTTCCACGGCGCCTTCCTTGCCCGCAACCGCACCATCCATGGTTCCACGGCCAGGGGCGACCTGCGCGACGCACAGGCAGAACTCGCCGCCTACCTCGTCGATGCCGAGAATCTCGTCGTTAAGGCGGTCCAGGGGATAGTCACATGAACGAGCGTGCAGGGGGATGGGGAGGTGGGCGGGGCGGCCGCTGGCAGTTCTGGATCGATCGGGGCGGCACGTTCACCGACGTGGTGGCCAGGCGGCCGGATGGCACCCTCGTCACGCACAAGCTGCTCTCGGAGAACCCCGGGCTGTACACGGACCCTGCCGTCGCCGCGATCAGGCACCTGCTCGGGGTGGCCCCGGCCGAAGCGATCCCCGGCAGCGAGATCGAGGCGGTCCGGCTTGGTACTACGGTCGGCACCAACGCCCTGCTCGAGCGCAAGGGTGAGCCGACCGTCCTCGTCATAACCCGCGGCTTCCGCGACGCGCTGCGCATCGCGTACCAGAACCGGCCACGGTTGTTCGACCGCCAGATCGTGCTGCCCGAGCTGCTGTATTCCCGGGTTGTCGAGGCCGGGGAGCGGGTGGCGGCCACCGGGGAGGTACTGGTCCCGCTGGACGAGGAGGACACCGGCCGGTCGCTGGGTGCGGCCTACCGGGAAGGGTTCCGCGCAGTGGCGGTCGTGTGCCTGCACGGCTATCGCTTTCCCGGCCACGAACAGCGAATCGGGGAGATCGCGAGGCGGATCGGCTTCACCCAGATTTCGCTGTCCCATGAGACCAGCCCGCTGATGAAGCTGGTGTCGCGCGGCGACACCACGGTCGCCGACGCCTATCTCTCCCCGATACTGAGCCGCTACGTGAACCAGGTCACCAGCGAGCTGAGCGGCGTGCGGCTGCAGTTCATGCAGTCGAGCGGGGGGCTGACCGACGCCCGCACGTTCCGTGGCAAGGACTCGATCCTGTCCGGGCCGGCCGGCGGGATCGTGGGCATGGCCCGGACGTCGGCGGCGGCCGGGTTCGGCAAGGTCATCGGCTTCGACATGGGCGGCACCTCCACCGACGTGTCGCACTACGCCGGCGAATACGAGCGGCAGTACGAGACCCAGGTGGCCGGGGTCCGCATGCGCGCCCCCATGCTCAGCATCCACACGGTCGCCGCGGGCGGCGGGTCGCTCCTGCACTTCGACGGCGGGCGGTACCGGGTGGGCCCCGACTCCGCCGGGGCGAATCCGGGGCCAGCTGCGTACCGCCGCGGCGGCCCGCTGACGGTCACCGATGCGAACGTCATGCTCGGCCGGATCCAGCCCGACCACTTTCCGCACGTGTTCGGCCCCGGCGGTGACCAGGCGCTCGACGCCGACGTGGTGCGAAGGCGCTTCGCCCTGCTCGCCGGACAGATCGGCGACGGCCGCAGCCCCGAGGAGGTGGCGGCCGGCTTCCTGGAGATCGCGGTGGCGAACATGGCGAACGCGATCAAGAAAATCTCGGTGCAGCGCGGCTACGACGTCACCGAATACGCGCTTGCGACGTTCGGCGGGGCGGGGGGCCAGCACGCCTGTGCGGTCGCCGACGCCCTGGGCATGACGAGCATCCTGATCCACCCGCACGCCGGGGTGCTCTCGGCCTACGGCATGGGCCTGGCCGACGTCACCGCGATGCGAGAGACGGCCGTCGAGGTGCCGCTGAGCGACGGCGCCGGGCCCGATCTGCGGGCCGCGCTCGACCGGCTGGACGCCGCGGCCAGGGCGGAGCTGACCGGCCAGGGCGTCCCCGCCGGGCGAATCCGCGCGGCCCGCCGGGTGCACCTGCGGTATGACGGCACCGACACCGCGCTCGTCGTTCCGGCCGGAACGCCAGAGGAGATGGCCGAGGCCTTCGAAGCGGCCTACCTGCGGCGTTTTTCGTTTCTGATGCGGGACAAGCCGGTCACGGTCGAGGCCGTCTCGGTCGAGCTGACCGGCGCTTCCGAGCCGGTGACGGAAGACCGGCCGCCGGGCCGGCGCGCGGCTGCTGGGCCGGCCGGGCAGGCTGGGCCACCCGCCCAATGCCGGGCCCGGGTCTTCACCGGCGGCGGCTGGGCCGAGGTCGGCCTCTACCGCAGGCCGGACCTGTGTCCCGGGGACTGCGTCGCCGGGCCCGCGATCATTGCCGAGGCCAACGCCACGACGGTGGTCGAGCCCGGCTGGCAGGCTGCCGTGAACGACGCTGGTTACCTGGTGCTGAGCCGCATCGAGGCGGCGCCAGCGCACCGGGCCGTCAGCGCCGACGTCGACCCGGTCCGGCTGGAGATCTTCAACAACCTGTTCATGTCCGTTGCCGAGCAGATGGGCTACCGGCTGCAGAGCACCGCCCACTCGGTCAACGTCAAGGAGCGCCTGGACTTCTCCTGCGCGATCTTCGACCGCGAAGGCGGCCTCGTCGTCAACGCGCCGCACATGCCGGTGCACCTCGGGTCGATGGGCGAAAGCGTAAAGGAGATCATCAGGGAGCGCGCCGGCATGATGAAGCCAGGGGACGTATACGCCCTCAACGACCCGTACCACGGCGGAACTCACCTGCCGGATCTCACGGTCATCACGCCGGTCTTCACCCCGGCGGGCGGCGAGATCGTCTTCTACGTGGCGTCTCGCGGTCACCACGCGGAGATCGGCGGCATCACTCCCGGCTCCATGCCCGCGTTCAGCAGCCACATCGAGGAAGAGGGCGTCCTCATCCGCAACTGGCTGCTGGTCGAGAACGGGACGCTGCGGGAAGCGGAGACGATCGAGATGCTGCGCAGCGCGCCGCACCCGTCACGCAACCCCGCCGACAACATCGCGGACCTGCGCGCCCAGATCGCCGCCAACGAGAAGGGCGTCAGGGAACTGCGGGCCATGGTCGAGCACTACGGCCTTGACGTCATCCGCGCATACATGGGCCACGTCCAGGACAACGCCGCGGAGTCGGTGCGCCGGGTCATCTCCGTCCTGCAAGACGGCTCGTACGCCTATGAGCTCGACAACGGTGCCGTCATCAACGTGGCGATCCGGGTCGACCGGCCGAGCCGCACCGCGGAGATCGACTTCACCGGGACCTCGGCGCAGTTGCCGGACAACTTCAACGCGCCGTCATCGGTGGCGATGGCCGCGGTCCTCTATGTCTTCCGCACCCTCGCCGACGCCGACATCCCGCTGAACTCCGGGTGCCTGAAGCCGCTGCGGGTGATCATCCCGCCGGGCACGATGCTGTCGCCCGAGTATCCCGCTGCTGTGGTCGCGGGCAACGTGGAGACCTCACAGGCGATCACCGGCGCCCTGTACGCGGCGCTCGGCGTCATGGCCGAGGGCTCGGGAACCATGAACAACCTGACGTTCGGCAACGACCGGCACCAGTACTACGAGACGGTCGCGAGCGGCTCCGGCGCGGGGAACGGCTTCGCCGGGACCGACGTCGTGCAGACGCACATGACGAACTCGCGCCTGACCGATCCCGAGGTGCTGGAGTGGCGCTACCCGGTGCGGGTGCACAGCCACGAGATCAGGTCCGGCAGCGGCGGTTCCGGGCGCTGGCCGGGCGGTGACGGCGGACGGCGCCGGATTCGCTTCCTCGAGCCGATGACGGTGACGATGCTCAGCGGCCACCGCCGGATGCCCACCTACGGCATGGCCGGAGGCCTGCCCGGGGCGCTCGGGCGGCACTGGATCGAGCACCCGGACGGGTCTGTCACCAGCATGCGCGGCTGCGATTCCACGACGGTCGCGGCGGGCGACATGCTCGTGCTCGAGACGCCCGGCGGCGGGGGTTACGGCAGCAGCGGCCCAGGACAGCGAGAATGACGAGGAGGTGCCCATGATCTCTGACTCGCCAGCCGAGGCGCGGGACCGCTTCCGCGGCGGGCTGCGGACGCCGACCGCGGCCTGGGCGCCGGGGTATGCCCAGGCCAACCTCGTCGCGCTGCCGCGCGACTACGCCCTGGACTTCATGCTGTTCGCGCAGCGGAACCCGAAGCCCTGCCCGCTCCTTGACGTGACCGACGCGGGGAGCGTGGTCACCAGCCTGGCTCCCGGGGCGGACCTGAGGACCGACCTGCCGGCGTACCGGGTCTGGGAGCACGGGGAGTGCGTCGCCGAGCCGGCCGACGTCAGCGGGTACTGGCGCGAGGACCTGATGGCGTTCCTGATCGGCTGCAGCTTCACGTTCGAGCGGGCGCTCGCGACTGCGGGCGTGCCCGTGCGGCACGTCGAGCAGGGCCGCAACGTCCCCATGTTCATCACCGGCGACCAGTGCCGGCCGGCCGGGATCTTCGGCGGCCCGCTCGTGGTGTCGATGCGCCCGATACCGGCGGACCTCGTCCCGGTCGCGGTCTCGGTGACCGCCCGGTACCCGGCGGTGCACGGCGCGCCGGTGCACGTCGGCAGCCCGGTGGACCTCGGCATAGCCGACCTGTCCAAGCCGGACTTCGGCGATCCGGTGGACTGCCGGGACGGGGACGTACCGGTGTTCTGGGCCTGCGGCGTCACCCCCCAGGTGGCGCTGGCCAGCGCGCGGCCCCCGTTCGCGATCACCCACGCCCCCGGGCACATGCTCATCACCGACGTTCGCGACGAGGCGTACGCACTCTGACCCGGGCCCAGCCCGCTTTGTTTGGTCGGCCCGGCAGCGGGCAGCCAAAAAGCGCAGGCAGAAGCGGGTGAACGCCGATGAATCCGGCCGAGCGAGCGATCCGGGCAGTAGACCACACGCAACGGCGATTCACGCCGACCGCGTTCGTGTTCGGCGTCATCAAGAAGTACGGCGACGACAACGGCGGAGTGCTCGTCTCAAACCTCGCGTACTCCGCGTTCGTGTCATTGTTCCCACTGCTGCTGATCCTGGTCACCGCCCTGGGCCTGGTCGCCGCGGTGAACCCGGCCTTTCGCGCGGATGTGCTGAAGACCGTGGCCAAGCAGGTCCCGGCGATCGGCAGCCAGCTGACCGGCAACGTGCACGAGCTCAAGCGGCACAGCGTTGTCGGGCTGATCGTGGGGATCGCCGGGCTGATCTGGGGCTCCACCGGGCTGGCCCAGGCCGGCCTGTTCACGATGTCGCAGGTCTGGAACCTGCCCGGGCCGGCCAGGCCCGGATTCGTGCCGCGGCTCGGACGTGCGCTGCTGTTCATCAGCCTGCTCGGCGCGGGCGTGATCGTGACCACGCTGCTGGCCAGCCTGAACACGTACGGGCAGAAGGCAGCCATCCTGGCGGTGCTCGCCGAGGTCGTCGCCGCGCTGGTGAACATCGGCATGTACATCGGCGCCTTTCGGGTGCTGACCCCGAAGACCGTGCCCACACAGCGGCTGGTGCCCGGCGCGATCACCGGCGGCATCCTCTGGACGCTGCTGCAGATCCTCGGCACCTACCTGGTGCATCACTTCCTGCACAGCGACTCGGTGTACGGCGTGTTCGCGACCGTGCTGGGCCTGCTCGCCTGGATCTACCTGGCCGTCGAGATCACCGTGTACTCCGCGGAGATCAACGTGGTGCTGGCCAGGCACCTGTGGCCGCGGGCCATCGTGCAGCCGCCGCTCACCGAGGCCGACCGGGCCAGCATGGCGCTGCAGGCGCTGCAGAACCAGCGGCGGCCCGAGCAGTCCGTGAAGGTGGTGTTCGACGACCGCAAGCCCGGCGCGAAGGTGCCGGCCAGCACGCCGCAGACGCCCGAGCAGATCGACCCGGGTGGCGTGCCCGCCGAAACGAAACAGGACGACCCCGCCGGCTCGCCCGGCTGAACCAACGGGCCTCGGCCTGGGTCAGCGGTCGCGGAACTCCGGCTTGCGCTTCTCGCTGAAGGCCCGCGGCCCTTCTTTCGCGTCCTCGCTGGCGAACACCGCCATGCCGATGCCGGCCTCGACGGCGAACGCCTCGTTCTCGGGCATGCCCTCGGTCTCCCGGATCGTGCGCAGGATCGCCCGGACCGCGACCGGGCCGTTCGCCGCGATCGCCTCAGCGATCTCGAGCGCCTTGGCGAGCGCCTGGCCGTCCGGGACCACGTGCCCGATCAGGCCGATCCGGAGCGCCTCGGACGCGCTGATGTGTCGGCCGGTCAGCAGCAGGTCGGCGGCGACCGTGTACGGGATCTGCCGGGGCAGCCGCACCGCCGACCCGCCGAGCGGGAACAGGCCCCAGCGTGCCTCGGAGACGCCGAACCGCGCGCTCTCGCCGGCCACCCGGATGTCCGTGGCCTGCAGGATCTCGGTGCCGCCGGCGATCGCGGGCCCCTCGACGGCCGCGATCAGCGGCTTCGTCAGCCGGCGGCCCTTCAGCAGCGCGTCGATGACCGAAAGATCAAGTTCACCGGCCTTGAACGCGTCGCCGGGGTGCGATCTGGTCATGGCCTTCAGGTCGGCGCCAGCGCAGAACGCGCCGCCGGCCCCGGTCAGGATGCAGACGCGGATGCCGGGATCGCCGTCCACCTGGTCCCACGCCTGGCGCATCAGGGCCATCATCGGGCCGCTCAGCGCGTTGCGCGCCTCGGGTCGGTTCAGCGTCACGACCAGGATGTGACCCCGCCGCTCGAGCAGCGCGTGCGGCGCCCCGGTCTCTGTCGCAGTCACGGCATCGCCTTCCGGGAGTTGCCCAGAACAGTAACACGTTCTAATTTCTTACCCATGGCTCTCAACTTCGCCGACCTATTCGAGCATGCTGCCGATGTGTTCGGTGAGCGCGTCGCCCTGGTGTCGGGTGAGCAGCAGGTGACCTACCGCGAGCTAGACGAGCGCACCAATCGGCTGGCCCACTGTCTGGCCGGACAGGGCGTCGGCGCCGGGGACCACGTCGGGCTCTATGCGCACAACTCCCTCGAGGCGGCCGAGACGATACTTGCGTCGTGCAAGCTCCGCGCCGTCGCGATCAACATCAACTACCGATACGCCGGCAGCGAGCTGCAGTACATGTTCGCCGACGCCGACCTGGTCGCGCTGGTCTGTGACCGGCGGTACGCGCCCATGGCCGCCGCCGCGGCGGCCTCCGCGCCCGGCCTGCGGGCCATGGTGGTGATCGAGGACGGCAGCGAGGCCGACATCGGTGCCGCCACCGAGTACGCGGCGGCGCTCGACGCCGGCTCGCCGGCCCGGGAGTTCCCGCCGCGGAGCAACGACGACGTCTACATCATCTACACCGGCGGGACCACCGGGTACCCCAAGGGCGTCATGTGGCGCCACGAGGACATCTGGCGGACGCTCGCCGGCGGCATCGACTTCCTGACCGGCGTCCCGCTGACCGACGAGTGGGAGCAGTCCCGCAAAGGACTGGAGTCGGGCGGGATGGTCCGGCTCACCGCGGCACCGCTCATCCACGGCGCGGCGCAGGTGGCGATGCTCGCGGCCCTGTTCGGTGGTGACACCGTGATCCTGCCGCCGCGATTCGACGCGCAGGAGGTCTGGCGCGCGGTCGAGCGGCACAAGGTCAATCTGCTCTTCATCGTCGGTGATGCGATGGGCCGGCCGCTGATCGAGGCCTACGCCGATGGCGGCTACGACGCCTCGTCGATGCTGTCCATTTCGTCCAGCGGGGCGTTGTTCTCCGCGCCGGTCAAGGACGCCTTCGCCGCGGCGCTGCCGGGCGTCTTCCTTAGCGACGCGATTGGCTCCACCGAGACGGGCTTCACCGGTATCGGCCTGGTCACCGCTGGCGCCAAGCAGCGCGGCGGGCCGACCGTCACGCCTGGCCCGGAGGTCATCGTGCTGGACGACGAGGGGAGGCGGGCGCCCCCAGGCCAGGTGGGCCGGCTCGCCAGGGGTGGGCACGTGCCGCTGGGTTATTACAAGGACCCGGTGAAGACCGCGGCGATGCTGGCCGAGGTGGATGGCAAGCGGTACGCGGTGCCGGGTGACCTGGCCCGGGTCGAGGACGACGGCACGGTGACCTTGCTCGGCCGGGGCAACACGTGCGTGAACTCGGGCGGCGAGAAGGTCTTTCCCGAGGAGGTCGAGGGCGCGCTGAAGTCCTGCCCGGACGTGTTCGACGCGCTGGTCATCGGGATTCCGGACGAACTGCTCGGGCAGCGGGTCGCGGCCCTGGTGCAACTGCGTGAAGGCCGGGCCGCCAATCTGCCCGCGATTGAGGAGCACGTCCGCACGCAGATCGCCGGGTACAAGGTGCCGCGCTGCATCTGGCTGGTGGACGCCATCAGCCGCGGCCCCGCGGGCAAGCCCGACTACGGCTGGGCGCACCGCTACGCCGCCAATCACCCGGCGGACGCTCCATGAGAACGCCGCTGTGCCCACTGCTTGGCATTGAGCACCCGATCGTAGGGTTCAGCCCCTCCGAGCACGTGGCCGCGGCGATCAGCCGCGCCGGCGGTCTCGGCGTGCTCGGCTGCGTGCGCTTCAACGACGCCGAGGAGCTTGATGCGGTCCTGACCTGGATGGACGCCAACACCGGCGGCCGTCCGTACGGCGTCGACGTGGTGATGCCCGCCCGGGTGCCCACCGAGGGCGGCCAGATCGACCTGAACAACATGATCCCGGCCGGGCACCGGGACTTCGTGGAGGAGACGCTGATCAAGCTCGGTGTCCCGCCGCTGCCCGACGGCTCGCCGGGCGGCGGTGGCGTCCTCGGCTGGCTGCACTCGGTGGCCAGGCAGCACGTTGAAGTCGCGTTCACGCACCGGGCGCGGCTGATCGCGAACGCGCTCGGCTCGCCGCCCCCCGAGGTGATCGAGCGGGCCCACGAGCGCGGCATGCTGGTTGCGGCGCTGGCCGGGAAGGCGGAACACGCCCGGCGCCACGTGGCCAGCGGCGTCGACATCGTGGTGGCCCAGGGCTACGAGGCGGGCGGCCACACCGGCGAGATCGCGAGCATGGTGCTGGTGCCAGAGATCGCCGACGCGGTAGGGGCGCAAGCGCCGGTGCTCGCCGCCGGCGGGATCGGCTGCGGCCGCCAGGTCGCCGCCGCGCTCGCGCTCGGCGCCGTCGGCGTGTGGATGGGCTCGGCGTGGCTCACCACCGAGGAGTACGCGTTCGGCGCGGCCATGCCTGCGATGCGCGAGGCGCTGCTCGCGGCCACGTCGTCGGACACCGTGCGCTCGCGGATCTACAGCGGCAAGCCGGCCCGGCTGCTCAAGAACCGCTGGACGCGGGCCTGGGACGAGCCGGGTGCTCCCGAGCCACTGCCGATGCCGCTGCAGAACCTGCTCGTGAGCGAGGCGCACCAGCGGCTGATGCGCTCGGGCCAGCCGGACGTGGTTCCCATGCCGGTCGGCCAGATCGTCGGGCGGATGAACGAGGTACGCCCGGTGGCCGAGGTGATCGCCACCCTGCTCACCGAGGCCGACGAGGCCCTCGCCCGCCTCGGCGAGCTCCGCGCGCCCTAGCCAGGCTGCCGGTCCTGGGCGGGTCGCGGGGTGTCCCCCCGCGGGTTGAGTCATTTGGGGGGGTCGCGGGGGGTGTCCCCCCGCGGGTGGCCATACTTCTCGCATGGCCGATCGCAATGTGGTGGGCGGCGAACTCGAGCCGTGTGGCGAAGACCCGGTCACCGGGTTCTACCGGGACGGGTGCTGCAACACAGGGCCCGAGGACCTCGGCAGCCACACGATCTGCGCGGTGGTGACCGCCGAGTTCCTCGAGCACCAGCGCAGGATCGGCAATGACCTGATCACCCCCATGCCCCAGTACCGGTTCCCCGGGCTGGTCCCGGGAGACCGCTGGTGCGTGACCGCGGCGAACTGGCTGCGGGCCCACCGGGATGGCGCCGCCGCCTACGTGGTGCTGGCGTCCACCCACGAGCGTGCGCTCGATATCGTGCCCTTGGCCGCGCTGCAAGAGCACGCCATCGACGTCCCGTCCAGCCCTGGCGCGCTCGAGGAGTGAGCAGCCAATCACAAGGAGGTGGCCATGCCGTCCCGCGTTGAGTCGGTCGAGGTGCCAGACGGATCTTTTGACCTGCCGGTCTGGCTACCAGCCGACGGCACCGGCCCCGGGCTGCTGCTGATCCAGGAGATCTTCGGCATCAGCGACTACATCCGCGCCGTCGCCGAGGACCTGGCCGGGCTCGGCTACGTGGTCGCCGCCCCGGACCTGTTCTGGCGGATCGAGCCCGGCTTCGATGCCAAGCATGATCAGGAAGGCCTGGCCAAGTCGCTGGAGATGGGCCAGCGGTTCGACGCCCAGCAGGGTGTCGCCGACTCGGTGGCCGCGCTCGGCCACCTGAAGGAGCTGCCCGAGGTCGAGGGCGGCGTCGGGGTCATCGGGTTCTGCCTGGGTGGCACGGTCGCCTACTTCGTCGCCGGGCAGACCGAGGTCGCCGCGCTGGTGTCGTACTACGGCTCGGGCGTGCAGGACAGCCTCGAGATCCTGGAGCGGATCAGCGCCCCGGTGCAGTTCCAGTACGGCGGCAGCGACCCGTACATTCCCCGCGACCAGGTGGCGCGCGTCGAAGCGGCCGCGGCCGGCAAGCCGAACGTGGAGGTCCACGTCGAGGAGGAAGCCGGGCACGCGTTCCACAACCGCAAGTCCCCGATGTTCCACGTGCCCGACGCGGCGGACCGGGCGTGGCAGCGCACCGAGGAGTTCCTGCGGCGCCACCTCCCCACCCGCCACCACTCGGAAACCCCGACTTCCTGAGGCCGCCGCGGGCGGGCCAGCCGCAGGCGCGGGCGGCCAGCCCCATCGGCGGTTCACGTTTGTCCGGTGCCAGCCGGACTTTCCTGAACCGCTCAATTCGGCAGACGTTGAATTGGTGCACATGTGGCTGCTGTGGCGGGGGAGTGGGCGGGGCGGGGCACGGAATGGGTGGGGCAGACGTACGGGTTTGGCGTTGGCGGGCGTACGGGTTTGGCGCTGGTAGGCGGCGGAATCATCGCGGACCGGCCAGCGCTATAACAGACAGACCATGATGCTGACCGAATCGCTCCCTGAGACCGCTGAGCCCGACGATCTCTTTAACGCCTTTGAAGGCTGGGCCAAGCTCCAGGGCCTTTCGCTGTACCCGCATCAGGAAGAGGCGCTGATCGAGATCGTGTCGGGCGCCAACGTGATCCTGTCCACCCCGACCGGATCCGGCAAGAGCCTGGTGGCTGCGGGCGCGCACTTTGCTGCGCTCGCCCAGGGCCAGCGCAGCTTCTACACCGCGCCGGTCAAGGCGCTGGTGTCGGAGAAGTTCTTCGCGCTGTGCGAGGCGTTCGGCCCAGACGACGTCGGCATGATGACCGGCGACGCCAGCGTGAACGCCGACGCGCCGATCATCTGCTGCACCGCCGAGATCCTGGCCAACATCGCGCTGCGGGACGGGGCCGGCGCCGACGTCGGCTTGGTGATCATGGATGAGTTCCACTTCTACGCCGACCCGGACCGCGGCTGGGCCTGGCAGGTTCCGCTGGTCGAGCTGCCCAGGGCGCAGTTCCTGCTGATGTCGGCGACGCTTGGCGATGTGAGCAGGTTCGAGCGGGATCTGGCCCGGCGCACCGGCAGGCCGACCGCCGTGGTCCATTCGGCGGAGCGGCCGGTGCCGCTGCTGTTCTCCTACGTGATGACCCCGCTGCACGAGACCGTGGAGGAACTGCTGGCCACCCGGCAGGCACCGGTCTACATCGTGCACTTCACCCAGGCCGCCGCGATCGAGCAGGCCCAGGCGCTGATGAGCATCAACGTCTGCACCCGCGAGGAGAAGGACGCGATCGCCGACCTGATCGGCAACTTCCGGTTCACCGCTGGCTTCGGCAAGGCGCTGTCCCGGCTGGTCCGCCACGGCATCGGCGTGCACCACGCGGGCATGCTGCCCCGGTACCGGCGGCTGGTCGAGACCCTGGCCCAGGCCGGGCTGCTGAAGGTCATCTGCGGCACCGACACCCTGGGCGTCGGCATCAACGTGCCGATCCGCACGGTGCTGTTCACCGCGCTGTCCAAGTACGACGGGAGCAAGACCCGGCTGCTGCAGGCGCGCGAGTTCCACCAGATCGCCGGGCGCGCCGGCCGCGCCGGGTTCGACACCACCGGCTACGTGGTGGTCCAGGCGCCCGAGCACGTGATCGAGACCGAGCGGGCGCTCGCCAAGGCCGGTGACGACCCGAAGAAGCGGCGCAAGGTGGTGCGCAAGAAGCCGGCGCCCGGGTTCGTGTCCTGGGGCCAGCCGACGTTCGAGCGGCTGGTCGCCGCCGAGCCCGAGCCGCTGCAGTCCAGTTTCGCGGTCAGCCACGCCATGCTGCTGAACGTGATCGGCCGGCCCGGCGACGCGTTCCAGGCAATGCGCCATCTGCTCACGGACAACGACGAGAGCCCCGCGGCGCAGCGCCGTCACATCCGCCGGGCCTTCGCGATCTACCGCGCGCTGCTGGCCGGGGGAGTGGTCGAGCGGCTGGACGAGCCGGACGAGCAGGGCCGGCGGTGGCGGCTCACCGTCGACCTGCAGGACGACTTCGCCCTCAACCAGCCGCTGTCGCCGCTTGCGCTCGCCACCATCGAGTTGCTTGAACGCGAGGCTCCCACCTACTCGCTCGACGTCCTGTCGGTCATCGAGGCCACACTCGACGACCCGCGGCAGGTTCTGTCGGCGCAGCAGTTCCGGGCGCGCGGCGAGGCCGTGGCGCAGATGAAGGCCGACGGCATCGAGTACGACGAGCGGATGGAACTGCTCGAGTCGGTCAGCTACCCGAAGCCGCTGGCCGACCTGCTCGACGGCGCGTACGACATTTACCGGCAGGGGCACCCGTGGGTGGTTGATCATCAGATCGCGCCCAAGTCGGTGGCGCGGGACATGTTCGAGCGGGCGATGACGTTCATCGAGTACATCGGCTTCTACGGGCTGTCCCGGTGCGAGGGCGTCGTTCTGCGCTACCTGGCCCAGGCGTACCGGGCGCTGCGGCAGACCGTGCCCGAGGAGGCCAGGACCGAGGAGCTCACCGACCTGATCGAGTGGCTCGGCGAGCTCGTGCGGCAGACCGACTCCAGCCTGATCGACGAGTGGTCGAAGCTGCGCGATCCTGGCGCCGAGCCCGAGGCGGCGATCGACGAGCGGCCGCCCGCCGTGACCGGCAACCCGCGCGCGTTCCGGGTCCTGGTGCGCAACGCCATGTTCCGCCGGGTCGAGCTGGCCGCGCTGCGCCGGTACGCCGAGCTGGGGGAACTAGACGGAGGCGATGGCTGGGACGCCGATGCCTGGGCGGACGCGCTGGAGCCGTACTTCGAGGAGCACGACGACATCGGGACCGGGCCGGACGCCAGGGGACCCGCGATGCTCATCATCGACAAGCAGCGGGACTACTGGTCTGTGCGGCAGATCTTCGACGACCCGGCAGACGACCACGACTGGGGCATCAGCGCGGTCGTCGACCTGGACGCATCCGACGAGGCCGGCGCGGCCGTCGTCCGGGTGACCGACGTCGGCCAGCTATAGCGGGTAAGCGTCGGCCAGTTATAGCGGTTGGACGTCGGCCAGCTAAAGCGGGTAGCTGCCCCAGGAGTGGTAATGCCCGCGGGTCAGTTGCCAGTGATGGCGCATCCGGCGCCGGAACCGGTGCGCGGCGAACAGCCCCATCACGCCGGCCACCAGCATGAACAGCAGGAAACCCTGGAGCAGCGCCAGAAACACGAAACCCGTTCCCGGGGCCAGCGCCGCGATCAGCAGCACCAGCAGGGCAAGCGGCAGCAGCCGGGGCCCGCGCCGGACATAGACCGGGCCCGGCCGGATCCCCCGCGGCAGCGGCCCGGCCCCCGCCAGCACCGGCGCGGGCTCGGGCAGGTCGGCCATGACCGGGCGCAGGTCGCCGAACGTCTTGGCGTTCAGCGCCGCCGTGATCCGCTCGTCCAGCTCCTCCCGGGTCAGCCGGCCCTCCGCGAAGTGCTCGCGCAGCCGCTCCGTTACCTGCTCGCGGTCGGCGTCGGAGACCCGGATCCGGTCCTGCCGGGCGCCCCCGTCATACATAGCCATGCTCGCCTCCATCTGGATCGTCGGCGTCTCCAGTGGCGTCGGCGTCGGTCGTGTCGTCCTCTTCGTCGTCCTCTTCGTCTTCGTCTTCGTCTTCGTCTTCGTCGTCATCGGCCAGGATCTGGTACAGCCTGCGCCGGGTCTGCTCGAGCAGCTGTTCGGCTTCGCGGATCTGCTCGGGCGTGCCGGCGTGCGCCATCTGCACGATGCCGCCGGCCAGCCGCGCGGCCTCGGCGAACAGCCCGGGCGGCTGCCACGCCTCCTGCTGGGTCCGCGACTCCCACGCGCCGCGGGCCTTGTCAGGGTTCTGCTCGACGTAGGCGCGCCCGGCGTCGGTCAGGCTGAACGTGCGCCGGCCATTCGACTCCTCGCCCACGATCAGTCCCTCGTCGGCGAGCTGGGCCAGCGCCGGGTAGACCGCACCCGGGCTGGGCTTCCACGCACCACCGCTGCGTTCCCCGATCTCGGACATGATCTGGTAGCCCGTGCGCGGGCCCTCCAGCAGCAGCGCCAGGATCGCGGCCCGCACGTCACCACGGCCCGCCTTGGTCGGGCGCGCGGTGCGCGTGGCGCCGGGCTGGCCCGGGAGGCCGCCCCAACCCCACATGCCGCCCCACTGCGGCCCAAAGCCGCCGCCCCAGGGCCCGCCGCCCTTGCCCCGGCCTCCCCTAGGGCCGGCCGTTGCCCGTTCCCAGGAGCCACCCTCGTCGCCCCAGCCAAAGTGGTCGGCGAGCATTCCGAACTTGGCCTGCCGCAGATGGCCGATCAGGCCGCCCGCGCAGCTGAGCATCTCGGACAGGCCGGGATCGAAGTCCGCGGCGCGCCACCTTGGTCCCGGCATCGGGCACCTCCGGTTCAGTTCTCTCGATACGATCGCGATATATCGATAGCGTACGACGCGATCGCCTCAATGACAAGATATGACGCGACGATCGCTGCCCTCGACGTCCTTCCCCAAGCGGTTGGGCGGACGGCGGCCACAGCCGCCTACCGTGCGTAGCGTCGGCAGGCACTTCAGCAACGCAGCGCTATTTCAGCCAAGGCCGACCGCGTTGCAATGCGTCTCGTTCCACGATCGTGCTGGGTTTTTACCGCATAGCAGCACAAATACGCCACGATCATGGAAAACCGGGCCGTCAGGCCAACAACGGATCGGCGTGACTGCGGTGAATGGCCATGCGGGTTATTTCGCGGAAGCTGGGTCGGCGTTCGGAGGCGGGGGAGGATGGCGGCGAGCAGTCAGTGCTGTGGTGCCAGGGCCGAGAGGGCCTGGAACGCCTCGATCACACTCTGCAGGTGGTCGCGCATCGCGCGCTCGGCGGCCATGGGGTCCCGAGCCGCCACCGCCGCGACGATCGCCTCGTGCTGCGGCAGCGAGACGGCTGGCCGGCCGGGCACCAGGGCCAGGGAGAACTGATGCCGCACGGTCTGGTCACGGAGCTGCTGGAGCAGCCGGGCCGAGGTCTCGTGCGCGGCGATGTCCCGGATGGCCGCGTGCAGGCTTGCGTTCAGATCGCGGTAGCGCAGCAGTTCTGACCTGTCCACCGCCGTGTGCATCTCCTTGATGAGCGCGCGCAGCGACGTTATCTCGGGCCTGGTGATGCGTTCCGCGGCGCGGGCTGCACCAAGGCCCTCGAGCAGCTTGCGAACCTCGGTGATCTCGATGGCCTCGGTGATCGAGATCTCGCGCACCCGGGCGCCCCTGTTGCGCTGGAACTCCACCAGGCCCTGGGCTGAGAGCTCGAGCAGGGCGGAGCGCGCGATGAACCGGGAGGTGCCGAAGCGTTCGCAGAGGTCGGCCTCGACCAGCCGCTGCTTGGGCGCGTATTCACCCTGTACGATCGCCGCGCGGACCGCCTCGACAATGGCGAGTCTCGGATCGCCTGGCACCAGGGTGTCCTTCCGGTTAGTCCGCGGCTCAGAATATCAGGGAACGTCGGGCAAAATTGTCAACAATCTCGCGAGACGCGCCGTCGCTGTGGCGGAGATTCGGCGCGGCGGGGGCGTCGGCGTGGCCGGTGTTTCGGCGTTGCGGCGCGTCACACCGGCCAGGCGAGCCTTGCGACGTCGCTGACGAGACGCAGCTTGCGCTGCTGCTGCACCGCGTCGAGCGGGTAGCTGCCGATCGCCGACGAGAACCCGCACTGCGGGGAGAGCCCGAGCTGGTCGCGGGGGTAGAACTGGGAGGCCTCCTCGATCCGGCTCAGCAGCTGGTCGGGGCGCTCCAGTGCGGGCCGCTTGGTGGACACGAGCCCGAGAAACACGAAGCGGTCCCGCGGGAGGTCGGCGAGCGGCTCGAAGCCGCCGGAGCGCTCGTCGTCGTACTCGAGAAAGAACGTGTCGAAGCGGGTCGCGCGCCGGAAGACCTGCTTGGAGATCTTTTCGTAGCCGCCAGCGGCCATCCAGTGCCCGTCCCTGTTCCCGCGGCACAGGTGCAGTGCGTGGCGCACACCGGGCGTCGCCGCGACGTCGTTGAGGATGTCGACGCCATCGCCGAGCAGCCGGTCCGGGTCGATACCGCGCGCCGAAAAGCCGGCCCGCACCGAGTCATCGACCAGTGTGGCGAGCTCCGGGGCGTCGATCTGGACGTAACCGCAGCCCAGCGTCGCGAGCTGGGCGATCTCATCGGACAGCAGCGCGGCCGCGTCGGCGAACATTTCGAACGGGTCGCGGTAGGCGGCCGTCGAGTGCTCCTGCGACCAGAACGTCTGCATCATCAGCGGGCTCGGGAGCGTGATCTTCGTCGGTTGTGTGGCGCGCGCCCGCAGGTACACGAACTCCTCCTGGGCGAGGGATCGCGCGTGGCGCAGCCGGTCCGTGACGGCCCTGCGGTGCGCGTACGTCATTTCGTCTGCCGGAGCCGAGCCGTGCCACTCGATGCGGTCGGCCGGGATCTCGCCCATGCCGTCGACGGCGTCAGACAGCGGGCTGGTGAAATGTGACCGGCGCTGCTCGCCGTCGGTCACCACGTCGAGGCCCGTACCCTGCTGCAGCGAGATCGCGCGGTCGACGGCCGCGTCCTCGACGCGCTTGAACTCGGCAGGAGCGAGCTTGCCGTCCTCGTGATCACGACGCGCCTCGAGCAGCTTCGGCGGCCGCAGCAGCGAGCCGACCGGTTCGGCTCGCGCAACTCCTGGGCTCATCCGGCTCACGTCGTATCCACCGCCCTGCCAAGTAGGCGTCAGGTCGTGCCGCAGTTTCTTCGCGTGAACCTAGGCTTTAGCCGCAGAAGTGTCAACAATTTCGTTTGCATCCTGTTGGCGCGCGTGCTGTGGGAACGTCACTGCGCCCGTGCCAGCGCCGCGCCGATGCGGCGCAACTGCGTGGTCGCCCCGCCGAGCTCGAACTCGGTCCGCTTGGCGGCGACGAAGTAGCGGTGCGTCGGATGGTCGGTGTCGATGCCCATGCCGCCGTGGATGTGCACGGCCGTATGGGCGACCCGGTGGCCCGCATCCGCCGCCCAGAACTTTGCGGTAGCGATCTCGGTCTCGCAGGGCAGCCCGCTGGCCAGCCGCCATGCCGCCTGCCACATCGTGAGCCGGACGGCCTCCACGTCGATGTACGCGTCAGCCAGGCGCTGGGCAACCGCCTGGAACGCGCCGATCGGCCGGCCGAACTGGACCCGGCTCTTGGCGTGCTCCGACGTCAGCTCCAGTGCCCGCGCGAGCACGCCGAATTGCAGGGCGCATTGCCCGACGGTGCCGCGAGCCATCAGCCAGTCGATGATTTCGGCACCGGCCTGCGGGCTCCCCAGCACCCGGTCGCCGGGGAGTTCCACGCGGGTGAGCTCGAGGCGGCCCGCCAGGTCGCTGTCGACGAGCCGCTGCGGCTGCACGAGGACGTCGCCAGGGTCGTCCGGGGCGACCAGGAACACGGCGGGGCCGGACGCGGTCGCGGCGGGCACCAGGATCAGGTCGGCCCGGGTGGCGGCGGGCACCGCGGTCTTCGTGCCGGTGAGCAGCCAGTAGGGGTCCATCCACTCGGCCGTGGCCGACGGGGACCGGGGGTCGTCGCCGTCTTCTTCGGACAGGGCTGCGGTGAGGACCAGCTCGCCTCGGCCCGCGGGCGCTGCCCAGCGCTTCTGCTGGTCCGGCGTGCCGAACGCCGCGATCGCGCCCGCGCCGAGCACGATCGAGGCGAGGTAGGGCACCGGGGCCACCGCCCGGCCGAGCTCTTCCAGCACCGAGCACTCTTCCAGCAGGCCCAGCCCGGCTCCGTCCAGCGCCTCGGGCAGCGCCGCTGCCAGGATCCCGGCGTTGGCCAGATCGGCCCACAGCACGGGATCGAACCGGTCACCGGCCGCCTCCACCTCGGCCTGCCGCTGCGGCGTGGCCTTGTCGGCGACGATGCGCCGGCACAGCGCGGCGAGTTCGCGCTGGCTCTCGTTCAGGCTGAAGTCCATGGGTGTCCTCAGGCGCTCATCGGCGGATCGGCAGACCGAGACCGGCAGCGGCGACGATGTCACGCTGTACCTCGTTGGTGCCGCCGCCGAAGGTCAGGATCAGGGCGGCGCGCTGCATCCGCTCGATCCGGCCCGACAGGAGGGCACCGGCGGAGCCCTCGCGGACGTGGGCGCTGGCGCCGAGCACCTCCATCAGCAGCCGGTAGGCCTCGGTCGCGAACTCGGTGCCGAAGACCTTGGTCGCCGACGCCGTGGCCGGGCCGAGCCGGTGGCCGCCATCACCAGCGGCCGCGGCGTCCGCCTCCGCCGCGATCCGCCAGTTGACCAGCTTGAGGAACTCGGCCTTGGCGTGCACCCGGGCGAGATTGAGCTGCACCCATTCCTGGTCGATGACGCGCTGGCCGCTGGCCAGCTTTGTGGCCCTGGCCCAGTCGCTGACCTCGCGCAGCGCGGTGCGGACCGGCGCCGACGAGGTGAGCGCGACCCGCTCGTGATTGAGCTGGTTGGTGATCAGCGGCCAGCCCTGGTTCTCGTCGCCGACCAGGGCCGACGCGGGCACCCGCACGTCGGAGTAGTACGTTGCGCTGGTGGTTGGCCCGGCGACCGTGTGCACCGGCGTCCAGGAGAACCCTTCGGCCGTGGTCGGCACGATCAGCACGGACAGGCCCTTGTGCCTTGGCGCGTCCGGGTCGGTGCGGCAGGCCAGCCACACGTAGTCCGCGTACTGGATCAGGCTGGTCCACATCTTCTGGCCGTTGATGACGTAGCTGTCCCCGTCGCGCACGGCCCGGGTGCGCAGCGCTGCCAGGTCGGTGCCTGCCTCGGGCTCGGAGTAGCCGATCGAGAAGTGGAGCTCGCCGGCCGCAATCCGCGGCAGGTAGTGCTCCTTCTGCTCCGGAGTGCCGAACCGCATGATCGTCGGGCCGACGGTGTTGATCGTGAGGAACGGCACCGGCACCCCGGCGATCGCTGCCTCGTCGGTGAAGATGAGCTGGTCGAGCGCTGATCCGTCGCGGCCGCCGTACTCCGGCGGCCAGCCCAGGGCCAGCCAGCCGTCACGGCCGAGCTGGCGGACGATCGCGCGGTACGCCTCGCCGTCGCCGTAGTCGCCGCCGGTCTCGGCGAGGCCGCGGCGGAGCTCGGGAGTCATCAGCCCGGCGAAGTACTCACGCAGCTGCTGGCGGAGCCGTTCCTGCTCCGGCGTGTAGGCCAGGTGCATCAGCCCTCCGCTGCCGACGTAAATAGAACGTGTTCTAGGAGTGTAACCCGGGCGCCTCTGCCGACGGCAGAACGCCCGGCCCGCCGGGCGGCCGGGAGCCTACCGTTGCGCATGGATGTCATCGAACTGGTGCCGCGCCTGTACTTCATCAGGCTCCCGGTCGGGCATGCCTACCTGTGGTCCGATCCCGATGGCCTGACCCTCATCGACGCCGGGCTTCCCGGCTCCGCGCCGCTGATCGCCGATGCGATCCGCCGGGCCGGAAGCGAGCCGGCGGAGCTGCGGCGGCTGGTGCTCACACACTTCCACGCCGACCACATCGGCGGCGCATCAGATATCTCCGGCTGGGGCGAGGTCGAGGTGCTGGCGCACCACGCCGACGCGCCGTAGCCGTCGCGGTTCCGGCCATACGCCGGGGAGCGTCGCGTTCTATCTGCCCCGGCACCGGATCCTGTTCGCCGGAGACGCCGCAGCGCGCAGCCCCGATGGGAAGGTCATGTGCGGCGTCTTCAACGTAGACCGCGCCGGGGCGGCCGCGTCTTTCCGCCGGCTGGCTGACCTCGACATCGCGGTCGCGTGCTTCGGCCACGGTGAGCCGCTCACTGAGGGCGCCGCGGCAGTGTTCCGCGCGGCAGCCGAAGAAACCCGTCCCTAGGGTTTGCGGGGGCGGAGCTCTTTGGGTTTTCGGGGGCGTGCGGGGCGGAGCCCTCCGCAGGTCGGCCTACTTGCTGAAGTACCAGTTCTCCGGGTAGATGTTGCCGTCGGGGTCCTGCGGGTAGGTGCCCTGGAGCTTGCTGTTCACCGCGGAGATCTGCTCGTCTAGCTGGGGCATCCACAGCATCGGCAGCTGCTTCGCGATGTAGTCCTCGTAGGCGTAGAGCGCCGGGTAGCCGCCGGAACCCAGCTTGGAGATCAGGGCGTTGGCCTCCGCACTGGAGTACAAGCCGCCATTGTCGACCCCGGTCGACGCGAACAGGACCGAGCCGTCGGGGTCGTTGTAGCCCGGGTTGAAATACCATCCCTGGCCGTAGTAGTTCAGCTCCCAGCACCCGTTCTTGGTGCAGGGCACGTCGTTACCGACCACGGTGTCGAACGGCGCGCCGGCCGGCGCGACCTGGATGCCGGCCTGCGAGAACGCCGACTGGAGCGCGTCGACCTCCTCGGTGACGCTCTGCGTGCCGGTCGAGTACTGCAGCGAGAACGACAGCTTCGCCCCGGCCTTGATCCCGGCGCCGCACTCATTCGGTGCCGAGCCCGGGCGGACGCACACGTCCGCGCCGCCTTTCACGATCTTCCAGCCGTGCGCGGTGAGAGCAGCGGTCGCCGCCGCCGGATCGTACGGATACGGGTTCTGCTTCTGCTGGCTGGACACGAACTGGCTGGCGGGCACCAGCGGCACCGGACCGTAGGTCGGGTTGCCGTAGCCGCCGAGGAACGAATGGATGTAAGCAGTCTGGTTGATCAGGTGCTCCATCGCCTGGCGCACGTATAGCTGCTTGAAGATGGCGCCGACCTGCGGCGACGCGAAGTTCATCGACATGTACGTGATGCCCCACGTCGGCCATGCCTCGACCTTGTAGCCGTCCCCGGTGACCCGCGATACCTGCGCGGCGTCGTTGAACGGCAGGTACCCGTAGTCGATCCCGCCGGCCGACAGCAGCGAGTCGAACTCGGCGTCGTCGCTGGTGTAGCTGAGCACCCGCAGCGTGTGGATGGATCCCGACGCCGGGCCCGAGTAGTGGCTATTGCGGACGTAGGTCGCGTCGCCGGTCGACGCGGCGTAGCTGGTCAGGCGGAACGGGCCGTCGATGACCTGCCACAGCGGGTTCGTGGCGTAGCTGGACAGATCCTTATTCTGGGCGGCCAGGAACTTGTAAACGGCCTGCGCCCCGGCCGTGGTGAGGTCGTAGTTGCCCACCGGCCCGCTCGCCGACTCCTTGTCCCATGCCTGCTGGGGGAGGGGGATGAGCTGGCCAAGCTCGTTGTACAGCCAGGCCGAGGAGAAGGTGCCGTTGAAGGTGAGCGAGAACTTGGTTGAGCTCAGGACCGTGAACGCGGAGACGTTGTCGGGGATCTCCCCGGACACGTAGCCCCACCAGTTGGCTTTCTCGGCTTTCAGCAGGTTGAACCAGAACTGCACGTCCCGGCTGGTGACCGGCTTGCCGTCGGACCAGCGGTACGGCTTGAGCTGGATCGTCGCCGTGGTCTTGCCGCCGGATGAGGTGACGGCGGCCGGGTCGGCGAGGCTGTACTTCTCATCGAAGCCCACGCTGTTCGGGCCGCCGAACCAGTACAGCGGCCGCCACATCAGGTACTCCGAGTATTCGATGTTGGAACCGATCGCGTTCTCGTCATCGAGCAGCGGGAATATGTAGCTGAACGTCTCTCCGGGGGTCAGCGCGACCGTGGCCGTCCCGCCCTGGGCGCGGGCCTGGCCCGCGCCGCTCGACGACGGGCTCGACGAACAGGCGGCCAGCAGCATGAGGCCGGCCGCGCCGGCCGCCGCCAGCGCGCGTGCTCTTGACCGTCGATGCATGGCTCATCAGCCCCGTCTCGTCGCGGCACCTCTTATCTGGGCGACGGTAGCGAAGCCGCTGATAGCGGGCAATAGACCGTTATCATCCTGTGGCCGGGCCCGGGAGCTCGCGGTCGCGCATCCCCGAAGGGTCCAGCTGGCCGCGGATCAGGTCGAGCTCCGCAGCCGTCGGCGGCCGGGTCACCGGGACCTCATCGGGCACGGCCAGCGCAAACCCGGTCGCGTCCACGACCTCGGACAGCGTCACCCCGGGATGCAGCGAGCGCAGCCGCATCGTGTGGTCTGGGGCCGGGAAGTCCAGGACCGCCAGGTTGGTGACCACGACGCGAAGCTCGTGGAAACCGGCGCCCGCAGCGGCCGCCCGGTCGTAGCCCACGCCGCAGACCATGTCGACGGCCTCGACGAACACCCGGCGGGAGTGCCGGGGCACCCAGTAGCTGACCGGGTGGTTGACGGTGTTGCCCGGCGCCCCGCGCACCCCCAGCAGCTGCGCCTTGGGCCGCGCCCAGTCGCCGATGCAGGAGATGTTCTGGTTCCCGTACCGGTCGAGCTGCGCCGCGCCCATCATCACGTGCCGCCGCCCCGCGGCCACGACCGTGAACACCGACCGGAACGGCAGCCACCCCTCCACCGCGCCGTCGTCGCCGCGGGAGGGGGGGTCGGGCGCCAGCAAGAATGCCTCGCCGTCGGACAGCAGCAGGTCGGGCGCGAACGTGCAGCGCGCGAGCCGGGCGCCGAGGCTCGGGATCACGCCCATCGGGCTGGCCAGGGTTGCCCCGTCGCCCCGCCACGCCTCGGCGCACGCGACCACGCACACCTCGGCCCTGGTCACGCCGCCGGGGCTCATGCGCTCGCCGCCCTGGACTCGCGGAACCGCCGCACTGCCTTCTGGTAGTCGGCCTCGTCACCGGACAGATACTCACCGGCGAAGCGCTCCCAGGCCGCCTGGCTTCCCGCCGACTTCGCGTATTCCGCCTGGAACGCTTCGTCGCGTGGATAGTCGGGCACGCAGCTGGTGAAGTGCGCGCCGCCGGGAGCCTCCACCACGCCGTCGACCATGGAGCGGTTGATCAGCAGGCTCTGCACCGGCGCGCTGGCCAGGAGCTCGCCCGTTGGCACGATCCGCTCGCAGGAAAGGAAGCTACGCGCCGCCGCCCGGCAGAACAGGTCGTCGAAGTACGGGTCGGGGCCCAGGTACTGCCCGTTGCCCCGCGCGTCGGCACGGTTGAGGTGGATCAGCGCGGCGTCGAGCCGCAGCGGCGGCATCGCGATCAGCTCCTCGCCGTCGGGGTAAGGGGAGCGGACCGTGCGCAGGCCCGGGTTGATCCGCGGCACGTCGGAGCCGAGGCCGGCCCGGATCGGCAGGAACGGCAGCCGGTGCGCGGCCGCGAGCAGGCCCCAGTGCAGCATGCCCTCGTCGAGCTCGGTGAGCTCGACGGTGCCGTTCTGCCGGCCGAGCCGGAAGTGCGGTTCGAGCGGGATCGTGTCCAGCGTGACGAAGCCGGTGACGACCCGGCGCACCCGGCCCGTGGCGACCAGCAGCCCGACGTCGGGCCCGCCGTAGGAGACGACGGTCAGGTCGGCAACGCCGGACCGGAGGATCGCCCGCACCAGGGCCATGGGCTTGCGCCGGGATCCCCAGCCGCCGATCCCGATCGTCATGCCGTCGCGCAGCTCGCTGGCCACCTCGTCGGCGGTCATCACCTTGCCGGTCATGGCCGGCGTCCACCCACGCTGGCGGCTAACGCCTCGGCGACGCCGTCACCGCCGTGCGGTCTGATGTTCATCACGGCTCCTCACGACCCCGGGCCCGGCAGGTCCGCGTCGATCCTCGAATCCCCCATCTCCCGATATCGCCGCATGCTACTGGCCGCCGCTGCACCGTTCGATGTAGTCTCCCCAAAGACTAGAACGTGTTCTACTAGGGAGTTCCCGCGATGGTCGCATCGATCAAACCGCACCGCGACGAAGTCGGCCTCGCCGACGGCCAGATGCTGATCGACGGGCGGTGGACCGCCGCCGAGAGCGGCCGGACCTGGGAGCATCGTCACCCCGCGACCGGCGAGGACGTGGCCTCGTTCCCGATCGCCGAGGCCGGGGACGTGGACTTGGCGGTGCGCGCCGCGCGCCGGGCATTCGACGAGGGACCATGGCCGCGGGCCAGGGCCGCCGAGCGGATCCGGGTGCTGCGCCGGATCGCCGACCTGATCCGGGAGAACGGCGACGAGCTGCTGAAGCTGCAGGCGCTGGACAACAGCGTGCCGCTGACCTTCGGCGGCGTCTACGGGATGTCGTCGGGGATGGTCGCCGACGTCTTCGAACACCACGCGGGCTGGGTGGACAAGCTGGCCGGGGAGACCCTTACGCCGTTCCAGGGCGGTGACCATCTGGTCATGACGCTGCGCGAGCCGGTCGGCGTGGTCGGCGCGATCGTCCCGTGGAACGCCCCGCTGCTGCTGACCGCGCAGAAGGTGGCGCCAGCCCTGGCCGCGGGCTGCACGATCGTGCTCAAGCCGTCGGAGTACGCGACGTTTTCGGTGCTGCGCCTGGTCAGGCTCATCGAGGAGGCCGGGGTCCCGGTCGGCGTCATCAACGTGGTCACCGGTCCGGGCGAGCCCACCGGCGACGCGCTGATCAACCACCCGATGGTCAACAAGCTGTCGTTCACCGGCAGCCGGGCGGTGGGCCGCAGGATCATCCAGGCCTCGGCCGACGGCTTCAAGCGGGTCAGCCTGGAACTCGGCGGCAAGAGCCCGGCTCTGATCTTCGCCGACGCCGACGTGGGCTCGGCCGCCGCGATCACCATGGGCACGGTCACCCTCGGCCTGTCCGGCCAGGTCTGCCTGGCGCAGACCCGCGCGCTGGTGCACCGGGACGTGGCCGACGAGTTCCTGGCCACGTCCGAGATGATCGCCAGCATGGTCAGCTACGGGAACCCGTTCGACCCCGCGGTCACCTCGTCGCCGCTGATCAACGCCAGGCAGCTGGACCGGGTGCTCGGGCTGATCGAGAAGGGCCAGGCCGAGGGCGCCCGGCTGGTCAGCGGCGGCACCCGCGGCGAGGGCGAGCTGGCCGCAGGCAACTTCGTCGCGCCCACGCTGTTCACCGACGTGACCAACGACATGAGCATCGCCAGGGAGGAGATCTTCGGCCCGGTGCTCTCGGTGATCCCGTTCAGCGACGAGGACGAGGCCGTGCGGATCGCCAACGACACCGAGTACGGGCTCGCCGCCACGGTGTGGACCAGCGACCTGAAGCGCGCGATCCGGATGACGAAGGCGATCAGGGCCGGCACCGTCGGCATCAACGGCTACCAGCTCGAGCCGAACGCCCCGTTCGGCGGCTACGGCCAGTCCGGCATCGGCCGGGAGGGTGGCCGCCCCTCGATCGAGGCCTACACCGAGCTGAAAACCGTCATGCTCCCGTTCACCGACGAGATGATGTAGCGCCCGGCGCCCGGCTCCAACCGTGTCGTGGGTCCCGCGCGGTTGCGCTAACCGCAGCGCGGGACCCACCACGCTAATGGGCTGCCGCACCCGGTAACGTCGTGGTTCCCACGTGCACCGGTACAAGGGAGGGCCGCATGCAGCTCAGTTCCGACCGCATTCTCACCACGCACACCGGCAGCCTGCCCAGGCCGGCCGGCCTCTCGCTTACGGGGCCGGAACGCGACGCCGGGCAGCTGGCCGGCGCGGTCCGGTCGGTCGTGACGAGCCAGATCGACGCTGGCGTGGACGTGGTCAACGACGGCGAGGCGAGCAAGGTGGGCTACAGCACCTACGTGACCGAGCGGCTGACCGGGTTCGGCGGCGAGGGCGAGCCGCTGCGGCCCAAGGACTACGACGACTTCCCGGCGTGGGGCGAGCGGATGATGTCGGAGCGGGCCAGGGCCCGGCGGCTGACGAACCCGGCCTGCATCGGGCCCGTGGCCTACGACGACAGCTCGCTGGTGCAGGCCGACATCGACAACCTCAAGCAGGCCACCGCCGGGCAGGACGTCACCGAGGTGTTCATGTCGGCCGCCTCGCCCGGGGTGATCGCGGTCTTCCTGGCCAACAAGTACTACCCGAGCAACGAGGAGTACATCGGCGCGCTCGCCGACGCGATGAAGACCGAATACGACGCGATCCACGCCGCGGGCCTGTTGCTGCAGCTCGACTGCCCCGACCTGGCCATGGGCTGGAACGTGTCCAGCATCGGCGGCACGCAGGAGGGGTTTCTCGTCGAGGTCGGCCGCAGGGTGGCCGCGATCAACCACGCGACCAGGGATATCCCGCCCGAGGCGATGCGGCTGCACCTGTGCTGGGGCAACTACGAGGGCCCGCACACCCGCGACATCCCGCTGCGCACGATCATCGGCGAGGTGCTCAAGGCCCGTCCTGCCGCGATCTCGTTCGAGGGCGCCAACCCCCGCCACGAGCATGAGTGGAACGTGTTCGAGGACGTCAAGCTGCCCGACGGCAAGGCCATCGTCCCCGGCGTGATCGACTCGACGACCAACTACGTGGAACACCCGGAACTGGTCGCGCAGCGGATCGAGCGCTACGCGGGACTGGTTGGCCGGGAGAACGTCCTGGCCAGCAGCGACTGCGGGTTCGCCACGTTCGCCAGCTCGTCCACGGTCGAGCCGCACGTGACCTGGGCGAAGCTGGCGGCGATGGCCGAGGGAGCCCGGCTGGCGAGCCAGGCGCTCTGGGCCTGACGGCTTGCCGTCGGCCCTCCCGGCCTGCCCCCTGCCCTACCCGTCCTGCCCGCCGGGCTGCTGCAGCTTGCTGTGGTCCCAGGAGATGACCCGGGTGGGCTCGACGAGGAAGCCCAGCCGCTTGGGCGCGGTGTGCTCGACGTAGTCGTCGGCCAGGCCCTCGTGCAGGTTGAGCGTGACCGCGGCGATGCGGCGCCCGATCGCGAGCACCTCGGCCGGGTCCTCGGTGATCTGGACCACGCCCTGCACCTGTACACCCCGCAGGTCGAAATACTCGTTGCCGGTCTCGACCAGGCAGGCGATCCGCGGATCGCGGCCCATGTTGCGTGCCTTCTGCGAGGACCGGTAGGTCCAGAACGTGATCTGCCCGTCCATCATGACGTAGTACATCGTGACCAGGTGCGGCGTCCCGTCCCGGTTGATCGTCGCCAGCTGGAGCTTGCGGTTGGCCTCGATGAACCCCGTCACCTCCGCCGGAGTCATCGCGACCCGGTCACGCTGCTTCACCGGCCGCCTCCGTCGAAGCCGATGGTCTCGGCCGCCAGCGCCAGCGTGTCCTCGGACGCGAACCCAGGCGACGCGGTGCCCGAGGCCGCCATCGGCGCGAGCGCGCTGGCCACGGAGCCGAGCGACCACATCCCGTCCTCCGAGCCGTGCTCGTTCGCCAGGAACACGGTACGGATCCGGGGCGGCTCCATCACCGCGGCGACGCCGCCGTGCACCACGAATACCTCGCCGGTGATCCCGGCGGCCGCCGGGCTGGACAGGTAGACCACCAGCGGCGCGACGTGCTGCGGGGCCAGCGGGTCGACCGCTCCGTCCGGCGCCGTGCCCATCAGGTCGGCGGTCATGTCGGTCCGGGCCCGCGGGCAGATCGCGTTGGCGCGCACCCCGTAGCGGCCGCAGCTTCGCGCGGTGACCACGGTGAGCGTGGTGATGCCGGCCTTGGCCGCCGCATAGTTGGGCTGCCCCGCCGAACCGAGCAGGAACGCCTCGGACGAGGTGTTCACGATCCGGGCGTAGACCGGGGCGCCGGACTGCTTGCTCGCGTCGCGCCAGTACGCGGTCGCGTGCCGGGTGGTCACGAAGTGGCCGCGCAAGTGCACCCGGAGCACCAGGTCCCACTCGTCCGCCGACATCGAGAAGATCATCCGGTCCCGGAGCACCCCGGCGTTGTTCACCAGGATGTCCAGGCCGCCGAACGCGGCGATCGCGGCAGCGACGAGGTCCTGGCCGGTCTGCCAGTCGCCGATGTCGCCCTCGTGGATCAGCACCTGGCCGCCGGCCGCGGTGATCTCGTCCGCGGTCTCGTGCACGGCGGGACCGGGCAGGTCGTTGAGCACGACCCGGGCCCCGGCTGCGGCCAGCGCGAGCGCCTCCGCCCGGCCCAGGCCGTTGCCGGCCCCGGTCACGATCGCGGTCCTGCCGTCCAGGGTCAGATCGTCTGTCATGACGTGGATTATCCCTTGGTCAGTAGCCGGGCCCGCTGAGCACCCCGCCGTCGGCGACGAACTCACTGCCGGTGGAGTATGACGAATCGTCCGAGGCCAGGAACGCGACGAGCCTGGAGATCTCGATTGGCTCGGCCATCCGCGAGATCGGCAGCGACTTGAGGAACGCCTCGCCGTCGACGACGTGACCCGGCACCAATGCCTGCGCCGCGCTGACCTGCGCTGTGCTGGCTTGTTCTAGGGTCATCCGGGTCAGCACCCCGCCGGGGTGCACCGAGTTGACCCGGATGCCGAACTGGCCGAGTTCCTGGGCGGCGGCCTTGGTCATGCCGCGTACCGCGAACTTGCTGGCGCTGTACGCCGAGAGCCCGGCCGCGCCGGTGAAGCCCTCGATCGAGGAGATGTTCACGATCGACCCGCCGCCCGCGGCCTTCATCGGCTCGATCACCGATTTCATGCCGAGCCAGCAGCCGACGGCGTTCACGTCGAGGATCTGCCGGAACTCGGCGAGCGGCATGTCGGTGATGCTGGCGAACCGCAGCACGCCCGCGTTGTTCACCAGCACGTCGAGCCTGCCAAACGCCTCGGTGGCGGTGCTCACCGCCGCGGCCCAGTCCTCCTCCGAGGTGACATCGTGGTGAACGTACCGGCAGGACTGCTCGCCGAGGCCGTCGGCGACGTACCTGCCCTTGTCGTCCAGCACGTCGCCGAACACGACCCGCGCGCCCTCGGCGACGAAGTGCCGCACGTGCGACTTGCCCATGCCCCGGGCGCCGCCCGTGATCAGGGCCACCTTGCCGTCGAGCCGGCCCATGGCCCCTCCCTTGGTTGCGGAACCGAACTGAAACCTGTTCTACTTTATTACCATCCATCGCGCGGCGAAGCGCATGACTGGGTTGGGGTTGGTCGACGATGATCGCTACGCGCGCGGCGCTCCTGTACGGGCCCGGCGAAGAGTACAAGATCGACACGGTCGAGCTCGACGAGCCCGGCCCCGGTGAGGTGCTGGTCGAGATCCGGGCCTGCGGCCTGTGCCATTCCGACGAGCACGTGCGCAGCGGCGACCTGCCGCTCCCGCACTACCCCGTGATCTGCGGCCACGAGGGCGCCGGCGAGGTCTCGCAGGTCGGCGACGGCGTGACGTCGGTCGCGCCCGGGGACCACGTCGCGCTGGCGTTCATTCCCTCCTGCGGCTCGTGCGTGTCGTGCCGCGTCGGCAAGTCGTACCTCTGCGACCTGGGCATGAAGCTCTTCGACACCGGGATAATCACCGACGGCCGCATCGCGCACCGGATCGGCGACACGCCGGTGGCGCGATTCTCGCAGCTCGGCGCCTTCGCGGAACGGCAGCTGCTGGCGGAGTCCTCGGTCGTCAAGGTCGACCCGGACATCCCGTGGCCCGCGGTCGCGCTGGTCTCATGCGGGGTCGCCACCGGGTTCGGCTCGGCGGTGAGCCGTGCCAGGGTCAGGCCCGGTGACACCGTGGCGGTGCTCGGCATCGGCGGGGTCGGCATGAGCGCGGTACAGGGCGCGCGGGTGGCCGGGGCGCGGCGGATCATCGCGGTTGACCCGGTGGAGTTCAAGCGCGAGCAGGCGCTGCGGTTCGGCGCCACCCACGTCTACGCCTCGCTGGACGAGGCCATCGCCGGGGTCGGCCAGCTGACCTGGGGACAGATGTGCGACTCGGTTATCTGCACGTTCGGCGTGATGCTGGGGGAGCTGCTGGAGCCCGCGCTGACGCTGACGGCGAAGGGCGGCACGTGCGTGGTCACCTCGGTGGCGCCGATCGCCCAGGCCAGTGCCGACGTCAACCTGTTCCTGCTGGCGATGATGAACAAGGAGATCAAGGGCTGCCTGTACGGAGCGGAGAGCCCCAGGGTCCAGATCCCCAGGCTGCTGAGCCTGTACCGGGACGGCCAGCTGAAGATCGACGAAATGATCACCGAGACGTACCGGCTCGATCAGGTCAACGAGGGGTACGCGGACATCGCGGCCGGGCGCATCGTGCGCGGGGTGATCACCTTTTAGTCCCGCCCAAGCCCGCCCTACCGCCCAAGCCCGCCCTACCGCCCGAGCCCGCGCACCAGGCCGGCGACCTCGCCGCCGGGAGGCGTGACGAGGGCGATGACCGGGGTGTTCAGCCCGCAGGCCTGGTACTCGGCGACGCGTTCCCGGCAGGCCTCCGGGGAGCCGTGCACGACGAGGTCATCCACGATCTCGTCGCCGATCTTCTCCAGCGCGCCCCTGCGGTCACCCGCCGCCCACGCCTCCTGCATCGGCCGCAGGGCCTCGCCCCGGCCCAGCCATTCCTGGAACGCGGCGTAGGCCGGCACGGTCATGTAGGCCGCGACCATGCGCCGGCCGATGGCCCGGGCGACCTCGGCATCGGGCGTGGGGCAGACGAAGATCCTGGCGACCAGCTCGCACCCGGGCCCGGCCACCTCGCGCACCTTCGCCACGTCGCCGGGGGACAGCCAGTTCGTGATCGCGGCGTCGGCCTCGGCCGCGGCGAGCTTGATCATCTGCGGGCGCAGCGCGGCGAGCGCGAGCGCTGGCGGGTCTGCCGGGGGCGCTTCGAGCCGGAACCCGGTGACCCGGAACGTCGGGTACTTCTCGGTGACCTTCTCCCCGCCCAGCGCCTTGCGCAGGAACCGCAGCGTGTCCTTGGCGCGCTGGTAGGGCTGGGCGAACTCGATGCCGTTCCACTGCTCCACGATGACCGGCGACGAGGTGCCGACCCCGAACACGAAGCGGCCCGGCGCCAGGCTGGCCAGCGTGGCTCCACTCATGGCCAGCAGGCCGGGTGCGCGGGTGTAGATGGGCACGATGGCCGTGCCGAGGCGCAGTTCGCTCGACCACTGCGCGGCCAGGATCAGGGGCGTGAACGCGTCCGTGCCGTTGACCTCGGCCGTCCAGGCGTCGGTGTAGCCGAGGGCGGGCAGCCCGGCGACGATCTCGCGCTGCTCGGCCAGGCCCATTCCCTGCAGCGGGAGGGTGATTCCCCAGCGGTCCACGTTGCGTCCTCTCTGACTGCTCAAGCCGTGATCGTCACAGATTCTTTCACTCCGTGGCAGGATGCCGGCATGGGTGCGCAGCCCCCGGGCGAACCGATCGGGTCTGGTTTGGGCGATTCTGAGCTCGAGGCGGTGTTTGCCAGGGCCTCGCCTTCAGACACCCTTGCCGCCGTGCTCACCGAGGCGCGGATGGTGCTGGCCGAGGTGGACGGCCCGCTCGACGCCGAACTGTGGGGCTCGGACATCGTGGCCGCGATCGGCTCCGCCGACCAGGCCGACGCGATCGTGACGGCGGCCGAGCGGGCGGGCAGCCCGGAGGCGCTCGCGACGCTTCGGGTGCTCGCCGCGGTCGGCTCGCCGCAGTTGCGCGCCACCGCATCGGCCGCCGCCGGCCGGCTGGCCGCGCTCGGCGCCGGCGAGCCGGCCTGGGCGGACTCGGTCGGCGCGCCGAGCCCGGGCCAGTGCTGGAGCTACGGCGACGCCCGCGGCCAGCAGGAGGCGGTGACCATGAGCTTCTGGTACGGCGACTCCGGCCACGTGGTGTCGGTGCTGCTCGACCGCGAACAGGGCGGCGCCATCAAGAACGTGTGGGTCGGCGCGTCGGAAGGCGTGCTGGAGCGGACCAGGGAGATGTCGCTGCACGATCCGGCGATGGTTTTCGAGATGATCACCCAGGCCGACGCGCGGGGCCGGATGGACCGGGCGATCGCCGCGGGGGAGTGCCCGCAGCAGCCGGACGAGGTCGGCAACGTCGCGTCGAGGCGGGCCATCTTGCGGGCACGGGTCGACCTGCTGCACCGCTGAAGGGAGCAGGGACGGGATGGCGATGCCGGGACGGGCGGAGCCGCCGGGGCGGCTGCTGGGCGCCGGCCGTTCGGCTGAGGTTTATGACATCGGCGGCGGGCGGGTCCTGCGCCGCTATAACGACCGGGCCAAGTCGGCCGAGCAGGAAGCCAAGATCATCTCATGGGCCGGCGAGCAGGGCGTGCCCGTTCCCCAGGTGTTCGACGCGACCGGTCCCGACATCGTGATGGAAAAGGTCGACGGGCCGACGATGCTGGCCGACGTGGCCCGCTGCCCCTGGCGCCTGTTCCGCCACGCCGAGATCCTGGCCCGGCTGCACCGGCAGGTGCACGCCGCGCCCGGCCCGGACTGGCTCCGGGCACCGTTCGGCTACGGCGACACCCTGCTGCATTTGGACCTGCACCCCATCAACGTGCTGCTCTCCCCGCGCGGGCCGGTGGTGATCGACTGGGAGGGGGCTGGCCGCGGGCCGGCCGAGGCCGACCTCGCCATCTGCTGGGTGCTCGTTGCCCTGTCGTCGGTTCCTGGTTCAGCCTGGCAGCGGGCCGTCGGCCGGGCGGGCCAGAGGCTGTTCGCCAACGCCGTGCTCCGGCACGCCGGGCTGCGCGTGGACGACGCGTGGCTCGCGAAGGCCGCCCGTTTCCGGATGGAGGACCCGAACACGCTCGAGGCCGAGGCGGTCCGGATGGGCCGCATAGCGGCCCGGGCAGCACCTGGCCGGGGTGCAGATGCCGGCCCGGGTGCAGATGCCGGCCCAGGGGCGGACGCCGGGCCGTGATCCGCCCGGCCCGCCAGCGGCCACGCGCGGCGCGCCTGCTCGAGCCCCGGCACTGGCAGCTGCTCTGGCTGATGGGCGCGGCCAACTTCTTCGCGGGCTACGACTTCAACATCGTCACCGTGGCCCTGCCGCAGCTGCGCGCCAGCTACCACCTCAGCCAGTCCCAGGCCTCGCTCTGGATCGCGGTCATCTACCTGGGGGCGGCTCCCGCGGTGCTGCTGGGCCGGCGGGCCGACCGCAGCGGGCGGCGTCGGCTGCTGATCTTCTCGATCAGCGGCTACACGCTCGCCACCCTGGCCACCGCCGCGGCCCCGACCATCGGGATCTTCGTCGGCTGCCAGCTTGCGGCGCGCTTCTTCCTGTGCACCGAGGGCGTGCTGGTCTGGACGATGGTCGCCGAGGAGCTTCCGGCGGCGGTCAGGGGCTTCGGCTTCGGCTGGCTGGCCATGCTCTCGGCCCTAGGCACGGGCTGGTCGGCCATCCTGTACGGGGGCATCCTGGCCCCGGCCGGCCTTTCCTGGCGGCTGCTGTACCTGGCGGCCGTGCCGGTGCTGGTCGTCGTCGCCGTGCTGCGGCGGCGGATCCCGGAGAGCGCGCGCTTCCTCGCCGCTTCCGGCCAGGGCCAGCTGGCCCGGCGCTGGTCGGAGATCCTGCGCCCGCCGCACCGGCGGCTGCTGGTCCTGGTCTGCGTGACCGCCGTCCTGGTCAACCTCTCGGCCCAGGCCGTGGTGTTCGTGGTCGACTTCATGGAGAACGAGCGCCACCTGTCGGCAACGGCCGCCGATCTCATCCTGGTGGTGTCGGGGGCGGCGGCCATTCCGGTGCTGATCCTGGCCGGACGGGCCAGTGACCGGTACGGGCGCAAGCCGGTGTGCTGTTCGTTCCTGGTGCTCAGCGTCGTCGGACTGGTCCTGTTCTTCGTGCTGGCCCGCGGTCCGGTCGAGCTGGCGCTCGCGCTGGCCGTGGCCTACGCGGGTGCGTTCGGGGCCTGGCCCACCGGCTCCGCGTTCGGCGTGGAGCTGTTCCCCACCGCGCTGCGCGCCCTCGGCAGCTCGGCAGCCAGCCTGGCCATGGTCATAGGCCAGGCCACGAGCTTCGTACTGGCCGCGCCCTTAATCGGCGCGGTCGGGGATCTGTCCCGGGCGGCGCTGGTCCTCGCGATCGGCCCGCTGATCGCCGCCGTCATCATCGCCACCAGCTTCCCGGAGACCGCCGGGGCCGAGCTGGAGGCGATCACCCCGGCGCCGGCGGCCAGGGATCGGCCCGAGCGGCGGGCTCAGCGCAGGCCGACGTAGTCGGCCATGCGCTCGACCGTGTAGCCGAAGAACGGGCCGGCCGGCTCCAGGGCGCCCACGAACTGCCCGAAGAGCTCGAAACTGATCATGCCGAACAGCTGCGTCCAGGCGATCAGGGCGCGGGTCAGCACGCCGCCGTCGACGCCGGGTGCGATCGCCTCGGCGACGATCGCGACCTGCTGCGCGAGCTCCGCAGGCAGCGGCTCCTTGCGGTGCTGCGCGCCCGCGTGGCCAGTCCCTGCCTCGGCGTCGGCCAGGATGCTGCCCATGACACGCACGACCCGGACGGCAGAAGCGACCGTGACCTGTGGCGCCTGGTAACCGGGCACCGGCGAGCCGTAGATCAGCGCGTACTCGTGCGGGTTCGCCAGGGCCCAGTCTCTGATCGCGGTGCACGCGGCCCGCCACCGGCCGCGGATGTCTGCCGCCGGCAGCGTGGAGCTCGCCGTCTCGGCGGCCGCCCCCAGCGCTTCGTAGGCGTCGATGATGAGCGCGGTCAGCAGCTCGTCCCGGCTGCGGAAATACCGGTAGAGGGCCGACGAGACCATGCCGAGTTCTCGAGCCACGGACCGCAGCGACAGGCCCTGGGCCCCGCTGGCCGCGAGCTGGCGCCGCGCCTCCCCCTTGATCTCGCGGGTGAGCTCGGCCCTGGCCCGCTCCCTGGCCGTTCGGCTGGCGCTGTGCGTCGTGGTCATGGCCCCTAGTCTGCCAGGTTAGAGAGCATCGATCAATAATAAGAGCAGTGCTCTTGACAGTGACTCTGAATGCATGCACACTGATCTGTATAGAGAGCACTGCTCACAACAACCGCTAAGGAGCGTCCGATGTCCGAAAGCCCTTCCTCCCGGTACGTGATGCCGACCACCCCGATGGGTCAGCGGATGGGCCGCCTGTTCAACTCGCTGGTGGCCGCGGTCACCAAGATGGGCATCAGCGTCTACGGCAGCCGGGTGCTGCACGTCCGCGGCCGCAAGAGCGGCGAGTGGCGCAGCACCCCGGTGAACCCGCTCAGCCTCGGTGGCAAGCGCTACCTGGTCTCGCCGCGCGGCCAGACGCAGTGGGTGCGGAACATGCGCGCCGCGGGCGGCGGCGAGCTGCGGGTCGGCCGCCGGGTGGAGCGGTTCACCGCCGTCGAGCTGTCCGACGACGTCAAGCCGCCGCTGCTGCGCGAGTACCTGCGGCGCTGGAAGTTCGAGGTGGGGATGTTCTTCGAGGGCGTCGGCCCGGACGCCCCGGATGAGAAGCTGCTGGAGATCGCGCCCGGGTACCCGGTCTTCCAGATCACCACTCGCTCCGAGTGACCGTAACGCGACGCCGCGGGCCGCCGCTACGCCGTCAAGGCGAGAGTGGCACCCGCGGCGTCCGTAAGCCTGTGGTAGCCAGGGTCGCCGGAGAACCTGGCCAGCGGACCGCCGACCCTGGCCGTGGGCCCGTCCGGCCCGACCAGGATGGTGCCCTCCGCGTCTGCCGCGACCAGCTCGCCGTCCATCCGGAGCAGCACCGGCCCGTCCCGGCTCGCGGAGATCGCGGTCCGGCCGTGGCGCAGCGCGTCGATCACCGCTCCGGGCTCGCCCGCAGCGCACTCGACCCAGGTCGTCGGCGAACCGGGCGGGGCGTCGTCACCGGGCCGGTGCCAGTCGCTGCCGCCGACCGGAACGGAGCCCGGGTCCCAGGCCAGCCACCAGGCCAGCGGCGTCGTCCAGTGCGGGTCGAGCCAGCTCCAGTGCCACACCTCGGCCAGCGGCGGGCGCCGGCTCATCGGGATTGTCCAGCTCACGTCCCCGCCGATCGGGTGGTTGACGGACAGCAGGGCGCCGGCCCGCTCGGTGGCCTCCAGCCAGGCGTCGGCGGGCTCGCGGAAGTCGATCCAGCCCATCTCGCCGAACGCGTTCGCATGGCCGGCCTGCACGGTCACCTCCTGCCCGGGCACCAGGATGATTCCGTGCGCAGCCGCAACGGCCGGCAGCTCGGCGTGGTGGCTGATCGTGTTGTGGTCGGTGACCGCGACGTAGTCGAGGCCCTGAGCGACGGAGAACCTGGCCAGTTCGGGCACGGTCATCGCGCCGTCCGAGTGCAGGGTGTGGGTATGCAGGTCACCGGCCAGCCAGCGCCGTCCGGCCGAGGCGGGCAGCTCGCGCCGCGGTGGCCGGTCGGCCAGCGCTGGCAGCGGATCCGGCGGCTGGCCGGGTGTCAGCTCACCCGGTGTGCTGGTGACCTGCGCGGTGAGCCGGTACTCGGCACCGGCCAGCGGCACCCGGTGCAGGCCGATCACGACCCGCCAGGTCCCCGGCTCGAGGTCGCCGGGCAGGTAGCCGGGGGTCGCGGCATCCGGGGTGATCACAAACGACCGCCGGGCCCCGCCGGACCAGCCGCGGAACCCGCCGGGACCGATGCAGCCCAGGTCGAGGACGGCCCCGGACCGCTCGTACTCGAGTTCAGCCCGCAGTCCCCACGCGCCGTCCGGGACCTCGACCGGCAGATACTGCCAGGGGCTTGCGAACCGATCTTCCAGGGTCCATCGCCCGCTGTGCTGAATCGTGACCATGCGCCAATCTGATCAGGCCAGGCGCTGGCTTGCCAGTTTGGCTCGCTCGGCGGTGCCGAGCTGCCGGAGCTTGGCACGGATCTGGCTGGCGTCGGCGTGCTTCAGGTCGTCGAGAATGGCAAGGGCCTTCTGCCAGGCGGCCCTGGCCTGAGCCTGGTTGCCGCTCTCGTGCCGGGTGTCGCCAATGTTGGCGAGCGTGTCCGCCTCGTTGTACCGCGCGCCCACTTCGCGGAAAATGCGCAGCGCGTGCTGGTAGCAGGTGGTCGCGGTGGCCAGGTGGCCGAGCTTGCGCTCCGCGTATCCGAGGCTGTCCCAGGTGTGCGCCTCGCCGTCCCGGTCGCAGAGTTCCTGATTCAGGGCCAGGGCCTCGCGGCAGTACCGCTGTGCCTGCTGTGGATCGCCCAGCAGGGCATGGCACCAGCCCACGGAGTTGAGCGCGCTGGCCTGCCCGGGCCGGTTGCCGGCCACCCGGAACAGGCGGAGTGCCTGCTCGGAGTGGTCGAGCGCATCCGCGTGGGCCGACTGGCGCTCGGCTATCCAGCTGAGCGACTGATGGGCGCGGGCCTCGCCGGAGCGGTCGCCGAGCTGCTGGTACAGCCCGAGACAGTCGGCCAGATGGACGCGGGCCTGGTTGTAATCGCCGAGCCTCGCGCAGGCGCTGGCCAGGAGCCGCGTGGCCGCGGCCTGGCCAGCCACATCGCCGGACCGCGTCGCGGCGGCCACGGCGGGCCGCTGGGTCGCGGCCCATTCCCGCCAGTAGCCCCGGGTATCGAGGAAGTCCACCATTGCCCATGGAATCTGCCAGGCGTGCACGTCGAAGCCGGTCTCGGCGGCCAAGTTGACGATGGCCTGCAGGACCTGCAGCTCAGCCTCGAACCAGGCGAGCGCCCGCTGCCGACTGCCCATGGTCTCAGGCGTGACGCCGCACCGCGGCGGCGGCGGGAGGCGGGTGATCGGCTCGCGCAGCGGGTTGAGTTGCAGGTCCGCGGACCGGGCCGAGTGCAGGTAGTGGTCGAGCATCCGGCCGGTCGCTGCCCGGCGGTCGTCGCCGCTGTCCAGCGCCGCAGCCTGCTCGGCGGCGTAGGCGCGCAGCAGGTCGTGGAAGGCGTACCGGCCCGCGGCCGGCTCGGCGAGCAGGTGGCAGCGGGTCAGCTCACGCAGCAGCCGCCGGGCCTCAGCCAGCCCGGTCCCGGCCAGGCTGGCCGCGGCCGCCGCGGTGATCTCCGGCCCCGGATGCAGCCCCAGCAGCCGGAACATCCGCGCCGCCGGGGGCTGCAGGTTCTGGTAGGACCACGACAGCACGGCGCGCACGTCGGTGGCGTCCTCCCCGGTCGACAGCGCGTCAAGACGCCCCTTGGCATCCCGCAGCTCGGCGGTGAGCGCGGCCAGCGTGAACCCCGGATGGGCGACGGCGCGGGCGGCGGTGATGGCCAGCGCGAGCGGCAGCCGGGCGCACAGCCCGATCAGCTCGTCGGCCGCCTCGGGCTCGGCG
>Ga0209333_1000120_pt1 | contig 43621 bp, 48 predicted proteins | sample BlaSpr_A8_OM2_O3_FD_187982 | JGI IMG/M metagenome (GOLD analysis project Ga0209333, IMG submission 187982) | Forest soil microbial communities from Thunder Bay, Ontario, Canada - Black Spruce, Ontario site 2_A8_OM2_O3 (SPAdes) (version 2) | ecosystem: Environmental > Terrestrial > Soil > Boreal... | reverse complement strand
CGAATTCGACCTTCTGGTTCTCATCCAGCGACCTGTAGCCGGAACCCGTGATCGCGGAGAAGTGGACGAACACGTCCGCCGTCCCGTCATCGGGGGCGATAAAACCAAAGCCCTTGTCGGCGTTGAACCACTTCACTGTTCCGGTTGCCATCAGTTCAATTCCTTTTATCCGTTGTGTCACGACGCGACCTCGCCGCGCCGACCGTGAGCCTACCCTGTCCTGGGCCCCAGCACCGAACCCACGCCCCCGGCAATGGTCTTTCACCGCACCAGGCCGCCCCGTTTCATACCGGGCAAGCCGGGCAGAGCCGGAGCCGAGATGCCCGTACCACCAGCGCCCCTGCGACGCGCTGTGACTATCCCCGCGGTGATGGTCTTCATGGTCATCAGCGTTGCGCTGCTGATCGTCGTCACGCTGGTGACCGGCCCGGTGTCACTGTGCCTGCGGGGTCGCTGGCGGGCAGTGCGGCTGGGCAGCTTCCTCGTCATCTACCTGGCAACCGAGATCACGGCTCTGGCCGGCGCGCTCACCATCTGGGCCAGATCCGGCCGGCCGTCGCGGCGGGATGCCAGGCGCTACCAGGACCTGAACTTCCGCCTCATCGAAAGATCGCTCGCGCGCCTGTACGGTGCCGCCCGCCATCTGTTCCGCCTGCGTGTGGAGGCAGGCCCTGGCGGACCCGCAGGTGATGCGGGAAGCGGAACCCGGGACCTCAGCAGGGCCGGTCATCGTTCTTAGCCGGCACGCGGGACCGGGCGATGCTTTTCTTCTCGTCTATGCCCTACTGGCGTATGCGGGGCGCCGACCGCTGCCGGTGCTCAAGAACACTCTCGCGCTCGACCCGTGGATCGACGTGCTCTTCAGCAGGATCCCGCACTGCTTCATCCGCCCCAACCCGCTCGCTGGGGAGCACGCGGCGGCGCAGATCAGCGACCTCGCCGCAGGCATGGGTGAGCAAGATGCGCTGGTCCTTTTCCCCGAAGGCGGCAACTTCACTGCCGGCCGCCGGCTGCGAGCGATCGGGCGGCTGCGGCAGCGCGGGCAGCCCAAGCGGGCCTCGCAGGCGGCGCGGCTGGATCACGTGCTGCCGCCGCGCCCCGCCGGCACTCTGGCCGCGATTCGCGCCGCACCGCAAGCCGACGTGGCATTCGTGGCCCACACCGGGCTTGACCACATGGACTCGGCAGCCACAGTCTGGAGCGGCATACCACTCGACGGGCCCCTTCGCGTCACCTGGTGGCGAGTGCCCTCCCACAGCATGCCCGCTGACCAGGAAGCCGCTACACAGTGGCTTTTCGCACAGTGGGCACAGATCGATGCCTGGATCAGCAGGCGCCGCGCCGGCCGCCCATGACCCAGCCGCGCTCGTGACGGCACGCATACCTGGTCATGTGCCTTTATCGCCAGGAGGGTTGAACAGCCCGAGCGGGCTTGGCGCGTCGAATTGAATGACCAGGACAGACCGGCCCCCGGACCGTGTTATCTCGGTGTGTGCGGGGCGGTAGGAACCTTTCTGTGAACGCGCCAGAGTAAGCAATGACCGGAAGTCTGCGGTGTCGCCTGCCAAGGTGACTGAACGGAGCGGGATGCCCGTGCTCGCGCCCGAGCCCACATCACCGAAGGCCATAATGTGGACCGGTACCGGCAGCTCCGTCGCCGAGGCCTCGATCAGAGTGGCTAGCCGAGAGTCGACCTGGCCGGTGAGGAGCTGCCTGCGGGCCCTGGGCGGGGCCACTATCTGCAAGCTGTGCGCTAGCGTGGCTTCAACCGTTCTCCGTTGAAGCACGTCCGCCCTGAGCGCTGACCGGTATGCGGTGGGGCCGTCTGGTGCGATCTGCCGGATGTCGATCCGCCCGTTCCCGGAGCCGAAGCTTGCGATCACCGCCGGGGCATAGACGGCGGTGAGGTGGCCGCCGAATTCGCGGCGGACAGTCGCCGTCGCAACGATGACCTGCGATTTCAGCGGCCCGGTCCCGCCAGGCCGCAGAACAAGCAGCTCGCTCGCGGGAAGTCCGTATGCCTGCAGCGTCTGGCACATCACCGGATCGCAGGAAACCACGGCGGAACGGCTGACCTGAGCAGCGACCCAGGCAGCCGCCTGGCTCGAGGTCGCCACCGCACCTGGCCCGTGACCTGGCCGCTGCGGTCCGGGCGTAACGCGGGATACTGCCACGGACACCGCGATTACCGTTACGACCAGGACCGCCGAAGCCGCTGGCGCGAGCCAGCCGCGCCGGGCCGGCGCTCCCATCCTCTGTCCGCCACCGTGGGCCAGAGAAAAGAAGCGCCGACGGCGCGCGGGCAGACGCAGGGGCGGCACCACGTCACCCGGGACTTGGCCAGCCTTGTCCCGGAATGCCTTGCGGACCTTGTCCTCAAGCGGCGTCATGACGTCTCCTTCAGGGCCCGGCCGAGCGCCTCAAGAGCCCGGTGCGCGGTGGACCGGACAGTTCCCTGCCGGATGCCCATCACCCGAGCGATCTGGTCATCAGGCAGATCCAGGTAGAAGCGCAGCACCAGCGCCTCACGCTGGCGGTGCGGCAGCCTTCCTACCGCGCGGATCACTTCCTCGCGCTCCTCGCCGCTGAGGACCACCGCCTCGGCGGACACCGCCGGCGGCTGATCGGCCGAGAACCGGCGCCGCACCGCACGGCGCCGGAGTAGCGACCGGCAGCCATTCAGCACCGACGCCCGCACGTAGAACGTCGCGCTATCGGTGTCCTTCAGACGGTCCCACCGCCGGTAAAGACCACAGAAAGCCTCCTGCACGACATCCTCGGCACTCGGCAGGTCATCGAGCATCACGTAAGCCAAACGGATCAAGCTCACAGCGCTCGCCCGGTACAGCGCCCCGACAGCCGCCTCAGCGCCTCCCCCGGCACCACTCTCCGGCCCGGCCGTCTCTGGAAGATCCGCAGCGGTCTCGGTGCCGACGTCGTCAACGTCCACATTCACAAAGACGCGCGATACGACGTACTGATGCTCCACCGCATCATGAAATTCGGCCAATCCAGGCGGCCAGCGTCATCTGTCCCCACGGCAGCGCACAAATTTGGACGTTCCGCCGTGATGCGTACTGTCTGCGCCAGAATGGCGGTAGCAACTGATCGTCGGTCCGGCTCACAGTTCGATGGACTCGTCGAGAATCCGGTGGCAGTCGGGACACAGGATCAGCGCCCGGGCGAAGGGTTTAGGCAGAGCGTCCGCGGGCGACCACGGGCAGCCGGTCGATCACCTTGTCGCCGCGGGCGAGCCAGACCTCGTCGTGCAGGTTGAAGGTCAGCCGGACGTGCAGCGGGCGGAGCTCGACCCGCGCGCCGAAGCCGGGCAGCTCGCCGTCCCAGCGCAGCGTGGTGTGCTCTTCGTTGATGGCAGTCAGCGTCGCCTCGGGCGGCAGCGGGGTGGGCGGGCCGTAGTCGCACGAGATCGACTTCCGCCCGGCGTCCAGCACCACCCGGCCCTCAGACCGGCTGATCACCATCGCCGAGACGGTCAGCGCCGGGACGAACGGCAGGCCGAGGCCTGCCAGATCGGTTTCCATGAGCGCGTACGTGCCCGCCTGGATCTCGGTGATGTCCGGATCGGCGACAGCCTGCAGGAAGGTCGAGGTCCCCCCGGAGGAGACCACCTGGCAGGGCAGCCCGGCTGCGGCGAACGCCCGGTGCACGGCGGCCAGGCCCACCTCCGCCTGATTGATCCGCTGGCCGCGTTCGGCGTTGGCGGCGCGAAGCCGCCCCTCGTAGCCCATGGTGCCGCGCAGCCGCAGCCGCGGCGTGCCCGCGACGACGCGCCCCAGGGCCACGGCCTCGTCCGGGCCGGCCACGCCGCACCGGGCCAGCCCGACGTCGACGTCCACGAGAACCGCGATCTCCACCCGGGCGCGGGCGGCCGCACCCGCGATGACGTCAACCCCGTACTGCGAGTCGACGGCGACCGCCACCTGGGCGTCGCGGCCCAGCCGGGCCAGCCGGTCGGCCTTGCCCGGCGACACGATCTCGTTCGCCAGGAGGACGTCGTCGATTCCCGCCGCGACCATGGCCTCGGCTTCGCCCACGGTGGCGCACGTGACCCCGTGCGCGTGCGGGCCGAGCTGGCGGATGGCCAGGCCGGGCGTGCGGTGGGTCTTCACGTGCGGGCGCAGGTTGGTGCCCGAGCCGCGGACCAGGTCGGCTGCTGCGGCGACGTTCCGCTCGAACGCGTCAAGATCCACGATCAGCGCCGGGCTTGGCAGGTCCTCGACCTTGGCCGGGCCGGAGCCGGTACTGGTTTGCCGCATCCCGGATCAGTCGCTCCCGGTGACCATGCGCAGCGCCTCCCGCACCGGAACCGGGTCGTGCTCCGGCTCCGCGAGGGCAATACAGGTCAGCGCGGCGCGCGCGGTGTGCCGCGCCAGGTGCACGCTCGCCGCCACGGCGTCCCCCGCCTGGCAGGCCGCGTAGATGGCCTGGTGGTCTTCTTCCACGGTGGCCAGGGCCTGCGGGCCGGTCAGGTAGACGTGCCGGTACCGCTCGGTGTAGTCGAACAGGTCCTGGGCGGTGCGGCTCAGCCGGTCCCCGTAGCGGCTCTTGAGCAGGTCGTGGAAGGCGCGGTGCCAGACGTCCCACGCCTGGAGCTCACGGTCCACCTCCGTCATCTCGGCGAGCAGCCGGCCCATCTCGGCCAGGTCCTCGGCGGTCAGCGCGGGCACGGCCACCCGCACGCCGAGGGACTCGATCACGATCCGGGCGGCGTACAGCTGCTCCAGGTCGGGCACGGTGAGCTGGGCCACCCGCACCCGCCGGTTGGGCTCGGAGTCGATCAGCCCCTCGCGCTGCAGCATCCGGAGGGCCTCCCGCAACGGGGTGCGGGAGACGCCCAGCCGCGCGGCGAGCTGAACCTGGGAGATGGGGGCGTCGGAGTCGAATTCGCCGCGGAGGATGCTGGCCCGAAGCTGGTCGTGCACGATCCTGGTGGAAAGCTCGGGCCCTGGCGGGCTCATACTGCCCATGCTCGTCATTCGCCTCCCCGGCGCCGACCGCACACCCGCGGCTCTAGCAATCGTCAGCCTGAACGGGTAGCGCCGTGGCGGGCTGGCGGAGTCCGGGCCTCAGTCATCGTAGGTGTCCACCTCGAAATACGTCACACCGTGGTCGACATTGGTCTCGCCGACACCGAAGTTGAACCCGATGCCGGGGCTTCCCTCGGCAAAGGCGCCATCGGTCGTCTCCAGAATCTGGACGCCGTTTATGTAACTCCGGATGACGTTGCCGAATATCGTCGCCTCCACCAGGTCGCCTTCCTGCACCCCGCCGTCCGGTCCGGTGCGCCGCGCCAGTGACGTGAAGTCACCGGCCTTCCCGTTCCACCGCACGATCTCCGCGTAGGCGTTCTCGTTCTTGAGACATCTCCAGAACACCTCATAGCCGGTGCACGAGTGCGGGACGATCGCGCTGCGCAGGCGTATTTCGACTTCCTGGAAGTAGTCCTCGGTCTGATTCCGGCTGAACACCCGGGCCTTGCCATGCTGGTTGCGTCCCCAGACGCCGCCGAGCACCGCGGTCGGGTCGTCGTAGTCGCCCACCGGTGCCGCCTCGGCCGAGGTCCCGGGGTCGAGGTTGCCCTGCTGCGCCCGCTGCTCGGCCACGGCCATGCGGCTCAGCCCGCCGTAGGCGACGCCGTTCCGCACGACGATGTCCACCCAGTCGATGCCGTCGGTCCGGCCGTTGACCCAGATCCCGCCCTCGGACAGCGGATCCTCGTCCTGCCGGAAGCGCGTCCGGTACGACCGGACCGGCTCGGCCTCCGGCCGCGGTACCGACGGCGCTGCATCGTTCATGCTGGTTGCCTCCTTGAACCTGCGGACGGGCCGGAGTGGCGGTCATTCCCAGACGGGGGGACGGTGCCGTTCTTCCTCGGCGGTCTCGGGGCGCTCTTCGACGATCGCGCTCGCCTTCGACAGCCAGCCCTCGTTGCCACGCCACTTCAGCACGGCGAGTATGCCGATGCCGATGACCACCCATCCGGCGACGATGACCGGCGACCAGTTATAGGGGCTGGCCGGGGACGGGCTGAACGATTTGTAGAGCGAATAGACGAGCACGGCGCTGGTGCCCACCGGGAAGATGAAATGCAGGAGCCAGTTAAAGTGCGCTCGCTGCTCGCGCCAGTAGTAAACGACGACGCCGATGTTGGCGGCGATGTAGATGAAGATCACCGCGATCACCAGGACGAAGCCGAGCACCAGGATGAACATCTCCTGGGGGCCCAGCCACCAGGCGCCCAGCACCAGCAGCACCGACACCACCAGCTGCGTCGTGACGGCGAGCGTCGGCGTCTTCCTGACCGGATCGACCCGGCCGAACGCGGACGGCAGCACGCCGCTGCGCCCCATGCCGTACCACATCCGGGTGGCCACGTTCTGGCAGGCGATGCTGGCGCCGAACACCGACGTGAACATCGCGAGCAGCGCCAGCCACCACACGCTGCCCCAGACCCGGTGCGCGATCACCAGGGCCGGCAACTCGGGCGATGAGATCAGCTTGCCGAGGTTGGTGTCGCCCCAGCCGATCACCTGGCCCCAGATCACGACGACGAGCATCACGCCGATGATGGCGATCGACGCCATCGTCGCCCGCGGCACGTTGCGCCGGGGGTTCTCGGTCTCCTCGGCCAGCGGGACCGCGGCCTCCCAGCCGGTCAGGCCCTGCACCGTGAACACGACGGCCAGCGCGAACCCGCTCGAGGTGGCGATCGATCCCGGGTTGAAGCCGTAGCTGAACGCCTGGAACGTGAAGCCTCCCGGTCCCGGGTCGGCGAGCCCCCACAGGCCGAGGAACAGGACGATCAGGAACTCCATCGCGCCGACGATCACGATCGTGCGGACTGAGAGAGCGATGCCGAGGTACCCGACCAGCGCGATCAGCGGGAGGCCGATGATCGGCAGGTACCACCAGTGGAACCAGGTCACGTGGTAGTAGGTCTGAAACTCGCCCTGGAAGATAAGGCCGAGGTACGCAAGCGCCGGGCCGGCCACGATCGGCGAGTACAGCGCGTACAGCCAGCCGGTCAGGAAGCCGAGCCGGGGGCCGAGCGTGCGGCTCACGTACGTGTAGTAGCCGCCGGCCGACGGGAACCTCTTGGCGAGCTGCACCAGGCACATGCCGAGGGCCAGCACGATCACGAACCCGATCAGGTAGGCGAGCGGGGCGTGCGCGCCCGAGAAGCCGACGATGGTCTGGGTGAAGAAGAACGCCGCGATCGCGGGGGCGATGTGCGTGACGTTCTGCATGATCGCCCCGGGGAGCCGGACGGCACCGGATTTGAGATCGGTCTCGGCGACCCAGACCTTGCCTTCTGTTTCGACGAAGCTATCGAGGCCCTGTTGGTCATCTGGATTCGACATCTGGTCTCCCTCCCCGGGCGCGGCTCGAAACTGTATCCAGATCTCCCGCCAGTCAGTATCGAACTGACGGCTGTGGTGCGCGGAGTGTCGCTGATTACAGGCACATAGTGCCTCTTGGAGCGGCCACTGACGATCGGTCCAGCGCGTCGCTGCGTGGAAGGTTTTCGCGCTGACTGTATGCAGATTTGTCTAGCCTGGTCAAGACCCAGACCTTTAGACTCGGCGTGTGAGCGTGCTGGGGCTCGATGTCGGATCCACCGCAGTCAAGGCGGCGGCTTACGACGAGGCGGGCTGCGAGCTGGCCCGGGCACAGGAGACGGTGCCACCGCAGCGTGCCCAGCCCGGCCACTGGCAGGTGGACGGCGATGAGGTGTGGCGCGCGGCCGTCCGGGTCATCCGGCAGGTCACGTCCGCCTCCCCCACCCGGCGGGATCCGCCCCGGGCCCTGGCCGTCTCGGCGTCGGGCCGGGAATCGTTCCCGGCCCGGGCGGACGGGTCGGCGACCGGGCCGTGCCTGCGGACCGCGGATGCGCGCAGCCCCCGGGTCCTGGCGACCGAACTGCTGCCGTGGCCGCCCGAGCAGTGGCTCCGCGCCTGCGGCCACGTCCCCGACCACATGGACCCCGCGAGCCGCCTGCTGTGGTGGCGGGAAACCGCGCCGGACACGCTGGCCGGGGCGCGCTGGTTTCTCGGCTGGCACGAGCTGGCGTCGCTCAAGCTGATCGGGCGGCCGGTCATCGACCCGGCGCTCGCCGCCGGGTTCTTCCTGTTCGACCTCGAGTCCCGGTGCTGGTCCGGGGAGCGGCTGGACGCGCTCGGCCTGGACGGGCGGCTGCTCCCGGAGATCGTGCCCTGGGGCGTCGCCATCGAGAACGTGCACGCCGAACCCGCCGCCGAGCTCGGCCTGCCGCCGGACTGCGCGTTCGTGGTGGGGAGCTGGGACGCCTGCTGCGCGGCCGTGGGCAGCGGCGCTGTGGACGCCGGGGTCGCGCTGCTGTCCTCCGGGACGTGGGAATCCGTCGTCGTCCCCGCCGACCGCCCGGCGCTGGACGGGGCGGCCACCGCGGGCCTCGCGATCACGCCGCACCCGAGCACGCCCGGAATCGGCGTCTGGTCGAAGAGCCCGAACGGGACGAGCGCCCTGGACTGGGCGCTCGGTTTCGTCGGCATGCGGCTGGAAGACCTGGAGGCCAGGCTGCACGAGGCGGGCACCCAGCCGGCCGACGTGCTGGTCGTGCCGCACCTGTCGGGCGCTGGCCCGCCGTGGCCGGCACCGGAGGCGCGCCGCGGCGCAGTGCTCGGGCTGACGCTGGCCACCACGCCGCTAGACCTGGTGCGGGCCACGATGGAGGGCGTCACCTACGACCTGCGGCTGGCCATCGCCGCGATGCGGGACGCGGCCACGCCGGTCCATCTCTGCCGCGCGGCCGGGGGCGGATCGAAGTCCGGCTGGTGGATGCAGCTCAAGGCCGACCTGCTCGGCGTTCCGGTCGAGGTACCGGAGCACTCCGAACCGGGGACGCTCGGCGCTGCCCTGCTGGCCGGCGTCGGGATCGGGACCTACGGGTCCCTGGCCGAGGCCGCGCAGCGGGTCACCATCGCACGCCGCTACCAGCCCGACGCCGAGCGGGCCGCCGCGTTCACGGACCGCTTCGAGGCCTTCCGCGCGGCGGTGGCCTCGATGCCGCACCTGCACCCACCGGATGGCAGCTAGCACGATGACGGAGGATCGCGATGCCGCACGTTGGTGACCTGCTCGTGGAGCTGCTCGCTGGCTACGGTGTCACGGACATCTTCGGCCAGCCGGGCGGGCAGACCGCTGCCCTCTACGACGGCGTCGCCCGGCGTTCCAGCCGGGTGAGTCACACCCTGGTCCGCGACGAGCGCTCGGCCGCCTACGCCGCCGATGCCTTCGCCCGGCTTACCCGTCGGCCCGGCGTCTGTGACGTCACGGTCGGCCCCGGAACCACGAAGCTCACCGACGGCCTGGTCGAGAGCTTCAACGCGTCGGTGCCGGTGATAGCCCTGGTCGGCGAGCTGCCCAGGGACTGGGCGCCGTACCGGGAGAAGGGTGTGGCGTCGCAGGGATTCGGGCAGGTCGCGCTGCTGTCGGCGATCACGAAGTCGACCCTGGAGGTCCCCAGTCCCGCGGCCCTGCCGCAGCTGGTCCGGGCGGCGTTCCGGATCGCGACCAGCGGCCGCCCCGGCCCGGTCGCCCTCGTGATCCCGCACGACGTGCTCGATGCGGAGTGGGAGCCGCGCGACGCGGAACTGCAGGTCGACGACCGCTACCGCCGCTCCCCCGCCTACCGCCCGGTGCCCGAGCCCGGCAGCCTCGCCGACGCTGCCGCGCTGCTGCGTTCGGCCCACCGGCCGATCATCGTCGCGGGCGGAGGCGTGCACGCGTCGGGAGCCGCCGAGCAGCTCACCCGGCTGGCCGAGATCACCGGCGCCGTGGTGGTGACCAGCTTCTCCGGCAAGGGCGCGATCGCGGAGACGGCGCCCTACGCCGCGGGCGTGCTCAATCCGCTGGGCAGCCTCGCGAGCCTGGAGCTCGCGCGGCGAGCCGACCTGTCGCTGTGGTGCGGATGCAAGCTCGGCCAGAACACGAGCCACAACTGGACCCTGCCAACGCCCGGCCAGGCCACGATCCACATCGATTCCGACCCGGCCGAGCTCGGGCGGACGTTCCGGCCGACCGTCGCTCTGCAGGGCGATGCCGGAGCCGCGCTCTCCGCTCTGGCCGAGATCCTGGAACGCGACGCCGCCGCCCCGTCGGGCGACTGGGCGGCTGAGGCGGCGCGGGTGATCGAGCAGGCGCGGCTGGACCGCGCGGCCGAGGAGGCGTCGGACGCGGTCCCGGTCCGGCCGCAGCGCGTCATGCGCGAACTCGCCGCCCGGCTCCGGCCGGGTGACGTCGTCATCGGCGACGCGAGCTTCTCCGCGGGCTGGGTGGCGGCGCACATCCCCGCCCTGCGGCCCGGCCGGGACTTCCTGTTCGCGCGCGGCCAGGGCGGCCTCGGCTACTCCGTTCCGGCCTCGATCGGCGCCGCGGCGGCGCGGCCCGATGACCGGGTCGTCACGGTCAGCGGCGACGGCGCATTCTCCTACGCGATCGGCGAGCTCGCGACGCACGCGCAGCTCGGCACGAACTCGGTGCACGTCGTGCTCAACAACGGCACGCTCGGCTGGCTGTCCATGTGGGAGCAGTTCTTCTTCGACGGCCTGCACCAGTCCGTCGACCTGGAAAGCAGCCGGGCTCGGCCGAGCTTCGCCGCCGCGGCCCGGGCGCTGGGATGCGAGGGCATCACGGTCGAGGATCCGGCAGAACTCGGCGGCGCCTTCGACGCGGCCTTCGCGGCCGACGGACCGGCCGTGGTGGAGGTCCGCGTGGACCCGGCCAGCACGCCGATCCACAGTTACCGCCGCCGGATGGCTGAAGGCGGCAGCCACCCCCGCCCAGGCAGCGCCTACGAACTCCGCCCGTGGCTCGTGAGCCCGGAAAAGCTAGCCAGGAACGACGCACCGTAGCCGAACGGCCGATCACGAGGAGCCCGATCGAGCATGATCGTGGTAGGTGAACCACGCTCGCCGCGACACTCCTCGCCGGTGCTCCGCGACGGCACTAATCGTGCATTCCGGATTCTATGGGTCGGCCGCAACCATCACCCAGACCACTTTCCCCTGTGCCTTTCGGTACGCACCCCAGTCCTTGCCCAGCGCCGCCACCAGCATTAGCCCACGGCCGTTCTCCTCATCAGTGGAAACGTCCTTGACAACTGGCATCTCGTCGCTGCCATCCCAGACGTGAATGACCATGCAAACGCCATCCGAGGTAACCCACAGCCGTATCAACGGCACGGCGGCCAGATCCGCTCTGATTCTCAGCCGCTCCGACGCCTGTACCGCATTGGTGGCAATCTCACTTGCCAGCAATGCGGCCGTGTCAGCCAGGCCTGCCAGGCCCCACTCACTGGCCACCGCCCGCACATGCCCCCGCACCACACCCGGCGCGGTCGGCTGGGCCGCCAGCTCTAACCGCGTATGTAACGGCCACGGCGCCGGAGGTGCCATCACACTTCCCATGGGGAGCCACCTGAGCTTGCGAACGGTTGCGAAAGTCAGCACCCACATTGCCGCAGTCTCGATGCTGGGGTGATCCCGTCCCTGGCTAGGGGATTCCGCCACCCGTGCCCGTCGTAAAGTTCCCGTCGCACCAGGGATTTTTGGTGGTCACCTGTGAACCCCGGCCTGCAAGCGGTCGCACCTGACCGCATTTTGGTCCGATACTGCTGCAGAGTGCCGCCGTAACGTGGTCGATGCCAGGATCATTTGGCTGGGATGGGAGGAGCGGGCATGACGGCCAGGTACCGCAGCAGGCGCGCTCGTGTCGCGGCCTTAAGCCAGTATCTTCGCCGCCAGGGCCAGACGTGGGCTCAGATCGCCGCGCGCATCGCCGCTGATGAGCACGTCACCATGCGCGTCGCCTTCCGGTTGGCGCACGGCCTCAGCCAACGTGAGGTAGCCGCCCGGTGGTGCGGGGAGTTCCCCACCGAAACCGGCACGGCCAGCATGTCCGACAAAATCATTTCCTACTGGGAAACCTGGCCCCAGTCAGGCTACGAGCCCTCGCTGAAGAGCCTTAAACGCCTTGCCCGCATCTACCAGTGCAATGTTGGCGACCTCATAGACAACGGTGATTTCAGTCACCTGGATGTCGCCACCCTGCGCACGAAGGCCCGACCGGCAATAGTGGTTAACCCGGTCACCGACAGAGAACCCGGGCCACCACGGGCTAGGGTGGCGGGAATGACTAGCACTGAAACCGGAGAGCTATCCGGAGCTGGGCGAACTGGGCTCATCTCAGGCGCAGGCCAGATATCACTTGGTCGGGCCGTAGGCGACGTCGATATTCAGGGTACCGAGGGCAGTAAGTCGGGACCCGCCCTATCTCCCGCGATCATGGAACTGTGCGCGGTGATCACAGATTGCGGTTTCAGCCCTGACCGGTTTTGCTCAATCTCGCATGAAGAGGTGCCTTCATCACGGAACCTTGAGCGTGATATGAGAATTGCGTTCGATACTTATCAGCAATCAAGGTTCACAGCAGCGGCCAGCCGAATCGCAACGCTGCTCGCCGATGCGCACGTGGCCGCCCGGGAGTGCACCGAAGCAGACCAGGCCAGAGTGTCCCGGGTCCTTGCCCTGTCCTACCAGGCGGCCGCGTCCGTGTTGACTAAGGTTGGCCAGTCAGATATCGCATGGATCGCCGCTGAGCGCGGGTTCAACGCCGCTGAAGGATCGGCGAGCCCGCCGGTCCGGGCATCACTACTGCGATCGGTCGCCTTTGCCTTACATTCCACGGGACGGTTTGAGCCTGCAATGGACCTGGTGGAGTCAGGTGCAGGCTACCTGCAGGCCGAAATTGCCGACGACGACGCCGCACTATCCGTCTACGGCACGTTGCTCCTGGTTGGCTCGATGGCTGCGGCTCGCTTCGGTGATGGTTCCAGGACCGCGGGCTACCTACTAGAAGCAGACAGCGCTGCGCAACGCTTGGGCGCGGACTCAAACCACCTTTGGACAGCTTTCGGCCCCACCAACGTAGCCATCCATCGTGTCAACACCGCGATGGAGCTAGGCGATGTCCAGACTGCGCTTGACTCAGGGCTCTCCTTGAATACCGATAAAGTTCCGGCTGAGCGGCAAGTACGCTACCTCCTCGATATCGCGCGGGCGTACAGTCTGACAGGAAATCGAGACGAAGCCCTCCGCACAACACTGACCGCCGAAAGGATAGCCCCTGAACAGGTGCGCCAGCATTACTTAACCAGGAATATCGTCATGACTTTGATACAGGGCACGCCACGAAAACCAACTATCGAACTAGAAAGACTGGCGGACCGAGTGAAAGTTTGTGGACTAATTTGAACCAGGATCCGGCAGCCAGATTTGCGACTCCGAGGATCGCATCCGGAGCACTATTCGTTGACGATGGCCGAGTCCTGCTGGTCCGTAAAACCTACGGCAATATCTGGGACATTCCAGGTGGATATGTCGATCGCAGCGAGTCGCCCGCCTCTGCCTGTGAGCGCGAACTACGCGAAGAGCTAGGAATCCGCAGGACAGTCAAACGCCTGCTGGTTAATGACTGGGCGCCTAATGACGCCGAAGGCGACAAAATACTGTACATATTTGATTGCGGCGAACTCGGGCAAGAGCAATACGACATGCGTCCTGATGGCGTCGAAATCGACAAGACCGAGTGGGTACTGGCCGCAGACCTCGCCCGCTTCGTGATCCCGCGCCTGGTGCGCCGCTTGACTAGCGCTTACCGCGCATACACCTCTGACGCGACCTTGTATCTCGAGCACGGTCGGATCCCAACACGCTAACCCCGTAAGTACGACGATCCGCTTCACCTAACCGTCATAGTTGCCGGGTGAGATACGTGAAGCTTCCGGTTCCTGTGCTGCGTGTCGTGGGTAAGTGCCTGCGTGCGTGGTGGAAGATCCGCAAGCCGATCACGTTCGGTGTGAAGGTGCTGCTCATCCATCCAGACGATCCGACACAGTGCCTGATCGTCAGGCATTCCTACTCAGACAGCGTCCGGTGGGGGTTGCCGGGCGGCGCGTACCGTCCTGGCCGTGAGACTCCCGAACAGGCCGGCGTGCGAGAGGTCTTTGAAGAACTCGCGCTCACCGTCACCGAAATCCCCGCCGTGCTGGACACCGTGTGCACGACATTGGAGGGCAAGTGCGACACGCTGACGATCGTGCAGGCCACGCCGGTCTCCGGGTCGTTCGTGCGGTCACCGGAAATCGCCGAGGCGCGATGGGTAGGCGCCGATATGGCCGCTATGCCGGAGGGCGAACCGGTGTCGCGCTGGCTGAAGAGGGCGCTTTCTGCCCGCACCGCGCCCGAGCCAGCCCCTCGGTCCTTGCCGGCCCAACAGGGGTGACAAGCGCATGTTCCCGCCACCACAAGGGCTGAGGCCGCTGGCCTGATTTCCTGTTGCGCATAGCGGCGGCTCTGGCTTGTACTTCAGCATGGCCAGCATCCTGGTGAACCATGTCTACTACTCGCCGGTCGCCATGTCGTCGAGGCCATCCGCTACACCAGGGGATTCCACGACGCCAACCCTGGGAGCGAAGTCCACGTCGCCCTTTCCGACGGCGCTCCGTGGGAGCTGTGCGCCGGCGCGCCGTGGATCGCGGGGGTCTACCGCATCCCGGTAGCCGACCCGGAATCCTGCGACCTGTCGGTTCCCGAGATGCCCCGCGAGTGGGACTACATCGTCGACAACAACCTCATGGCACTTGAAGACGAAAACTCCGACCTTCTCGTCCGGCCCGAGGAGTACGAGCCGCCGATCAGGGGCTGGGAAGAGGCGGCGACGATCGCCTACTACGCCAGGACCGATGCGGAGCTCACCGCCCGGAAGGGCCGTGGCGTGCTGTTCCCCGACATGGCACTCCCCCGCGGGCTCGCTTACGATCCCGGCGCGCTCGCGACGCTCGAGGTGCCGGCCGAGAGCCGCGCGTTTGCCGCGCTACGCCCACGACGGGCCGAGGATCTGCATCCTGCCGGCCGGCTCGGGCCCCGCGGCCCAGTACCCGGGCGCTGAGAGCTGGATCACCATCATCGGCGCGCTCCGGGAGCGGTTCCCGTTCGCCCGCTTCTACCTGACCGGAGCCCGCGGCAGCGATCTGCACCGGCACCTGACCACAACCAGGTACCACGACGACGGCCTAGCCCGGATCCTGGCCTCCGGCGACGACCTCGTGGACTGCTACGACATCGGCCTGTGGCACCAAGTCGCGCTGCTGGAAGCCTGCGACCTGCTGGTCTCGCCGCACAGCGGCTTCTCGTTCCTGGCGTCATGCGTTGGCACCCCGTGGCTCACGATTTCGGGCGGGAACTGGCCAGAGTTCTTCTTCAACTGCGTCCCGTTCTACTCCGTCCTGCCCGACAACCCCGACTATCCCTACGTGGGCGCCTATGACTACGACTACAAGGGGCCGACGATCCCCGACATGCGGCACGAACGGCTGCTGTCGCGCGTACCCGACCTGCTGGCCGGTGCCGCATTCCTGCTCGACCCCGCGACCACGTACCAGGACGCGCTCGCCCGGCACCGGGCCAACATCGCCAGGGCCCGGATACGCCACGACCGCATGCCGGAGGTCACCGGCTGAGCTCGCGCGCTGCCATCGGTGATACCGCGGGGATGGGTCCCCAGAGCCCGCCGCGAAACGGCCGGCAGTGGATAACCTCACCAGTGGGACGATCGTTGCCGTCGGCGCCGGGGAACAGGAGCGATGATGCGGCTGCTGCCGAAGCTGAAGATCATCGGCAGCGTTGTGCTCGCTGGCGCGCTGGCGGCCTGCGGGTCGTCGGCCCTTTACGGCGTGCCGGGCGCGGAGTCACCGGGTTCGTCAGCGCCCGCCAAGCCGTACAACGTGTCCCGGCTGCTCGATCCCGCGGGCGGAAAGCTCCTTGGCGTCCAGGCACCCGGAGCGCCGGACGCGCTCGGGCCGGTACAGACGTTCGCGGCCAGCGCCGGTGCCCATCCGAACCTGATCGGCGAGTACATGGCCTGGAACAAGCCGATGGATACCCAGGCAGCTGCGAATGCCTGGTCATACGGGGCCCTGTACTACATGGTCTGGGAGCCCTACGACACCAGCGTCGCGGCTATCGCCGACGGCCGCAGCAACGCCTACATCACCAGCGTCGCGCGGCAGGTGCGAGCACTGAACCAGCCGGTCGCGATCAGCTTCGGGCACGAGTTCAACGGCAACTGGTATCCGTGGGGTATCACCGGCACCACGGCCGACGACTTCGTGACCGCCTGGCGGCTGATCCATCGCCTGTTCGCCAAGGCGGATGCCCGCAACGTGATCTGGATCTGGAACCCCAACGTCATCGACGCAGAACCGCAGCTCGACCTCGCCACCTACTACCCGGGTAACGCCTACGTCAGCTGGGTCGGGATCACCGGCTACTTCAGCACGACCGGCCCGGACACGTTCAGCGGACTGTACGGCCCGACGATGCAGGAGATCCGAGGCTTCACCAACAAGCCGTTCCTCATCGCCGAGACCTCGGTGGAGACCGGCCCGGACGAGGTGACGGCCGCGCAGAACCTGGTCAGTGGGGTACGGCAGTCACCGGACGTGCTCGGCTTCGTCTGGTTCAACTACTCCAAGCTTGGCGTCGACTGGCAGCTGCAAACCCGCCCCTCGGTGCAGTCGGCCATCGCTGGGGGGCTCTCCGGCCTCCGGCTGCTCAACGTCAAGCGGCCGTAGATACCGGAAACGCTGGTTAGGCAGTTAGCTAGTTGCCATAATGGCTAGGTGGCGACTGATGACCTGCCTCTGAACGTGGAGCTGGTCAAGGCGCTGGCCAGCGAAAAGCGGCTGCTGATCCTGGAGTGGCTGCGCGATCCGGAGTCGCATTTCCCGGCCCAGCGTGACGGTGATCTGGTGCGGGACGGGGTGTGCTCGCTGTTCCTCGCGGACAAGCTCGGAGTGAGCCAGCCGACCTGCGGGGAGCACCTGAAGATCCTCAGCCGGGCCGGCCTGATCCGCGGCACGAAGATCAAGCAGTGGGTGTTCTACCAGCGCGACGAGGCCCGGATCGCCGCGGCGAAGGAGCTGCTGAGCGGTGACTGGTGACGTCGGTCCTTCCTCTGCGCCCGCGGGCACGGATGTCTATGCCCGCCTGATCGCGGAGCTGGACGCGTCCGGAGCGCGCTACCGGCTGATCGAGCATGCGCCCGAAGGACGCACCGAGCTGGTCAGCGCGCTGCGCGGTCACGCTCTGGCCAGCGCCGCCAAGTGCCTGATCCTGCTGGTCAAGATCGGCAAGAAGCAGACCCGCTACATCCTGGCCGTGGTCCCGGGTGACGCCCGGCTGGACCTGGCTGCCGTCAAGGCGCTGCTGGGTGCCAGCTACGTCGCGTTCGCCGATATCGGGAAGGCCGAGCAACTCGCCGGCAGCATCACCGGCACGGTACTTCCGTTCAGCTATGACGAGCGGCTGGAGCTGATCGCGGACCCGGCCCTGCTGGAGCACGGCGAGCTGTACTTCAACGCCGCGCGGCTCGACCGCTCCGTCGCGCTGGCAAGTGACGACTACCTGCGGCTGGCCCAGCCGCGTCTCGCCCGCATCGTCGCCACCTGACCCCGCCCGCCCATTACGGGACTTACATGAGCGCTGTGGGCGCTTACCTGAACTCCAGGCCGTCGAACGTGCCTGACGCCCGCCACTTGTCGATGTAGGAAAAGTAGGCGCTGGGGCCGTAGGGGTAGCCGCGGCCGAGGAAGAAGCCCGCGTCCTGGCCCTCGTTGTTGTAGTAGCCGGGGGTGCAGTCGGGCCCGCCGATCATGCTGGCCGGCCCGGTCTGCAGCAGCTCCACCCATGCGTCCTCGGCCTGCTGCGACGGCTCGACCGCAGCGAACCCGTTGTCCAGCGCGTGCCGGACGGTCACCGCGATGGTCCGGGCGGAGTCGACGATGTTGTGCGGCACGTTCGAGATCAGGTTCGCTCCCTGCGTCGGCTGCACGATCAGCAGGTTCGGGAACCCGCGGACGTGGATTCCGTGCAGCGTCCGCATCCCCTCGGCCCAGTGCTCCGACAGCGTGCCGTCGTCCCGCCCGGTGACCTCGAACCCGGCCCGCCGTTCGTACGGGGTACCGACCTCGAAGCCGGACGCGTAGATGATGCAGTCGAGCTCGTAGTGCCGGCCGGCCACAATCACGCCGGTCGCGGTGATCTGCTGCACGCCCTTGCCGTCGGTGTCGACCAGGCGCGTGGCCGGATTGTTGAACGCCTGCAGGTACTCGTCGTGGAAGCACGGCCGCTTGCACAGCTGGCGGTACCAGGCCTTGAGCGTCTGCGCGGTATCGCGATCCCGCACGACGGCCTCGGCGCGGGCGCGGATCTCTTCCATCTTCTCGAAGTCGGACTCCTCGAAGGCACCGAGCACGGCGGCCAGGTCGCGGTTGTCCGGCGGCAGCGCCTCGATCCTGGCCCGCACCCGGCGCGCGATGTCGGTCCAGCCGTCCTGCACGAGGTCTTCGTCGGCGTTCCCGCCGGACTGGTTGTCGGTGAAGTTCTCCAGCCAGCGCTGCTGCCAGCCTGGCGTCGCGACGTCGGCGAACCAGTGCGGGTCGATGGGGTGGTTGTTCCGCACGTCGACCGAGGACGGCGTGCGCTGGAAGACGTAGAGTTCCCGGCAGTACCTGGCCAGGTGCGGCACGCACTGGACCGCGGTCGCCCCGGTGCCGATGACGCCCACCCGCTTGTCACCGAGCCTGTCCATCGGCGCACCGTCGGAGTCGCCGCCGGTGTAGCCGTAGTCCCAGCGGCTGGTGTGGAACGAGTTACCTCGGAACGAGCCGATCCCGGGAATGCCGGGCAGCTTCGGCACGCTCAGCGGGCCGGTGCCCAGCACGACGAACTGGGCGGTCAGCCGGTCGCCCCGGTTGGTCTCGATGACCCAGCGCGCCCGGGCCTCGTCCCAGGTAAGCCCCGTAACCTCGGTGTGGAACAGGGTGTCGTCGTAGAGGCCGAACTGCCGGCCGATGTGCTGGCAGTGCGCGAGGATCTCCGGGCCGTGCACGTACTTTTCGGTCGGCATGTGCCCGGTCTCTTCCAGCAGCGGCATGTACACCATCGAGGCCGTGTCGCACTGCGCGCCGGGATAGCGGTTCCAGTACCAGGTGCCGCCGAAGCCGCCGCCCTTCTCGACGATGCGGACGTCGACGCCGGCTTCCCGCAGCCGGGCGCCGACGACCAGGCCTGCGAAGCCGCCGCCGACGCATACGACGGTCCGGTGGTCGGTCAGCGCCGCCCGGTCCGTCCGCGGCGTGTGCGGGTCGTCGACGTAGTGCCCGAACTCGCCGGTGATGCGAACGTACTGGTCGTTGCCGTCCGGCCGGAGCCGCTTGTCCCGCTCCTCGGCGTACCTGCGGCGCAGTGACTCTTTGTCGATGCCGCCGGTCCGGGCCGGCCTTTCGGTCGTCGCCATCGTCCCTCCGTCGAATGCGCCCGTCTCCTCCAGCGGACGGCGCCACCAGCCAGTGTCATCCTGTCACTCAGGTGTGACACGCGCAACGCCGCGGTGCTAGCATCGGCGCGTGACTCAGGGCACCCTCGCCGCGCCGTCGCTCGCCGACGAGCAGCGGGAGCTCGCCCAGGCGCGGATCTTGCGTGCCGCCGGGGCCGCGCTGGCAGCCCGGGGCCTGGCCGCGACCGTCGACGACGTCGCCGAAGCGGCCGGCATCAGCCGGCGCACGGTGTTCCGGCACTTCGCCACCAGGGACGCGTTGTTCGTCGCCGTGATCAGGGGCGGCGTGCGCCGCTACGCCGAGCAGATACCGGCTCCGCCCGACGGCGATGACCTGCGCGGGTGGCTGGTGGAGCTGCTCGAGGTCACGCACCGGCTCAATGCGCGCAACGGCCGGGTCTTCTGGGACCTCGTGGGAGTGCAGGCGGCGGACCTGTCGCCGGACCTCGCGATGGCCGCGGCAGAGTGCCGCGACAGCCGCAACCGGTTCGCGACCACCGTGACCGAGCTGATGTGGCGCGCCCGCGGCGGACACGGCCTGCCGCCACGGTGGCTGGTCGACGCGGTCGCGGTGCAGCTGTCCGGCTTCACCACCCAGTCGCTGGCCGGCGACCTCGGCCGCGCGCCCGACGAGGTCGCACGTGTGTCCGCTCGGGTCATAGAGGCCGCCCTGGCCTCCGCGCTGATCAGCTGAGCCCTCTGGGATGGTTTGTGCGTTTATGCCGGATAAATCCTAAGCCAACTTTGTTCCGCTGGAGCCGCCAGGGGAATAAGCTGCCTCAATTGCGGTTGCTGCGTTGGTTGCGGATAATGCGATTAGTGGAGGGAGGTAGTGATATGCCCAGCCGGACCATCGGAGCCATCAATCCCGGTGAGGTAGGCGTGCAAGATGCGGAGCGAGCAGCCAGGCGTATCCGCGACTTCCTGGAGTCACATCCGGACGACCCTATCGAGGCGCTGGGCGAGACAGGTGACCAGAGCGCTCTGGTGATCCCGCGGCAGTTCGTGATCATCTTTGCGCAGATCCTCGATGCGCTGGCCCAGGGGCGTGGCGTGCAGGTCATGCAGGTCAGCGCTGAGCTGACAACTCAGCAGGCAGCTGACATGCTCGGGGTCTCGCGGCCGTACCTCATTTCCAAACTCGAAGCTGGCGAGATCCCGTACCGCAAGGTTGGCCGGCACCGCCGGATCACACTGCAGGACGTCATGGAGTACAGGCGCAGGGACGAGCTGCAGCGCCGGGCTGCTGCTGACGAGTTGGCGGATCTCAGCGAGGAGCTGGGGCTGTACTGAGATGCCCTACATCGTCGTCTACGATGCCAACGCCTTGTTCGGCAACACCCAGCGGGATCTGCTTCTCCGGATTGGCCAGCAGCGCCACCTGGTTCAGGCGAAGTGGACCCAGCGGATCCTGGATGAGATGACGCGAGCGATCCGGGAGAGGTACCCAAGCATCACAGAGGAGAAGGCCGCCCGCCTGCAGGGCCTGATCAACGACTCGGTGGCCGATTGCCTGGTCACAGGTTACGAGCCGCTTATCCCGGCCCTCGAACTGCCGGACCCGGACGATCGCCATGTTCTAGCCGCGGCCATCAGGTGCGGCGCGCAGCTCATCGTGACCAGCGACAAGGACTTCCCGCCCGAATTGCTGGCGCCCTGGGGCGTCAAGGCCAAACACCCCGACGACTTTGTGCTCGACCAGATCAGCATCGATTCCGGCGCTGTCCAGGCATGTGTGCAGCAGATCGTCGACTCCCGCCATCGCCGCCCGGTCACGTTCGACGAGGTCCTGCAGGAGCTGGTGAACGCAGGCCTGCCCAGGAGTGTCGCTGCCTTACGGGCCGCCTAGCGCAGCCGATCGCACGCCATGTGGTGCGCTGACGAGGTTGCGCCCGTGTCCACTCAGGTCATCGAGGCGGCCCTGGCCTCCGCGCTAGCCGACTGAATCACCCGGGTGTGCAATCAGCTAGCACGCGTCAGTGCGTGACGGAGCCCCCGGCTTGCCAGCCGGACGCGGTTGCCGACCGCGCTGCCGCGGTGCCGGCCCAGATCCAGGCCCGCCGACGCCGCGATGGCCTCCGCCACCTCCGGCACGGCGAGATGGTCTGTCCGCAGCTGAGTCGCGAATTCGGGCTGGCTGAGGCGGCTGAGGCAGAGGTCGAGTTTCCGCATCGCGAAGGTGCCGCGGAACAGCGGCACGTGCTGCCCCCGCAGCCGCTGAATGGCGTGCACGATCGCGCGCTCGCGCAGCCGGCGCTCTATGACCTGCCTGTCCGCCAGCAGTGCGAAGTGCCGGACGTCATGGCCTGCATCGGTCAGCCGTCCGATGATCTCGGCGAAATAAGCCGGCTCGATCAGCGTCATCGGTGCGATCACCGTGCCGCCGGCGGACCTCAGGGCCAGGTCCAGCACCTCGTACACGCCTTGGCGCCACGCGGGGAAGTCCTGGAAGTCGCTCCGTAGCTCCGGTGGCAGCATCCGTTGCAGGCCGAGCCCCAGCAGTTCTGGGTCGCAGATCAGGCTGCCCGGCAGGCGGCTCTGCAACTCTCGTGCAGTCGTCGATTTGCCGCCACCGAACGGCCCGTTGATCCATAGCAGCATAAACGCGGATTTTAGTGTGCAGGCTTGACGCCCCGGCTTGCGAGGAGTTTCTCGCGGTCGGAGGCGAAGCCCACCATCCACGACGGCGTCAGCCGGTAGACACGGATGTCCTCGCCCCACTCGAGCGGAGAAGCGCCGTAGTGCGCTGTCCAGTGGGCGAGCGTCTCGCCCCAGAGGGGATCGGAGGGGCGCAACTGCTCGGCCACCCCGTGCGCAAAGACTGCCAGCTCCTCGTTGTCGATGTGGGCGACGCTCACGGCGGGCCGCGCCGCGAGATGCCGTGCCTTGGCCGACGGGCCGTCCGTGCTCCAGGTCCAGGTTCCGTGCAGAAAGTGCCCGTCCACGGCGCTGATCCGGGGCTCGCCCCGGGCGGTGACCGTGGCCAGCGAGAGCACCTTCATGTTCTGCATGAGGCCGGCGATGTCCCTCGCCGAGAGGGCCCGCTCATCGTCGATGATGCCGCGCAGGTGGCCGGTCGCCCGGGAGCGCGAGCGCTCTAGCAGTTCCTGCAGTGCGTCGAGTTCCGCTTCGGTTTCGAGCACGTCAGCCTCCCCACCGGCAATTGTGCAGGAACATCGGTCCTCCTTGCTCGCCCGCCGCCCACCTTACGGAGCTGAGACGGCCGGTCCAAGGAAGCCTGCTCGTGTCGCTGGCAAACGCTGGCGGCTTACGTTGCGGATCCGCCGGTCGCGAGGCGCATCAGGTCGCTGTCCAGGTCGATGGATGTCTCGGAGCCGCCCGCACTGCCGTAGGAGTGCTGGTAGCTGCGCCAGGCCTCGTCCTTGATCTTGCGGGCGAAGCCGCTTTCCATCAGCAGCACGAGCTCGAGCGCGGCGCGGTCGATGCGCTTGTTCAGCTCCGGATCGCCCCAGTCCTCGGGCGCCGCGAACACCGAGGTCGGCGCCGTCAGAGCGCGCAGGTAGGCGAACATCGGGCGCATCTGGTCGTCGGCGACCAGGGAGTGCCGGGCGGTTCCCGCCGTCGCGGCGAGGACGACCGGCTTGGCGATGATCAGGTCGTTGTCCAGGGCGTGGAAGAACGAGATGAACAGGCCGCTGGCGCCTGCCTTGTATACCGGGGTGGCCGCGACGATGCCATCGGCCTCGGCAAGGGCCGTGACCGCCTGCTGCGCCTTCGGCGTGATGAGCTGTGACGTCAGCGCCGTGGAGATGTCCGCAGTGATGTCGCGCAGCTCGATGCCGCTGACCGTCACCGTGTTCCCGTGCCCCGCCGCGATGGCCGCGGCGCGCTCGGCGATGCGGTCGGCCAGCAGCCTGGTCGAGGACGGATCCCCGGTCCCGGCGCTGACCACAACAAGCTTGAACTGCTCCTGTTCCTCAGGGGTGCTCATGGGTGTGTCGTTCCGTTCGTATCGTTGGCCGGCAGGCCCGCAAGAGCGGGCTCGCGGGCGAGCTTCAGGCAGATCGTTTCCAGCTGTTGCAGTTCGCCGGGCGTCAGCCGGGCCGCCATGGCGCGGGCGACGCTGCTGCCGTGCTGCAGCCCGACCTGGCGCTGCAGCACCCGGCCTGAGTCGGTGAGCGCCAGCCGGATGGCGCGCCCGTCGGCAGGATCGGGCTTGCGCTCGAGCAGGCCGCGCTCGGCCAGCCGGTCCACCAGCCGGGACAGCGCCGGCTGGCTGAGCAGGACGTGCCGGTTGAGCTCGCCGATCCGCGCCGGCTCGGGGCACTTGGACAGCGTGTACAGCACGTCGTACTCGCGCATCGACAGATCCCCCCAGATGTCCTCGGCCGCGAACTGCTTCATCAGCGCGGCGTGCGCCGACAGCAGCGCCTCCCAGGCGTCGTTGGCGGGATGACGGTTGGCGGCCATCAGAGGTCCGGGTACTCGGCTTCGGCCTCCGGCGAGCTGTCCTGGTACGGAGACCCGCCGGTGACGTTGTCGCCGCGGTTGGCGTTCGGGCGAGGCTGGCGCGGCGGCTGGTCGCCGTACTTGGCCTTGACCAGGCTGGCGTGGGTCGGGGCTTCCGGGGTCTCCGGGTCCTGCCGGGCCGCGATCTCCTTGCGCAGCACCGGCACGACCTCACCGCCGAGCAGCTCGAGCTGGTTGAGGACCATGTTCAGCGGCAGGCCGGCGTGGTCCACCAGGAACAGCTGCCGCTGGTAGTCGCCAAAGTGCTCGCGGAACGTCAGGGTCTTGTCGATGACCTCCTGCGGGCTGCCCACCGACAGCGGCGTCAGCTCCTCGAACTCCTCCATCGACGGCCCGTGCCCGTAGACCGGCGCCTCGTTGAAGTAGGGCCGGAACTCCCGCTTGGCATCCTGGGAGTTCTTGGCGATGTACGCCTGCCCGCCCAGGCCGACGATCGCCTGCTTCTGGGTGCCGTGGCCGTAGTGGGCGTAGCGCTGCCGGTAGAACCGGATCAGCCGGACGTAGTGGTCCTTGGGCCAGAAGATGTTGTTGGCGAAGAAGCCGTCGCCGTAGTACGCGGCCTGCTCGGCGATCTCCGGGGTGCGGATCGAGCCGTGCCACACGAACGGCGGCACGTCGTCGAGGGGCCGCGGGATCGAGGTGAAGCCCTGCAGCGGGGTGCGGTACTTGCCGTCGGCGTCCACGACGTCCTCGCGCCACAGCCGGTGCAGCAGGTTGTAGTTCTCCAGCGCCAGCGGCAGGCCCTCCCGGATGTCCTTGCCGAACCAGGGATAGACCGGGGCGGTGTTGCCGCGTCCCAGCATCAGGTCCATCCGGCCTTTCGACAGGTGCTGCAGCATCGCATACTCCTCCGCGATGCGGACCGGGTCGTTGGTAGTGATCAGCGTGGTCGCGGTCGACACGATCAGCCTCTGCGTCGTCGCGGCGATGAACGCCAGCAGCGTGGTCGGCGAGGACGAGAAGAACGGCGGGTTGTGGTGCTCACCGATCGCGAACACGTCCAGCCCGACTTCCTCGGCCTTCTGCGCGATCTGCACCACCGCGCTGATCCGCTCGGCCTCGCTCGGCGTCTCCCCCGACACCGGATCCCGGGTGATGTCGCTCACCGAGAAGATCCCGAACTGCATGGCATTGCCTCCCGCGCTGATATATGCGTTTGCATATATCTCAACAACCGGCCGTCCCGGTTATTCCCAGCGGCGGGGCACTAGGCGTGCGCGTGCACCCAGCCCGGGTCTGCCCGTCCGGTCAGGTGGCTTACCGCGGCACCGGCGGCGATCGTGACCAGGGCGATCACGAGCGCGTCGTAGCCCTGGGCGTGCCGGATCAGCACGGCACCGAGGAGACCGCCCACCAGCATGGTGACTACCGGGACCAGGCGGCGGCCCGCCTTTGACCCGGGGCCGCCGGCCAGGGCGCTGTCCGCCGCGATACCGGTGATCGTGAGGGTGAGCACGGTGGTGGTCAGGTCGGGCACCGCGATCGCGCGCGCGGCCGCGTTCTGGACCCCCATCGAGATACCCAGAGCCACGATCAGCGTGTACCGGTAGCCCGGGGCCGGGACGCCTCCGGCGGCGACCGCGAGGACGACCGCGACCGCGAGGAACGCCGCCTGCGCCGCGCCCGCGAACGAGTGCAGGCGGGCCCGGTGGTCACGATGCCGTGCGGCCAGCCTGCCGCCGAGCACGGCGCCGGCAGCGAACGCGGCCAGTGCCGTGAGGGACGCCCCGAGCGAGAAGCCGGGCACGCCGGCCAGGGCGAACCCGATGAACACGATGTTGCCGGTCATGTTGGCCACGAAGACGTGCCCGAGAACCAGGTAGCAGAACGCGTCGACCAGCCCGGTGACCAGCGTCATGCTGACGAGCAGCGGCGGCAGCGGGCCATGCCTGCCGTTGCGGTCGGGCACGACCGTGTCCCGGATGTCGGAGAAGAATGCTGCACTCATGTCACTCTCCCGCTCGGCGGTGAGCTGCCGGCCGGGGCAGGCCGACGTGGTCGCGCAGGGTCGTTCCGGCGTACTCGGTCCGGGCGATGCCCTGCCTCTGCAGGATCGGCACCACGTGGTCGACGAACGCGTCAAGCTGGCCGGGCAGCACGTTGGGCATGATCGTAAACCCGTCGCAGCCGCCGGCTTCCACCCATTCGGTGATCAGCCTGGCCATGCCTTCCGGGGTTCCGGTGTAGTCCAGCCCGCCGGGCAGAGCGGACAGTCGCTGCGCCACGGTCCGGAACGTGGCGGCGGGGTCTTCGGCAGCCATCTTGTAGATGGAGGCGCCGAAGCTCGTCTTCGGCGCGCTGGCGAGGAGCCCGGGCGGGAACGGGGCGTCCGGGTCGATGGCGGTGTAGTCCAGCCCGGCCAGGTTGGCCAGGTTCCGCCAGCGGAACTCGCTGCTGGCAGCCGCCTCCAGCTCGGCCTCGAGCGCCGCAGCCTCCGCGTCGGTGCCCGCGAGCAGGAAGGAAAGGCCGGGCAGGACCCGCACCTGATCGGGGTCGCGCCCGTAGCCCGTGGCCTGGGACAGCAAGTTTTTCCGGAACGATACGCCCGCATCGATACTGGCCAGCGGGGTGAACACGGCGTCGGCGTACCGGGCGGCGAGCGCTATGCCCGGCGGCGAGGAACCGGCCTGGGTCAGGAACGGATGCCCCTGCGGCGAGCGCGGGAACGGCAGGTAGCTGGCCACGTCGAAGTGTGTGCCGTGGTGCCGGGGCGGGTGCAGCCTGGCCGGGTCGGCCCACTGGCCGGTCTGCCGCGACCTGACCGCGGCGTCGTCGTCCCAGGCGTCCCAGAGCTCGAGCACGACCTCGACGTACTCCCGGGCCCGCTCATACCGGTCGGCCGCGGGAGGATGGGGCTGGTCGCCGAAGTTGCCCGCGGCGGCGGGCTCGACGGTGGTGACGATGTTCCATCCGGCCCGCCCGTGGCTGAGGAAATCAAGCGTGGCCACGCGCCGGGCCACGTCCCACGGGTAGCTGTACGTGGTTGATGCGGTGGCGATGAGCCCGACCTGCCCGGTCGCGGTCGCGACCGACGAAAGCAGCTGCAGCGGGTCGAGGGCGGCGCCGGGCAGGTACTCCGACCGGAATTCGGCCACGCCGGGGCTGTCCGGCAGGAAGATCGAGTCCAGCACACCGCGTTCGGCTGTTCTGGCCAGGCCGATGTAGTAACGCGGATCCAGCACGCTGGCCGGATCGGCGGACGAGACCCGCCAGGCGGCCTCGTGATAGCCCGAGTTGCGCAGGTAGACGTTCAGGTTCAGGAACCGGCGGTCGGCGGTCAACGGGAGTCCTTCCATCGGGACGGCCCCGGCGGCTGTGACGGACGCCGCCGGCGTGTCTTAACGATGACGGAGGACGGGCCCCGCTGACCGGCCGTCGGCGTTACATCGCCGATCCGGCGCCAGCGCGAACCTCTACTGGCCGAGGACAACCTCGGGAAGGGCGTCGTCAAGGACGACCTCGGGAAGACCGTGGTGGTAGGGAGGCGCTCCGACCACGGAGTACGCCGGATCCGGCCGTCTTGGCAGCATGGCGAAGTTAACCGACGCGCCGCCGATGGCCGACACTCCGGCGAAGCCGACCAGCCCTGCCAGGAACGTGACCTTGCGGCCCAGCAGGTCCGCCAGCCTGCCCCCGAGCAGCAGCAGACTGCCAAAGGCCAGGGTGTAGGCGGTGACCACCCACTGCCGGTCCACGGTGGTGAAGCCCAGCGCGCGCTGCGCGGACGGCAGCGCGATGTTCATCACCGTCAGATCCAGGACGACTATGAGCTGCGCCAGGCCGATCACGCCCAGGATCAGCCAGCGTCGGTCCCGGGCACCGGTGACAGACGTGACATCAGACATGACATCCACCACCTCTTTTCTCTGCTGCGGTATCTCCTGCCCGGTCCGCGGCCAGTTCCAGGGTTGCCGTCAGGCAGGTGAAGAGGTGTCACCGGATCACGGTGATTTCGCGCGACCGGGCTCGGCGATGACGCGCACTGTCGCCGCGCCTGAGCGCCATTCGAAGCATCAGGCGCCGACGCGATTAACCACGTGTGTGTTGTCCCGGTCTGGCGAATCACTGGGTTCCTGTGATGGCCAATCACCTATCCGGCAGCCAGCCTGAGTCCGTGCTGATCGCGTGAGTTAAGGAGAACGACGTGACACTGGACAACGCGCTGATCGTCCGGCAGGCGTACAAGATCGCCGAGGACATGGACATGGCCGCGTGGGTCGCGGCCTTCACCGAGGACGGCACCTTCACCGACGAGTCCATCGGTGTCACCTGGACCGGCCCCGACGAGCTGCCGGTGCAGGTCGAGAACTACCACCGGGCCTTCCCCGACATGCACCGTGAGCTGCATCACGTCTACGTCAGCGGCAACATCGTGGTAGTGCAGCTGGCTCTGCAGGGAACGCACCTCGGCCCGCTGAACATGCCCGCCGGGACGCTGCCACCGACCGGCAAGCGGATGGACGCCCCGTGCTGCGATGTCTTTGAACTGGAATTCGGCCAGATCAAGCGCTTCGACTGCTACCCCGAAGGCTCGGTCATCCTCACCCAGCTCGGCGTGATCGGCAACCTCAGCGCCGCGCTCGAGCACTGACTGGGCAGCAGTACTACGCGTGCCGGGACGGCACGGGCGCCGGGCTGCCCAGTGCGTTGCGGCGGGCCGGCATGCGCAGGGACACCATGCGCCGCCACCCGGCCAGCCGGTCGTAGGCGTAGACAGCCTGCGCGGCCGCGGCCAGGAGGGCCAGCTTGGAGCGGGGCCAGCCCAGAATCCGGCCCAGGTGCGTCATGACCGCCGTGGTCACATCCCGGTATACGGCGATTTCGGCCATTGCGGTCTCGCGCAGTTCGCGCCGGATGGCGTCCTCGTACCCAGCCTCGGCCAGCCGCAGCAACTCCTCGTTGCAGTACGCCAGATGGTTGTCCTCGTCGGCCGAAATCATCCGGATGGCCCGGCCTACGTCCGGCCGGGACCCTGCATACTTCCGCAATGTCCGCATCTGCTCGCTGGCACGCTGCTCGGTCACGCGACTGTGCACCAGATAGATGACGATGTCCTGCTCGGTCAGCGGGCGCTCCTGCCGCAAGCGGGCGTGCGCCAGGCCGATCCCAGCGTGCTCCAGCCGCACGGTGTAGTCGGTGTCTGCGGGAACGTCTACCGGCTGAAGGCCGCGCTTGCGCAGCAGCGCGTTGAAGATACGCCCGTGTTTGTCCTCGTCGGCGCCGTGCCGGGCGATCTTGGGTGCCAGCTCGCGCTCGGATTGCGGCACCAGCGCCGCGATCCGCCCGTTCTCCCATCCTCCCTGTGATTCGTCGCTGGCAGCAATGGAGCAAAACAACTGGAAAGCCTCGTCGTTATCAAAAATCTCGTCAAGGATCGACCTGGGCGAAAGCATCCCAAATACCTCCCCGTGCGCTGCTCCTTGCTTCCCACCGTCGCGCCGAGAGGGCGATCTGGCATCACTCGGAGCGGGCGATCCCGGCCAACAGAGGCCGGGGCGGCCTCGCGCTCGCGGGTCGCGGCGCCAGGCGCCGCGACCCCGCTCGCTGCCGACGGCCTTCACGATGGACCGGGCGAGGCTGCATGGGGCACCTGTTGACGGAGACTAGGGCTTTCCTGGACGACGTCCGGGGCGACATGAGCCCATCCTGGATCGGTAGCCCGACAGGACATGGCCGCTTCAGGCAGCCATCAGCCGGGCCAGAACGGGAGGCGCTAGCCGTGACGACCTCTGACGCCCTGGGCGCCAACGCTCGCAAAGTAATGATCGATATCTTTCGGAAGAAAGATGTGACCGCCGTCGACCGGAATTTTGATACGTCGTTCGTGCAGCATGCCCCGAATCTTGCCGACGGTTTGGCGGGAATGAAGTCTCTTGCTGCGGAAATAGCGGACTCGCCTGCCGCCGACATAACAATCTACCGTACGCTTGTAGACGGGGATTCCGTTCTGCTCAATTCAAGGTACGAAGGCGTGAAGAATGCGGCCGGCCCTATGATCGCTATGGACTTGTTCCGTTTCGACGACGGCAAGATCGTCGAGCACTGGGGCGGGCAGGAGCCGGAGGTATCCGATCGTAACCTTTCCGGTCATACGCAGGTAGATGGTCCGACAGCGGTCGAGGACCGCGATAAGACGGAAGCCAACCGGACCTTCATGCAGACCTACAGGGAAATCATAACTGTTCAGCAGCAATACGATCGTGTCGACGATTTCCTGGCTGTTGACTACGCGCAGCATGCGCCAGGATTCGGCGACGGCATCGAGCGAGTGAAAGCGCGGTACCGCCTCGATGTCAAGCCCGGAACATCGCACGTTCTCACCCCTCGCTTCTATGTGGCAGAGGGGAACTTTGTCCTCTCAGTGGTCGATGCCAAGACAGATCCGCCTAAAGCTAACTATGACCTCTTCCGGGTCGCAGACTCCAAGATCGCAGAGCACTGGGAGGTACTCGTTCCTATTCCTCCGCGTCACCAGCGGAAGAACTCGAACGATCCTTTCGGAGGCCGGTGATGTACAGCCCGACCCCGGCGGAGATGATCATCCATGGCGGTCGGATCGCGACGCTCCAGCCTAATTTTCCCGTTTCGGGCGTGAGACCCGAGCGTCTGGATAGTTGTGCGCCCACCGGTCGTAGACATAGCTGACGGAGACCTTACTGCTGTCTGGATCGGCGCCGAATTTCTCGAGGGATCTGGCAAACTCCAGCGCTGCGGCGCCGATCTGATCCGGCTTGTATGCTTCGATGTGCCCGGGAACATTCACCTCGATGGTGACAGTGAGGATTCTCGGTGTTTCCATCGGCGTCATCACTCCTGCCTATCAAGCGCCGTTGTGTCGACGAGTCGTCAGCGGACTGCCCCGGGACAGCTCGGGGGCCCGCTGAGAAGATCCCGGCCCGTTCCCGGGCGAGCTTAGTGTCGGCCGACAGCTGTGCCATCATGCGCCCGCGTCAGCGCTCATCATCGCCTACAAACTCGGAGCCAAGGCAAGCTCCTCCACACCGTGCAGTGACCCAAGACCCCGTCGGCCCCAATGACAGCCAAAAGGAGACGCAGTGCCCACGACGCACACGGTCGAGTCGACACCGGAGACGGTCCGATCCGGCTTTCTCGACCCGGCGGCTAAGCCCGTTGCCACGGTCGCGCCCGGGGATACGGTCCGCTATCCCAACACCTGGACGCACTGGGGCAACGAGGCTGTCTACGGCATGACGTTCGCCGACCGCGAGCCGCTGCGCCACCGCTACCCCAACGGCCCGTACTCCATGCTCGGGCCGGTGGAAGTGACCGGCGCCGAGCCGGGCGACGTGGTCGAGTGCAGCATCACCGCGCTGCGCACGATCGGCTGGGGCTGGAACTCGTTCCCGCTCGGCGTCGGCGCGCTGCCGCACGACTTCGCCGAGCCGTACCTGCACTACTTCACGTTCGACGACGCGCGGACGACGGCGGAGTTCACCCACGGCATCAAGCTGGCGATGGCCCCGTTCCTGGGCGTCGTCGGCGTCGAGCCCGCCGGTGACGACCCGGTCAGCGCGATCCTGGCGGGCGGCTACGGCGGGAACCTGGTGCTTCGCGACCTGACCGCGGGCAGTCACCTGTTCCTGCCCGTCGCCAAGTCGGGCGCCCGGGTGTGGAACGGCGACGTGCACGCCCTGCAGGGCGACGGGGTGGTCGACCAGACCGCGATCGAAACCGCGGCGGAGAACCTCGAAGTCCGCTACGACCTGCACAAGTCGGTGCCGCTGCGCGGCCCGCTGGGCGAGACCGACAGCTTCTGGATCGTCATCGGGTTCGGCCAGAACCTGGACGACGCGCTCGTCGCCTGCCTGCGCGAGACCATCCACTGGCTGGCTGCCGCGGCGCAGATCACCGAGCCCGAGGTGTACGCCCTGGCCAGCATGGCGTTCAGTTTCCGGGTCGCCCAATACGCCAACCAGACCGGCTCGGCGTACAGCTCGATCCCGCCCAAGGCCGTGCATACGGTCATTCCCAAGAACGTGTTCCCGGCGGAGATCCAGCAGCGGATCGGAGCCTGGCTGCGGCCGGCGGGAACGGCGGCATGACCTGGCTGCGGCCGGCGGGAACGGCGGCATGACGCTGTCCGCCGAAGACCGGCTCGCCATCCTGGACCTCATCGGCCGCGCCGACCAGCTCGCCACCCGCAGGGACGCCGGCGCTTACGCGGACCTGTTCACCGCCGACGCGATGCTCGACGGCTCGCAGGGCGTCCACCCCGCCGCGGAGCTGCGCTCGGCGGTCGGCCCGATCTGGGCCGCCGAAGGCCCCGCCACCCTGCACCTGACGCTGAATCCGGTCATCGACGCCGGTGCCGATCCGGACGAGGCCGTGGTCAGCTCGATCCTGCTGATCGTCGACCCGGCCACGCCGATCACGATCCGGACGGCGGCCGCGATCACCCAGACGGTGCGGCGCACCGGCGGGACGTGGCGCATTACCCGGCGTACGGTCGCCCCAGCCGCGGGCGGGGCAGGCGGGGAGGGCGGGGCAAGCGCGGAGGGCCGGGAGGGCGGGGCAGGCCAGGCGGGCCGTGCAGGCGGAGAGGCTGGCCCGGGCGGGCCGGGCTGAAGCGGCGCAGCCGCAGGCTGTTGGACACCACGAACACCGAGCTGAACGCCATCGCGGCGGCGGCGATGAGCGGGTTGAGGAACCCGAGCGCGGCCAGCGGGATCGCGGCGGCGTTGTAGCCGAATGCCCAGAACAGGTTGCCCTTGATCGTGGCGAGCGTGCGCCGGGACAGCGCGATCGCGTCGGGCGCGGCGAGCAGGTCGCCGCGCACCAGGGTCAGGTCGGCCGCCTCGATCGCGGCATCCGTTCCGGTGCCCATCGCCAGGCCCAGGTCGGCCTGGGCGAGCGCGGCCGCGTCGTTGACCCCGTCCCCGGCCATCGCCACCACCCGCCCGGCGCGTTGCAGGCTCTTGACCACCTCCGCCTTGTCGGCCGGGAGCACCCCGGCGAACACCTCGCCGATGCCGACCGCCGCCGCGACGGCCTGAGCTGCGCGCTCGTTGTCCCCGGTCAGGAGCACCGGGCGCAGGCCCATGCCGCGCAGCCGGGCGACCGCGGCCGCGGAGGTGGGCTTGATCGTGTCGGCGACGGCGAGGACACCGCGGACCCGCCCGTCCCAGCCGGCGAACACGGCCGTCTGCCCCGCCGCCTCCGCCTCCGCCGCGCGGGCGGCCAGCTCCGCCGGGACCGGCCGCGCCCACGTGGTCTCCAGCCAGCCGGCCCGGCCGACCATGACCGCGCGGGAGTTCACCACACCGCGGACACCGAGCCCCTGATCGCTGGCGAACTGCGTGACGGCCGGCAGTTCGCCGCCGAGCCGGTCCCGCGCGCCGGCGGCGATCGCGGACGCCACCGGGTGCTCGGACGCGGCCTCCACCGCCCCCGCCAGGCGCAGCACCTCGCCGGAGTCTTCGCCAGGTGCCGCGGCCGCGGACGCCAGGCTCATCCGCCCGGTCGTGATCGTTCCGGTCTTGTCCAGCACGATCGTGTCGACGGCGCGGGTGGACTCGAGCACTTCCGGCCCCTTGATCAGGATGCCGAGCTGGGCGCCGCGCCCGGTGCCGACCAGGATCGCGGTCGGCGTGGCCAGGCCCATCGAGCACGGGCAGGCGATGATCAGGACCGCGACGGCCGCCGTGAACGCGGCTCCGGGGGCCTGTCCGGCGGCCAGCCAGCCGGCCAGGGTCGCGGCGGCGACTGCGATGACCGCCGGAACGAACACCGCCGAGATCCGGTCCGCCAGCCGCTGCACCGGCGCCTTCCCGGCCTGGGCCTCGGCGACCAGCCGGGCCATCTGCGCTAGCTGGGTGTCCGCGCCCACCCTGGTGGCGCGGACCACCAGCATGCCGCTGGCGTTCACGCATCCTCCGGTCACGCCGTCGCCGGGGCCGACCTCGGCTGGTACCGGCTCGCCGGTCAGCATCGAGGTGTCCACCGCCGAACCGCCGCGAATGACAACCCCGTCGGCGGCGATCTTCTCCCCCGGCCGTACCACGAACTCCTCCCCCACCGCGAGCTGCGCCACCGGCACGCGGACCTCGCCGCCGCCGCGCTGCACGGCGACGTCCTTGGCCCCCAGCGACAGCAGCGCGCGCAGTGCCGCCCCCGAGCGCCGCTTCGCCCGGGCCTCGAGGTAGCGGCCCAGCAGAACCAGCGCCGTCACCCCCGCCGCAACCTCCAGGTACGTCGCGCCGGGCCGCCCGCCGCGCGCCAGCCAGGCGCCGGACAGCAGCACGTACAGCGACCACAGGTACGCGGACCCGACCCCGACCGAGATCAGCGTGTCCATCGTCGCCGCGCCATGCCGGGCGCCCCGCGCGGCCGCGCGGTGGAACGGCCAGGCTCCCCAGAGCGCGACCGGCGAGGCGAGCGCCAGGCTGACCCATTGCCAGTTGCGGAACTGCCACGCCGGGACCATGGCCAGCACCACCACCGGGATCGCCAGGGTCAGCGACACCAGCAGACGCCGCCGCAGCCGCGCCATCTCCGCGCCGGCGCGCTCCTCCTCCGCGGCCGCCTGCGCGCCATCGGCCGCGGCCGCCAGGGTTGCGGTGTAACCGGCCTGCTCGATCGCTGCGATCAGGTCGGCGGCGTCCACGGCGGCGGGGAACCTCACCCGCGCAGTCTGCGTGGCGAAGTTGACCGTCGCGGCGACATCGCCGAGCCGGCTCAGCCTGCGCTCGATCCTCGCGGCGCACGAGGCGCAGGTCATCCCGCCGATCGACAGCTCGGCGGTGCGCCCCGCGCCGGGACCCGGCGCGGGGCGCCTGGTGGCAACCGTGCTCATCTGCGCGCCGCTCCGCTACCGCCCGCCGGCCTCACCCGTCGGCGAGCCGGTAGCCGCCCGCCTCGTCCAGCGCGGCCGAGACGGCCTGGAGGTCCAGCGGTGAGTCACTGACGACCGCCACCGCCGACCGGCCGTCCGGGACCAGATCGACACGCACGTCAGAGACCCCGGCGAGGCTCTTCAGCTCCGCGGAGACCGCTCGTGAGCAGTGCTCGCACGTCATCCCGGTGACCTCGTATGTCACCGATGCCATGGCCAACTCCGTCCTTAGCTTGTTGTCAGGACCGGTTTGCTGCTTGCTGTCCGGACCAGTTTGCTGCTTGCTGTCAGGACCGGTTTGCTGTCAGGACCGCACCAGGCGGGCGATCGCGTCGGACGCTTCGGAGAGCTTCCCGGCCGCCACGTCACCGCCCTCGGCGGCGGCCTGGGCGACGCAGTGACCGAGATGGTCTTCCAGCAGGCCGAGTGCGACCGACTGGAGCGCCCGCGTCACCGCGGACACCTGGGTGAGGATATCGATGCAGTACTTGTCGTCCTCGACCATCCGCTGCAGGCCCCGCACCTGGCCCTCGACCCGGCGCAGCCGCACCAGGTAGTCATCCTTGCTGGCGGTGTATCCGTACACTCCGGCCTCCGTTCGATGCCCGGTACCCACGGGACGACCCGTTCAAAATACTATACCCCCGTAGGGTATAACGAGGCCGGGTCGCGCCGACGCTCAGCCGGAGCATAACGCCGGCTCAGGCGCTGGCGTACACCTCACGGATGTCGACGGTCAGCAGCGTAACGCCGGGCAGCGGCGGAACCGGATACGCGACGGCTGCCTCTGCGTGTTCCCTGGTCTTGAACATGATCACCGACATGCCGATGCCGTCGACCGGCTCCAGCCAGTAGGCGCTGACGAAACCCGGCGCCCTCGGGACCAGCTTCAGCCTCTGCCCCGGCAGCGCACCGCGAGCCACGTCCACGTCCTCGATGCGGACCGTGGAGACCACTGCGTGCATGGGGCGAGTGTTCCGGTGCTGGCAGGACGGGGTCAACAGGATTTACGACCCCGATGACCGGCGCCTGCCGCAGCCGGCGGACGCCGCCCCTGGTATGCATGGTGCACAGGTGTTAAGCGCAAACACAGGTGGGTACGCGATTTCCCATGCAGCAAGTCTGGTTCATCACCGGTTCCTCCCGCGGTCTCGGCCGCGCGCTCGTCGGCGCCGCCCTCGACGCCGGTGACAGCGTCGTCGCCACGGCGCGGCAGCCCGGGCAGCTCGCCGAGTTCGCGGAACGGTACGGCGACCGCGTGCTGCCGCTCGCCCTCGACGTCACCGACGCCGGCGCGGTCCGTGACGCCGTCGCGGCGGGCGCCGGGCGGTTCGGCCGGCTGGACGTCGTCGTCAACAACGCCGGGTATGCGAACGTCGCGCCGGTCGAGACGGGCGACGAGGCCGATTTCCGGACCCAGTTCGAGACCAACTTCTGGGGCGTCTACAACGTGTCCAGGGCCGTGATCCCCCAGCTGCGGGCGCAAGGCGGCGGGATCATCGTGCAGTTCTCCTCGGTTGGCGGGCGTGTCGGCGGCTCGCCGGGCATCGCCAGCTACCAGGCTGCCAAGTTCGCGGTCGACGGGTTCAGCCGCGTCCTCGCGGTCGAGACCGCGCCGTTCGGCATCAAGGTCATGGTCGTGGAGCCCAGCGGGTTCGCGACCGACTGGGCCGGCTCCTCGATGACCGTGCACGAGATCCCCGCCGGCTACGACGGCACGATCGGCGAGATGGACCGGCGCATGCGCCGCAACCCGGCCGGTCCCGCTGGCGACCCGGAGCGCGCCGCCGAGATCATCGTGAACACCGTCAAGCGCGACAACCCGCCCACGCACCTGCTGCTCGGCGTGAACGCCGTCGAGATGGCGCTCGGCTACTCCCGGCGGCAGCTAGCCGAGGCCAGCGCCTGGGAAGACGTCAGCCGGTCGGCCGACTACGCCGAGCCGTATCCCGCCGAGTACCCGCCCGACACGCCCGCGAGCTGAGCCACCGTGGCCGCCGCCCTGGAAGCGGCGATTCTGATTCCGCGCCGGAGCTAACCGGAACGATGTTCCGTATACTGTAGTGGAACACTGCTCCGGTTAAGCGAGCGCAGCGCGCCGCGGCGCGGAGCGGGCCGGCCAACGCACGAGGAGAAACATGAAGTACCGCACGCTGGGCCGAACCGGCATCAAGGTCAGCCCGTACTGCCTGGGCGCGATGATGTTCGGCGGACACGGCAACACCGACCACGAGGACTGTGCCCGCATCATCCATAAGGCGCTGGATGCCGGCATCAACTTCATCGACACCGCCGACGCGTACTCGCGCGGCGAGTCCGAGGTGATCGTCGGCGAGGCGCTCAAGGGGCGCCGGGACAACGTCGTGCTCGCCACCAAGGCATACCTCCCGATGGGAGACGACCCCAACCAGCGGGGAAACTCGCGGCGCTGGCTCGTCCGCGCGCTCGATGACTCGCTGCAGCGGCTGCAGACCGACCACGTCGACCTGTTCCAGGTCCACCGGCCCGATCCGGACACCGACGTGGAGGAGACCCTCTCGGCGCTCACCGACCTGGTGCGTGCGGGCAAGGTCCGGAACATCGGCTCGTCCACGTTCCCGGCCTCTGACATCGTCGAGGCACAGTGGGTCGCCGAGCGCCGCGGGCTGGAGCGGTTCCGCACCGAGCAGCCGCCGTACTCGATCCTCAACCGCGCGATCGAGCGCGAGGTGCTGCCGGTCTGCGAGCGCTACGGCGTGGGCACCCTGGTCTGGAGCCCGCTCGCGCAGGGCCTGCTCACCGGCCGCTACCGCAAGGGGCAGCAGGCCGACACGCGGCGGGCCAGCTACGGGTTCCGGCACCTGAGCGACGAGCGGCGGCTCGACGCCGTCGAGCAGCTCATCCCCCTCGCCGAGGACGCCGGAATGCCGCTGACCCACCTGGCCATGGCCTTCGCGATCACCAACCCCGGCGTGACCTCCGCGATCATCGGCCCGCGCACCATGGAGCACCTCGACGACCTCCTCGCGGGCGCCGAGACCACGCTGGCCGACGAGATCCTCGACCGGATCGACGCCATCGTGCCTCCGGGCACCGACGTCGGGGCCCTGGACATGGCCTACAACCCGCCCGCCATCCAGCAGCCCCGGCTGCGCCGACTGCCCGGCGACCGTTCCGCCGCCTGACGAGTGCGGACTGGCCGATAACCTGCTAGCCAGTGGATGTCGATCGCAGCCCTGCCCCGCTGGCGGCCCTGGTGCCGTCGTACCGGCCGATCTTCGACCGGCTGCTGGCGGTCTGCGAGGGCGACGAACGGATCCGGGCGTTCTGGCTGTCCGGCTCGCTGGCCAAAGGCACCGCCGACAGCGGCTCTGACCTCGACTGCCTGCTGACCATCCGGGATGCCGACTTCGACGAGTTCGCCGCCGGCTGGCGGGAATGGCTCGCGACCATCACGCCGACCCTGCTGGCCCGGGAACTGCCGTTCGCGCGTGGTTCCTTCTACTCCACCACGACCGGCTGCGAGCGCCTCGACGTCGTGAGCGAGCCGGTCAGCCAGGTGCCCACGTCACGGCACCGGTACCGCCGCGTGGTCTTCGACCGTGACGGCCTCGACGCCACGGTGCCCGCCCCCGAGCCGTCGCCAGGACCGGACCTGGACCGGCTCCGCTCGACGGTAGAGGAGTTCTTCCGGATCGAGGCGATCGTCCCGGTCATGCTGAACCAGCGCCGCGACTACCTGGCCGCGGTCAACGGCGTGCAGAGCCTGCAGCTGATGCTCTACAACGTGTTCGTCGAGTGCAACCAGCCCCAGCCGCCGATGGGCATCAAGCAGTGGACCGCCCGGCTTACCCGGAGCAACGGCAGATCCTGACTGCGCTGCCGATTGCCGCGCCCGAACACGACTCGATCGCCGTCGGCCTGCGCGCCGCCGGGAACGCGATGCGTACCGCAGGGCGAGCCGCAGTCACCGCATGCGGCGGCACCTGGCCCGTGGGCCTCGACGAAGGCGTCCAGCGGTTCGTCGACCAGAGCGTTCCCGCGCCGTGACCGGAAGTCACGGGCCAGGTCAGCTATGCGGATGCCTGCTGCGCGAAGGTCAGCATTTGCTGCCACAGCGGATCGATGCCTCCGGCACCCAGCGCGTTCTCCAGGCTCAGGATCAGCGATAGCAGGTCGCCGGTCCGCAAGGGCGCCTGGAAGCCAGGGGGCAAGGGCGCCAGATGCGACTCGCCGGAAACCCCGGCATCGCTGCCGACGATGGTGCCGGCGACACCTCCGGGGTAGGCGACTGCGCCCGAGAGCTGGCCCGGGGCCTGCCCGGCGACTGCCCCGAAAACCGCCCTGCGGAAGCGAGCCGATGGCTCCGGGTCGAGATACACATCGGCCGCAGTCACGAACGCCCGAAGCGGCAGGTGGTCCAGGCCGTCCCCGCGCCGGTCAAGCTGCTCGCGGACCTGGTCACGAATCTGCTCGACCTCCTGCGGCTTCAGCACCTCGATGACCCCCGGAACTGGATGTCCCGTAGACCAGGCCTGCCTGGTAAAGATTCCCCTGCCGTACGAGACAGCCACGCCCGCCTGAGCATCAGACTGCTGGGCGACGACAATTGCCGCACTGTCAAAAAGAGGAACATGCGGGGGGAGGACCGGCACACAAAGGCCGCCTTCCCACGGCCGGTCAGTCGCATTGCCATTAGCCATAGCCGTCCTCCCGTGCTCTCGACGGATCAGGCCGGGCCGCTCGACTGCCGCCGGGGACCGCCGGGCCGCGCTCCCCCAGGATCACGAAGCCGACCTGTCGTCACTTACTTGCTGAGCGGCCGGCCATGCATCTGATACACCCAGGGGCGGACACCGCTATGCGGGCTTGCCGGACCGCGGAAGACCGAACACTGCTGACGGCCCGCCGTGAGAACCGCCGACTATGCACACTGAGCCGTCGTTATAGGCGCTGGGCCCGCTCTGCCATCCGAGGGTGGGACCGCCTGGCTGGCGGCGACTTATATCGGCTTGACACAGCAGATGTGGGTGCACTAGGCGGAGCTCGCTGTCCTAGGCAGGCAATGCCAGGCTGGTCACCATGGAAGAGCAGCCGCTGAACGGGGGTAATGCCGGTGGTGCCGTACTCGCCGGCGGGACAGTGCGGCGTCCCACGGGCCCGTGGACGCCCTCGGTGCACGCCCTGCTGCGTCATCTCCAAGCCCGCGGATTCGCCGGGGCACCCAGGGTGCTCGGCATGGACGAGCAGAACCGGGAGGTGCTGACCTACCTGCCGGGCGAAACTGCCGGCAGCTCCCGGCCGTGGCCATCATGGGTGCACTCCGACGAGGCCCTCGTGGAGGTCGGCCACTGGCTGCGCGGCTATCACCACGCCATGGCGGACTTCGTCCCGCCCCGCTGGGCCCGGTGGAGAACTTCCCTTCGCCCTTGGCAGCCAGGGGACATCATCGGCCACAACGACGCCGCCCCCTACAATGCCGTCTGGCGGCCCCTCGCTTCTGGCCCGGATATCAGTGCCCACAGTGATGACGGCCCGGGCGAACGGCTGGTGGGCTTTGTCGACTGGGACTTCGCAGCGCCGTGCCCGCCGATCTGGGATCTGGCCTTCGCCGTGTTCTCCTGGGTTCCGCTGCACGCCCGCGATGTAGTGGCGGCCGAAGGGTTCACGCGCTTTGCCGAGCGCCCCCGCCGGTTGCGCCTGCTCCTGGACGCCTACGGTTACACGGGCACGACCCACGCCGTCCTGCAGGCGGTCCGGGCGCGGATCAGCGAGCACGCCCGAAGCCTCCGCGAGCTGGCTGCCGGGGGCGACCCCCTTGTTCACCCAACTGGTACACGACGGCGTCATCGACGGCCTCGACCAGGCGATGACCGAGCTAGCAGAAAGCGCTGCGGCCTTCGAGGACACCAGCTGAGTCCCATCAGCGATCAGCAGTCACCACCCCCAGTGGAATGTCACACAACAACTCCCGGAACCTGACCAGTTACCTCCGGGAAACAGTGGAAACACTCGCCGAGCAGGGCGGACATCGCCTCTGACAACGGGACAGATTCTGCCGGGTGAGTCTCGTGGCCGAAACGCTCGGCCATCCGATGTCCCTCGAGCAGCGCTTGGCAGGTCGGCGTGCGGTGGTACGCACTGCCGAATGCAGTCCGCCACACCCGCACGGGAAGTCCCGTGCGTGCCGCCATGCATTCCGACTCGCCGCACCATGCTGCGATCTCGCCGTGCTTGCACCGCTCATCGCCCGGCACCTGGGCCGTTCCGCCATCATCTGCCGCCGCAGGCCATCCGGCAATGGAGATGTGGACCGCCCCGGGGATCTTGGAGGCTCTGATCCCTGGGAGGATGCAGAGTCATGCCTGCACAGCGGAAGTACCCCGATGAGCTGCGCGAGCGCGCGGTAAAGATGGTCCTGGAGATCCGGGCCCGTGACGGCAGGGGCCAGGGTGAGCTGGCCCGGGTGGGCCGCCAGCTGGGCGTTCACCCCGAGGCGCTGCGCGGCTGGGTGAAGCAGGCCGAGGTCGATAACGGGACGCGGCCGGGTACCACGACAGAGGATCAGATGCGGATCGCGGAGCTGGAGCGGGAAAACCGTGAGCTGCGGCGGGCGAATGAGATCTTGAGGGCGGCGAGTGCGTATTTCGCCCGCGAACTCGACCCCAGGCTTCCGCGCTAGTCGGGTTCATCGATTCTCATCGTGACCGGTTCGGTGTCGAACCGGTATGCGCGGTCCTGGAATTCCCGGTCTCCACCTATTACGCGGTCAGGAAACGTGAACGGCAGCCGTCAGCGCGTGAGGTCCGGGATGAGCACCTGAAAGAGCAGATCATGCACGCCTGGGAAGACCGGCGGAAAGGCCGCAGGGTATACGGGGCACGGAAAATATGGCGGCAGTTGAGCCGGGAAGGCACCGTGGTGGCTCGGTGCACGGTAGAGCGGCTGATGCGCGAGTTGGGCATCGCCGGTGTGGCAGCGCAGCGCAAGAAGCCGCGGACCACGGTGCCGGCCGGCGCGGACAGCAGGCCCGCTGACCTGCTGGAGAGGGACTTCACCGCGCCGGCGCCGAACCGGCGCTGGGTCGCGGACATCACGTATGTGGCTGCGGCCTGCGGGTTCGTGTACACAGCGTTCGTCACGGACCTGTTTTCCCGGAAGATCGTCGGCTGGCAGGTCGCGGACCACCTGCGCGCCGGCCTGGCGCTGGACGCGCTGGAGATGGCGCTGTTCGCCCGCAAGGACGGCATCACCGGCGAGCTTGTGCACCATTCCGACCGCGGCGTGCAAGGCGGATTCAACCGGTCGTCGCAACACCTCGATCTGGAGGTGTGCGGATGGGACGGGCGAGAGGGTGGGCGGCGGCTGCGGCGGGCAGGGCGCCGATGCGGTCGCCGGGGCGCCCGCCGGTGGCCAGGCGGGAGCATCGGCAGCGGTTCTGGGCGGCGATCCGGCGCGGGCTGTCGAGTGAGGACGCGGCAGTGGCGGCTGGCGTGTCGCAGCCGGTCGGGACCCGGTGGTTCCGTGAGGCTGGCGGGATGGCCCCGATCACCGAGGCCCCGCTGTCGGGGCGCTTCTTGTCGTTCACCGAGCGGGAGGAAATCGCGATCTTGCACGCCCGGGGGTGCGGCGTCTGCGAGATCGCGAGGCGTACCGCCCGGTCACCGTCAACGATCTCCCGGGAGCTGCGCCGGAATGCGGCGACCCGGGGCGGGACGCTGGAGTACCGGGCGACGACGGCGCAGTGGCACGCTGACCGGCGCGCCAGGCGGCCTAAGGTTTCCAGGCTCGCCGCGAATGACGACCTGAGAGGCTACGTGCAGGACCGGCTCTCCGGCGCGATCACCAGGCCGGATGGCGCGGCTGTGGCGGGCCCGGATGTGCGGTGGATTGGGCGGCGCCACGGGCGCCGGGCCGACCGGCGGTGGGCCCGGTCGTGGAGCCCGGAGCAGATCGCGAACCGGCTCCGGATCGACTTCCCCGATGATGAGACCATGCGGGTCTCGCACGAGGCGATCTACCAGGCCCTGTACGTCCAGGGCCGCGGGGCGCTGCGGCGTGAGCTGACGGCGTGCCTGCGCACCGGCCGGGCGCTCCGCGTGCCCAGGGCGCGCACCCGCGGCCGCGGCAAGAAGTTCGTGACACCCGAGGTCATGATCAGCCAGCGGCCCGCGGAGGCCGCGGACCGGGCCGTGCCCGGGCACTGGGAAGGGGACCTGATCGTGGGGCTGAACAGCTCGGCGATCGGCACCCTGGTCGAGCGCACGACCCGGTTCACCATGCTGTTGCGCCTGCCCCCGATGGAAGGCCACGGCAGTGGTCCCCGGGCCAAGAACGGCCCTGCGCTCGCTGGGCACGGCGCCGAGGCGGTCCGCGACGCGATCGCCTCGACCATCACCACGCTGCCCGAGCAGCTGCGCCGGTCACTGACCTGGGACCAGGGAGCTGAGATGGCCCAGCACGCCCAGCTGCGCATCGACACCGGCCTGGCCATCTACTTCGCCGACCCCCACTCGCCCTGGCAGCGAGGCACGAACGAGAACACCAACGGCCTGCTGCGCCAGTACTTCCCCAAGGGCACCGACCTCAGCCGGCACAGCCCAGCCGAGCTGACTGCCGTTGCCGCCGCCCTCAACAGCCGCCCCCGCAAGACACTCGGCTGGAAGACCCCGGCAGAGACCCTCGACGAGTTCCTATACTCGGCCCAACAAGGCAGTGTTGCGACGACCCCTTGAACCTGGGCAATATACGTCGATTCGCTATACCCAGCGGCTGGCCGATATCGGCGCGGCCCGCTCAGTCGGCAGCAAAGGAGATTCTTACGATAATGCGGCAGCCGAG
>Ga0209333_1000117_pt1 | contig 43699 bp, 36 predicted proteins | sample BlaSpr_A8_OM2_O3_FD_187982 | JGI IMG/M metagenome (GOLD analysis project Ga0209333, IMG submission 187982) | Forest soil microbial communities from Thunder Bay, Ontario, Canada - Black Spruce, Ontario site 2_A8_OM2_O3 (SPAdes) (version 2) | ecosystem: Environmental > Terrestrial > Soil > Boreal... | reverse complement strand
TGCCGCGCAGCCCGACGGTGTCCCACACGTCGTCGATCGCGTAGTCGCTGGCGGGCAGCAGGAACGTGCGGAAGTCGGCAGGGTTGCCCTCCTCATCCTTGGCGATCGCGCCGAGCAGCACCCAGGTGGCGTGGTCGCACCCGGACGAGAAGCTCCACCGGCCATTCAGCTGGTGCCCGCCGGGCACCGTCTCGGCCTGCCCGGTCGGCGCGTAGGACGAGGACATCCGGGTGCCCGGGTCCGTTCCCCACACCTCTTCCTGCGCCTGCAGCGGGAACAGCGCGAGCTGCCAGGGGTGCACGCCCACGACCGACGAGACCCAGCCGGTCGAGCCGCAGGCGCTGGCGATGAGCCGCACCGCGGTCAGGAACGTGAACGGGTCGGCCTCGAGCCCACCGAACCTGGCCGGCTGCAGCAGCCGGAAGAACCCGGCCTCGGTCAGCGCCTTGACCGACTCGGCGGGCACCACGCGGGCATCCTCAGTTTCCTGGGCTCGCTCCCGGAGCACCGGCAGCAGGTCACTGACCCGAGCGACGACGGCCTCTCCGACGTTCTCGCCCACTGCGAATGCCTCCGATCGCGCCGGCGCGGGGAGCCAGGCGCAGTATCCCTAGACTAGAACATGTTCTAGTCTAGGCGGTAGCAGCTGAGCATGGAGGGCTACATGACCGACCGGCACGGTGTTCGGGGGATCATCGCCGGACCGCCACCGGCCAGGTTCGCGCGCGGCTGGCACTGCCTCGGCCCGGCCGAGCGGTTCCGGGAGCCAGGCCCGCACGCCGTTGAGGCGTTCGGGACAAAGCTGGTGGTTTTTGCGGACTCCCGCGGGAAGCTGAACGTGCTCGACGGGTACTGCCGTCACATGGGCGGCGACCTGACCGAGGGCACCGTCAAGGGAGACCAGGTGGCCTGCCCGTTCCACGACTGGCGGTGGGGCGGCGACGGCAGGTGCGCGCGCATCCCGTACGCGGCGCGGGTTCCGCCGGCCGCGCGGACCCGGTCCTGGCTCACGCTCGAGCAGAACCGGCACCTGTTCGTGTGGAACGACCCGCAGGGGAACCCGCCGCCCGAGCACGTGACGATCCCCCGGATCGAGGGCGCGTTCTCCAACGAGTGGTCCGAATGGACCTGGGACTCGCTCCTGGTCGACGGCGCGAACTGCCGCGAGGTGATCGACAACGTCGTCGACATGGCGCACTTCTTCTACATCCACTTCGCGTTCCCGACCTACTTCAAGAACGTGTTCGAGGGCCACATCGCGTCGCAGTACCTGAACACCCGGGCCCGGCCGGACGTCGGCAGCGGCTCGAACTACGCGGATGGCGGCGAGAGCACACTGCGTTCCGAGGCGTCATATTACGGGCCGTCGTACATGATCGACTACCTGTGGCACGACTACCACGGCATGGACATCGAGAGCGTGCTGATCAACTGCCACTATCCGGTCACGCCCAACTCGTTTCTGCTGCAGTGGGGCGTGATCGTGAAGCGGCTGCCCGGGCTGTCCGACGAGCAGGCCAGCAAGTTCGCCCGCAAATTCGCCGAGTTCATCGGGCTGGGCTTCGAGCAGGATGTGGCGATCTGGACGCACAAGACCCGCGTCGACAACCCGCTGCTGTGCGCCGAAGACGGCCCGGTCTACCAGCTGCGGCGCTGGTACGAGCAGTTCTACAGCGACGTCGAGGACATCAAGCCGTACATGGTCGAGCGCTACGAGTTCGAGGTGGACACCACCCGCGCCGTAGCGGAATGGGAGCGCGAGGTGGCGGCGAACCTCGGTGCACAGCCGGGCGAGGGGTCCGGAGCGTGAGCGAAGCCGAGCGGCTCACCGTCGATCCTCCGGCCGACGAGCGGGAGGCCGGGTTCCAGCCGGTCGAGTGCGAGCGGTGCGGCGCGACCGCGCTGGTCGCCAAGTTCAGCCCGCAGCACACGAGCGTGCAGTGGAGCTTCGAGTCCGTACACGCCTGCGCCGAGTTCAGCGCCCGGGCCGCGGCGGGCGAGCAGACCGCGCTCATCGACACCTGCTCCAGCCTCCGCGACAGCATCGACCGGGCGGTGCGCGACGGCCGCCTGGAGATCCTGCCGCCCTGACCGCCGCCGGGTGCGGTTAGCGCGACGATTGCCAGCGGCGGACGGCGAGCACGCCGGGCACCGCGCCGAGGACGAGCGTCCAGGCCGCCAGGTGGAGCACGGGAACCGCGAGCGGGCCGCCGTCGGCGAGTGCCCTGATCACCGCGACCGCGGATGAGACCGGGTTGACCCGGGCGATCGGCTGCATCCACCCGGCCAGCCGGTCCACCGGGGCGTAGCCCGAGCTGACGAAGGCCAGCGGGATGAACGGGAAGTACAGGGCGCGCTCCGCGGTCTCCACGTCGCCGATGAGCAGGGCCAGCCACGCGCAGGTGATGCCGAGCGCGGTGCCGAACCCGATCGCCACCGCGATGATCCCGGCGATCCCGGCCAGGCCGGTGTGCACCCGGAAGCCGAGCAGGCTGCCCACGCCGATCATGACCAGGGCCTGCGCGAAGTAGACCACGGTGTCGGAGGCGGACCGGCCGATCAGCGCGGCGCTGCGCGGCATCGGCAGCGACCGGAACCGGTCGGCCAGGCCGGTGTCGGCGTCCCTCACGATGGCCAGCCCGGTGACCGGCGCGGTCAGCACCACGTTCTGGATCATGATTCCGGGGATGAGGAACTGCCGGTAGCTGGCCCCGCCCACCGAGGAGGCCAGGTTCTCCATCACGGACACGAACAGCACCATGATCAGCACAGGCTGCAGCAGCGGGTAGATCAGCCGGGCCGGGCTGGCCCGCAGCACCCGGAGGTAGCGGCCGGCGATGAGCCCGCTGTCGCGCACCAGCGCGCCGGGACCTGGGCGTTCGTCCCGCTGCCCGGCGACCTGCGCCGGGCCGGAACCGGTCAGGCTGGCCTGCGTCATCCCGCTTCCGCCCCGGTCATCGCGGTGGTCCCGGCCGTCAGGGCCAGGAACGCCTCGTCGAGAGACGGCTGGCGCAGCGAGATGTCGGCCACACCGATCCCGTCCGCGCGCAGCGCGTCGGCGGCGGACAGCAGGGTGCCAAGACCGTCGCGGGCCACGATGGCCAGCCGCCGGGACGCCTCGTCCACCTGCAGGTCGGCTGGTGCGAACCGGGCACCGAGCGCTGCTGCGGCCGCCGCGGCGTCCTGGCCCGCCAGCAGCACGTCCACGACCTGTGTTCCGGTGCGCGCCTTCAGCTCGGCCGCGGTGCCGACGGCGATGACCCGGCCGTGGTCGAGCACGTGCACGGCGTCCGCGAACCGGTCCGCTTCCTCGAGGTACTGGGTGGTCAGCAGCATGGTCGTGCCGGCGTCGCGCAGTTCCCTGAGCGCGGCCCAGAGCTCGACCCGGCTGCCGGGGTCGAGCCCCGTGGTCGGCTCGTCCAGGATCAGCAGCGCGGGCCGGTTCATCAGGCTGGCCGCCAGGTCCAGGCGGCGGCGCATGCCGCCGGAGTAGGTGCGCACCGCTCGCCCGGCCGCGTCGGCCAGGCCGAAGCGCTCGGCGAGCTGGCCGGCCCTCCGGAGGGCCTCCTGCCGCCCGAGGCCGGCCAGCCGGCCGATCAGCACCAGGTTGTCCCGGCCGCGCAGCGCCTCGTCGAGCCCGGCGTACTGCCCGGTCAGCCCGATCCCGGACCGCACCGCGTACGGGAAGGCCGTTACGTCGCGGCCGAGCACCCGGACGGTGCCCGAGTCCGGGCGCAGCAGCGTGGCGAAGATGCGGACCAGGGTCGTCTTTCCCGCGCCGTTCGGGCCGAGCAGCGCGGTCAGCGAGCCGGACGGAACCGTGAGGTCGACGCCGCGCAGCGCCTGGACGGTGCCGAACGACTTGACCACGCCCGATGCCTCTATCGCCGGTCCCCCGGCCGGAGCGGTCATATTGTGAGGCTAACACTTAATGAAGTAGACTCACAATGTGTCTGACACAGGAACTTCTGAGGCAGCGCTCTCCGGACGGGCTGACCTGTCCTCGGCGCTCGGGATGGACCTGCCCGAACGGGTCATGGGGCGGTTGTTCGCGCTGGCGCCTCGGCTGGTCGAAATCCAGGATCTGGGAGCGCGCGAGTACGGGATGAGCTACGCGCGCGGCCGGGTGGTGGCGGCCCTGCACGCGCTGGGGCCGGTCAAGATGCGGAGGCTGAGCCAGGCGGTCGGCGTCACCCCGCGGACCATCACCGGCCTGGTCGACGCGCTGGAGGCCGACGGCTGGGTCGTACGGCAAGCCGATCCCGGCGACCGCCGCGCGACCATCGTTGCGCTCACCCCGGCCGCCGGCTCATCGTTCGCCCGGCTGCTGCAGGCCTATAGCGGCCTGGCCCAGGATCTGGTCGGCGACATACCCGAGGCGGACCTGCGGCGTGCCATCACCGTGATCGAGCTCATCGCGGACCGGCTGGACGACGTTGTACGCCAGGGCACCGCGGCGTTCGACGCCCATCCGGCACGGCCGCCCAAGGACCTGCGGAAGAAACCCTGACCAGCATGAGTTGCCGACTTATGTGACTCAGGTGCCGCTTTCCGTTCTGGATCTTTCTCCGGTTGCCGTCGGGACCACATCGGGCCAGGCGCTGAACAACACCACCGAGCTGGCCAAGCGCACGGAGGAACTCGGCTACCGGCGGTTCTGGGTGGCCGAGCACCACAACATGCCGGCGATCGCCAGCTCGGCGCCCGCGGTGCTGATCGGGCACCTAGCGGACGCGACGTCCACGATCCGGGTCGGCTCGGGCGGCGTGATGCTGCCCAACCACGCCCCGCTGGTGGTCGCCGAGCAGTTCGGCACGCTCGAGGCGCTGCATCCGGGCCGGATCGACCTGGGCATCGGGCGGGCGCCCGGCACCGACCAGCTCACCGCGCTGGCGCTGCGGCGCACGATGGAGGGACTGTCCGCGGAGAAGTTCCCGGAGGAGCTGCTGGACCTGATCCGGCTGTTCGCCGGGGACGCCCGGGCGCGGGTCACCGCGACGCCCGGCGCGGGCGACATGCCCGCGATCTGGCTGCTGGGATCGAGCGGGTACAGCGCGCAGCTGGCAGGCATGCTCGGGCTGCCCTTCTCGTTCGCGCACCACTTCAGCTCCGCCAACACCCTGCCGGCGCTGCAGATGTACCGGGAGAACTTCCGGCCGTCGCAGTGGCTGGAGCGGCCCTACGCGATGGTCGCGGTGAACACGATCTGCGCCGACACCGACGAGCGTGCCAAGTGGCTGGCCGGGCCCGCGGTGCTGTCGTTCATGCGGCTGCGCACGGGGCACCTGCAGCCGCTGGCCACCCCCGAGGAGGCCGCCGCCTACCCGTACACGCCCGAAGAGCGGGAGATGGCCTGGAGCCGGTTCGACCAGCAGGCCATCGGCTCTCCGGACACGGTCCGCGCGCAGCTGTCCGGGCTGCTCGAGCGCACCCAGGCCGACGAGCTGATGCTCACGACCATGGTGTACGACATCGGCGACCGGATCCGCTCGTTCGAGCTGATCTCGGAGAAGGTCGCGCCGAGCCTGCAGGTCGGCTCCGAGGGCAGCCAGCCGGGATAACCGGCCGCGCCGCCATTTCCCGAATGCGTGGAACCGCCGCGCCAGCGGCGCCGTCCTAGTTGCGGCGCGTTGGTGAGCGGAGGCGGTGGCCATGAGCCGACGGGGGACGGTCGATCGGCGGTGCAACGTCATGGTGGCCGTCGCCGCGGTGGCGATCATGGCGTGCCTGGCCGGATGTGGCAGCGTCGCCGCCCGGACCGCCGCAGCGAGCGGACCGAGCCGCGGGCGGGCGGCCCGCACCCATGGCGCCAAGGCCTCCAGCGCCCCCGCCGTGCCGGCGGCGGGCACCACGGCCGAGGCCGAGGCCGAGGCGGTTCACCTGCTGGCCGAGCTGGTGCTGCCCGGCGGGGCGCGGCGCCTTCCCGGGCGGCCGGTCCCGGGCGCGGTGTCCTCGCCAGGCCAGAACCTGGGCACCGGGTTCGACCGGTACCGGCTCTTCAGCCTTCCGGTGTCCATGGAAGCTGCGCAGCAGTTTGTGCAAGCGCACCTGCCGGCCGGCCTGACGTCCGGCGGCACGGGCTCGGGCAGCGACGGAGGCGGTCCGGAGTACGAGGTGGTGACCGCGGACGTGGCGCCGCGCGCCGTTCCGGCCGGCATCTATACGGCCCAGCTCGTCTACACAATCGCGCCCGGCGCGGACGGCGGATCACTGCTGCGCGCCGACGCGCAGATCATCATCTTCCCGGCCCGCTCGGCGGCCGAGTACCTGGACCCGGCCGACATCCGCTCGGTCACCGTGAGCCACACTGCGCCGGACCCGGCCAGCCGGACGATCACCTCGCGGCCGGAGATCGCCAAGCTGGCGCGCCTGGTGGACGGCGAGCACGCCTTCCCGCTGGGACTCGTCTTCTCGTGCCCGGCCGAACTCCCGCCCAGCTACCAGCTGACGTTCACCCCGGTGTCCGCCAGCCGGCCCACGGTCGTGATCGACCCGGGCAACTGCATGGGCGACGGCGTCTACGCCGGCGGCGTGCGCCAGCCCGGGCTCGTCGATGGCGGCCTGTTGTCCGTCACCCAGCGGCTCTTGCCCCGCCCCAGGACAGCCTCGTCCTAGGGCAGGTGCCAGATCTGTGTCGTGCAGAGCCAGAACACAAGGGCGGCGAACGCCAGGAAGACCACGGACGCCAGTGCGCCCATGGCGTTCACGCGGGCGTCGGCGCGGCCGCCGTCCGGCTCCAGCCAGAACCGCAAGGCGCGGGTCACGATCGGCATCACCACCCAGGTCAGCAGCGCCACCGACAGGATGTTGCCGATCAGCAGGCTCTCCCACAGCTCCGCCTTCTTCCAGAGCTCGCTGATCGCCAGGGTGAGCAGGACGACCGTTGGGTAGAGCCCGACCAGCACCGAGAGCGCGGTCTTCCACTGCGCCGGGGCTTCGCCGCCCCCCTCCCCGCCCGACGGCGCGAACCAGCTGCCGAACGGGGCGGAGATGCGCTTCAGGCTGAAGTTCTTGAAGCGCTTGCCCTCGTCGAGCAGCCGCTGGCGTTCGGCCGACTCCAGCCAGGCGTCGAGATGCTCGTCGGAGTCGAACCGGTAGAGCGCGGTCCACTCGTCCTGGACCCCGGCCACGGGCCGGAACAGCTCCGCCCCGCGGAAGCCGTCAAACCCTCGCTCCGCGTCTGTTACCCGCTCCTGCCAGACGAGGAAGGCGTCCTCGTCGGCCGGGTTAACCGGGTGCGAGACGACGACGGTGACCAGATCGGACTCGTCCTCCCGGACGAGCACGTTCTGTGACGCCTGCCCGTCAAAGAGGCCGGCGCCGCGCCCGATGAGCTCGCTGCGCTGCTTGCTGGTGAGCCACGACTCGAGATGCGGCTTCGAGTCGAAACGGTAGACGACGGTCCACTCGTCATCGTCAGCGGAAGGCGCGACGTCGTTGCCGAGATATCCGGCAAACTCGGCGACAGCCCGGTTGACGTCCTCCTGCCAGTGCCGGACGTCGCCCTCCCGCCCCTGCTTGATCCGCTGAGCGATGACCACCGTCGCCGGGCTGCGCTCCTCCGCATCCGCCTGCGGATCCGCAGCCCCGTGGCGGCCTGTCACGTCAGTACGGGTGCCGGTCGCCCTTTTGCGACCACGCCTTGTACGCCACCTCGCCGAGGTCGGTGCGGAACTGGGCGATGTTGATGTTGCGGTCCTCGTACGGCCTGGCGAAGTCTTCGTACTGGAACTGGTCGTCGAAGCCGATCTCGCTGGTCGCGTGGAGGTCGCACGCGAAGTACACCCCGTCGATGCGGGACCAGTAGATGGCGCTCATGCACATCGGGCACGGAGCGCCGCTGATGAAGATCTCGTGACCCTTGAGCATCTTCGCCCGCTCAGGGACGCGGTCGGACGAGCCGGCCGGCCTGGGGATGTACTCCAGCGTGGACTCGTTCTGGTTCGTTACCGAGATGCTCGGCGCCTCGGGATTAAGCATGGCCACGGCCTTGCGGATCGTTTCGATCTCCGCGTGAGCCGTGGGGTCGCCGGTGAGCAGGACGCGGTTCTGACCGCGGGCGACGATCTGGCCGTCCTTGGCGAGCACCGCGCCGAAGGGCCCGCCCCAGTTGTTGTCGACCGATTCCTTGGCGAGCCGACAGGCCTCTTCCATCAGCTCATCACGCGTCATGGTTGCCGCCATCACGATCCCCTTCCCCTAGAGCATCATGGGCTTGGCCCTGCAGGCTTGTGGCGATGTGACCGCCACTAGCCCCGCCCCCGTTGACATGACGGGCCGACCGCAGCAGACCAGCGAGTTCCCCGATTTACCCCCGTCGGCAGCTCCCCGGTGCTGCCCAGCTTGACCCCTGGCGACCTTCCTTCCACGGTTTGCTGGCCGCAAAACACCCCAATTACTCCGCGGGCAAGGATCCCAGCGGTGCATACCGATCCAAGACGCCGGCGGGGTCGAAGCGTTCGGCGAGGCGGCGCAGCCGTGGCAGATTTCCGCCGTAGGCGGCCTCGACCTCCGCGCCTGTTTCGGCGAAGCCCGGCCGGAGCTCCACGCTGTACACGCCGATGATGTGCGGCTGGAAGGCACGCACGGTCTCCCGGGCCCACGCGACACATTCGTCGCGCTGGCCCTCATCGGCCGAAATCGCGTTGACCGGGGCATTCCACTCGCCGCCGCGCCCCCAGAACGCGGTCTCGGTGTCACCGACGTCGGCCAGCGCTCCCCCGGTGTGCTGAAGATCGATCCGGCAGGCCGGGGTGGGCGCCTGCCTGAGCTGCTCCTCCAGGGCCGCGGCGAGATCGGGACCCGGCGTGGCGTCGAGGAAGACGCTCTTGCCGAAGAAGAACCCGGTGCGCTCGCCGGGTTCCGGCGCGCTGACCGGCACGGGCTCGCTGCCGTCCGCGAACAGGAGCGCCATCTCCGGGAAGCCGCCGAGGAAGAGCTCGGTTTGGAGTTTCCTGGCGATGGGCGGCGCGGCGGAGCCGTCGGCGACCGCGGTCGCGGCGCGGCAGGCCGCGTCGATGTCGGCCGGCGAATCGCTTGCGCACACGGTGTAGACGAGCAGTCCACGCCTGCCGGGGTCACCGGGCACGGTCCCCAGCACCGCCGACATCGACGTGTGCCGGGGCAGGCCGGTGGCGACGTCGAAGTACGCGGGGAGCCCGCTTGGCTCGACCACCATCCGGTCCACGAAGCGTGGCCCCGCGGGGTGTGTCCGGAATGCGGCGCTTGTCACCACGCCGAAGCTCGGCGCACAGCCCCGCACCGCCCACCACAATTCCGCGTCCGCTCCAGTGCTGTCGCCGGACAGCCGCACCACGTCGCCAGACGGAAGCACGAGCTCGACCCAGACCAGGTGGTCGACGGTGAGGCCGAGGCTCCGGGTGAGGAAGCCCACGCCGCCCCGGGTCGCGAGGCCAAGGCCGGCCAGGCGGACGATTCCGATCGGGACCGTCCGCTGCCGGGGCGCCAGCGCGTCGAGCAAGGTGCCCATCGTGGCCCCGCCGCCCACGACGACGCTGTCGCCGTCTGCCGTGGCGTGATCCATGCGCGCGGACAGGTCGATCATGATGGCGCCGTCTGATACGCAGTTCGAGCTCAGCCCACCGCCGCGCACCGTCACCGAACACCCGGTCTTCTGCGCGATCTTCATGATCGACGACACGTCGGCCGCCGAGGCCGGCTCCACGACACAGGCTGGCCGGCGCCGCGCCGCGTCGGGAAAGAACACGCGGTCCAGCGCCCCGGCGTACGCCGCGCTGCCGGGCAGGGCCGCCCTGTCCCCCAGTTCTTCCTGCAGCAGCCGAACGCTCTCCGATGCCGAATCAGTCATGCGCTGCCCCCTGCCCCCGACAAGGAATGAATGCCCGACACTCCAACGCCGATAGCAGGAGTGCCCGGCCGCATTGCTGGTCAACCGTGCTGGCGGGCGACCCGGTGCCCGGGGGCGCCGGGTTCGCCAGCGCCCCGGCTCAGCTCACGCGATCGAGGGCGCCGGGTGCCGCGCACGCCAGCTAAGTTCGGCTTCGCCCATCGGGGTGGTAGGCGGGCCCAGGACGAACGGCCAGATCTCCTCGGCGATGGCCCGCCAGTTGGCGGTCGCGGTCAGCTCGCCGAGCAGCCCGAACAGGCCCAGGTTGATGCGCTGCAGGATCACGTAGGAGCGCGGGATCTGGGCGTAGGTCGTCACCGGGCTGCGCACGTCGAAGAACCGGCGCACGACCGCGGACGAATAGTCTCCGGTCATCGTCAGTGGCCGGGACTCACGGACGGTGTCATAGAACAAGGCCATGTGCTCGACGATCTGATCCGTGCCCAGCGGCGCGTCCGCCCGCAGGAAGCCGGCTTTCTCCAGGTTCCGGCGGAACATCTCGGGGTCGTGCTCTACGCACAGGTAGCGCGCCATCTGCATGAGCGGCTCCAGCTCGGTCTCGGTGAAGTGCCGGACCAAGCCGAAATCCAGGAACGTGACGCGGCCGCCGCCATGGAACAGATAGTTGCCCGGGTGCGGGTCGCCATTGAACGCGTGCAGCTCGTAAAGGCTGCGGAACACAAACCGGTAGATGGTCTCGGCGGCCAGGTCGCGCTCTGACTGGGGCCACTCGGCAAGATCAGCGAAGCGGGCCCCGTCGGCGAGCTCGCTGGTGACCACGCGCCGGGTCGACAGCTCGTCGACGATCGCCGGGACCACGATCGTGGGATGGCCGTTGTAGTAGTCGGCGAACAGCCGCTGGTGGTCGGCCTCACGCCGGTAGTCGAGCTCCTCGAGGACCCGTTCGCGCAGCTCGTCGAGCAGCGCGTCCACGTCCTGGCTGGGCGCGGTCACCTTCAGCATCCGGCGCAGCAGCGCCACGTTGCCGAGGTCGGCGGCGATGGTCTCGGCGATCCCCGGGTACTGCACCTTCACCGCTACGGCCCGGCCGTCCCGGGTGATCGCGCGGTGCACCTGGCCGATCGAGGCTGCGGCGATCGGCTCCGGGTCCCAGCTGGCGAAGACCTGGTCCGGCGGGCCGCCTAGCTCCTCCTCAACCACCAGCGCCGCTAGCTCCGGGCTCATCGGCGGGACGCTGTCCTGCAGCCGGCTGAGCGTCCTGCGCACGCTGGGCGACAGGCCGTTGTCGATGTAGCTGGCCATCTGGCCGAGCTTCATCAGCACGCCCTTCATCGTCCCGAGCGTGCTGGCGACGTCCTCGGCGGTCTGCAGCGCGAGGTCGTTGCGCAGTTGCTGGCGATGCTCGCCGGCGGCCGCGAACAGCCGTGGCGCGCTGGTCGCGTAGCGCGCCCCGCCGCGCGCGACAAGCCGGATCGTGGCCAGGCCACGGCTGAGCCGCAGGTTACCGTGTAGCCGCAGGCTGCCGGGCTGCGGCTGGTTCCCGGGCTGCGGCTGGTTCCCACCCGGCCCGGCGTGCCCGGCCCGGCGGCGCAGCAGCACGACCGCGGCGACGCCCGCCACGCCGGCCGCGACCGTGGCCGCGGCGAGAACCCTCCTCACGCGGGCCGCGCGGCGGCGCGCATCAGCGCGGTTATCCGCTGCCGTGCCTCGAGCACGCCAGGCTCGCCGATAAAGACGGCATCGAGGATGCCGAGCACCTGCCGGACCTCCTCCCGGCGCGCCGGGGTCAGCGGCTCGGCCGTGTAGCCGTACATCTCCCGGGCCCAATCCGGGAGCGAGACGACGGCGCCATACCTTACGTCCTGCCAGATGTCGGCGATCTCCTCGTCCAGGCCCGGCGGGTCGAGCAGGTAAGCCATGGACTCGGCGGCGGCCGGGGTGCAGCGCAGTTCGGGGCGCACGGACTCGATGTACGCATCGAGCTGTGCCATGCTCGCCGGAATCATTCCGGCCGGTATCCCGACGAGTTCGGCCGCGACGACCATCTCGGCCACGTAACGGTCGGCGTCCTGTGCCGCGAGCGGCGTCCCGAGCAGCCGCCGGACAGTCACGGTGGACTCGACCAGCGCCGCGTGCACCCAGAGCAGCAGCGCGGGGTCGCTCGCCTCGTACCGGCGCCCGGTGACCTCGTCCACGCCGGTCACCCGGGTGTGGATCCGGCGCACCCTCGCCGCGGCACGCTCCGCCGCGGCACGCTCGCCGAAGCTGATCGTGGTCACGTACGCCGACGTGGCGGCCAGCCTGCCCACGGGATCCTCGCGCCAGCCGCTGTGCTGGTCGACTCCGGCCATCGCGAGCGGGTGCAGCGCTTGCACCATCAGCGACCGGAGCCCCGCCACCGGCCCGGTGACATCGCCGCTGATCTTCCACGTCACGCTCGCCGGCCCGAAGAAGCCGTCATCGGCGGGGCGCTCCGGCACGCCGGAAACATAGGCGGCCGCCGACCGCTCGATCAGCCCGGCGGCGGTCGCATACTGGCCCGCATCGGGAATCGCCATACCAGCCAAACTACCTACTCAGGCGCAGGATCCGGGCATCGCGTGCACGGCGGCCTCGACGGGAATGGCCGGGGATGACCCATCTGCGCCGCGGGTCCGTGCCATTTCCTTGGCACTTACTATGTGTAGTCAAATGAATACATCGGGTATTGACGTCCCTGCCGCGTACAAGCGATGACTCGCCCGGGACGGTGCGGGCGGGCCGCGGCATGGAGGGGTAGTCATGCCGGAACCGGTACGCGCCGGCCAGCGGTACATGCCAGGTCTCGACGGCCTGCGGGCAGTGGCGGTGCTCGCGGTCATCGCATTTCACGAACAGCTGGGCTGGGCACCGGGCGGACTGCTCGGCGTCGGGGTGTTCTTCACCCTGTCCGGTTACCTGATCTCGGACCTGCTGCTGGGGCAGTGGGCCGCACGCGGGCGGGTGGCGCTGGCCGATTTCTGGGCCCGGCGCGCTCGGCGGCTGCTCCCGGCCCTGTTCGTGATGGTAGCCGTGATCACGGCCTGGGTGACGCTGTTCGACCGGGCCCGGCTGACGACGCTGCGCGGCGCGGACGCCGCCGCGGCCACGTACTCCTCCAACTGGTACCTGATCATCCAGGGCCAGTCCTACTTCGCCAGGTTCGCGCCACCGCAGCCGCTCGACCACCTGTGGTCGCTGGCCGTGGAGGAGCAGTTCTACCTGGTCTGGCCGTGGCTGCTGCTGGCCGGCCTGCTGCTGGTCCGCAAAATCCGGCGCGGCCGCCCCGGCGGTGTCGCCTGGCTCGCGCTGCCCACGCTGGCCCTGGCCGCCGGCTCGGCATGGGCGATGCTGGCCCTGTATCACCCCGGCCTGGACCCGACGCGGGTGTATGAGGGCACCGACACCCGGGCAGCCGGGCTGCTGATCGGCGCCGCTCTGGCCATGACCTGGCCGTCGCGACGCCCCGCGCCCGGCCGCGCGGTCCGGGCACTGCTCGACGTCGGCGGGTTTGCCGGGCTGGCCGTGATCGCGCTGATGATCTGGCGGACCGGCCAGTACTCCCCGTTCCTGTACCGCGGCGGCCTCGTCCTGCTCTCGTTCGCGTCCGCCGCCGTCATCGCCGCGGTCGCCGTTCCCAGCGCGCTCACCGGGCGCATGCTCGGCTGCCGGCCGCTGCGCTGGCTCGGGGTCCGGTCATATGGCATCTACCTATGGCACTATCCGGTCATCGTGCTGACCACCCCGGCCAACTCCACCGAGAACCTGGTCCGCGCCGCCTGGCAGACCGCGGTCACGATCGTCGTCGCCGCGCTGTCCTGGCGCTACATCGAAGAGCCCATCCGCCGCGGCGCCCTGGCCCGGCTCTGGAAGCAGCTGCGCGCCACCACGGCACGGCCGGCCGGAGCTCACGCGGCCCCGAGGACCGGCCGCGCAGGTGCCCTGGCCGCCGCGCCCACCGCGCTGGCCGCCGTCGCAGCCGCCGCGGTCCTGGTCACCGCCTCAGCAGGCCTGTCCGGTGCGTTCTCGGCACGGGCTGCCAGCAACGCCGCGTCGCTGGCGGGCTCGAGCCTGCCCGCGCCGCCGTCCGGCCACGGGTCCTCACCCGCCGCGGGCGCCCAGCCGGCCGCGGCGCGCGCCGGGAACAAGCTCCCGTCGTCCGGCTCCACCACCGCGCTGCGCACCTCCTGCAACGCCGTGGCCCACCTCGGGGACTCCACGTCCGAGGGCATGGTCTCGGCCGCCTATCTGGCCAACCCAAACCTGCGCCTGGTCGCCCAGTACCACGACGTCGGGGTTAAGCAGGTCGTCACCAACATCGTCGGCGCCAACTCCATCGTCGAGACGCTGCCCGGCGACACCAACGGCTACAACGCCGCCAAGGGCATCGTCAAGCAGGGTTTCAAGGGCTGCTGGGTCATCGCCCTGGGCACCAACGACGCCGCCGACGTCGCGATCGGCTCATCGGTGGACCCGGCTCAGCGCATCGGTGAGATCATGTCCGTCGCTCACGGCTCGCCGGTGCTGTGGGTCAACGTGGTGTCGACGCTCAACAGCGGCCCCTACGCCGAGTCCAGCATGCAGACGTGGAACACCGCGCTGAACCGGGCCTGCGCCAAGTACCCGAACATGCGCGTCTTCAACTGGGCGTCCCTGGTGCAGCCAAGCTGGTTCATCAGCGACGGCATCCACTACACCTCGGCCGGATACGCGCAGCGGTCCCAGCAGATCGCGGACGCCCTGGCGAAGGCGTTCCCGGCCAAGGGCCACAGCAGCGGCTGCATGGTCAGCTAATACGCCCGGTCCGACTACCCACAACGGGGTATTTGGGCGATCCTGGGAGTCGGCTGATCGCGCCCGGCCATCCCGGCCGCGGCACCGATCCGCTCCGGAGCCCTGGAGGACGGGTGCTGGTCGACATCGTGGTCGTGGTGGTGCTGGCCCTGGCCGCGGCCGGCGGGCTGGGCTTCTGGATCAGGCGGGCGGCCTCGTGCGGGCGCACCATCGATGTACCGGCGGGCGAGTTCCACCAGGTTTTCTGGGGCGGCGTGATGTGCCGGAACCTCATCACCAGCGGAACGCTCGCCCGGCTGGAGTTCTTCGACTGGGGCGTCCGGATCCGCGGCATCGCGGTCAGCCGGTGGATCGTGCCGACCTGGGAGGCACGGTATGAGGAGCTGGCCATAGCCGAGCTCGTATCCCTGCGCTACAGCAGGATCGCCGTCTGGTTCCGGCTGCGAGGGGATGCGGGCGGGATGGCCTTCCTGAGCTACCACAGCAACGAGATCCTGCCGCTGCTCGAGCAGCGCGGCGTCCCGGTCAACCGTTCAGTGGCCCAGATCAGGCGGGCAGAGGAGCTGTACCGCGCGTCCGGCCAGGGCTGAGCCCGGGAGGTGAGTGTCACGCCGCTGCAGAACCGGGTGACCCCCGAAGGGGAGATCGTGGCGGACCCGGCGCGCGGCACGCTGATGGGCAACCGCGGCTGCCTGCACCGTGCGGACCGGACGCTGGGCGTCACGCGGTGGCGGTCCAAGATGTGGATCTGCTGCGTGCTGCGGTGGCGCGACGTCCGGCGCGATGTCATGCCGCCGGGCCGCTGGACCGCGCTGTTCTTCCTTGACGAGGCCACGGCGCTGGCGGCGGGCCACCGCCCGTGCGGGTACTGCCGCCGCGTGGCCTACGCGTCGTTCACCGACGCATGGCGCCGCGCAGCCGGGCTGGCGCGGCCGCCGCACGCCGGCGAGATGGACGCCGCGCTGCACGCCGAGCGGGTGGATCCCCGCACCCGGCGGCAGCGGACCCGGCCCGCCCTGGCGGGCGAGCTGCCCGACGGGGTGATGGTCCGCCACGACGGCACGTGCGGCCTGCTGGCCGCGGACCGCTTCCTGCCGTGGACGCATCGCGGCTACCTGGACCCGGTCGCGCTGCGGCCGGCCACCCAGGTTGAACTGCTGACCCCGCCGTCGATCGTCGCCGCGATCGCCGCCGGGTACCGCCCGCTGCTGCACCCCAGCGCCGGGGCCGGCCTGGCTTAGCGGCCCCGACGGCGGTCCGCGGATCGGCCTTGGCACCTGGGGAGGGCTCCCCTTGTGGCCGGCGCGTGGTTCGACCACCCTGCTAGGGATAACGTCGCGCCGCCACCGTGGCTGCCGCGCAGGGGCTGGCAGCCGCGGGATGGCGGCACCCGCGATGAGCGGCCGCACGGGCCGCTCCCCTGCATCGCACGATCGCAGCGCGCCAGACCGCCCGGCTAGGGTGGCCGCATGCCTACTCGCCTGGTCCATATGGTGATCGACGCCAACGACCCGCCGAAGCTGGCCCGGTTCTGGGCGGCTGCCCTGGACTGGGTGGTGGAGGAGGAGGAAGGCGCGGAAGAGGTCGACGTCTCGCCGGCCGGCTATGAGTGCCCGGATCCGGTGGCGCTGCCCATCGTGTTCCTTCCGGTGCCCCAGCCGAAAGCGATCAAGAACCGCCTGCACATCGATCTGGCCAGCCAGTCGGCGGAGCACCAGGCTTCCCTGGTGGAGCGGCTGCGCGAGCTGGGCGCGCGGCCGCTCGACATCGGCCAGGGCGACGTGCCGTGGGTCGTGCTGGCCGACCCGGAGGGCAACGAGTTCTGCGTGCTGGAGCCGAGGGACGCCTACCGCGACACCGGGCCGGTGGCCGCGGTCGTGATGGACGCCGCTGACCCGGTGGCGCTGGCCGGTTTCTGGGAGCCGGCCTCGGGCTGGGTACGGAGCCGATCCGTGGGCGACGACCTCGTGGGATTCCGGTCGCCGCAGGGCGTGGGGCCGTATTTCGAGCTGCTGCGGGTCCCGGAGGCCAATACCGTCAAGAACCGGGTGCACATCGACCTCGCCCCGGAAAAGGGGGAGGATCAGGCGGCCGCGGTGCGGCAGCTGCTGGAGGCCGGCGCTGCACCGGCGGACGTCGGCCAGGGTGACGGCGTTTCCTGGGTGGTGCTGGCCGATCCGGACGGCAACGAGTTCTGCGTTCTCACCCCGCGCTGAGCGCGGCCCTCACCCGACCCGCGGCGTGATCCGGCCGCCGGTAAACAGGTATGGCGCCCCATCCCCGAATCGGCCGAAGACCAGCGGCGACCAGGGCTGCCTATCGTCCGACCGGGCGACGAAGTGGTCGTCGGTGGCGTCCACGGGGTACAGGTCAAACTCGTGCGGCCCCTCGTCGGGGAAGGCCGCGCGATCGTCGGACTGTCCGGCGACCATGTGCAGCCCGCCGTCGCGCACGGATACCTCATACCGCATGGAGGCACGCTCATACCGGCCCGCGTGCCGTTCTAGATCCGGGATTGCCTGCCTGGACGCCGGTGCGGGGCTGGGCGGCACGGTGACCCCGGCGTAGGCGCCGAACACCTCCGAGAACAGCCGCTGAAACAGCGACTGTGACTGCGGCGAGTTCGTCAGCAGGCACACGATCAGCCGCGCCTCGGGATCGATCCGCAGGTAGGCCGTCTGGCCGATCGTGCCGCCGTCGTGCCCGAAGATCGGCCGGCCGCCCCAGCGGTGCAGTCGCCAGCCGAGCCCGACCGCGTCGGCGCTGTCGCCGAATCCCGGGATCTCGGCGCGCTGCCGCTGCATGTCTTCGGCCGAGGCCTGGCTGAGCAGCCGGGTGCCGTCGCGCGTGACGCCCCCGTCGAGGTGCAGCCGGGCGAACGCCAGTACACCTTCGACGTCCGACGTGATCAGGCCGGCGGGCCCGACGCTGCGCGGCAGCCCCCAGACCGATACCGCCTGGTCCTGGCGCGGGCGTTCGCGGTGCCCGGTGGCGACCCGGTACCGGATCGCCTCCTCGGGCAGGGTGACGGTCTGGGTGAGGCCGAGCGGCCCGATCAGGCGCTCGCGCAGGGAGGCGTCCCATATCCGGCCGTCGAGCACCTCGATGATCCGCCCGAGCAGGACGAACCCGCTGTTGCAGTACGAGTACGCCGCGCCAGGCGGGAAGACCTGTGCGGCCCCGCCGAGCTCGCCGACGTAGCGTTCGACGCACTCGTCCCCGCGGCCAGTGTCGGTGAAGATGTCGCCGTCGATGCCGCTGGTGTGCGTGAGCAGGTGGCGGATCGCGATCTGTTCGCCGGCGTCCTCGCGGCCGATGCGGACGCCGGGCAGGATCTCGGCAACGGTGGTATCCAGCGACAGGCGACCCTCGTCGATGAGCTGCATGATCATCGTTGTGGTCCACACCTTGGAGATGGACCCGATCTGGAACAGCGAGCCGACGGTGGCCCGCACGCTGGTTTCGGCGTTCAGCACGCCGTGCGCCGCAGCCGCGACCTCCTGCCCGTCGGCCCACACGCCGAGCGCGGCGCCCGGGACACCCTCCTCGGCGGCGAGATCGTGCAGCCGGGTTGCCCAGCGCTCGTCCAGGTCAGCAGTTGTCATGAACCGGACGTTAGCTGATGTCCGCAGGTGGCCCGCTGGCGCCCGTCTCGTCGGCCCGGCGGGCGCGGGCGCGGCGCTTGCCCTCGTGCATCGCCTGCACCCGGGCGATCGGGATCGTGTGCCCCTCCGCGATCAGCTCGGCGCTGAGCTCCTGCTCGGGCAGGCCGTCCAGCCACGGGCCGCGCCCGGCGATGAGCCCCGGCGCACTGTGCACGGTGAAGTCCCCCGGCTGGACCCGGTCCAGTTCCTCCCAGGACACCGGGAACGACACCGGCACGCCCGGCCGGACGCGCGGGCTGTACGCGGCCGCTACCGTCGCCCCTCCCGCCCGCGTCGAGTCCAGGAACACCTTCCCGGCCCGGTCCTCCCGGATGAACGCCGTGGTGGCCAGGTCCGGGTCGAGCCGCTCCGCCCGGGCGGCGAGCGCGCGGGTCGCCGCGGCCACGTCCTCGCTCCTGGCACGTGCGCCGATCGGCACCACGACGTGAACGCCCTTCGACCCGCTGGTCTTGACCGCCCCGGCCAGGCCCGCGTCGGCCAGGGCCTGGCGGGCCAGCTCGGCGGCGCGCACGGCCAGCGTGAACGCGCCGCCCTCCGGCGGGTCGATGTCCAGCACCAGGCAGGTCGGACGCCACAGGTCTTCAATCAGCCCGAGCGTCGGGTGATACTCCACCGCCCGCTGGTTGGCGAACCACAGCAGCGTCCGGCGATCATTGCAGAGCGCATACGACACCTGCCGCCGGGAGCTCTCCGCCCACAGCGACACGGTCTGCACCCACGACGGCGTGTACTTCGGCACGTTCTTCTGCATGAACGGCGCCTGCCCTGGCCGCACCCGGACCACCGAAAGCGGCCGGTCGCGCAGTTCCGGGAGGATCAGGTCAGCGACGGCGTCCAGGTAGTCCACCAGGTCACGCTTGGTCGCGCCGACCCCCTCGAACAGCGGCTGGTCGAGGTTGGTGAGCGACACGCCGTCCCGTTCCTCGCCGCCGCTCATGTCGCCTAGTCCCGCGCCGGCGTGCCGGATGAGCTCGCCACGGGGTCGGTGACGCCGAGCACGTCGAGCACCCCTGCAAGCGCCTCCAGGTCGGCGTCCGAGAGCGGGGCGAGCGTCCCCGGGTCCTCGACCACGCTGCGCCAGAAGGCCGCCCGCAGCCGCTCCCCCTCGGCGGTGAGCGCCAGCGCCTTGACCCGGCGGTCGGCCGGATCGGGGCGGCGCTCGACGGCACCGCGCCGCTCCAACCGGTCGATCAGCACGCTGACGTTGGACGCGTCGGAGTTGAGCCGCGCAGCCAGGCTGCGCATCGGCACGGCCGTGCCGGGCTCGAGCGTCAGCAGCGCGTTCACCTGCGCGGTCGACAGGCCGGCCGCCGCCGCGTGCGCGGCCCAGCTCTGCCGCAACTGCCCCGCGAGGGTCAGCAGGCCGAGGCGCACGCCGAGCATCAGCCGGAGCCGCTCGGTGCTCGGGGACGGCAGGTCAGCGGGAACGTGCATGGAAGCGAACTGTACCTGCTACCGTATGCTGGTGCTAAATAATAGTTATGCATAACTAGCTTATGAAGGGGCGTGCCGTGGTCGAACCTGGAGAGGGAGCACGCGCGGCTGAACGCGGAGAGAAGGCATGCGCAGCCGACCGCGGAGAGGGAGATGGCCCGACCGCAGCGGCGGATCCGCGCAAGTCGGTGACCGTCCCCGTGGCCGCCGCCGAGGCGTTCCGGATCTATACCGAGTGCCCGGCCGAATGGCTTCCGGCCGAGCACACCTTCATCCCGAACCCGCAGTCGATCACTATGGAGCCACGCGCGGGCGGGCGGTTCTACGAGCGCGGCGAGGACGGTGCCGAGATCACCAGGGGCACGATCGTCGAGTGGGCGCCGCCACACCGGCTGGCGGTCACCTGGCGGATCGGGCCGGGCTGGCGGCCCGTCTTCGACGACCAGCACGCCAGCGTCATCGTGGTCGAGTTCATCCCGGCCGGCCCGGATACCACTGAGGTCACGGCGACCTACACGCACCTGGACCGGCACGGCGAACTGGCCGGCATGCTCGGGGCGGCGATCGAAACGGGCGACACGCTGGACCGGTACGCCGACGTGGCGGCGCGCCACGCCACCACCGCCTGAGACCCAGCTTGGCGGCCATGACCACACGCCCCCACAAGTCCGTATCAGACGCCCCTGCGCCCAGGCTCGTCGCGCTCGCAATGCTGCCCCAACTTTGCCCGGTACTTGCCGGACAAGGTTGGGGCGTTAGGGTCGCCGGCCGACCTGATGGGTGGCCGCGGCGGCGTGGATGGCGGCGATGCATGCGGACACCGGCGGGTGGTGGCGCGTCCCGTTCCGGTAGGCGATGCGGGTCCGGCGGCGGGCCGGCAACTCGGTGAGCACGACGCCGGGCGGCGGCCCGGTCGCGCCGAGCTGCGGCACCAGGGCGACACCCTGCCCGGCGGCGACCAGCGCCAGCACGGTGACGAAGTCGTCGGCGTGATGGCGGATGCGCGGGGCGAACCCGGCCGCCTGGCACGCGCGCACCGCCATCGTGTGGCAGAGCGTGCCCGGGCTGGCCATGATCCACGGCGAATCGCGGTGGCGGCCGAACGGATCTTCGCCCGCTGAATTTTCGCCCGCTGTGTTTTCGTCCACCATAGGCGCCGGCCCGGTCGAGGCGAGGTAGATGGCCTCCTCGAGCAGCGGCTCGGTGTCCAGGGCCGGGTCACGCGGCGCGGGCACGAACTCGTACTCGTGGACCAGCGCGACGTCGAGCGCCCCGGAGCGCAGCGCATCGGGCACCGCGGCCGGGTCCAGCTCGGTCACCATCAGCTCCAGGCCGGGATGGTCGCGGCCGAGCGCGACCAGCGCGGCCGGCAGGATCGTGCGCATCGCCGTTGGGAACGCGCCGATCCGCAGCGGCCCGGTCAGGCCGGTGCGCGCGGCGGCCAGCCCGGCGGCGGCCCGTTCCAGCAGGGCGAGGATCTCCTCGGTCTGGCCTGCCAGGGCGGCGCCGGCCGGGGTGAGGCTCACGCGCCGGCCCGTCCGCTGCAGGAGCGGCACGCCGGCGTCACGTTCCAGCGCTGCGAGCTGCTGGGAAACCGCGGACGGTGTATAGCACAGCGCTTCGGCTACCGCGGCGATCGTGTCGCGGCGCGCGAGTTCGCGCAGCAGCAGGAGTTTGCGGACGTCGAGCATCAGTTCAGCTTACGAGTAAGTGCAGAAATGCGAACTGGACCTAAATCATATGCCCGTGCTTGTCTCGACCTCATGGACAACCTGAAGCTCGCAGGCCTGTACGTCCCGCTGGTGACACCATTCACGCCCGACGGGGATCTCGCGCCGGAGTGCCTGGAACGCCTCGCGCACACGGTGATCGACGAGGGCGCGGCCGGCGTGGTCGCGCTCGGGACCACCGGCGAGCCGGCCACGCTGACCGCCGAGGAACGACGCACGGTGCTGGACACCTGCGCACGGGTATGCCGGGAGCGCTCGGCGACGCTCGTCGCCGGGGCCGGGTCGAACGACACCCGCGCGTCGGCCTTGGCGCTGGCGGAACTGAAGGAGTGGCCCGAGATATCCGCCGCGCTCACCGTCGTGCCCTACTACACGCGCCCGTCGGAGCAGGGTGTGATCGCGCACTTCACCGCGCTCGCCAGGCATAGCCCGGTGCCGCTGGTCGTCTACAACATCCCGTACCGGACCGGCCAGGCCATGGGGTGGCGTGCGTTGCGGCAACTGGCCGGGCTGCCGGGGATCGCCGGGATCAAGCACGCCGCTGGCGGCATCGACTCCGACACCGTGATGCTGATGGCGGACCTGCCGGACCAGTTCGCGGTGCTCGGCGGCGACGACGTGTTCGTGCCCGCGTTGCTCGCGCTCGGCGCGGCCGGCGCGATCATGGCCGCGGCCAACGTGTGCACCGGCGGCTACGCGGACATGGTGCGAGCGTGGCGCGCGGGCCGGGCCGCCGAGGGCCGGGCGCTGGGGAACCGGCTGGCCGGGCTGTCCACAGCGCTGTTCGCCGAGCCGAACCCCGTGGTCATCAAGGCGGTCCTGCACGCCCAGGGTCGGATCCCGAGTCCCGCGGTCCGCCTCCCGCTGCTCCCGGCCAGCCCCGGCACCATCCAGGCCGCCCTCCATGAAGCCAGGAACGCAAGTGCCAATCGACATTCCGCTGTGGCTGTTAAAGGTTATTGGCATCACGTGTCCGAGGTTTATGCAAAGCCAATTTCTGCACTCAACTCTTGAAGAACCCATAAGCTATAGCACTAACTCATATGAAAAGACATTGCCAGCCATATCGCTGCGCTCACCCGGGCTACCCTGGACTTAGCTCCCCGACCGAGGCGGAGGCCGCAGCCCGGAGCGCCCTTGAATGTAATTTGCGGGGCGAGAGAATGCCCGGCGTGTAGAGAATCGCCTCACTGCTTCCGCCCGCCGAATCTAGGGATCCGTGAATAGCTGTATGTTAGTTTTCTGGCGTGGCGGGACGTCCCGGCTGCCATCCGGAGTCCTGGAATCTGGAGGCCATGCGCTCGGGGAAGATTTCATTGGCTATCCGCAGCAATGCTGCTGCCTCAAACAGTTCAGCCGAAGTCTTGGTTGCGGCATCCTGGATTCTAATGATGGCCGAGTCCAGCCATTCTTCGGGGAGCCGCTGATCGGAGGCGATCTTGCGCAGGACTAGGATGCGGAAGCGCTCCCGAGTTCTGCTCTCATTGGGAGAGAACTTCGCGCGAATCGCGATCTCCAGGCAGGTATCGTACGCACCGATGAGATCGCCCAGAGCACAGTCGCTGCTTGAAGCCAGCCAGAGCGTGATCAGCGCGTTGGCAGCTGACACAGCGCGGCCCTGATCTGGCCAGTAGCTGTGGAAGCCCGAAATCACAGCGTTGAAATCGCCCGCGAACGGCTCCAGCGCGTGTGCGAGCGCATCATCGCTGTCGTCGCAAAGAAACCAGGCCTGATTGCGCAGCCAGACGTCATTGACAAGCATCCATCCGAAGGGCCGACCCACCTGCCGATACTCGTGGCTCGGTCCGCGGTTGTAACTCCAGTGAGGATCAGTTCTGCCGGATGGTTGCCCAGTCCTCTCGTCGCGGCGAAGAACAATCTCCCGCTGGTCGTTCTCCCAGATCCGGTCGAGAGCAATGGCGCCAATGAGGCCGGCCCAGCCTTCCCGAGGGAGTTGGGAGCGCCACAGTAGCGCGAGTTTACGCCACTCCCCTACCGGATCGCGGGCCATGGGGAAGAGAGAACGGCCGGTCACCTCTCCGGCGGCAAGGACGGCAAGGACGGCCAGGTTCGCCGAGTAAGCCGCGTATCGCGCGGGAACGGGGAGTGTTTGTGGCGTGTAATCGTTGTATCTGGTGTCATGGCGCGGGGCGAAGGCGTCGGCGAACAACCTGATCAGGACCGTCCGCAACTGCTGGCGTTGCGGTTCGGGAAGAGCATGGAATCGCTCGGTGACGAAGGACATGATCGTGCCGCGCATGGTCAGCGGCATGTAGGACAGCAGGGCGTGCAGGAAGGCATCGTCGATGGGCTCTGGCCTGGTGCGCCCCGCTGCGAACTGGGCCGCGTCGGCTAGGTCACTGAGTTCGCGGGTAACAAGCCGAGCGATCAGATATTCACCGAACGTCGCGTGCAGGAACTCATAAGTATGCAGAAGGGTGCTGTCGCGGGTGGCCTGGGCTTCATAGACGAAGAAGAACCGACCGATCACCACTTCTGCGGCGCTAAGCGGGGCCCTCAGCCCAACCGGGGCCGCGTGACTGGCCGACACGTCCAGCAGTGTAGGCAAATCAGCGTCGAGTTCGGCGTCGCTGACCCACTGGCGGCCGCGGGAGAACATCGCGAATGCCACCAGTGACAGGCGCAGCAGCTCCTGTTCGACCGCTCCGCGGAACTGCCTGTCGGACAGATTGGCGTTGGATTTGCGGATCTCCCGCTCGGCGAAACTGACCAGCAGCCGCTCATACAGCTCCGCCTCATCCAAGGTGGCGTCGGCGCGCTGGAGCGGGTTGCCGTCGGCGTCATACAGGGCGAGCATAAGCAGCAGCAACGGCTGGGCCGCCAGCTCGGCGTGTCCGAGCACTGTCTGCGGCATCAGCGGTCGCAGGCCCCGTGCTTCGAGTGCTGTGGTGTTGGCGTCGTTCCAAACGCAGAGCCACCGGCTGATCTGGGCCTCGCTGAAGGGTTCGAGCCGGACCACAATCACTCCAGGGGCTGGCTGGGCCCGGTCAGCAACCGCGGTGCGGCTGGTGACCAGCACAGCTACGGGCCTGCTCTGGTCGGCTTCGCGGGCCTGGAATGCCTTGACTTTGCGCAGGTAGTCGGTGTGGCTGACGCCGGTCGCTTGCAGCAGCTCGTCGAACCCATCCAATATCACAACGGGCAATGCGTCGGGCGTACTGCGAACAAGATCTGCCCACGCCAGGCTTTCCCCGGTAGCCGACCGGACCGCATCCTCGATCTGTGTCTGCACGTCGGCATCGGCCCCAGCATCACGCAGCACGACGCGCACGACCAGGAACTGTTCGGGCGGCAGACGCGCCGCAAGCACCTGCGTCAGTACTGACTTTCCCGAGCCCGGCTGGCCTAGCACAAGCAATGGCGCCTCCACCGCCTGGGGAGCGGTCAGATGCCCGAACAGGAACCCCTCCAGGTCGTCACGGACCGGCTGTTCATCCCACCAGGACTCCTCCGTGAACCGTTCCGCCAGCCCGGCTGCCCCCACGACCCGGAAATCAGGATTCACATATGCATCACCAAGTAACGGAAGGCGCAGCCCCTGCGGAGCGTCACCTGTAGTAAGTACTGGCCGCTGTAGGACTGACCGGTAGGTACGCGACAATCCCAGGCGGCGGTCATCGGGTACCGCACCTGCAGCGATACGGTTCAGCATCCGCTCCAGGCCGACCATACCGGTGCCCAACCGACGGACCTCCGCCCGCGTCGCCTGGTGATCCACCAGATTCGACCAGAACGCAAGTTCCGGGAACTCCAACGCGAGCTGGCGGAACCGCTCCTCGTAACGTGCTACGGCCTGGCTAGGCAGTTCAAAGGAAACCACTTCTGCAAAATGCATTCGCTGCGTCTCGTCTAGCCGGTCCCACACAGCCAACCCGGACACGAACCGCGAAAGCTCAGCGGATAGGTCCCGGTAAAAGCCTAGCATCGCCTCAAGCGTCGCCTCATACGGCCGCTGCGGCGCAGGTATAGGTACTTCAGCCTGTAATAACCCGGCAGCCAGCGCCCGCAACCGACTCGATCTCGGCGTCCCTCCCCCTGCTAGGGCCGCCTGCTCAGCCTTCGTGAGTTCGAGCTCCCTAGCCTCGAATGGGAGGTCAGTACCGGCGAGAACCTCGAAGTATGCGGTTAACGCAAGAACCGAGTGCGCGGCTGCCAGTCGCTCGCTGCGTGTAAATCTGTTTAGTCCGCGGAGACGCTGCCCTAGCTCTCGTATCAGCTGATCATTCAGCTGCGCCAGTTCACTCTTAGCGTCAAACAGACTCAGCGCGAACCCGCCGCCTGCCGCCGACGCCGCCAGCAGCAGGCCTCCGGTCAGCCGATCTAACGCGGCGATAGTCCGGCTGTTCCGCCCGCCCATCAGCAATACAGCATCGGCATAACTCAAACCCACAACCGAACCCCCTATACACAGAAACATTAGCGCACGTAGCAGACCCAGCACCTGCGCAGCCACGTCAATCTTGTGCGCCTGCATCGAGGCCGCGGGCCTGCCGTTCATTCTCGGCATGATGGTCCCGCACGTCCCTTACGTGGTCGCGCAATGGCGGCGTGAATACCTGGCGAGCAGATCCCGGACCCTCAACCGCCGGCTCAACCCGCTCTCCTCGGGGCCGAACCTCTTGAATCGTCATGGCAGCACTGCACGCACATGGCCGGATCCGAGCCCTGCGGTCCGCCTCCCGCTGCTCCCCGCCTGCCCCGAGGTCACGGTCCGCGAGGCCACGAACCAGATGGCCGAGCCGCTATGCGTGGTCCCAGCTGGGTAAGAATCCGGTGTGCCGGAAGTATCCCTGTATGTAGCAGTGATCACCGCGACGGCAGGCATCGTCGGCGCCTCGCTGCCTCTGACCATGACCTACCTGCGCGACGTGCGCCGGGCAGAACGTGACCGGCGGGAGCGCGTTGCCGGGTCGCAGCGGCAGGTCTGCCTTGACCTTCTGGCCACCGCAGGCGAACTGCGGGCCCAAGTCGAGAACGCCGCCGATTACCAGGGCACGAGGATGGCCGAACTGCTGGCCGAGATCCGGACATGCGCCGAAGCCGTCCGGCAGAACGCGGCCGCCGTCGAGCTGTTAGCACCGGAAAAGCTCGGGGAGCCAGCGAAGCGGTTGGCCGAGGCGGCAGAGAAGCTCAGGGCTTCGGCGGCCGAGGGCACAGACCTGAAAAACGGCCAGATGGTGAAGGTACCCAGCACCGCTGAGCTTGCGGGGGCGATGAGCGCGTTCAAGGACCAGGCCAGGGCCGAGCTCCGGTCCTGATCGGGCTACCGGCGGACGTCCGCGGTCACGTGCGGCGAGCCGGCGCCGGTGCCGCCGACCAGCCGACGCGCGACCTTGAGCATGTGTTCTGGCAACGGGGGGTCAGCGGCGTCGATGGCGCGCTCGGCCAGCGCCACGGCCTCGCCCCGGGCGCCTACCAGTTCGTCGGCGCGGGCGGCGTAGAGGAGCACGGGTCCGTTCCGTGGCGCCTCCCTGAGCGCGGCCTGAATCTCCTCATCCGCCCTTTCGTGCTCGCCGAGCTTGGCCAGAGCCAGGCCCCTGGCGGCCCGGGCTGAAGGCTGATCGCGCGACGTCACGCGGTCGAGATCGCGCAGCGCCTCCCGGGCTTGGCCCAAATCGGCGAGGATCTCCCCGCGCCCACGAAGCGCATCGGCGTTGGCCCCGTCGATCTCCAGAACACCGCTGAAGATGGCAACGGCGGCCTGACTCTGACCCAGCTGCCAGAGGGCCCAGCCCAGCTCGGTCTGCACCATGGAGTCGTTCGGGAGCCGGTCAGCCGCGGACCGCATCTGCTTGATGACGGCGGCCAGACGTTCCTGTTCCTTTTCCGCATCCGCCAGCGGCTCCTGAGCGAGCAGGGTCCGCCCGACGGCCGCGAGCTCGCGGGCAACCGATTGGTTGTCCCGAGCCGCCTCATACAGCAAGGCCGCGGCCCGGTAGCGATGCTCCGCCTCGGCTGGCTTGCCCTGCTCGTAGGCGAAGTTGCCGAGCAGCGACTCGGCTTGGGCTCGAAGACGGAGATCTTCGGCGGGCGCGGTGCGCAACGTCTCCTCGGCCAGGTGCTCGGCCAGGACGAGATCGCCCCGTGCCAGGGCACGCTCAGCGGCGCGCAGGTTCCCGGCTGGGGTGACCGGTGGAGGCAAGCGTTCCGCCGAGTTGCGCAGCGGCGCGACGAGCCGATCGCTCAGCAGTTCATACCAGCGCGAGCTGGATCGCCATTCCGCGCGGAGCAGGTGCCTGTCCTCTAGCGCGCGAACGACGCCGTTCGGCATTCCGGCGGTATGGGTCACGCCTTCATAGGCGTTGGCCAGCGTGCAGTGTTCGGTGAGGAAGGTGTTGCTCAGCCAGGAGCGCAGCCGGGACATCGACATCTCGTGTTCGCCGGCCACGGCCGCTATGACCCGGCTGCAGTGGGCCGCGAGTATCGAGTCAGCTTCACCGTAGCGGCGCACATCACCCCGGGCAATTTCATCGAGGGTCGCTGGCAGAGAGTCCCACAGCTTCGAGCACACGACCTGCAGCAGCGCTGGCTGGACCTGCTCGGCACCGCCTGGCTTCGAGCCTTCTGGCGTGCCGATGCGGCTGGTCAGCAGGTCCCTAACCAGTGCCTCGGCGGCCCCAGGGGCGAAGCTGCGGTCTGAGGCCTCGACCGGGCCGGTCACCGCGCGCAGCGCGCTCTCGAAACTCAACGGCGCGACCTCGAACTGCGGGCCGCCGCCCAGCGCCCCCGCGAAGTAATCGCGCGCGGTCTGGCGCGTGACCAGCAGCAGATGCAAACGCGGCTCGTCCGCTATCGCCTCGGCGAGATCGGAGACGAACCGGCTCCGATAGGCCCGTCCGAGTCCCGGGTAAACCAGCAGTTCCTCTGCCTGATCGATCGCGGCCAGGATCGTGCCGTCGTGGCGCTCGGCGCGCCGGGTCAGGTAGTCACGAATAGTTAAGCCGACCAGGCGGGCGGGCGACTCCTGTGGCGCCCACGACCGCAGCAGGGCCAGCGTAAGAGGATCGTGCTCGGGCAGGGACGCGACCGGGAACGTGGCCCCGTAAGAGATCCGCCCGGGCGGCAGGACCTCGGAACGCCACCTGCCAACTAACGGCAGCAGGCCGGCCTGCAGCAGCGAGGTCTTCCCGCTGGCGGTGGGTCCCCAGACGATCGTCAGCCGGTTGGCCCGCCACATCTCGGCCAGCGCCGCGGCCTCGGCCAGACGTCCAAAAAAAAGGTTGCCGTCCGCGCGCAGAAACGGGCGGGAGCCCGGGTACGGCCGCTCTGCGCTCTTCGTCATCGCGCCGGTCCTCGCCACAACCACCCAGTTCCCGGCCGTCCCCGGCTGCGCCGAATGTATGAACTCACGCAGTTACCTCGGCTGACGGTGCACGGTCCCACAGGCGCTCGCTTGATCTAGCTCATGGAACCCGACTAGTTCAGATAATAGCCTGGAAGTTGTGGCGTTCGTGCTCTTCGCTGGAAGCCAGGATCCGGCGGAGCGCGTGCTCCAAAGCTGTCTCATCCATCTCGTCGCTGAGGCCACTGAGGCTGATCCCGCTGACGTCGATCAGCCCGCCGTCACTGATGTCGTCGTTCATGATGCTCCTCACCCGGCCGCAAGATCCGCTCGGGCCACGCGCCGTCGCCCCGAGAAGATCAAGGTTATCTGTAGCGTCTTACTCTCAACAGATACACCGGCAGCCAGTGACTGTCGAGCCTTAAATTCGCTCCGCATCGGCACGCTGTGCGACAGCCTTATTACGCCTAAGATAGCCACATGACGGCATCGGATACTCGGCCTCCGTCGTTCGGGGGAGCTCCGCAGGTTTGGTATAACGTCCCTCAGCGCAACAAGAACTTCACCGGCCGGACGGAGATCCTCGAACGCCTGCGGGAGGGCGTGTCCACCAAGGTGGCCGCCGTTCTGCCGCACGCACTGCAGGGCTTTGGCGGCGTGGGCAAGACCGCGGTGGCAATTGAGTACGCGCACCGGTACCGCGGTGACTATGACCTCATCTGCTGGATCCCGGCTGACGACCCCGTCCTGGTGCCCTCCTCGCTCGCCGCGCTGGCCGAGCCCATGGGGCTGCAGTCGGCCATGACGACCGGCATAGAGGGCACTGCCTCCGCGGTGCTGGACGCGTTACGGCGAGGCGTTCCCTACAGCCGCTGGCTGCTGATCTTCGACAATGCCGACCAGCCGGAAGACCTCAACGAGATCATTCCGCGCGGGCCCGGGGATGTATTGATCACCTCGCGTAACCACCGGTGGCAAGGTGTCGTCGACACGGTCCAGGTCGACGTGTTCACCAGAAAGGAGAGCACCGAGTTCCTGAACAAGCGGGTACCCAAAGGACTCGGAGCCCTCGAAGCCGATCAGTTGGCTGAAGCGCTTGGTGATCTGCCGCTGGCCCTGGACCAGGCCGGCGCGCTGCAGGCCGAGACCGGCATGTCGGCCGACGAATACCTGCGCCTGCTGGGCGAGCAGACAACCCAGCTCATGAACGTAGGGAAATCACCGGAGTACCCGCGGTCGATGACCGCGGCGTGGAAGCTCTCGGTCGCGACCTTGGCCCTGCAGCTGCCGCAGGCCGTGGAGCTGCTGCGCTGTTGCGCTTTCTTCGGGCCAGAGCCGATACCCAGGGACCTGTTCCGGCGCGTTTCTCATACCACAGGGACCAGCACGGACATCAGAAACCTGATCGCCGACCCCATCTTGCTGTCTCAGGCCATAGGGGAACTGGGCCGGCTCGCGCTGATCAAGATCGACGGCCGGACAATCCAGGTGCACCGCCTGGTCCAAGCCCTGCTGCGGGACGAGATCGATCCCGAGGAGCACGCCAGCTACCGCCGTGACGTGCAGACCATCCTGGCGGCGGGCGCGCCCAGGAACACCGACGACATCACCCTCTGGCCACGTTATGCGGCGCTGGTGCCCCACGTGAACGCCGATGCGCTGCAGTTGCATCTGAGTACCGACCCGGCCGTCCGCGGGTTCGCGCTCGAGATCGTCCGGTACCTCTACCGCGTCGGTGACAACCCAACGGCACGGAAGTTTGCCAACCGGTTCATCGAACAGTGGACCAAGGACTCAGGCCCCGATGACCCCTATGTGATCGATGCACAGCGGCATCTCGGCAACGCCATGCGCGAACTCGGTTTGTACGAGGAGGCTTATGACTTGACCGAGACCACTCTCAAGCGCTCGCGAGACGTTCTCGGGCCGAACAACAACCTGACGCTGTACCTGGAAAACTCCTTCGGCGGCGACCTGCGCGCAAGAGGCAGATTCACCGCCGCGCTCGAGCAGGACCTCAAAGCCTTGAGCCTGCACGAAGAAGTATTCGGACTCGACGATGTCCATACCCTGCGCGTCCTGAACAACCTCGCGCTCGACTACGGTCTTAACAGCAAATATGAGAAGGCCAGAGATCTGTTCAAAGAGACGTTCATCGCGCGCAGCAAGGCGACGAAGGGAGTGGCGCCACGGGACTTGCTGGCTTCGTGGGACGCAATGTCCTGGGCCGTGCGGCTCTGCGGGGACTTTACCGCGGCGCTCGATGCGGGTGAGGACGCTTACGATTACGGCCGCGACTCACTCGGCCCGGAGCATTACCAGACGCTGCGGACGCTCCGCGACCTGTCAATCGCAATTAGGTGCACCGGCAATGACTACGAGAGCGCGCTCGAAATGGCGAACGAGGCATTTGAGAGCTGCACTCGGGTCTTTGGCGAGCGGCATCCAGACACCCTCGCGGCCGCGATCAACCTGGCTAACATTCTGCGGACGATAGGCCGGACGGACGAGGCGCTGAAGCTGGCTGAGAATGTCGTGGAGCGCTACAAGAGCATTTACCGGAAGGATCACCCTTATACCTACGCCTGCACCGGCAACCTGGCGATGATTCGGCGTCAGGCTGGAGATGCGGAGAGCGCAAGACAGCTTGACGAGGATTCGCTGGCGGGCCTAGACACCAGGCTTGGCCGGGACCATGACTATTCGCTGACGGTCGCCACGAACCTGGCCAGTGACCTGTCGGCGCTTGGCGATACCGCGCAGGCTCGCGAACTCGGTGAGGACACGCTGAGGCGCCTTCGAGCTCTAATGGGCGAGAACTATCCGCTCACTCTCGGCTGCGCATCGAATCTGAGCCTGGACCTGAGGGCCGAGGGCGCCGACGAGGATGCCGACAGACTGGCCGCGGACACTCTTGATCGTTACGCCGCGCGCCTGGGTCGCGGCCACCCGGACGTGGACGCCGCGGCGGAGGGCCGACGGCTGACCTTCGACTTCGACCCGGCCCCGATCTAATGGGGCGGACGCCACCAGCCTCAAGCTTGCCCGTTCGCCGCCTGCCACGTGGCCAGATGCTCCTCGGCCTCGCGCCGGGCCAGACTCTGCGCCTCTTCAGGAACCGGGTCGTCCTGCCAGGATTCCAGCGTCAGCGCCATCCCCTCCACGAAGTCGATCCCAGCCGGGGTAAGTTGCCCGCTCGCCCGCAGCGTCGCGGCGACCTGCGCGGCCGCTGACCGCCACCGGGCAAACTCGGCACTGGCCCGGAATCCGGCGTCGCCGCTTTCCAGATGGCGCTGGCGACGCCAGAAACCGGCCACGCCCAGAAACGCATAAGCGCCCTGGAGCAGCCCGCTGACCGGCCGCGGGTCGTCTCGCCAGGGTGCGTAAAAGCGCCGCGAGGTGTCCGGAATCGTCAGCGGCACAATGTCGAGCAAGGCGGACAGCTTAATGTGCTGCAGTTCGTGCGCGAGCGTCACCGCCAGCGTGCACGGATCCGACGGTTTCGAGAGCGCGACGGCGCCGAAGGTTTCCGGTGAACTGGAACTGACCCGGCCGCTGTCGGGTGCGAGAAGCGGTACCACCACGCTGACGGCCGCGGTGACCTCGCTGAACACCAGCGGATGATGCCGCTCGAGCAGTTGCAGCGATGACCCAAAGACCGCATTCCACGCGCTGGCCTCGGCTGCGGAGAGGCGGGGAGCCAGAAACGGTGCGGCCGGCATCCGGAACGGGTCGATGTCATCAATACAGAGCTCGGCCGGCCCGGCCCGGAAATGGTGCAGCCCGGACCAGCCTGGTGCGTCGGGGTTCGAGCTAGCGGAGATCGGGATCTCTCCGCCGGACCACACCACGGACGACCCGCTCGGGACAATCCTGACGACGGCGCGTTCCGCGTTCACGGCGGCCACGCCCAGCGACGGCAGCACGACCGCTCCCCCGGTCACCGGCACCTCGATCTCACCCGGCAAGCCCGCTCTGATCGCCGCGGCCGCCGCCACCGCGCACAGGCTGCCGGGCTCGGCGGCTGGCCTGCCAGGCTCGTCGGCGAGGGCCGCGGGTCCAGAATCGAGGGCGCGCGCGGTATGCAGCGCCCAAGCCCCGACGGACGGGTAGCGGATAACCGCGTCGGCGGCGGCCCGGTCGCGTTGTTGCGCCTCCGCGAGCAGGCCGTAACCCTCGCTCGCCAGACGAGCCTGGGTTGGCCCCGCGGCCCCGGCCGCGCTGACCACCCCGCGCAGCAGGATTACATGCTTGCTGTACTGAGCTGCCGTCAGCTCACGGATTGCCTCCGCTCCTCCGCCACCCGCCGCCAGCGCGTCGAACAGGCTCCGGGCGATGCGGTGGATCCGGACGCTCATACTGCCTCCCGCCGGGCGATTCGCGAGCTGATGTCGGCCTGCACTTGCTGCCTGATATGACCGATGAGCCGCATCAGGTCAGGGCAGTACACGGATCGGTTGGCGAAGCCGGTGACGGCGCGATAGCGGTGGGCGTACAGACCGCCTCCGCAGATCTGCCGGATGTGGCAGACCTGGCACTCGGCACACAACGCGCGCTCCCCGAGCTGGCGCGCGACCACACCGGGCAGCAGCAGCGCCCGGTCGAAGCCGTCGCTGGTCACATGCAACCCGGTCCTCGGCGCGCCGTGATACGTGACCTTCAGCGTGTCGCCTTGCTCGATCGCGCCGTCCGTCTCGATGACGACCAGCCGCGAGGGCGCCAGCCCGACCATCTCCGCCTGAGCCTGGGCGCCCAAGAGCAGGCCCATGATCTCGTCGAACAGACGGATCCGCGTGCGCGGCGCCGGATACCACCGATCGAATATTTCGATCAGCCAGTCGGCGTACGGGGCGCCGACGGATTCTGATCCCCGCCCGGGCGGCGGCGCCTCCCAGGTGCCGTGCGGCAGCAGGAAGTCGATTCTGGGCGGCTCGAACGCGGCGAGCTCCTCATAGGTGGCGATCGGGTCATGGCGGAGGTCTATCGTGCAGAGCAACCCGCTGAATAGGTGCCGGTAACGGGCGTCGGTTAACCGCCTCAGACCGGCGGTCACCGCTACGTGGCTGCCCCGTCCGCTGGGGAATCGCCGGTGCCGGTCGTGGTCTTGGGCACCACCGTCCAGGCTCACGCCGATCCGCACGCCGAGTTCCTCGAAAAGCTGCAGATATGAGTCGTTCAGGCCAACCGCGTTGGTCTGCACGTTGACGTTCACGACGACGTCGGCCCCGGCTGCGTCGCGGACATCTGCCACCAGGTCCGAAATCAGCTGAGGGCCAGCCAGCAGCGGCTCCCCGCCGTGCAAGATCAACGCGATATTGCGCAGGCCATGCCCCCTGGCATGCTCACCGATGCGCCAGGCGGCCCATTTCGCAGTCTCTGCCGACATGCGGCGCGGCCTATCCCGCCAGGACTGGTCCGCCATCTCGTACATATAGCAGTAATCGCAGGCCAGATCGCATCTGCTGTGGATCTTGACGATGAACTCGCTGAACGGGACCGGGACCCAGCCGTCCCGCATGAGCGCTGGCACGTCGAGCGTCGCCGGCCATTCATTGCGGAACTCAACGCCCATACTCGGATTTAATCACACCCGATCGGCGTTTGAAGATCAACATTCATGGGCGCTTTTCCCACATGATCGCTGTCTGGATCATCTCGATCAGCGGTTGATCGGGCCACAACTTGGACCTCGTCGGCGTGCCGCGCAGCGAGCCGCGCTACCTTTCTCTCCCAGGAGATGGCTGCCCCCAGACGAGTCTCTCCCAAGAGATGGCTGCCCCCAGACGAGGGTCCGTCTCGAGATTCAAAGTACCCTGACCTGCAGTTATCCTTGGGATAGGACTTCCAGCTTGTATGAGGTCCCCACGGCACACGCCGAGGCCACTGTAGCCGCGGCTCCGCCACGGCGGGTGCGAGAGTTCCGGCTTCTGCTGACAGGCTCGTCGGTCTCCATGCTCGGCAGCCGAGTGTCGGCCATCGCCTACCCGTTGCTTGTCCTTGCGCTCACCGATTCGCCGGTGGCAGCCGGCTGGGCTTGCTTCGCGGCGACCGCTCCGAGCGTGTTGTTCTACCTTCCGGCCGGCGCGTTCATCGACCGCTCAAACCCGCGACATGCGCTTTTGACGTGTGAGTCCTTGCGCGGGCTGGCGATAGCGAGCCTCGTCGTGGCCCTCGCCGTCGGGCGGCTGACCGTGACCCAGCTGATCCTCGTGGCGATCGTCGAGGAGATCCTCGAGGTCTTCTCGACCCTAGCCGAGCGCCGGATCGCCCGTTCGCTGGTTGAACCAAGGGATGCGGCATCCGCTCTGGCCCAAAGCGAGGCCCGGAGTCACATAGTTGTCATGCTAGGCCGACCCATCGGCGCCGTGCTCTTCAGCATAGGGCACGCTTTGCCGTTTCTTGCTGATGCATTAACTTTCGGGGTGAACATCGCCATTGTTCGGCGAATCCGAAATAACCGGGGCGACTATTCCGAGCCGGTGGAAAACTCGCATCTGCTGCGTGACATTGGCGCAGGATTCGATTGGCTTCGCGAGCACTCGTTCGCAGGACATGCCCTGCTGCGCACTGCGGGGACGACGTTCATCTTTCAGGCATTAGTAATCATCTTTCTCGGCGAGGCCTACGAGCAGCATCTTTCGTCAGCTGAGATCGGATTCGTTCTCGCCGCATCAGGACTGGGCGGCGTGCTCGGGTCCGCGGTGGCGGCAAAGCTTTTTAATACATTCGGTTACTCACTATTCAAGAAACAATTGACGATCTGGATGCTGATCTTTGTGGTGCTCGCTTTGGATGGCGGCGGACGATCCATTATAGCCCTGGCCATCGCGATGTCGATCCTGGGATTGACGGGCGCGCTTGGCAACATAGCGCTCGATACGTATACCATTCAAAATGCTGCGGAAGCCATACTAGGCCGGGTGCTCAGTGTCGGCCGCCTGACATCGTTTGCGGCGCTCGCCCTTGGACCGCTGTTGGGCGGCTTCCTTGTCAAAGAATTCGGTGCGCAGGTTGGGATCGTGGTGTTGCTCATTGCTGCCATCCTTCTCAGGATCGCCGCTCCATCTCAGCCGCCGGCGCAAGCGAAACCGCTGCAATCCGAGCTTGCCGACATTAGGCCAGCGGCCGACTGACAACCGAAAGCAGTACGGCTCAGTCGACCGCGAAACAAGCATTCCGGGTAGCGGTGAGGTCGGCCCACATAAGTGCCAAGGCGGACGTCGGACCGGCGCGTGCGGGCCGCTCACCCGGTCGATCGTGAGCAAGCATCGCGGTCCGCCGTCGCCGAACTGCACTCTCGGCCAAAACTGGAACGTGTTCTAGTATGGGAGGCCGGGAGGTGCCATGGCAGCGGACGAGGCCGAGTTCGACGTCGTCGTGGTCGGCAGCGGCGCCGCTGGCATGACCGCCGCGCTCACCGCCGCCCGCAACGGACTGCGGGCCGTGGTGCTGGAGAAGACCGGCTACTTCGGCGGCTCGACCGCCCGGTCCGGCGGCGGCATCTGGGCGCCGGGCAACGAGGTGCTGCGCAAGGCCGGCGTGCGTGATGCGCCGGACCAGGCCAGCGCCTACCTTGCCCATGTCGCGGGGGACAGCGTAACGGGCGGTCTGCAACAGGCACTGCTCGATCACGGGGCCGAGATGATCGCGTTTGTCCGGGCCAACGCTCCGGTTGAGTTCGCGTGGGTGCCCGGGTACGCCGACTACTATCCCGAGGCGCCCGGCGGGAAGGCGCAAGGGCGCAGCATCGAGCCGGTTCCGATGGACGGGCGGGTGCTCGGGGAAGAACTCGCGCACCTCAACCCGCCGTACCTGCCCGCACCGAAGGGCGTGGCGATCACGCAGGCCGACTACCGGTGGCTGAGCCTCGGCACCCGGCATCCGCGCGCGATCCTGACGGCCGCGCAGGTCACGGCGCGGACAGCGCGCACCCGGCTGCTCGGGCGGCAAACGCTGAGCATGGGCCAGGCGCTGGCCGCGGGCCTGCGGGCGGGGCTGGCGGCGCAGCAGGTGCCGGTCTGGCTGGACACGCCCATGACCGGCCTGCAGGTGTCCGGCGGGCGGGTCACCGGCGTGGAGGTGACCGGCGACGGCCGGCCCGCGGTGGTGCTGGCCCGTCGCGGCGTGCTGATCGCGTCCGGCGGGTTCGAGCGGAACGAGGAGATGCGGCGGCGCTACCAGCGGCAGCCGATCGGGACCGAGTGGACCACCGGCTCGCCCGGGAACACCGGGGACGGGATCCTCGCGGGCGAGGCCGCTGGCGGCGTGCTGGACCTCATGGACGACGCCTGGTGGGGACCCACGATCCCGCTGTCCGGCGGGCCCTACTTCTGCCTGGCCGAGCGCAGCCTGCCCGGGTGCATCCTGGTAAACGGCGCGGGGCAGCGGTTCGTCAACGAGTCAGCCCCCTACGTGGACGCCGTGCACGCGATGTACGACGGGCACTCCCCCGGCAACCCGCACATCCCGGCGTGGCTGATCTTCGACCAGCGCTACCGCAACGGCTATGTGTTCTGCGGCCTGCCGCCGCGCAGGCCGCTGCCGCGGCGCTGGTACCGGGCGGGGGCGGTGTTCCGCGGCGACGACGTGACCGGGCTCGCGGCACAGATCGGCGTCGATGCCGATGGCCTGGCCAAGACCGTGGCCAGGTTCAACGAGTTCGCCGAGGCCGGCGCCGACGAGGACTTCCGGCGCGGCGACTCGGCCTACGACCGCTACTACGGCGACCCGCGGTGGCGGCCGAACCCCAACCTGGCCCCGCTGGCCCGCGCGCCGTTCTACGCGGCCAAGATCGTGCCCGGCGACCTGGGCACCAAGGGTGGGCTGCGCACCGATGAACGGGCCCGGGTGCTGCGCGCCGACGGCACCGTGATCCCCGGCCTGTACGCGGCGGGCAACGCGAGCGCCTCGGTCATGGGCCACAGCTACGCGGGCGCGGGCGCCACCATCGGCCCGGCCATGACCTTCGGCTATCTGGCAGCCCTGGACATGGCCCACAGCTCCTGAAAGCGCAGCGCCACCGCGGTTTTCATGCGTGCCGCCTTATGCCAGGCCGCCGTCGATGAAGTTGAGAGTGAGCTCATCAAGGTGCTGCCGGGTGGCATCGTCGACATCGCGCAACGGCCCCTGCCCGGCGAGAACCGCCAGTCCGTGCACTGTGGACCAGATCGGGAACTCGATGCCGTCACGGCGCTGCCGGTCAAGCACGCCGGCGTCGACCAGTTCGTCGAGCACGGCCCCGAGATGGTCCAGAGGCGTGAGCTCCCGCCCGGTCCCGTCGTCCGGAGCGGCGTAGGGGTGCTGGCGCGGCAGCGAGAACGCGGTCGCGAACAGCCCCGGTTCCTCGCGGGCGAACTCCAGGTAGGCGACACCGATCGCGCGCAGCCGGCCCAGCGCCGCGGCAGGATCGCCGCGCTTGCCGGGCACGCGGGCCACGCCGGCGGCCATGCGGTTGGCGAGCTCGCGCATGGCCGCGGCGCCGACCGCCGCGAGGAGCTCGCCGCGATCGGCGAAGTGCCGGTAGGCGGCGTTGGGGACCACGCCCACCATCCGCGTCGCTTCACGGAGCACGACGGCGTCCGGGCCACCGGTCCGGGCCAGCTCGAGCCCCGCGGCGACCAGGCCGTCGCGGACGGCGCCTCGCGGACGGCGCCGTCGCTCCGTCCGGTGCACCTCCGCTGCTGATCGGTCGACGGCCACAGCCGACAGGATAGCAATAGTGGACAGTGTCCACTAGCTGAGTTATTGTGGACAGCGTCCACTAAGAGTGATGCAGTTCGGGAGGAGTACCCGATGAGCAGGGAAGCGACCATCAGCCCGCCACGGCACGACGCGGCGCGGGTGACGGCGGCCGAATGGTTCGCCGGCGGGCAGCGGATCTTGTACGACCCGGAATCACGGCACGTGCTGACCGGGAAAGAGGCCGCCGCGGAACCCGGCGCGCTGCGGGTCTTCGAGCGCGTGGCCGCAGCGGGGCGGGACGCGGACACCGTGTGGCTCACCTTGCTGCCCGGATTCCCGGACGGCTCCTACGGCTGGGCGCAGGTCGACCGGATGCTCGGCGACGACGTCGGCCCACGGCTGTACGTGGAGCCGGTGGGTCAGGGCGAGTCCGACAAGCCCCGGGACTACCCGTACTCCACCGTGGAGCGCGCGGACCTGGTCGAGGCGTTGTGGCGGCACCACGGGGTGCACCGCACCGTCGTCGTCACGTTCGACTACACGTCGCTGGCCCTGCTCGAGCTGCTGCGCCGCCAGCTCGAGCGGGCGGCCTCGGGCGGCACCGCCGGGCCGGTGATCGCGGCCGCGCTCATCGTGAACGGCGGCCTGTTCGCCGACGCGCACACGCACCCGTGGCAAGGCACCCCGCTGCTGCGGTCTCCGCTGGGCGCTCTTGCGATGCGGGGCTGGCAGCGCTCGCAGCGCGCGTTCGACACGGGCTGGACGCAAGCCCGCATGTACTCCCGCGGCTACCGTCCGGCCCCGGAGGAGCTCGCCGAGCTGTGGTCGGTGATCACCCGGCGGGATGGAGCGGCGTTCGCGCACAACGCCGCTGGCTTCGTCGGCGAGCACCGCCGGAATGCGCAGCGGTGGGATCTCGCCGCGATAGCCCGCGCCCTGGGCGGCACGGTCGCCCTCTACGTCGGCGGCAGCGACGAGGACCCGTACGAGCACCGGCAGATCCCGGCCACCCGGGAGCGCGTGCCCCAGGCCGGGATCCTGGCCTTCCCCGGCGGCCACCTGACCACCAGCGAACACCCTGAGCTGCTCGCCGCGACGATCCGCGAGATCGCTGGCCGCCACGGCGTGGGCACTCCGGCCACCGCGCCGGAGATGACGTGACCCCGACGTACCGAAAGGGACGACCATGACCAGGATGACTCCCCTGCTCGAGCGGAACGAGCGGTTCGCCAGCAACTACACCGCGCTTGAACTCGGCGTGCCCACCGCGCAGCTGCTGGTCGTCACGTGCCTCGACCACCGCGTCGACCCCGCGATCGTCCTCGGACTCCGGCTTGGCGAGGCTCCCGTCATCCGCAACGCCGGGGGGCGCGTCACCCCCGCCGTCATCGACGACATCGCGTACCTCGCCTTCCTGGCCGAGCAGCTCTTCGGCAGCCAGCTCGCGGCCGACGCGCTCTTCGAGATCGCGGTCGTGCACCACACACATTGCGGAACCGGGTTCCTCGCCGATCCAGGCTTCCGGCGCCAGGCCGCCGAGGCGACCGGGCTTTCCGAGGCAGCACTGGGAGCGGCCGCCGTCGCCGACCCGCACGCCACCGTCCGCGCCGACGTGGAGCGGCTGCTCGCCTCGCCCTCGATCTCACCGAAGGTGAGCGTCTCCGGCCACGTGTACGACCTCGCCACGGGACGCGTCACCACGGAACTTGACGCGCGGTATCCAAGCCGGCCTCTGCCGCAGGTCGGGCCGGCCAGGTCGTGAAGGCGATCAGGTCGTGAAGGCGATCAGCACCGCGCACGGCGCCTGGTGCGCCACGGAATTGGGCACGCTGCCCAGGACCCGCCGCAGCCCGGTCATGCCCTTGTTGCCGACGACGATAACGTCGGCCTTCACCTGGGTCGCGACCTCGCAGATGACGTCGGCTGCAGCGCCGTTCTTGAGGTGCGTGTCCACGGCGACGCCACTCGTCCGCGCCCGGGACGCCAGGTCGCTCAGCACGGACTGAGCCAGGTCGTCGGAGGTCAGCGAATCGGAGAACTCGCCGCCCGCATCCGAACGCAGTTGCGCCGGCCGGTAGGCGGTCACGATGTGCAGGTTCCCGTTGCTGAGCTTGACCAGCTCGGTCGCCACCCGGGCCGCCTCGGCCGCCGTGTCCGACCCGTCTGCCCCCACTACCACTGTCTCGAACACCAGGCGCCTTCTTCCGTTGGGCGGGAGCGTCACGCCAGGCGCTTCCCGGGTATTTTGCGTGATCTGGGCTGAACTTTAGCTGAATCGTCCGTCCAGGTCCCGCGCTCTTCCGGCCGGCTCCCGGCCGAGCGCCAGATCCACACCCTGCGACCGGGACAGCTTGGCGCCCGAGCGAAACCCAGCCTCGTACGCCTCGTCGCCCATCAGCCGCCGCAGGCTGGCCTGCTCCTGCTCGCGGAGTTCCTGCTCAGGGCCTGACCACGAGATAGTACCCACCTCCAGCGCGGCGCTCATCTCCGTGTCGGCCGCGCCGTGCAGCCGGGCCGCCCTGGGGTAATCCCCCTGCCACGCGGTGCAGCACGCCGCGCCGAACAGCAGCTCGCTGACGTCGAGATGCAGGCCGATCCGCCGCGCCGTGAGCAGACAGCTCCTGACCACGGGCGCCGCCTCCTCGTGCTTGCCCTCGATCAGCAGCAGGATCGCGTAGTCGGTCTGCATGAAGTAAAGGAAGACCTTGGCACCGAGCTTCTCCGCTGTCGCGATCGCCGCGGTGATGTGCGCCCTGGCGTCGTCGAACAGCCTGTCCCGGAGATCCAGGCCGTAAATCATGTGCATCTCGTTCGCTGCGAACATGTCGTCGCCGGTCTGCCGGAAGCAGTCCAGCGCCTCCATGCGCAGCCGCCGGTTCTCGGGCTCCGGGCCATTGACGCACAGGCAGGCCAGCAGCGTGCCGCGCAGGTGCACGTCGCCGATCTCGCGGGCGATCGCGACGCCCTCCTCGCCCAGCCGCCGCAGCCGGTCCAGGTCGCGCTGGAAGTAGGCCACCCCGGCGAGGACCAGCAGCGCTCGCGCCTCCAGACGACGGTCGCCGAGCTCGCGCGCCATGGCCAGACCGCGTTCGCCGCACCGCCCGGCTGTGGCATGCGCTTCGGCGTCCATCCGCAGCAGGGTGTCGCTCATCCAGCCGATCGCGACGAGGGCGCTAGCCAGCAGGATGCCCGGTGACGAGTCTGCCGGCTCCACGGCGCTCTGCAGCCAGCTGAGCACCTCGTAGTGTCCCTGGCTGACGGCGAACCGCTGCAGCCAGACTCCGAGCCGGAGCACGTCATCCGTGCGGTTCTCGTCCGCCAGGTGGCTGGCCGCGGCGCACAGGTTCTCCCATTCGGTGTCCAGCCGCCGCAGCCAGTGACCCTGCCCGGGACCGGAGAGCGCGGGCGCCGCCTCCTCGGCGAGACCCATCAAGTAGCTGGCGTGCCGGTCCCTGGTCGCCAGAACCTCGTCCTCGCCGCCCGACCTCAGCAGCTCCTGCGCGGCGTACTGCCGGATCGTCTCCAGCATCCGGTAGCGGACGGACTCGGGTGTCCGCTCCGCGGTGACGAGACTCTTGCTGACCAGCGAGCCGACCAGGTCCAGCACGTCGAAGGCGTCCACGCTGTCGGCCGCGCAGATCGCCTCGGCGGCTTCCAGCTCGAAGCCGCCGGCGAACACCGACAGCCGCCGCAGCACGTCCCGTTCGGGCTCGGTGAGCAGCCCAAACGACCAGTCGACCGTGGCCTGCAACGTCTGCTGCCGCGGCATCGCGTTGCGGCTGCCGCCGGTCAGCAGCCGGAAGCGCTGGCCCAGCCGGTCGCTGACCTGCTGCAGCGACATGGACGACAGCCGGGCCGCCGCGAGTTCGAGCGCAAGCGGTATGCCGTCGAGGCGGCGGCACACCGACGCGACGAGCGGCGCGGAGGCGTCGTCGAGGACGAATCCCGGGCCGTGCGCCTGCGCCCGCTCCACGAAGAGCTGGACGGCGTCCGAGGCGCCGACCTCGTCGGCCGCGTCGGCCTCGGGCCGCGGCAGCGAAAGCGATGGCACGCGGTAGACGTGCTCACCGTCGATGCCGAGCGGTTCCCTCGAGGTCGCCAGGATGCGCAGCCCCGGACACTCGCGAACGAGCTGGCCGCAGAGCTTGGCGGCGCCGTCGATCACGTGCTCACAGTTGTCGAGCAGGATGAGCGTGTCCTGCTCACGCAGTGCGTCGATCAGCGACTCGAGCAGCGGCCGCTGCCCGCGCTGGTCTGCTAGCCCCAGGACGGCAGCAATCGCCTCCGGGATCGCTTCGGCCTCGGTCAGGTGGGCGAGCCCGACGAACCACACCCCGTCCCTGGCCGTATCCAGGAGCTCGGCCGCGACCTGGAGCGCGAGGCGGGTCTTCCCGCAGCCGCCCGCCCCGGTGAGGGTGACCAAGCGGGAGGATCCAGCGAGCGAACGCACCTGGTTCAGCTCGGGCTCCCGGCCGACGAACGCGCTGAGCTGACCGGGCAGGTTGTTCGGCAGCTCCGGGTTGTCAAGCGACGCCAGCGGGGGGAAGCTCGGCTGCAGGAAGCCTGCTTCCAGCTGATAGACGTGCTCGGCACGGCCGAGGTCCTTCAGCCGGTGCAGCCCGAGATCCCGCAACGTCACGCCCTCGGGCAGGGTCTCCGACAGCAGCTCAGCCGTGGCGCCGGAGAAGAGCACCTGCCCGCCATGGGCCACGGCCTCGAGCCGTGCTGCCCGGTTGACCACGGGCCCGAAGTAGTCGTTGCCGCGCTCCTCGCACGCGCCGGTGTGCAGGCCCATCCGCACCCGGATCGGCCGGTGGGTCGGCCATGTCTCGGCGCCGAGCGCGTGCTGGGCGGCGAGCACGGCCTCCAGCGCCTCCTGGGGTGTGGCGAAGGCAGCGCAGAAGGCGTCGCCGACGGTCTTGAACACGTAGCCGCCGGCCTCGTCGATGGCCGCGCGGAGTAGCTCGTCATGTCGGCGCAGCGCCTGGGCCATCTGCTCCGGCTCGGCTTCCCAGAGCCTGGTGGACCCCTCGACGTCGGTGAACAGCAGCGTGACCGTTCCCGTGGGGATCGCAGCCGCGCGGCTCACGCCGAAAGAATACGCCGACTTGCCCGGAACGCCCGGCCGGCCTGGGCCCGCTCAGGAAGATCAGGCCGGGCCGAGGATCAGGCCGGGCCGAGGATCAGGCCGGGCCGAGGATCAGGCCGGGCCGAGGATCAGGCCGCTGGTCGGCACGCCCGTGCC
>Ga0209333_1000115_pt1 | contig 44006 bp, 50 predicted proteins | sample BlaSpr_A8_OM2_O3_FD_187982 | JGI IMG/M metagenome (GOLD analysis project Ga0209333, IMG submission 187982) | Forest soil microbial communities from Thunder Bay, Ontario, Canada - Black Spruce, Ontario site 2_A8_OM2_O3 (SPAdes) (version 2) | ecosystem: Environmental > Terrestrial > Soil > Boreal... | reverse complement strand
ACCGGCGGAGCCTGGGACCAGCGGTACCACCCTGGCGGTCCCGGCAGGTGGCAAGCTGGAAACATGAGCGCTTCCGCTCCGCGCCGCGCCGACCTCGCAGCCTTCCTGCGGGCCCGGCGCGCCCGGCTGTCCCCGCAGGACGCGGGGCTGCCCGCGATCGGGCCGCGGCGGACACCGGGGCTGCGCCGCCAGGAGGTGGCCCAGCTCGCCGGGATGTCCGTCGACTACTACATCCGGCTGGAGCAGGGCCGCCGCCCGCATCCGTCACGGCAGGTGCTGTCGGCGCTGGCCCGGGCGCTGATGCTGAGCGCCGACGAGCGGGACTACCTGTTCCGCATGGCCAGCGTGGCGGTGCCGCAGGCGGCGCTGCCGAGCCGCGAGATCACACCCGGCATCAGGTACCTGCTGGACAGCATGCCCACCACGCCCGCGTACGTGGTCGACGCCGCGTACAACGTCCTGGCCTGGAACCAGCTCGCCACCCACTTCATCGGCAACCTGGCCCGGCACCCGGACCGCAACATGATCCGCTGGACCTTCCGCCGGCCACCGGAGCATGCTGCCTGGAGCGACGCGGACTTCGTCCGCTTCACCAGGGCGACGGTCGCCGACCTGCGCGCCGGGTACGCCCGCTACCCCGGCGATCCGGAGATCGGGAGCCTCGTCACCGAAATGCTCGCGCTCTCCCCCGAGTTTGCCGAGATGTGGGACGCGCACGAGGTAGAGGCCCGGGGGCCGATGCTCAAGCGCGTCGACCACCCGGAGGCCGGGCCGCTCGAGTTCGAGTGCCAGGTACTGCACATCGCCGAGACCGGCCAGCGCATCATCACCTACTGCGCCGCCCCAGGTTCCACGACCGAGGATGCCTTCCTTAAGCTCGCGGCGCAGCCGGCGCGGCCGACCTGACCCAGAGGGCTACCAGGGCAGCTCGCCAGCGTCCTCCTCCTGGAACGTGCCGGTGGGGCCGTCCTTGCCGATCGTCGCCACGCGGACGACGACCTTCGCGCTGACCTCGACGGGCCGGCCGCCGTGGTTTGCCCCGCCCAGGTCGGTGGCGGTGTAGCCGGGCTCGACCGCGTTGAACTTGATCTCCGGCACGGCCTTCGCGTACTGCAGCGTGAGCATCGAGACCGCGGCCTTGCTCGCGCCGTAGACGATCGCGGGAACACCGAACGCGGGCCGCTCTGGATTGGTGACGGCCCAGAACGAGCCGAGCGCGCTGGAGACGTTGACCACGACCGGGTTGCCGGATTTGCGCAGCAGCGGCAGCGCGGCCTGGGTGACGCGGACGATGCCGACCGCGTTGGTATCGAACACCTTCAGCGCATCCGGGCCGTTGAGCGCCTCGAGCCCGATGCCGGCGTTGTTGACCAGCACGTCCAGATGCCCTTCGGCGTCGCCGATTGTCTGCATCGCGGCGGCGACCGAGGCGTCGTCGGTGACGTCGAGCTGGACGAACTGCGCGCCGATGTCGGCGGCTGCCTTCTGCCCGCGCTCGGCGCTGCGGGCCCCCGCATACACGGTGTGGCCGAGCTCGGTCAGCTGGCGAGCGGTCTCGTAGCCGATGCCCTTGTTCGCGCCGGTGATCAGGACGATGGCCATACTGGCTCCTTTGCGTAACGTTCCGGCTGTCTGTGTCATTGGCAATGCTCACGGGCAGGGCGGGCGCGAGCCAGTACCCCCGCGATCCTGGGTGTGACAGGACCAGGCACGGGCGCGCGGCCCCGGATTACGGTGGAGTCATGACCGACGGGCCGAACGCGCTGGGCGACTACCTGCGCGCCCGCCGCGAGCTCGTCACCCCCGAGCAGGCAGGGGTCCCGGTGCTGAGCGCCCGGCGGGTGCCGGGCCTGCGCCGCGAGGAGGTCGCGATGCTCGCCGGCATCAGCGCCGACTACTACCTGCGCCTGGAACAGGGCCGTGACCGCAACCCCTCCGCACAGGTCCTCGAGTCTCTCGCGCGCGTGCTGCAGCTTGACGCCGACGCGACCGCGTACCTGCTGGGCCTCGGCGCGGACAAGCCCCGGCGCCCGCGGCGGCGGCCCCGGAGGGAGACCGTCCAGCCTGGCATCGCCAAACTCGTGGCCACGATCGGCCTGCCCGCGTTCGTGGAGGGCCGCTACTTCGACGTGCTCGCTGCCAACGCCCTGGCCACGGCGCTCTCGCCCCGCCTCGTGCCGGGAGGCAACCGGCTGCGCGACGTGTTCCTCGACCCTGCCGAGCAGAGCCTGTACCCGAACTGGGATCGTGCCACCGGCAACCTGGTCGCCGGATTCCGCCAATCCGTCGGCACCGACACCGACGACCCCCGCTTCATCGAGCTCGTCGGCGAACTCTCCCTCGCCAGCCCCCGCTTCTGCCAGCTGTGGGCCCGGCACGACGTGCTGGGCCGGCGGGGCGCGCCCGTGATCCTCAACCACCCGCAGGTAGGCGAGCTCCAGCTGAACCGCGAGAAGCTGGCCATCAGCGGTACGGCCGGCCAGATGCTCGTCATCTACCACCCCGACCCCGGCAGCGACAACGCCGAAAAGCTCGCGCTGCTGGCCTCCGCCACGCTGCCGCCAGCCACGCCGGAGGCGACCGCCGCCAACAAGCAGGCATGAGAGGCAGTTAGAGCCACGTAGTCAACTGAGGGTGGCGAGGAAGGTCTCGGCCGCGTCCTGGACCCGGGCACGGTCGCCGGTGGCGAGCAGATCGAGCAGCAGCCCGCGGATCGTCGCGATCACGAGTGTGGCCGCACGGGCCGCGGCCGCCGGGTCGACGCCGGGCCCTTGCGCGTCGCAGAGGGCGCCCATCCAGTCGGCGACCACCCGTTCCAGGAACCCGGCGAACTTTTCCGGGGCCTGGAGAGCGTGCCCGTAGACCGCGAAGAACAGCCGGAACTCCGCCGACTGCTGCGGGTCGGAGGCGCGGGCCCAGACCGCGCGCGCCGCGGTCGCCAGGTCCGGCTGATCGCCGACCCGGGCGGCGGTGGCCGCGAACATGCGCTCCCGCAGCCGCCCCAGGATCGCCTCGAGCATCTGCTCCTTGGTGCCGAAGTGATGCACCAGCGTGGTGGGCGACACCCCAAGGATGCACGCGATGGGCCGCCATGACAGCTCGGAGAACCCGCGCTCGATCGCGTAGTCGACGAGCGCGTCGAGCAGTTCCGACCGGCGCTGATAGTCGACGGGCCGCCCCACCATCACTGCCTCCTGGCTTGACATTATTAGTACGAGCGTACTAGGAATGTTTCTAGTACAACTGTACAAGAAATAGTTGCCTGAACGGGTCGCCGCCGCGGAATCGCCCGGCAGGCGCCCGGGTCAAGGAGGTTCCGCCATGCGGGTTTTCGTCACTGGAGCGTCGGGCTGGGTCGGCCGCGGGTTGGTCCCCGAGCTGCTCGCCGCCGGTCACACGGTCACCGGGCTCGCCCGTTCCGATGCCGCGGCCGACGCTCTCCGGGCCGCGGGGGTCGAGGTCCGCCCCGGATCGCTGGACGACCTCGGCGTCCTGCGCGACGCCGCCGCGTCGTCCGACGGCGTCGTCCACCTCGCGTTCAAGCACGACATCGCGTTTTCCGGCGACTTCGCCGGAGCCACCGCCGCCGACCGCGCGGCGATCGAGACGTTCGGCGACGCCCTCGCCGGCACCGGCAAGCCGTTCGTGATCGCCCACGGCATCCTCGGCGTGCTCGGGCTTGCTCCCGGACAGGTCGCCACCGAACGCGACGGGCTCGTCGCGCCGGCCGGGGGCTACCAGGTCCCGATCAGCGGCGGGGCGGGACGGGTGGCCAGCGCCCACCTGACGCTCTCGTTCGCGGATCGCGGGGTGCGCTCCTCGGTCGTGCGGCTGCCGCCGGCGACGCACGGCGAGGGCGACAACGGGTTCATCCCGGCCGCGATCGGCTTCGCTCGCGCCAAGGGCGCCGCGGCCTACATCGGCGACGGCGCCAACCGCTGGCCGGCGGTGCACCGCGACGACGCGGCGCACCTGTTCCGCCTTGCGCTGGAGTCGGCGCCGGCTGGGTCGGTGCTGCACGCGGTCGGCGACGAGGGCGTGCCAATCCGGGAGGTCGCCGAGATCTTCGCCAAGCATCTCGACGTTCCGGCGGTCTCCGTCACCCCTGAGCAGGCCGGAGAATACGTCGGCTTCCTCGGCCGGTTCTGGGCAGTCGACGGCCCCGCCTCGGCACAGATCACGCGCGAGCTGCTCGGGTGGGAGCCGACCCGCCAGGGACTGATCGCCGACCTCGAGGAAGGCCACTACTTCGCTTGAGGGATCCCCGGGGTGACGTACGCGACCGCTTCGATCTCGACGAGCTGGCCCTCGTAGCCCAGGGCCGCGACGCCCAGCAGCGTGCTCGGCGCGTCGTGATCGCCGAACGCGGCGGCGACCACGTTCCAGGCTGCGACCAGATCCTCACGGCGGGCGCTGCAGACGTAGACCGTCGTCTTGAGCACATCGCTCAGCTTTGCCCCAGACTCCTCGAGCGTCACCTGCAGGTTGGCGACCGCCCGGCGCATCTGCGCGGCGATATCCCCGGGCTCGACCACGTGTCCCTCTTTGTCGAGCGGGCACGCCCCGGCGGTGAAGATCACGCCTGTTCCCGGAGCGGCCGCAGCGTAGGCGTACGGCGCTCCCGGAAACAGCCGACTGCTGCGAACGAACGTTGCTGGCATGGCACGACCCTGTCATCACCGAGGGCACAGCAACAAGGATTATTGGCGCGGTGCCGGTCAGGCGCGGACGGTCCCGCGCTGGTCGAAGGCCATGACCCGCTGCAGGGCTGCGGCCTTGAGGTCGTCCGGGATCCCGGCCGGCCCGCCCAGCCCGCTGGAGTTGACGCCAGCCTGCGCCGCCTCCTCGACGATGGAGCCGATCTGGATGGCCAGCTCCGGCGTGCGGTGGAAGACCAGCACGCCGTGATTGGCCAGCAGCACCGCTGGCGTCCCGGCGATCACCGCGGCGCGGATATTGGCGATGGCTTCATCGGATCCCGGTGGCCCGTACCCGGCCACCGGGATCCCGTCGGGGTGGTCCGCGTACATCGCGGTGTGCATCGCGACCACAGCGCCCTGGATGGGCGGCAGGTCTCCCTCGAGCAGAGTCCCGTCCAGCCCCACCCGCACCACCATGGAAGCCGGATGGTCGCGGAGCGAGGGGCCCGCGGTGAAGTACATCTCCTCGGCACCCGGGACACGCACGCTGGCGTTGCCGTGCCCGTTCGCTGAGATCGCCCCGCTGGCGACCACCCGGTGCGCGATGTCGGCAACCTGGCCGGCCAGATCGTTGTCCATGATGGCCCTCCCCCGGATAGAGACGGCCGGGCACCTGCCGCAGCCGCCGGTGCGCAGGCACAACGTATCGACCCGCTCCGCTCTGGACAAGGCCAGGCCCACTGGCGCGGGCCGCGCTGGTCCGCGTCGTCAGGCCGGGATGACCCGCCGCAGCTTGCCGGTCTCCGGGTTGCGCGGCAGGGAGGCAACGGCATCGACCATGACCTCGGGATCGGCCACCCCGGCCCGGGCCAGCGCCGCGCCCAGCTGCTCGCGCAGGCCCGCCACGCTGGTCTCGCTCTCCAGCAGCACCTGCACGGCCACGCCGCGGGCGGTCTGGCGTACCTGGTAGTCGAGCACATCCGGCTGGGCCAGCAAGATCGACCGCAGCGTCAGCGGATGGATCTCCGCGTGGCCGTAGCGCAGGATGTCGTCGGCCCGTCCCTGCACAGTGACCCGGGGGCGGCCGTGCCCCGCAGCATCCGGCTGCCGGGTGAACGAGTCGTTCAGCTCGTATCTGATCAACGGCTGCACATAATTGAACAGATTGGTGATGAGGACCTTGGCGGAGGGAGTTCCGGGTGGCACCGGCCGGTTAGCGGCATCGACCAGCTCCACGATGCAGCTGTCGGTGGCCAGCGTGATCGCCTGGTCGTCCGGCCCGCTGGACCCGATGAGCCCCTCGGTGCTGGCGAAGGTGTTGAATATCGGGGCGCCGAACGCCTTTTTGATCGCAGCGCGAAACTCAGGCTGCAGCGTCTCGGCGGTGCAGTTCACGAGCCTCGGCGTGATCCTGAGCCGGCCGGCGTGTTGCTCCTCGGCCAGCCTGGCGAGCATGCTCGGATAGCCGAACAGGCCATCCGCCTGCACTTCGTTCAGGCGGCCGACGATCTCGCTGACGGGCAGGGAGACCGGCACGCTGACGAACCTGACCGGGCTGCCGGCCAGCACCGACGGCACGAACACGGTTCCGTGGACGGCCGAAGCGGCCCCCACCATGGCGAAGGTGACCCGAGGCAGCTGCACCGGTCGGTCCGTGCTGGCCAGCCCGAGCGCGGCCAGCCGGGTCCGGAAGATCAGGCTGACGAACTCCGCCACACTCACCGGGTCGAAGGCGAAGATCCCGCGCTGGCCGGAACTGCCGCCAGTCGCCATGCACATGTAGCCGCCGGGCAACGGCCGGGGCTCGTCGTGGGTGGCCGCCAGGGCGCGCTCTGCCGCCTCGCGGGTCAGCAGCCGGTCGCTGATCAGGTCGTCGAAGTGATCCATCATCTGCGCCTTGGTCATGACCGGCAGGCTCGGCAGGTCGGCGAGCTCGAAGCGTGGCGGGTCGATGCCATGAAGCCGCCTGGTGTGAAAGGCGGAACGCTGGATCGCCGATGCCAGGAGGCGGCGTAGCCGGTCACGCTGCCAGTCATGAAGCTGATCCGGGGCCATGACCATCCGCCGGAACTGCCCGGGCAGGCCAGCCACAATGTCCGCCTGGATGCGGCCGCGCAGGTCACAGAATGCTGGCGCGCCGCCGTCCGGCCGCGTCAGGAGCTCAGCGGGCATCGGATTCCCCCGTCGATTTGCTGTTGGAATGTTCCCCGTCCGCGGGCGGCTCGGCCTGCAGTACAAGCTCGCTGACGACTTCGGTGGTTGGCAGGCTGACCCCGCCGGGATCGGCCAGCCGCTCCAGGAACGCGCCGCGGCTGACCGCCATGGTCAGCTGCGCCAGGACCCGGACCGGGTAACGAGGAGTGGTGCCGGCCCGCTCGTGCAGCCGGGCATAGACCGACGCGAGGCCGTCCAGCGTGCGCTCGTGCAGCTCGGCATACCGCCGGTTCAGCTCGGGCACCCGGGCCGCGTGCAGCCGGAACTCCAGCACCAGCTGCATCCACTCGGGCTCGGCCCGCCACAGCGACAGGGCCAGGTCCGGCACTGCCATCGCCAGCTGCCTGCCGTCGAGCCGTTCTGCGAGCCGCTCGTTCTGCCCCGCCCGCTCGCTGATGCTTGCTTCCAGCAAGGCCAGGAACATGTCGGCCTTGCTGGCGAACTGGGAGTAGACGACTCCCTTCGAGAACCCGGCTTCCTCGGCGATCACGTCGAGCGTGGCGCTGGCATAGCCGCGGGCCAGGAACACCCGCCGGGCCGCCTCGAGAACCAGGCGGCGATTCCGCTCCACCTGCTCCTCACGGCTCAGCTTCGTTCTCATACCAACGGTATCTAATACCGACGGTATCTGGTTGTCAATACCAGGGCGCTGCTTCTCGCGTGATGCCCAGGGTTAGCGCCCGCGATGGCTGCGGTGAGCGCCCGTGACTGGAGCGGCTAACGACCGTCCGCGCCGCGAGGCCACGATGAGCCGGGTTCAGAGCTGACCTGGCGGACCAGGTCGATGAGCTGTGCCAGTGTGTCGAGGCGGGCGGCGTGGCCGCCGCCGAGCTTGGCCTGCAGCGTGGTGATGCCCGCGGCGCGGTACAGCCGGAGCCGTTCGGCAACCACGTCCGGTGTCCCCAGCAGGTTGGTCGCACGCCCGATCCCGGCTGGCACCCGCGCGGCGGCGGCGTCCCGCTGCCCGGCCAGCCACAGCTCCTGAACCGCGCGAACGTCGTCACTGAAGCCCAGCCGGGTCAGCGCGTCGTTGTAGAAGTTCTGGTCGCGGCTGCCCATCGCGCCGATCGTGAAGGCGTAGCCGTCGGCATGCCTGCGCGCCGCGGCCTCGGCAGCGTCGGCGTCCTCGGTGAACTCCACCGCGACCGGGATGACCAGGTCCAGGTCGGCCAGCCGCCGCCCGGCCCTGGCGGCGCCCGCGGACAGGCGATCGAGGAACACGTGGGCGTGCTCGGGCATGAACATGTTGCCGATCCATCCGTCGGCAAGCTCGCCGGTGAGCTCGAGGTTACGCGGGCCGAGCGCCGCCACGTAGATCGGCACCGGCGTGGGCGGCAGCGGCGACCGCAGCGCGCGGCCCGGCCCATCCGGCAGCGGCAGCCGGTAGACCCGGCCGTCGTGCTGGAGCCGGTCACCGCGCGCGACGGCCCGGACGATCTCGATCGTCTCGCGGGTCGCCGCCAGCGGGGACCCGAAGCGCACGCCGTGCCAGCCCTCCATCACCTGCGGGCCGCTGACGCCGATGCCGAGCAGGAACCGGCCGCCGGACAGCAGCTGCAGCGACATGGCCGACATCGCGACGAGCGCGGGCGACCGGGCGCCGAGCTGCACGATCGACGAGCCGAGCCGGATGCTGGTGGTCTGGCCGGCCAGGTAGCCGAGCTGGGTCAGCGCGTCCTGGGCCCACGTCTCCGGCACCCACACCGAGGCCGCGCCGAGCCGCTCGGCGTCCCGCACGAACGCGGCGTCCTCGGCGGTCGAGACCACCGCGTTGAATCCGACCTGCATGCTCGCGACCTCCGGTGGCACCATGGCGTCAGCCAGCGTCGCGCCAGTGAACGCCGGCGGGCTTAACCTGTCAAGCGGGAGGGCACGTGGCAGATCAGCCGGAGCTTCGTTACCGCGACTGCCCGTCTACGCAGGCAGAGGTGCTGATCGCGGCGCCCGCGGCGGTTGTCTGGGCGCTGGTCTGCGACATCCAGCTGCCCGCCCGGTTCAGCAGCGAGTTCAACGGCGGCGAGTGGCTGGGCGGCGCCAGCTCGCCAGCGCCCGGCGCACGGTTCACCGGGCGCAATCACCACCCGGCGATCGGCAACTGGGAGACCACGTCCACGATCTGCGAGTTCCAGCCCGAGCAGGTGCTGGGCTGGGCGGTCGGCGACCCGGACCAGCCGTCCGCCCTGTGGCGGTTCACGCTGGTGGCCGACGCGGACGGCACCGGCACCAGGCTCACCCAGTGGATGCAGATCGGGCCCGGGCCGAGCGGCATCAGCGCGGCCATCGAGGCCATGCCGGACAAGGAGTCCCGGATCCTGCAACGGCGCCTCCGCGAGCACAGCGCGAACATGGCGGCCACGCTGGCCGGCATCAAGGAAGTCGCCGAAGCCCAGAGCCCGGCCTGACGCCTGGCGGCCGCGCCGGGACCCTATCGGCCCTGCCAGAGCGCTACTGGCCCCACCGGCCCCGGTGCACGGTGTCGGACTCCGGCTTGCGCCGGGCCCTCAGGTCGCGGGCCGGCTCGTCGCTGTAGCCAACCGAAATCGCCCCGATCGGATGGAACTGCGATGGGACCCCGAACGCGTCGCGATAGGAATCGATCCGGTCGACGGGAATGCCGAAGAAGCACGCGCCCAGCCCGGCGTCGACCGCGGTCAGCAGCATCATCAGCGACGCCATGCCGGTGTCGATGTCCCAGTACGGCGACGGCCACCAGGCATCCGACCGGTCGGTGAAGCCCTTGTCGGGCTGGGCGTACCGGTCCAGGTAGGCGTCCTTGTTCGAGTGCGGGACGATCAGCAGCGGGGCGTCCACCCTGGCGGCGAACCAGCCCTCCGGGTCGGTCTCCGGCCGGACCGCATCGCGGAACCGGGCAACGTCGGCGGGCGTGTCCAGGACCAGGAAGCCCCAGCCCTGGGAGAAGCCAGCGGACGGGGCCCGCAGGGCGTTGCGGACGATCCGGTCGACCACCTCGGAAGGCACCGGCCGGCTCGTGTCGTAGTTACGCACCATCCGCCGGTGCCGGACCACATCCTGAAATTCCATCCAAAAAACGTACCAGCGGCTATGCGAGAGCCCGCTGGGTCCCGGCGAGGCCTCCGGCCCGACTACACCAGCGACCGCTGCGTCTCGGCGAGGCCGCCGACCCGACTACACGAGCGACGACTGGGTCTCGGCGAGGCCACCAGCATAGAAGTGGCGGGCCGCGTCGAGAAGCTCGTCCAGCGGCGGCCACCACGGCCCGTGCTCCAGCGACCGGAGCGTGTCCAGCAACTGGCCCGCCTGGCCCGCGCTGTCCGCGATGCCGGCCACGGCAACCCGGCGCGGCCGCACCGCGCGCAGCGGGCCGAGGTACAAGTCCGGGGCCGCGGCAGCCTGCAGCGGAGGGGCCACGACCAGGTAGTAGTCGGGCAGCTCGAACCGCTTGTCCCGCCAGGCGGCCAGCGCCTCGGCAGCGCGTTCCTCGAACTTCGCCGCCGCACCCGGGCCGCCCGGTCCGCCGGATCCGCCGGGCAGCTCCCACATGGCCCGCCATGCCGCTGCCACCTCGGCCAGCGGGTCGTCGGGCACGATTACATACGTGGACCGGCGCCGCGCCGCCTCCCGCAGGGCCAGCGCTCCCGCCTCCCAGCCGGGCCGGTGCCCGGCCGCAACCTCGTCCGCCGATGGCTGGCCAGCAGCGTCATCAGGGACACGGGCCACCGAGACGTTCGGTGACTGCGTCAGCCCGGCCAGCAGCCCGTCGCCGAACTCGCCGGCCACGACAACCACGGTAGAAGACTCGCGTCGCATCGGCTCGATCCTAAGACCTCACCATTCATGGGCTTGAGCAGCGCTGCCCGGAGAGCCGGTCGGCTACCGTGAGGTACGCCTCAGCCTCCCGGCGGTGACCAAGGCGGACCAGGAACAAGCCTGTGGAAACACGTTCGATGAACGCCCACTGCCAGATCGCCGCACCGTCCACTCCGGTCAGGCGGGCCACGCTCCGAAGCCCGCTCGGCCGCGTAGCCGATGGCCGTTTCCATGGCAGCGGACGAGCAGGGCCGGCCGAGTTCCGCCCACTGTCTGGCGACATAGTCCGCCAGCCACTCAGCCTTCTCCGCGCCCGTCGGCAGCCGGCCCGCCGGCGCCGGGCGCCACCCCCGGGCAAGCGTGCTCGCTGCCGTGGTCAGCCGCCCAACACGCGGCCAGCCCAAGCTCGCCAGCGACGGGCCGAGGCGTTCCAGCAGCATGCTGCGACGGGGCAGGTCATGCCGAATCAGGTCCGCGTAGGGGTCGCCACCGGCGAGGCGGAGGGCCTCCAGTTCCTGCTCGAACGGGGAAACCCCGTCCACACCTGGAGGCAGCGCCACCTTGAGGATCACCGGCCTGGCGTCGGCGGTGACCGCCTCGATAACGTACGCCGCGTTGCCTCCATCGAACGGACGGCCATAAGTGATCGACCAGTCCGTGGCCAAGCCGGCGAGGACGCCAGGGAGATCCCCCAGCCAGCGAGACCCAGCCGGGCCGAGGGCTGTCGCGGAGACACTCAGCCGGTGGGGCACAGCGACCGCGTCCATAAGGCGCAATTATCAGCCCGCGGGCGGACGATTGGCGACGGCCTAATTCTTGGGCCACAGTTTCTCTAACCGGTCCCTGTAGACGCCGTAGACGTACGGCCCCGGTTTGCGACAGCGCTGGATGATCCGGTGGCGATTCTCTACAAACCCCGCGTTCGCCAGCTAGTGCGATCCACTCCTGGTCGGCAACCTCCTGAGCACCCTGCTCGCCATAGATGTCGGCCAGCGTCCAAACGGTGAGCTCGACCGCTCGCAGGGCGTCCGGCACCGATACTCGGCCAAGGCTGCGGTCAATAAGAAACTCAGGCGGCGCGGCGTGGCCTTGTCGCCGACCGGATGACCGCCTCGACTTCTCCAGGTTTCACTCCGAACTCCGCAGCGATCCGCTGGTAGCCCTCGCCAGCCCAGAAGGCGTCGAGGATGTCACCAATTCGTACCTTGTCCCGTGCCAGGACCGGCTGGCCGAAGGCGAAGCGGGGGTCGATGATGACATCTGCTCCGTGATAGGTCCTGAGGGTCAGGCTCGTAGCGTGGACATGAGGCGGCTCCCAGTGCACGAACTGTAGGTAACTCTCGATCACTTCGCTGATCACGCCCTGCCCGTCGCGAGCGCGCTCCCATCGCGGATTCTCGAAAGACGATTCCATGTCGATGAGCAGGTTCACACCATCCGACGCGACGCGACGCGTTGCGAGCGCATACTCATCGTTGGCGATCCGACGGATGCGGCTAACCGACTTTCTCAGTTCACCGGGGGTAAGGCCGAGTTCACGGAATCCGCGAAGCATATGAGCTTCGACCATCGCCACGAACGGCAGCGATGCCGCACGGGGAGACTCCGGCTGCAGGCGGTGCACGAGCGGCGCGGGACCGGCCTCGCGGCGCGTCCCAGCCGCACGATCGTCACAATATCCGGCGGATTGGTCAAAACGGCGTTCTGAACCGCGTACCTGCCAGCCCCTTGGGGGCCGGCCCGCGCTCACGAGAGCGGGGATCGCCAGCGCGAGCCGGGGTCTTAGGGATCGGCGGCGGTGATCATCACCCACGTGGCTTTCCCGCCTTCGGCTGTGCGGTAGCAGCCCCAGTCCTTCCCCAGCGCCGCGACCAGCATCAGGCCGCGGCCGTTCTCCTCGTCTGCGGCAACGTCTTTGAGGACCGGCATCTGATCGCTGGCGTCCCAGACGTGAATGACCAGGCAGGTGCCGTCCGAGGCGATCCAGAGCCGGACCACGGGCACGGTGGCCAGGTTCGCGCTGGCAGGCAGACGCTGTGCTGCCTGCAGCCCGTTGGTGACCAGTTCGCTGGTCAGCAACGCGGCCGTGTCAGCTAAATCGGCCAGGCCCCACTCATGAGCCACCGCCCGCACATGCCCCCGCGCGACACCCGGCGCGGTCGGCTGAGCCGCGAGCTCTAACCGCGTCTGCAACGGCCACGGCGCCGGAGGTGCCATCACACTTCCCAAAGGAGCCACCTGAGCATTTGCGAACGGTTGGAAACGGCGAACGCTCGCGTTCCTCGTGCTTTTTAAGCGTCGCGTAATCGCCGTATGCTGCGCTACAGGTGAGCGCCGATGCGCCGGGCGGAGACGGCAATGCGAAGGAGCAGGGAATAATGCCAGCCAAATTGGAAGGGCGGGAGAATGAGCCTGATGGCCCGGCGAACGGGCTGGAAGCGTTTGCGCTGGAGCTGAAGGCCCAGCGGGAAGCGGCCGGGCTGACGCAAGAGCAGTTAGCCAAGGTGATGGGCTACTCTGCGTCCGTCATCGCCAAGCTGGAGACCTGCCGGACCGTCCCCTCACCACAGCACACCGACAGGGCCGATGAGGCATTGAAGATGCCGGGCACCTTTCGCCGTCTGCGCAAAGCCACGATCAACGGCACCTATGAGCCGTGGTTTCAGCCCTATCTTGATATCGAGGAACGCGCGACGGTGCTTCGCTCCTGGCAGCCTCTCGTTGTTGATGGATTACTTCAGACTGAGGCGTACGCCCGTGGCGTCCTGCGCGGCGCTCGTCCAACAGACAGCGATGCCATGATCGACCAGCTAGTCACGGCGCGGATGTCTCGGCAGGAGATCTGGGATCGAAAAGACCCGGAACCGCCCGTCCTGTCGGTGATCTTGGCGGAGAGTGTGCTACGGCAACGCGTCGGCGCCCAGGTGATGCAGGAGCAACTCGGCCGCCTGGTTGGAACTGCGGAAAACCCGCGAATTACGGTCCAGATAATGCCGTCGTTGGCCAACGCGCACCCGGGTCTGCTCGGCCCGTTTGTGGTGGCCAGTTTCGAGAACAGTCCTGACGCTGCCTACCTGGACAACGCGCTCGACGGGCAGGTGACCGAGCGCCGCGCTCAGGTTGCCCAGGTCGCGCTGCTATATGAAACACTGCGTAGTGAGGCGCTTTCGCCCGGAGCGTCTACAGAGCTCATCATGAAAGTGGCTGATCAAACATGGCGGATGTGACACGCGCCGTGTGGCGTAAGTCGTCCTATAGCAGCGGCAACGGCGGTCAGTGCGTGGAGGTCGCGCGGAACCTGCCCAACATCGTTGCGGTACGTGACAGCAAGAACCCTGAGGGACCAGCGCTGGTGTTCACGCCGCAGGAGTGGCGCGCGTTCCTTAACGGTGTTCGCGCTGACGAGTTCAGCCTGTAGAGCCAAACCCACAAGCCCGCTCCCGCCAGCGCTCCGGGGCGGGCTTTATCTTTTCGCGCGTCCCCGACAGGCAGCGGGCCCGGGAGTCGGTCACCGTGGCTTTTCCCAGAGGAGCGTGTACCGGAAAAACAGGCGCCGCCGGACCGTACTGCCCGGGAGGTGTGTTCTGGCAGCGTTCGTGACCTCGGCGAAGGTGGTAGTGGGGTCCATCATCGGCACGACCGGCTGCGTTTCCACGGCGCGCTCCGGCGGGCGGACGGCCCGGGGATGCTTGATCATCCCTATGACCGGGTTCGCCGCGCCCGAGACCACGTCGAATGCCAGATCGGCCAGCGAGTCCGGGCGAGCAATGCCGACGACCAGCAGCCGGCCGCCCGGCGCCACGAGCCGCGGGATCCGGGCCAGGGCGTCGTCCAGGTCGAGATGGTGCAGCACGGCCACCATCGTGATCAGGTCAGCCCCGCCATCGCCGGCCGTCGAACTAAAGTCAGCGAAATCGCATCGCTGGATGCTCACCTGCGGAACGCCGCGCAGACGCGCGCTCGCCGCCGCCGCCATCCCTTCATTGCGGTCGATCCCGGTGACGTGCGCGAATTGCGTGGCCAGCTTCCCGGCGAGCACGCCTTTCCCGCAGCCGACGTCCATCGCAACGTTGCGCCGGGCTGGCAGGTTGCGCAGAATCCAGCCGTGGAAGTGCTCGTTGTGGTTCCAGGGGTGACGGGCATTGATCTTGGCCAGCGCCTGGTGGCCAGGGCCCGGGAGGTCCCTGATATCCATGCCAGGCAGCCTGCCACGGGGTCAGTCGTCCGGGCCTGGCGATCACCTCAAGCTGGCTTCGTCCCGAGGCTCCGCGCCGAGGTCAAGCGGCGATGGCTCGTCGTCGGCCAGCCCGGCGTACATCGACGGGCGGTTCGCCCGGCGCCGGTCGTTGGCCCAGATGAGGATCTCGGCTATCTCGATCAGCACCACGCACGGCACGGCGAGCAACAGCATGGTGAGCGGGTCCGGGCTGGGCGAGGCGATGCCGGCGAACACGAACACCGAGAAGATCATGATCCGGCGCCATTTCCGGAGCCGCTCGTGCGTGAGGATGCCGACCAGGTTCAGCATGACCAGGGCCAACGGCAGCTCGAACGCCAGCCCGAAGCCGAGCAGCATGGCCTGGAAGTAGCTTAGGTAGTTGGAGATGGTCGGGTAGACGGCTATGCCGCTCGGGGCCAGCGCGAGCAGATAGCGCAGGCCCCGGCTCATCACGAAGTACGCGAGCGTGGCGCCGACCAGGAACAGCGGTGCCGCGGTGAACGCGAAGGCGTAGGTCCACCGCTTCTCGCGGCGGTAGAGCCCAGGCGCGATGAACGCCCACAGCTGGTACAGCCAGACCGGGCAGCTGATGATCAGGCCGAAGTAGAACGCGACCTGCACCCGGATCATGAACGGATCGAAGACGCCGATGACGATCAGCTTGGCGTGATCAGAGTGCTCGGCTTGCAGGAACGGGTGCTCGATGAATCTCCAGAGATGGCCGTAGACCTGCGGGATCAGCCCGACGGCCGTGCCGGCCAGTACCGCCGTGATGGCCTTGAGCAGCCTGTTCCGCAGCTCGCGGAGGTGCTCCATGAGCGGCATCCGGCCGCCGGGGTTGGCCTGCCGCTGCGACGCTGCAACGCGGGCGCCGAGCACGCGGGCACCCATCACGGTGTCACCGAGTTTCGCCATGGCCAGCTACCCGACAGGCTCAGCTGTGCTGCTGTGTCTGGGGTGTGTCCGCCACCCAATGGCCGTCGACGGTCACCGGCTGGCCCGCAGGCTGCTGCTGAAGGTGACGGATCTGCTGCTGCAGCTGGTCGATCTGCTGCTGCGGCGACGGCAGGACCGGGGCAGGCCGCGGTGTCTCCGCCGTCTCGTGATCGTGATCACCGTGCAGGTCCTGCACCTCGGTCTTGAGGATTCGCATGGACCGGCCGAGCGACCGGGCCGCGTCCGGCATCTTCCTGCTGCCGAAAAGTATGATCAGCACCGCCGCGACGATGAGCAGCTTCCATGGGCTGTCAAATAGGTCACCGAGCATGTTCAGTCCCTTCCAGAGCAGGTAGCGCGTCCCCCGCGCCCTGGTCGCCGCCAGGCCCGGGGCTGTCCGGCCAGCGGTGCGAGGTCACCTGCCCGCCGTTGATGGTGATCACGGCAGCCGGGGTGGCGTCGTCACGCCAGAGGGTGTAGTCGCCGGCAGCCACGCCGGGGTAGACGGCCGCGTAGCTGGTGCCGGCGCTGGTGTTGCGTTCGCGGACGAGGGAGTGGGTGCGGTGCGCGGCGGGGCCGCCGCTGGCCGGGCTGATCTCGATTTCCTGGCCGGCCAGGTCGGCCGGCGTGTGCAGGACGAGGGCTCCGGTGCCGGCGCCCACCTCCAGCACGACGCTGCCGGCGCCAGACGGGCCGGGAATGGATTCGGTCATGGCTTGGCGCTCCTATGTTTTCTGGGCACCCGCGCGGGTGCGGCCGGTGCGGACCGGGCCGGCGCTGACCGCTGCGTGATCGCTGCGGTCAGCGACCGGCTCAGTTCGCTGGTCAGGACGGCGTGGAGAAGCCGCTATAGGGCACGCCGAGGTAGGGGAACTGGTTGAGGTAGCCGGAGGGGACGCTGGCAGAAGTCAGCCCGTCGGTGATCTCGCCGACGGCTGCGTCGGGGGTGTAGTTCTTGGCCACCAGCGGATAGGTCGCTCCGGCGATGGCGCGCAGCTCGATGGTGACGACGTCGTCGAACACGCGACGGCCGTTCGGGTATCCGGCCAGGTCACCGCCGATGACGCCCAGCGGGTTCGGCTTGCTGGCGGGCGGGATGGCGGTGTTGAGCCGGAGCATGTCCGCGAGCACCGGGCCGGTGTTGTTCTGGAACCCGGGCACGATGCCGGACGGTATCCCGGTGAGCAGGATCGCCTCCAGGTCGGAACGGGCAGCACCGGACTTGTCCAGCGCGGCCAGATTGGGGAACACGCCGGGGTACAGGGCCGGCAGCAGCGTGGCCAGCTCCGGGCTTGTGACGTAGGAGGCGAACTGCTTGTCATCCGACGGCGGCAGCGAGTTCCACAGGTCCTTCTTTCCCAGCGGGATCAGGACCTCGTTGACCAGCGGGTTGCCGAGCCGCGAGACCTGGCGGTAAGGGCCGCTGCTGACGTTCTCGCCGTTGTCCGAGTCCCACAGCCGGACGCTCTGACGGCTGGCGGTGGTCCACACGCCGATCACCGACGCCTGGCTTGACTCACTGCCCGCTCCGGACCGGGTGAGCTGCGAGATCGGCACCTGGATGGCAATGGAATGCACGTTCAGCGCGGCGGTCGCGTTGACGCCCGGCGCCGGCCCGGAGAACACGTTCAGCCCGTACTGGGCGTGCAGCTGCTCGAACGGGCGCAGGTTGGCCAGATCGAAGATCGAGCCCAGGTCCACGTAGAAGCCCTCGGCGCGCTGGCCGGCGAACACCTGGATCCCGCCGGGGAGCTTGTGCACGGCGGTACTAGCCAGGCTGGTGTAGTTGGGGGTGGACAGCGGGCCGATGTTGCACGGCGGGCAGGCCAGCCCGCTGCCGAGGACGCTGGCCTTGCCGTTCTGCAGGCGGGTCACCGTGTAGAACTGGCGGCTGTTCCAGTTGGGGCTGTTCAGCGCCTCGATCGGCCCGCTGTTGTACAGGAACGAACTGGGGTCCTGCAGCTGGGTCTGGAAGCGGAACTGGTAGCTGATGTCGGCCTGGCCATCGGCGCTGTTGTCGATGTGGATCTCGTACAGGACGTCGTCGCCGAACTCATAGAAGTTCGGCCCGCCGGCGGGCCCTTGCAGCGGGATGTAGTTGGCGATCAAGGTGACGGTGCCGGGCTGGTCCGGGCTGACGAACGCGTACACATCGGTGCTGTCGGCCACGGGGTCTTTAGACGTCTCCGGGGCCTCGCGATGCGATGACATGAATTACCTCACAAGGTTGGAATAGCAAAACAATCGACAGAACGGCTGCAGCAGGTCACCGGGCCGCGCGGGCCAGCCGGGCGGCCAGGTCCGGATCGCGGAGCCGGGTGCGGCTGGTCCCGGAGAAGATGTCCATCTCGCCGGACCGCGCATCACGCAGGTGCACCACCACGGGCTCCCCGGCCGGGGCCGGGTTCGCGGGCGCGTCCGGCCGCTGGGGCCGGGAGGCGCGCGGCGTGGCCGCGGCGAGGGCGGGTGCGGTGTGGGCCATGGCGGCAGCCGCGAGCCCGGCTGCGCCGGCACCGGCGGCACCCCACAGAATCGACCGGCGGGATGGGCCGTCCTGTGGCTGAATCGCCGCGGCCGCGGGGCCAGCGGGTGATCCCGCATGATCGTTACCAGACATGGATGTCCTTTCCGGGGCCGAGGACTGTGCCGCTCGCCCCTACCGATCGCTTGCCTGACACGCGCCCTCTTCGGCGCCGGCGGCCACCCGGATGGGCCCGTTGCCGGATGTAGCCAATTCGTTATCAAGCAGATCGGTCACCGCTGGTCCAAGCCAGCGGCCTCCCGCCCGGGCTGCGAGAGGAAACCTTCCTAAGACGCCAACCGGTTGCGATCAGGCCTGCGGGCTGAACGAGCAGTCAGCTGACATTGCATCTGGTTTCCTTAAGGAGGACGATTTTCCTTTTAAGCAAGGAAGGGTCATGCTCTCGGACTCATCCCTCCGGACCCGTGTCGTCTACGACATCGCGGTCCGGTACATGACGCCCCTCTGGCGAATAGGAGCGGCGTTCCGCGGTGCATGCGCCGTCGGTCTTTGGCTGCTGCTCCCCTGGTTCCCGGCGACCGCGCTGCCGCGGGCCGCGGCGCAAATGCTGATGGTGTCGGCGGGCGTCACCACGGCGTGGATCCAGACCATGCCGAGCGTCCTCGACCAGCTGGCGTCGGGCCGGTTCGCCCCGCTGCGGAAGACGGCCGGGCACCTGCGCGGCGCGCGCAGCAAGGCGACCGCCGACCTGTCCGGGCTCCTCGAGGGCATCGGGATGATCGTGGTCCTGCTGCTCTACGCCGGTCCGGTGCCGGTGCGGCCGCTGCCGATGCCCGTCTACGTGATCGCCCTGCTCCTGATCACCGCGCACACGTGGAGCGCCCAGGCCCAGGTGATGACGGACGCGAGCTGGTACAACCCGGATGTGCCGCCGGCCCGCGGCCTGATCAGGTTCCGGCCGTGGATCCCGGCCAGCGTCGCCGCCATTGAGCTCGCCGTGATCCTGTCGCCGACCGTTTCCGGCCTGCAGCGGTTCCCGGCCGGGCTGGTCATTCCGATACTGCTCGGCGGATCGCTTGTTTTGCTGCTGCCATTCACGATGATTTTTGAGGTATTGCTCCGGGCCGGCCTGGAGGCGTGCGACATTTCCATGGGCGAGGTAAGGCGCAACGATTCGATCACCGTGCACAGCCTGATCAAGAACGGCGCACACGCGCTGATCAGGCAGGTTCAGGCGGATACGGGTGTCGGCGAGGAGACCATATCGATGGCGGACGGCATGCTGGTGCTGGCCGAGGAGGCGCGGCAGACCATGCTCGACGGCGGGCCCCCCGCCGAGACCGTCGCGCTGCTCTGGGACTGCGTGCTGCAGACGGTGCCGGGCGACCGCCGCGCCGGCATGGTCCTCGACGCGGACAGCCGCAACCTGCAGATGCGCAAGACGGACTACGGGCTCGCCCGCCGGGTCCTGCCCGACCTGGTCACCAACGCCTGGAAGGCGGGCGCGCAGCGGGTGGAGGTCGCCGTCCGGCACGAGCACCCGGAGCCGGGCGGGAACGGCACGGCGCCGCGGCCCTGGGTCACCGTGTCGGTGGACGACGACGGCCCCGGCATCCCGGCCCAGGCGGCGCTCGCCGGGCCCCGGACCAGCCTGCGAATCCTCGACGAGCATTTGCACCGGTACGACGGCGCGGTCGTGGCCGAGCGACGAGCCGGCGGCGGGACACGGGTCCTGGCCCGGTGGAAGTCGGCCCCCTGGTAATCGGTGAACCCGTGCGCATCCTCGTGGTCGACGATTTCGTCCTGGTCGAGCTCGCCCTCGCCCAGGTCATCCAAGGCACGCCGCATACCCTCGTCGGGGTCCGCGACCCGCGCAGCCTGCCGGAGGCGCTGGCCGAGACGCAGAGCGAGCCGTTCGACCTCGCGCTGGTGGACATCAACTTCGGACCCGGCGTCCCAACCGGCCTGACCGCCATGCGGATCCTGCAGGACCTGTCGCCGGAAACCAAGATCGTCATAGAGAGCACCGACGAGGAGCGCAACCGCCTGCTGTTCCTGCTCGCCTCGTTCGCGTTCTTCGAGCCGCTCGGGCTGATGTCGAAGGCCTCGAGCTCAGCGGAGATGCGCACGCTGATCGATGCGATAGACCGGGGCGATCTGGCCGGCCCGGGACTCCTGAGACCGCCCGGTACGCTGAGCGCCGCCCTCTCGCCCGTGCAGCGGCTGGTCCGCAACGTGGGCCTGCTCGACGAGCTGATCAGGAACGGCACCGACCTCATTCTGTGGCGCGCCGTCGTCCGCTTCGACAAGCGAGGCGAGGTGGCCCGGGCGTCGCATGTGGACGAGCGGACGGTGGACCGGTTCATCGCGGCCAAATCACACGTCGTGGACAAGATCCAGGCCGAGTTCCCCGAGGACGCGTCGATGCACCTGGTGCCGTCCTACCAGGACGAGCCGGACGAGCAGCGCCGCCACTCCAACCTGGTGCGGCTGGCCAGGTTCGCCCAGACGCACAGCCACTTCTTCGCGGACGAGGCCATCGACGAGCTGTTCGCCGCGCGGTGGCAGTCGGCCCGCGCGGGCGGCCCGCGGCAGCGCCGGACCTGGCACTGACGGCGGGCAACCACCGCCCCTAACCTTGTCGGCATGCAGGAAACACCGCCGCCGCACCTTGACCTCGGGCAGATGGCCCTGGCATGCGCCGCCTGCGGGGTGGCCTACCCGCTGCAGGATCTCGCCTGGCGCTGCCTGGGCTGCGGCGGGGTGCTGGACCTGACCGGGTTCACCGCCACCGTGCCCGACCCGGCGGTGCTGAAGGACCGGCCGCCGACGCTGTGGCGCTACGCCGAAGCGCTGCCGGTCGGCGATGCCTACGGCGTCAGCATGGGTGAAGGCATGACGCCCCTGGTGACCGCCCCGCACGATGCCCCGGCCATGCTCAAGGTCGACTACCTGATGCCGACGGGCTCGTTCAAGGACCGCGGCGCGGTGCTGCTGGTGGCCCTGGCCCGGGCCTTGGGGGTCGGCCAGATGGTCGCCGACAGCAGCGGCAATGCCGGCACCGCGATCGCCGCCTACGGCGCACGGGCCGGCATCGCCTGCGACGTGTACGTGCCGGGCGCGACGTCCCCGGGGAAGGTGGCGCAGCTACGTGCCTACGGCGCCACGGTGCACCTCGTCGAGGGCACCCGCGAGGACACGGCCAGCGCCGCCGCGGTCGCGGCCGACCAGCCGGGCGTCTTCTACGCCAGCCACGTCTACAACCCGTTCTTCCTGCATGGCACCAAGACCTACGTGTTCGAGGCGTGGGAGCAGCTCGGCGGGCAGCTCCCCGAGGCCCTGGTCCTGCCGGCCGGCAACGGCACCCTCGTGCTCGGCTGCTACCTCGGCTGCCGCGAGCTGCTGGCCCAGGGCCTCATCGACCGGCTGCCGGCGATCGTCGCGGTGCAGGCCGAGGGCTGCGCCCCGCTCGCCCGGGCCGCCAGCCTCGGGCTCACCAGCCCGGTCGACGTGGCCAGCGGCGGAACGATCGCCGAGGGCATCGCGATCGCCCGCCCGGCCCGCGGCACCCAGATCCTCGCCGCCGTTGCGGATACCGGCGGCGCCTTCGTCACGGTCGACGACGACCAGATCCGCGACGCCCACGCTGACCTGGCGCTGTCGGGACTGTACGTCGAGCCCACGGCGGCCGTGTGCTGGGCGGCCTTGCGGGGGGGCCTGGCCGGGGACCCGTCCGGGGCAGCTCCGGGAACCCGCGCGCTCGCGCCGCTGTGCGGCAGCGGTCTCAAATCCAAGCCACCCGCTTAGCCTCGATCCAGCGTGTAATTAGCGGTGCACCGCCCGGGTGAGCGTTCTGCTCCTCGATGGGGCCGCGGTGAAGAGGGGCAATTCGGCCCCTGCCGTTCCGGCACCCGAACCGGAAGCCTGTAACTCAGCAGCGGTAATCGCCGCCAGGCCGGAGTTGGCAGGAGCGCCCCATGATCACCCGCCCAGATCGCGCGCGAGCGGCAGCGCCAGGTGCTCTCCGGGCGCGGGAACACCGGCAGCTGAGCAGAATCATTGATGGCAGACCCGGAAGTCGCAGGTGGTTCTGGGTGCTGGCGCTGATCTTTGCGGGCCTGGTCTGTGCCGCCTGCGGTGGCGGGAGCAGTGGCGGCGGCTCGGGTAGCGGAGGCGGCACCGGCTCCGCGAGTGCTGGAAACAGCGCCGGGGTTCCGGAACCCATCAGCCCCTCCCCGACCCCAGCTCCGGCCGAGACCTCCGGTACCGGTAGCCAGGCGGTGAGCCAGGGGTCACAGTCGGACACCGTTACGAGCGGCGTCGCGTGGGACGCGAGCAACTGCCAGGTCGCCCAGATCCTCGTGGCCGGGCAGGTAGCCGTTTCGCAGCAGACAGGGCTGTGCCGACAGCCGGTCTCGGGTGCGGGAGGCACCACGTTCTATCAAATTTATGCGGCCGAATACGGGCCGAGCGCATGGGTGATCGAGATCGGCGACGGCGGCGGCTTTGTCCAGTGGGCTTTCCCAAATAACGCCTGGCTGGCCCAGCCGGACGGCGGCGGTGCCACTCAGATTCTGACCAACAGCCAGTGGGAGCCCATCAAGGATTTCGCCCAGCAGAACCCTAGCGAGTACTACTCGGTCGTGAGCAAAGAGCTCAATGACGAGGCCGCATACCGCAATTTCCTGACTCAGGCCATTACGATTGTCGCGACGGCGGGGCAATCTGAACAGCTTAGTCCCGGCCAGCAATCGGCGGCCGCGAGCGAGATCCAGGGCTTGCAGCAGCAGAACGCCGATCTGAAGCAGGAGATTGCTTCTATGCAGCAGCAGGTCCAGATCCAGCAATCTCAGCAGACGGTGCCGGCAGATAATTCTGCGGCTTGGGACATTTTGGACAACACAGAAGAGCAGCTAGCCCAGAACACTGAGCTTTGGACCGAGCCGGAGTGCAATTTCTCTGACAACGGCTGCGACCCCTAGGCAGCCCTAGGCGCTGCTACAGCTTGCCGGCATCAAGCTCTTCCTCGGTCGAGTGGCTAGCCGTCGCCGGCCCACCGGTCGCGCGGCCAGCCTCGGCGCCGACCACCCGGCAACCCCGGAGCCAAGCGACGGCAGCACCGCAGGCAGATGCCGCTCGTGGGCGAACGTCGGGCGGGACGGCCTCATCGAGTGGGTCAGGGCCGAGCTCGGGTAGCTCGCCGGGCAAATGTGGCGAAGTTTTCTCTGTCATATCCGGCTGCGCCATTGCATCGTTATAACGCGACCGAGAGCAGAGCAGGTGGACCTTGGCCGTGTGGTTTGGCCAGGCCGATAGCAAGCGTGCAACAGCCGTCGGCGGCGTAGGTGGGGACGCCGCCGGCGATCCGGCCGGGGGGGTCGCCGGCGGCGGAAGGGGAGCCGCCGCCGGCGGCCTGGGTCGCCACGCCGCTCCGGGGCTCATCGCCTACCTGCTGGTTCCCCGCCGCGACGCCTGGGGCAAGGCGCTGATGGCGCCGGCCTGCTTCGTTGCGGCGGCGTGCTCGACCGGCCATTTCGGCGGCTGGGCCCGCTTCACCGTGTTGTGGCTGGTGCTCGAGTTGCTCATCTACCAGGCGCGCTACCAGTGGAACGACATCGCCGGGGTGGAGTCAGACCTGCGGCATCCCGAGGCTGGCGCGCGGTCCCGGCTGCCGGTCGGCTCGACCCCGCAGGCCCGGCGCCGCAGCATCGGGCTGAGCTGGCTGACCGCGGCGGCGCGCATCCTTGCCGCGCTGCTCGTCGGGTGGCTGACCGGGCTGACCGGCCAGGTGCTGGTCCTGGCCGCCGCCGTCTTCGCCATCGCCGGTTCGTATGAGTTGCTCCGCGCGTCCCGTTACAGGCACTGGACTTCGGTTCGGGTGGTCGCGGTGTGGCTGGCGGTCGGCCTGGGATACCTGGTGCGGGGCGGGCTGGGGCTGAGCCTGGGCGGCCTCGCGGCCGGCAGCGCCGCGATGGTCGCCACGCTGGTGTGCCTGGGCGCGTTCGGGGTCATGTTCGTGCTGCTGACCTGGGCACTCGAGGCCACGAGCTACTGCACGGCGGACGATGACGGCCGGTGGCACGCGCGGCCGGAGCTCGCCGTCAAGCCGCACCTGGCCGCCCTGCTGCGCCACGTCGCCGGGCCGCTGGACGGCGCCGGCCTGCCGCCCGGCGCGAGCAGGTACTGCGGCGGCGACCGGGTGCTGCGCGGCGGCAGCCGGCTGTCCGCGCCGTGGAACCTCGCGCTGCTCGCGGCGTCGGCCAGCGGGGGTGTTTCGGGTGCGGCGCTGGCCCGGCCGCACGCCGCCGGAACCGTCGCCTGGATCGTCGCGGCCGCCGCGGGCCTGGCCGGCGGGGTGGCGCTGGCCCGGCGCCGCAGCAGCCGGGGCCGCTGGGCCGTGGCGGCCGGGTGGTTCCTGGTGGTCGTCGCGGCCGGCCTGGTGGCCCGCCCGGGCCTTCCGGTCCTGGCCGGCGTGCCGTGGCTGGTCGTGGCCGGGCTGTACTGCACGTTCTGCGGCTGGTCCTACCGTGACCTGGTCGCGGCCCGGCCGGGCCAGGTCAGGTCCGCTGCCGCCCGGTGACCCAGTCGTAGCGGACGTCGTCGTCGACGATCGGGGCACCGGCGCGCACGCCGACCCCGGCCCCGCCGTCCACGTGAACCACGGTCCCGGTCATGTAGCTGGCCGCGTCCGAGGAGAGCCACATGACGGCGTTCACGACCTCCTGCGGCTCACCCGGGCGGGCCAGCGGCAGCGCCGGGATGCGCCGCGACAGGCTTTCGGCCATGACCGGCGGCAGCGGCTTGGGCTGGGTGTCGATCAGGCCGGGGCTGACGCAGTTCACCAGGATTCCGTACGGCGCGAGCTCGACCGCCGCGACCCGGGAGAAGCTCTCGGTGGCCGCGCGGCTGCTCGCGTACGCGGCCGCCCCGGCGGAGCCCCGGCTGCTGACGCCCGAGGAGAAGTTGACGATCCGGCCGCCCTGGCCCTGGGCGATCATCGCCCGTCCGGCCAGCTGGGTCATCAGGAACGTCCCCCGGCAGTTGACCGCGTAGACCGTGTCCCAGACCTGCACGGTCTCCTCCAGCAGGCTGGTGTGCGGGGCCACGGCGGCGTTGTTCACGCAGATGCTGAGCGTGCCGAAGCGGCCGGCCGCGCCGTCGATGATGCGCGCCGCGCCCGCCTCGGTGCTGACGTCGGCGGTCACCGCCAGGACCGCGTCCCCATACGGGGCGCAGGTCTGCGCCAGCCCCGGCTCGTCCCGGTCCGCCGCGACGACGTGCGCACCGGCCGCGGCGAACGACTCGACCAGGGCCCGGCCCACGCCCCGGGCCGCCCCGGTGATGACGGCCACCTGGCCGGAGAAGTCGTACGTGACGTTCACCGTCATGCCGTCCGGCTCAGCGCGGTGGTGCGGCGCTGGACGGCCAGGAGCCGCTTGAGCTCCGGCACCCCGCCCGCGCGGACGGCCAGGTGCGCGTCGGTGAGCCGGCGCTGGGCGTCCGCGTCCCCGGCAAAGGCCAGCCGGCAGAGCTCGGGCTCGAGGTTGGCCAGCGCCAGGATCGCGCCGGTCGCGCCGAGCGGCCCGGCGAGCGCGAGCACGGCCGACGAGCCCACGTAGGTCGACCCCGCATAGTGCACGACCTCGTCCAGCAGCCGGTCCGGGTCGCCGGAGGAATCCTTCTGGCCGCTGATCGGCAGTCCGGCCAGGGCACTGACCGGGATGCCGGGGGCGGAGACCCACGGGATGTGATAGGCGAGCACGGGCAGCCCGGCCGCAGCGGCGGCCACCGCCGCGAAGTAGCCCGCCAGGTCCTCGGATCCAGGGGGCGGCCAGGCCAGCACGGCGTCGGCGCCTGCATCGGCCGCGGCGGCGGTCAGCACGGCCGCGCGAGCGGCGGTGGGCGCCCCGGTCCCGGCGATCACCGGGATGTCCCCGGGCAGCGCGCCGCGCGCCGCCTCGATCAGCTCGGTGCGCTCGCCGTCGGTGAGCGTGGCCGCCTCACCCGTGGTGCCTGCGACCAGGACGCCGCGCATGCCGCGGTCGACCAGATCAGCGGCGAGCGCCACGGTGGACGCGGTGTCGACGCGCCCGCTCTCGTCCAGGAGCGTGACCAGTGCCACGCCCACCCCGGTAAACACGTCCATCGTCAACTCCGCCCCGCGGCCTCGGCGGCCGCGCTTTCAGCCGGCATTCGGGGAAAGGAAGTGACACGCTACAGCGCATCTGGGTGATCGGTGTCCGCCCGCCCGGGGCGGTGGGGAAAGCCCACCAGGTAATGCGCGCGCAGTTCGGCGCGCAGCCGCGGCAGGTCACCGCCGGCCGCCGCGTCGACGAGCCCAACGTGCCGCCCGGCCGTGTCCTCCATGGAGATGCCCTGCCGCTCGATCTCGGCCCGCATCAGCGCACCCATCTGGCTGTTCAGGATCGACCATAGGTCCTTCAGCCGACGCCGGCCAGAGACGTCGATGAGCACCTCGTGGAACCGGGTGTCGCTGTCCACCAGCGCATCCATGTCGCCCAGCCGCGCGGCCACGGACATGTGCTCGAGCGCGAGGCGCAGCGCCTTCGCGAGTTCCCTGGGCCGGGGCCCGAGGCCGCCCTCCAGGCTGGCGTCCTCGAGGACGTACCGGGCGTAGCAGACGTCCTCCGCGTCTTCCGGCGACATCCGCGTGACAACGCTGTAGCGGCGCGGGACGATCGCGATCAGGCCCTCGGCGTGCAGGCTGCGCATCGCGTCCCTGATCGTTCCCCGGCTGACCCCGAACTCCGCGGCGAGGTTGGCCTCGACCAGCCGCGAGTCGGCCGGGAGCTCGTTGTTCAGGATGCGGCGGCGCAGGGCGCGGCTTACCGCTTCCGGAAGTGAGACATGCTCGAGAATGGGCCCGCACCTTCCTGCACATTGTCCGTCACTGTCATTACAGCTCCGTGCTGGCCAGCCGCTGCAGCGCCGCCTCGGTCAGCCCGGCGTGCGCGGCCCCGTCCGGCCGCGCCCGCAGCGCACCCGCCGGGCCGGTCAGGATCGGCGTGATCCCGGGCCCGTGGCCCGGCAGCGGGCTGGCGCCGTGCACCACCACGCCCACGGTGAGCCAGCCGCGCCGGAATCCCATGTTGTAGCGGGCGTCCAGGTCGGACACGGCGACCAGGTCGCCAAGCAGCAGGTCCTCCGGCGCCAGGTCGCTGGACCCGTTTTCTATCCGGAACGGGACGCCGAGTTGCAGGTCGAGGTCCCAGCCGATGGACGGCCGCCCGATCCCGTTGCCGGCCAGCTTGCTTGGCACGGTCATCCGCACCCCGGCGGTCACGGAGACGCCGCCGCCCCCGGCTGTGATCGGCAGCACCTCGAACGCGGCAGGGTCCAGGTTCAGCACGGCGACCTCGCCCGGGAAGCCGGGCGGCCGCCAGCCCTGCCCGCAGGCCCGCACCGCGACCTGGTCCGACGGCCGCATCCGGGCCAGGTCCTCGGGCGCGAACCAGGCGATGACGCGCCCCTGCTCGCCGCGCTGGCCCAGCACGGCCCCGCGGGCCCCGGCGGCGTGGCCGGTCCTGACCACGACCTGGTTGCCGACGCAGGAGTAGGCCGTCAGGGCGTGCCGCGCGTCCTGGTCCGGATGCACGAGGCACGCGCCGGGCGCTGCGTGGTCGGCGTCTCGCGAGAACACGGACTCGCCGAGCCGGGGGCCGAGCACGATGCCGCCGTCCCCGGCCGGCACATAGCTGCGGCCATCCTCGTCGACGCGGTACGGCGTGCCGCCGAGTTCCGGGTGCTCCGCCACGCCGAGCAGGTTCATGGCGACCGGGCGCAGCTCGCTCATCGGCTCCACCCCTGTCCCCCATGCAGCCAGCTGGCCAGGTTGGCGCGGGTGTCCGTGACCACGTGAAAGGCGTCGGCGGGCCCGCTGAGCAGCGTGCTCGGCCCGGGGCCGTGGCCGAACAGCATGCACTGGCCGGTGGAGATCACCCCGATCGTCAGGTAGCCGGGCCGGTATCCCCGGCCGTAACGGTGGTCGGCGTCTTCCAGCGCGACGATGTCCCCGATCCGCAGGCCCTCCAGGCCCAGCGACAGGTCCTCGCCGAGCCCCGCGTAGGCGCCCATGAGGTCGGTGTTGGCGTACTCCGACACCATCCCGGCGCCGGCGCCGACCGCCTCGGCCGGGACCGTGGCCGCCACGTGCACCTCGAGCCGGCCGTCGGCCCTGGTCCCGCCGGGCAGGGCGGCGAGCAGCGCTGGAGCGCAGTTCTTGACCGTGACCGCCGGGTGCTGCGCCAGCGTGAGCCCCTGGCCGGTCGCAACGACCGTCACCTGGTCGCCGGTGGTGATGCCGCTCATGTCTGCCCCGGCGAAGTCGACGAGCACGTACGCGTGCTGGCCGATGACGTGGCCGACCGCCCCGGCGGCCGGGCCGGACTCGACCCGGACCTGATTGCCGACGCAGGTCAGGAACTGCAGGGCCATGTTCGCGCCGGGGTCGCGGTGCCGCACCGAGGCGCCGGGTTCCAGGTGATCGGAGGCGTAGCCGGTGGCCGGATCCCCGCAGTGCACGCCCAGCGTGACGCCGCCCATGCCAGGCAGCGAGAACGGCTGCCCGTCGGGCCCGACCCGGAAGCCGTGCCGGTCGGCGAGCGCCGGCCAGACCTCCCCGGCCAGCACCTGGCTGACCAGCCGGGCGGCGTTCGAGGTGACCTTCACGGGGCTGCCAGCGGGAAGTCCACCCAGGCCCGGGAGCGGAACGACTGCTCGAACGCGTTGATCGTCTCCTGCACCAGCGCGCCCTGGGCGAAATCCCCCTGGGCGGGCCGGCCGGTGTCGGTGATCTCGCTGATGAAGTCGCTCACCAGGTTCGAGTAGAAGAGGTACGCCCAGGGCTCGCCCGAGTTCCCGCCCGGCGGGAAATAGCCGGCCGGGATCTCGGCGTCGGTGAACTCCACGGCGCCCGGAGTCGCCGTCTTGATGGTCTGGCAGCATCCGAACTCGTCGACCAGGCGGACGATGAGCGCGCCCTCACTGCCGTAGATCCGTGCCTCGATGCCGGGGTAGTTTCCGACCGTCACGTACGAGGACTGGATCGAGGCGAGCGCACCGGAGCCGAACTCGGCGATCCACATGTCCCCGTCATCGATGTTGGCCCGGGTCATCTTGCCGGTGTCGCGGATCATGCGCTCGGGGACGAAGTTGCGCATCGCGCCGACGACGGCGGTCAGCGGCGAGCCGAGCCACCAGTGCATGATGTCGATGATCGGGGCGCCGTAGCCCTCGATGGAGCTGACGGCCACCTGCTCCGGGTCGGCGTCCGGGTCGAACTGCCGCAGCGGCGTCGCCGGGTCGATCCACTGGCTGTTCTGCTCGAAGCCGTTGAAGATGTATGGCTCGCCGACGAACCCGGAGTCGATCAGGTGCTTCGCGTACTGGACCGCGGGCGCGTACCGGAATGTGAACCCGAGCTTGGTGCGCAGCGAGCTGGCGGCGGCGAGCTCCGCGGCCGCCCTGGTCTGCCGGTAGTCGTAGTGCACCGGCTTCTCGCACAGCACGTGCTTGCCCGCGGACAGCGCGTCCCAGGAGATCTGGAAGTGCGGCTGGTTCCCGGTCACCACGTCGATGACGTCGATGCCGGGGTCGTCCAGCAGCTCGCGGTAGTCGGTCGTGACCCGGGTCACCCCGAATTTGCTGGCCACGTCCGCCAGCACGGTCTCGTTCACGTCCGCCAGGGCGACGACATCCGCGCGAGGATCCCGCCGCCAGCCGGGAATGTGCGCCACCTGCGCCCACCGCCCGGCACCGACCACCGCCACCCGAACGTCCGCTGTCATCGCCCATCCTCACTGCTTCCGGCTGGTCCTGCCACGCCCGCACCGAATCTGCCACCCGATTGTCGATAGTCGACCAAATCGCCGTCGGCCGCTTGCCTGCCTCTTCGAGATCACCGTTAGCGGGCGCGTTGACGGGAGTTGCCGGGCCTCAATACGGTAGCGTTTGTCGACAATCGACGACAAGAGGCCGGCGTGGCCTCTACGGCCGTTGCAGGCGCCGGGAGGGCGGTTTTCATGGCGGCGAGGCGAGGATGAACGCTGGCGGAGGGGTGCGCTGGGGAATCATCGGCACCGCCAACATCGCGCGCGGCCAGTTCCTCCCCGGCCTGCGCAGCGCGGGTGGCGTCGCGGCCGCCGTCGCCGGGCGCGACGCCGACCGAACCGAGCAGTGGGCCAGCGACAACGGCGTCGAGCGCGCGGTCACCGGGTACCAGGCGCTGATCGACGACCCCAATATCGATGTGCTCTACATCCCGCTGCCGAACGCGCTGCATGCCGAGTGGACCATCCGCGCCCTCGAGGCGGGCAAGCCCGTGCTCTGCGAGAAGCCGCTGTGCGGGACGCTGCGCGACGCGCAGCGGGTGCTCGCGGCTGCCCGGCAGACCGGGACGTTGCTGTGGGAGGCCTTCGTCTTCCCGTTCCAGCCGCAAATGGCGGCCATCGAGAAGCTTGTGGCCGACGGCGCCATCGGCCAGCTGAAGGAAATCAAGTCCAATTTCCATTTCATGGTCAGAAGCCCATCGAACATCCGAATGTCCCGGGAGCTCGAAGGCGGCGCGCTCAACGATGTCGGCTGCTATCCGATCCGGCTGGCCCAGGTGATGTTCGGCCCCGATCACGAAAGCGCCTGGGCCCGTGCGGTCATCGGCGGCGACGGCGTTGACGTCGACACCTGGGGAGCTCTGGGCTATTCCAGCGGGCGCAGGCTGATGCTGTCGGCCGGGATGATGCGCAGTTACGACACGACTAGCTCCCTGGAAGGGACCAACGGGCAGATCTGGGTCACCAACCCCTTCCATCCCGGGGCCGGGGATTCCTACCGGGTGGCCACCGCTGGCGCGGAGCCACGCATCCTGTCCGCCGGGGCTGACGAGCCGTCGTTCACCGCTGCCATCCGGCACATCAACGCTGTGATCAGAGGCGAAGAGGAACCACGGCTGCTCGCCGTCGACACTTCCCTGCCCATGGCCAAGGCACTGGACGACCTGGCGCAGTCCTTCTCGCAGGCGTAGCAGCCCCAAACGGCAGGCCCTCTGCCGCAACGGGCATGCGGGCGGCAAAACGGCGCGCCGCAGAGGGTCGCCTTTGGCGCACAATGCCCGATGTTTGGCTCGGAGCCATTCTTGGGAAATCATCTAACGGCCAGATTTTAGGGCGTGCGCACCATAACCGCTTAGCCCATTTTGGCCGGGTAAGACAGCTTTCCTATACGCCATTTCAGTATTGCCACAGTCATTGGCGGCCATTGGGGACCCGGCGTGCTTGCGGGCCGGCCGACGTGACAGCAACGGGGAGACAATGTTGAGAACGACGCCCGCCGCGCCGATCGGCACGGCGGCGAAGGTGCCGCCGCAGTCCGCCCCGTCCGGGGTGCGCGAGGCAACGGGGGCGCGGACCCGCGGACGGCACCGGAACCGGCGGGACCACGGCCGGGTCAGGACCGGCGTGGTGGTGGCGCTTTCCTGCGGGCTGCTGGCGGCAGGCACGACGTTCGCCGTGCATCTCGGCCTGGCGGCCGCCAGGGTGAACGCCCCTGCGGCATCGGCCCCGTCCGCCGGTACAGCGGGCCGGGGCGCCGCGGCGACCACGCTGCAGGTGCTGTCCGTCTCGCCGGACAACAGCGCCGACCCGCTGACACCCACCAACCCGGTGCGGATCGTCTTCTCCGCACCGCTGACGGCGAAGTCCCCATTGCCGACGTTCAGCCCCGCGGTCGCGGGCCGCTGGCAATCCGTTGGCAACAACACGATCGTGTTCACTCCCTCGGTCGCGGTTGCCGCGACGACCGAGGAGACATTGCTGATCCCGGGCGGCCGCTCCGGCGAGCGCTCGGTCACGGGCCTAACGCTCACCGCGCCGGTCACTGCCGTGTTCCAGGCCGGCGGCTGGTCGACGCTCCGGCTCGAGCAGCTTCTAGCGCAGCTCGGCTACCTGCCGATGACGTGGAACCCGTCGGGCAGTTCGCAGCCCGGCGGCACCGTGGCGGCCAGCTACCTGAAGGGGCGCGCGGTCGCGGCCGTTCCGGCCAGCGGCGTGCTCAGCTGGCAGAGCGGGTATCCGGCCGCGCTGACCAGCCAGTGGCAGCCCGGAAAGTCCGGTGTCATCCTCACCGGGGCGCTCATGGCCTTCGAGGCCAATCAAGGGCTGCCAATGACCGGTGACGTCACCAGCGGCCTGTGGCAGGCTCTGCTCAGCGCCGTGGAAAAGGGCCAGAGCAACCCGGACGGCTACTCGTTCGCCCTCGTCGTCAAAGCGCACCCGGAGACGATCACGATCTGGCACAACGGCCGGGTCGTGATGCACGGGGTGGCCAACACCGGCGCCCCGGCGACGCCCACGCCGAACGGCACCTGGCCGGTGTACCTGCGCCGCGCGGCTCAGGTCATGCGCGGCCTCTACCCGAACGGCAAGCCATACGCCGACCCGGTCCAGTACGTCTCGTTCTTCAACGGCGACTACGCGGTGCACAGCATGAAGCGCGCCTCATACGGCACGGCCCAGAGCCTGGGCTGCGTCGAACTGCCACTGAACGAAGCGAAGCAGGCCTACCCGTACCTCACCTACGGTTCCCTGGTCACCGTGACCGGCCCGGCACCCGAAACGGAGAGCTGAGCTCCCGTCCACTGACAGATGCGACGGTGCGCATTCGGAATTCAGCGAGCAAGCCGGGCACGCGGCCTGACCGTCAGCCTTTCCACGCTGCCTGAGCGGCCATTTCCCGTACGGCGACGACGCAAGGCCGCTACCCTGCACTAGGCGACACGCCAGGCGCCAATCTCGTGTGTACAGTCAGCAACTTTGGTTGTATAGTATGCCGGAAGATTGCCTAGCGAGTCGATTGACAATATTCCTTGGCTCCAGGGGTGATAATTCATGCGTGCATTCTTTGCGCTGGGCAGGAAAGCGTATTACCGTTCGCGTGCAGTCACTTCAGCAGATGTCAGTCGAGGCTCTTGGCGCAAGAGTTCGTTCAGCAACATGAACGGCAGTTGCGTGGAGATAAGTCGGCTCCTGCCCGATCGCATCGGCGTCCGCGACACGAAGGACAACGGCACCGGACCAGTTCTCATCTTTACGGAGGCGGAGTGGCATGCCTTCATGGCGGGAGCGAGGGAAGGCCAGTTCGATGATCTGTAGCAGGCCAATCACCCGGTCACTGCCAGGTGTCGTGTGCTGTCCTGGTCAGCAGGTCACGCGAAGCCTCCGGGCTGAGCGAGTTCTCGCGCAGTGCCTTGAAGACTAGCCGATAGGCGTTTACGTCTAGTTCAGAATCGATGAATGTTGTTCCCTGCAGATGCTCCAAGGCGACGGCATCAGGAAGTGACACCCCATGGACCTTCGGGTACTTCAGGTAAACGAAGGCGCCGGTGCCAATGACCTGCGTTCCGCCTAGCGGCTGTATCCGCAACTCAATATTCGGGTGCTCGGAGAGCTCGGCGAGATGAGCCAGCTGGTCTCGCATTACCGCTGGGGCAGCAAACCCTCTGATTAGGACAGATGCGTCTATTACGAAAACCAATTCAATCGGAGGAGTACGCGTAAGAATACGTTGCCGGAGCAGCCGGCCCTCAATACGACGCTCGATTGCAGCTGTGGGCATCGCGAGTATGGCGGGCCACGGCTGTAGCAAGGCCCGCGTATATCTCTCCGTCTGCAGAAGTCCAGGAACCACCTGCGGCTCCCATGTTTGCATCACCTCGGCTTCCCACTCAGCCTCAACAATGTGGGCGTACCCTTCAGGAACGTCTCCCTCGAGCGCCTCGAGGGGATCCGTCTGGCGCGACTCTTCGGCGAGAGCTTTGAGCTCGGCTCGACGCGGGTCCGAGATGTCATAGAGATCCATGAGCTCGTCGAGGTCGGAAGCCTTGACCCTGGCCAGGCCATTTTCTATCCGCGACAGTTTGGCCTCGGACCATCCGAGTTGCGTCGCGACGTCCTTGCCGGTCAGACGCGCGCGCCTGCGCAGCCGACGCAACTCGTCGGCAAGCCGACGCTGGCGCAAGGCCGAACTGCCGAAGTCCGACACCCGTCCGGCTCCTTCCCATTCCGCAGCCTGATCAGCTTGCGAAATGTTGTGGCTGATTAAGAGCTTAGGGACGGCAGAGCCCAGTGGGAAGACTTGAGGCAGTAACTTCAGGCGTAACTTTACTCTGAACTTGCGCAGAGGGCTTCTCTGTCGTTCACTCGAGATGAGGGGCAAAGGAGAGACCCCAATGATCGGTGGACGGGGCTATCAGACTCTCGACCCTCTTTGCGTCTTAGCGCCGGACCATTGCAGTGCAACTTTCGCCGGCTCGGCACACGGGTTACCCGCTGCTCGCGGGCCGCCGTTGCCGTCAAGCTGCAGGATTTGTCAGCAGACCGATACGGGCGCCGAGCTGATTGCAACTCCTGCCAGACATGACGCTGGGCCAGGCGGTGGGGCCGCGCTAGCCCAGCTGAATCCCCAGGTGAAAGGAATTCAATATGCAAGAGCGTACGCCCATGGCCTCTGGTGTCAAAGGCCCAGCGGGCCTCGATCATGGGTCCGACCAGCCGGGACTCACGGAGCGGCAGATACGCTGCGCAGGCGGTGACGTTACATGAGCGTCGTCGCAGCCACTTTGGTGACGGTGTTCGCCTGCGTGGTCACGTGGCTCTGTGTTTCTGCGCGCTGGCGCAGGGTTCAGGAGGACCTGCTCGCCAAGATCGCTAGGCTGCAGGACGATGCGGCACGGGCCCGGGTGCATACCGCGCAGGTCACCCAGGCCACAGCGGAATGGAACGCGGGCTACAAGCAGGGCTGCAGCGACATGATCAGGGCGATGGCTGCCATGCACGGCGGAGGCGCCGGTGAGCAGCAGCCCGCCGAAGGTACGACACGCACGAAGTAGGCGATGCTCCCCGGCCGATGCACGTTACGGCCGGGGAGCGGCCACCATGCCATCCCGGCCCGGTCCGGCCCGGTGAATGTACCGGAAGGCGGCGCCCAGCCCGCCCATCGGTACATTCATGCACCCGTCGCCGCGGTCAGTACCGGGCGCCTTGCGGGGCGGGGAGGGCGTCGAGCTCCGCCAGGTGTGCCGCGCTGAGCTCGACGTCCGCGGCGCCGGCGTTGTCGGCCAGGTATTTCGGGGTCTTGGTCCCGGGGATCGGCACGACGTGCCGTCCCTGGGCGAGCACCCAGGCCAGCGCCACCTGCGCCGGGGTGGCCCCAGCCTGCGCGGCGATCTCCTGTACCCGCCCGACGATGGCCAGGTTGGCACGTAGCGCGTCCTGCTGGAAGCGCGGCAGCCCGCGGCGGAAGTCGTCCTCGGGCAGGTCGTCGAAGGACGCGAACCGGCCGGCCAGGAAGCCGCGGCCGAGCGGCGAGAACGGCAGGAACGTGATGCCCTGCTCCCGGCAGTACGGCAAGACTGCAGCCAGCGCGTCCCGGGTCCACAGCGACAGCTCGGACTGCACCGACGTCACCGGGTGCACGGCCTGTGCCCGCTTGATCTCGTCCGCCGTGACCTCCGACAGGCCGATGTGCCGGGCCTTGCCCGCCGCGACGGTCTCCGCCATCGCACCCCAGCTCTCCTCCAGCGGCACCTGCGGATCCACGCGGTGCAGCTGGTAGAGATCCACGTGATCGGTGCCGAGCCGCTGCAGGCTGCCGTCGATCGACGCGCGTATGTACTCGGGCCGGCCGTCCAGCGCCCGGTCGGCCGAGTTGTTCGACGGGTCCGCGGCCTCGACGGAGTCCCGGACGATGCCGACCTTGGTGGCCAGCACCGCGCGATCGCGATGACCGCCCGCCAGCGCCCGGCCGACCAGTTCCTCGTTGGTATGCGGCCCGTAGGCGTCGGCGGTGTCGATCAGCGTCATGCCGAGGTCGAGTGCCTGGCGGATCACCGCAATCGACGTGGCCTCGTCCCGCGGCGTCTCCATGTCGTAGGAGAACGTCATGCCCATGCAGCCCAGGCCGATGACGCCAACCTCGGGTCCGTTGCTGCCCAGCGTCGTGGTTCGCATCACCTGGGCCCTTCGCTCCCCGCGCGCTCGAAAGGTGCTTCGACATCGTCGTAGGAGCGGACCGCGGCCAGCAGCCCGTCCGGGCCGCGCTCGTGGACGGCCATTCCCGCCTGGGGCGGCAGGTCATGGCTGCCCCAGCGGACGCAGTTATATTCCAGCGCGGAGCGCGTCCCGTCATCGGTGATCGCACAGTACTGCAGGTCGATGCCGCCGCCGGCACTGAAGCAGTGGGAGAAGAAGGAACGCAGTTCACCAACGCCCCGGCGGGTGTACTTCGGCCCGAAGGGCCCCTGGAAGTACCCCTCCGGCTCGAACGTGCCCACGATCGCGTCGGTGTCACCGGCCCCGAACGCGGCCTGGTAGCGCCCGACGACATCACCGGGATGGGTGTGCCCGGGCTCGAGGATGGGAGGCCTGAGGTGGCGCCGCCCGTCGACCGGCCACTGGCTGCAGTAGGTGCGGAACACCACCGACCGATCGTCAGGCGACTCGGCGACGACCGCGACCGGCCAGGACAGTTCCTGCCCGTCGTGGGTCACGTGCAATAGAAACTCAACCACGGCCCGCCCGCCGACGACGGTGGAGGCCACGGTCTCGGCACGGGCGTGCCGCTCGGCCATGAACTCTTTATTGGTCCTGACGAACTGCCGTAGCGGCTTGTGACCGCGGACCTCGCCTGCGCGGGGGTCGTAGATGACCACCTCGCCGGGCCACACCCTTTCCAGGGTGCGGGCATCCCCGGTGCTCAGCGCGCTGAAGTACTGCCCGACCGGATCGGCCTGGCCTGCGGAGCGCGTCTGCGTGCGCGCCAGCTCTACCGCGCTGACGAAGTCCGGATACCACGGCATCTCAACCTTGCTCCCTTGCCGACGGGGCAAATCTCCGCAGATTGCCGCCTCTTGCCCTTCGGCAACCTCCCCAGCAGTCTGCCAGTCGCTGGACGCCGCAGCCGGCTGCGGTGCCCGGCGTAGGTGCTTCACCCGGCTCGCGCTCCCGTCAGGCCCGCCTGCCTGCGAACTTCTCAATGCGCAAAATTTTTCATTGCGCAATCTTGCGCATTGAGCAACTACGACTCTATGGTGGGGCCATGGACAGCAAGACCACACAGACGGCCAGCGCGGGCTTGCGGGAGCGCAAGAAGCTGGCCACCAAGCAGGCGCTCGCCCTGGCCGCGAGGAAGCTCGCGGTCCAGCGCGGCCTGGAGAACGTCCGAGTCGAGGACATCGCCGACGCGGCGAACGTGTCCCGCCGGACCTTCACGAACTACTTCGCCAGCAAGGAAGAGGCGATCGCGTCACTGAGCGCTGGCCGGTTCGCCCGGGCGGCTCAGTCGCTGCGGGACCGCCCGGCCAGCGAGCCGATGGCCGATTCTCTGGCCGAGGTGTTCGCCGCCCAGCACCAGGCCGCGGACCGGCTGGATCCCGAGCGGGTGGCGCCGGTCCAGATGCTGATGATGTCGCCCGCGCTGCAGGGCGAGGCGCTGAAGACCATGGTCGCGGCCGAAGGGCCGCTGGCCATCGCGATCGCCGAACGGACCGGCACCGACCCGCAGGGCGATCTGCACCCACGCGTGCTCGCGGCAGCGGTCATGGCGGCGGTCCGGACGGCGACCGCCCAATGGGGGATCAGCGACGGCTCCCTGCCCGACCTGATCCGCCAGGCCGTCCGGCAGGTGACCGGGCATTCCGCGGCCGATGCACCGGCAGCGCTGGCCGCCGACCCCGATGACAGCAAGCCCGATGGCATTCAGCCCGACAGCAACCAGCCCCGATAAGGAGAAGGCAATGTTCGCACTGCTCAAAGACGTCCCGGTGATCAACAATCCGGTGTTCCGGATCGTGCTCGGCGCCGCGCTCATCGCGATCGCCGTCGCGCTCCTGCACGACAACATCATCCTCATCGCGATCGGCGCCCTCATCCTGATCATGGGCCTGGTCCACGGCTTCCGCAGCCTCACCACCCGCTCCCAGAACGGAGAGCTTCGATGACCGCCCCCGCCGCCACGGTTCCCGGCCCCCGGCCGGGAACCGTCACCCCCGCCCGCAGCGACGCCAGCGGCCGCCTGGCCGCCCAGAACGGCAAGGGCATCCGGCCTGGAGCACAGGGGCCTTCGGGCCGGGCCGTCCTGACCGGACTGGCCAGCGTGGCGGTCAACTTCGTCCTCCCGCTGGTGGCCTACCACCTGATCCGGCCGCACACCGACAGCTCCGCCGTGGCCCTGGCCCTGGTGGGCGCCATCCCGGTCGTCTGGACCCTGGCCGTCCTGGTTGTCCGGCGCAAGCTCAGCGCGCTGGGCATGGTCGGCGTGGCCCTCTTCGCCGTCGGCGTGCTGATCTCCTGGATCTCGGGCGGCAGCAGCCTGGCCTTGGAGCTGCAAGACCCGGTGATCTTCGGCCTCTTCGGAATCGCCTGCCTGGTCTCGATTGCCGTCGGCCACCCGCTGCACCAGGTCATCCTGCGCGCGATGGGCCGGCGCAACGCCCGTTACACCGAGGTCGCCGACCGCGCCGCCGCCAGCGGCACGTCGATGGTCTCGACCCTCATCATCGGACTGGCCTTCGTCAGCCACGCCATCGCGGTCGCGGTGCTGGCGTTCACCCAGAGCACCAGCACGTTCCTGGCCCTGCAGAACCCGGTCGGCCTGCCCTTCATCGGGCTGGGCCTAGCCGGGCTGTTCATCTACGGAAGCCGGCAGCAAGCCCGCCAGCGTGCTGCCGCTGCCACCTCGCCAGCCCCCAGCGGCAAGAACGACGCCGGCCAGGCGGAAGGCACGTCATGACCGCCGACCGCACCAGCACGCTGATCCGCGGTGTCCGGATCTTCGACGGGCAGCGGCTGCTGCCGGCCAGCAACGTCCTGCTGGCCGGCGGCGCCGTCGCCGGCATCGGCGATGACCTCGGCGTCCCGGCGGGCGCCGACGTCGTCGAGGGCCGCGGCCGGACCCTGCTGCCCGGCCTGATCGACTGCCACGTCCACGCTGGCGACGTCCGCGCCCTCGGCCAGGCACTGGCCTTCGGGGTCACCACCGAACTGGACATGTTCAGCGATCCCGGGCTCGCCGCGCAGCGGCGGTCGCTGGCCGCCTCCCGCGACGACGTCGCCGACATCCGCACCGCCGTGCAGGGCGCCACGGTGACCGGCGGCACCTTTTCGCGGATCAGCCCGGGCCTGCCCACCGTGGGCGCCCCGCAGGACGCGGCGGCATTCGTCTCGGCTCAGGCGGCGCACGGCGCGGCCTACCTCAAGGTCTACCTGGAAGACTCCGCCTGGTACGGCAGCCCCGCCATGTCCGCCGCCACGGTCCGCGCGCTGGTCACGGCGGCACACGGCCGCGGCATGCTGGCCGTCGCGCACGCCGACAGCGCCGCCGTGGCCCATATGTTCATCCAGGCCGGCGGCGACGGCCTGGCGCACGTGCTCGGCGATCTCGACCTCACCCCGGCGTTCCTGGCGGACCTGCGCCGCCGCCCGGCCTTCGTGATCGCCACCCTGCGGGCCACCGCGGTCCTGTCCGCCGCACACGCCACCGAGATCGAGGCGGACCAGCGCGAACTGGCCCGCCACCCGCGGCTGGGCCCCTACCTCGACGAGCCCACCCGCGCCGTCTTCACCCGGCCGGGCCTGCTGGCCGACGCACGCGCTCGCGGCGCGGCCGCGGCATGCAAGGGCGGGCGGCTCGACTTCGACAGCGCACTGCGCAGCGTGACGGCCCTGAACCAGGCCGGCATCCAGGTGCTGGCCGGCACCGACACCAACTATCCCGATCCGCAGGACGGCAACGCAATGCTGAACGCGTACGCGGGGCACGGTATCGCGCTGCATCACGAACTCGAGCTGCTGGTCCGCGCCGGCCTGTCCCCCGCCGTGGCGCTGGCCGCGGCCACGTCGGTCCCGGCCCAGGTGTTCGGGCTGGCCGACCGGGGCCGCGTCGCCCGCGGGCTGCGCGCCGACCTCCTGCTCGTCGACGGCGACCCGTGTGCCGACGTCACCGCGACCCGCAACATCGCCGCGATCTGGCGCAACGGCGCCCGCCTGCACCGCCAGCCGCAGCCGGCCCCGCGCGGCGTGACGACCACGGCGCCCACCGCGGGCGCTAGCGCATGGAAAGCTGCCGCCCCGTGATCCTCTGACCCACGCTCACGGGCGTTGCAGCCGCCGCGGAGACAACCGCCTCGACATTCAGATAATGATGCTATTAAGATAACAGCGATATGTCACCGCGACTCACCCGGACCGAGCAGACCGAACGCAACCGCGCGCTGCTGCTGGCGGCTGCCCGCGAGGTGTTCCTGGAGCGCGGCTATCACGGCGCTTCGGTGGATCAGATCGCCGACCAGGCGGGCTTCTCCACCGGCGTCGTCTACTCGCAGTTCGACGGCAAGGCGGACCTGTTCCTGACCCTGCTGGAGGCGAGGATCGAGCAGCGCGCGGCCGGCAACGCGCGGGCGGTCGAGACCCTGGCAGGCGATGCGGGCATCGCGCGGCTGCTCGAGCACGCCGCCAGCGTGGACCGCGCCGAGCCCGAGTGGGGGCTGCTGGTCATCGAGTTCCGGGTGCATGCCGCGCGCGACCCCAAGCTGGGCCACCGGTACGCGGCCGTCCACCAGCGCACCCTGGCCGGCATGGAGCGAGCGATCACCGGGATCTACCAACGGGCGGGCCAGCCGCCGCCGCTGCCCGCCGCGGACCTGGCACGCCTGCTGATCACCGTCGGCGCCGGCGCCCGGCTCGAGGAGGCAGCCGGGCCCGGCTCGTCCCCGATGACGCTGCTCGCCGGGCTGCTGGCACGCCTGATCATGCAGCAGCCGGGCGCCCTCGCGCGGGCACCCCGCGGGAAGGAATCCGATGACCGCGATCACCAATGACGCCGTAAAGGACCTGCGCGAACGTTTCGGCCGGACGCTCGCCAGCCGCCTGCCGCCGCACATCGGCCGGCTGGGCTGGGATGCCCAGCAGCTGGCCGCGCACCAAACTGAGCAGCTGCGGGCGCTGCTCGCCATCGCGCACGAGCGCTCCCCCTTCCACGCCCGGCGCCTGGCCGGGATCGACCCGGCGCGTTTCGAGCTCAGCCAGCTGGCCGAGCTGCCGGTGATGACCAAGCAGCAGATGATGGCGGGCTTCGATGAGCTGCCCACCGACCGGCGGGTGACCCGGGCGCGGGCCGAGCAGCAGCTGGCGGCCTGCGCGCACGATCCCGGCCTGCTCGACGGCCGGTACGTCTGCCTCGCCTCGGGGGGCAGCTCGGGGGTGCGCGGCCTGTTCGTGCAGACCGCCGAGGAGTACGTAGAGTTCACCGCGTCCCTGCTCAGGCCCGCGATGGCCAGAGTGTTCGCCGCCGGCGGGCCGCCGCCCGGGGGCCTGCCGGTCACGATCGTCGCGGCCGCCTCACCTGTCCACTCCAGCGGCTTTGCCGGCGCGGTCGCGCGCGGCTACCCGGTGCAGATGACCGCCGTCCCGGCGACGCTGCCCACCGCCGAGATCGTTCGGCGGCTGAACGACGCGCCGCCGCAGGTGCTGCTCGCGCACACCTCCACGCTCGCGCTGCTGGCCGGCGAGCAGCAGGCCGGCCGGCTCCGGGTCTCGCCCCAGGCGATCACCGCGGTGAGCGAGCTGCTCACCGACGAAAACCGGAGCGCGATCCGCGACGCGTTCGGGGTGCCGCCGGTCGACCAGTTCGTCTCGACCGAGGGGCTGGTCGGCCACAGCCAGCCGGGAGGCACGGTGCTCCGGTTCGCCACCGACCTGTGCATCGCCGAGCTCGTCGACGCCAGCAACCGGCCCGTTGCGGACGGCACGGCATCGGCCAAGGTGCTCGTGACCAACCTGCACAACCGCACCCAGCCGCTGATCCGCTACGAGCTCAGTGACCGCTTCATCCGCCATCCCGCCGCAGGTGACCCGTACCTGCATGCCGCCGTGGAAGGGCGCGCCGACGACGCATTCCAGTTTGGGGCGGTCACCATCGACCCGCTCATGATCCGCACCGTGATGGTCAAGACGCCGAACGCCGTCGAGTATCAGGTCCGCCAGACCGATCGCGGCATCGATGTGGCAGTCGTGGCCGACGGCGCGCTGGACCACGCCGCGCTCACGTCCGCGCTCGAGCACAGCCTGCGCGCCGCGGGCCTTGACGACCCGTGCGTGCGGGTGCACGGGGTCGCCGTCATCGCCCGCCACCCGCAGACCGGCAAGACCCGGCGCTTCATCGCCCGGTGAGCACACCCGGAGGCGCCATGCCCGACCTGAAGGCCCGCACCCAGGCGTTCTGGGCCGAGGTGTTCAACGAGCACGACCTCAGCGCGGCTCGCGGTTTCGTCGCGCCGGGATTCGTCAACCGCAACGCACGCCCCGGCACCCCGGCCGGCCCCGAAGGCGCCCGGCAGGTCTTCAGCCGCCTGTGGGCCGGATGCTCCGACATGCATTTCGACCTGCAGGAAATGGTGGCCGAAGGCAACAAGGTCGTCTGCATCGGCGTGATGACCGGCACCCACGACGGACCGTTTCACGGCATACCCGCAACGCACCGTTCCACCGCCGCACGTCACATCCACGTCCTGACCTTCGACGAGACCGGCCTCATCACGGAGCACCTGGCCGTTCGCGACGACGTCACCGTTTTCCGGCAGCTCGGCGCGCTGCCCGCGGCGTGCGCCGCGGTGGCACGATAACAGGATGAACGGCACGGGTTTGGTCCGCCAGCCCAGCAGCAGGCTGGCCGAAGGCATCGTCACGCACATCACCCGCATCCCCGTGGATGTGGCGCTGGCCCGCCTGCAGCACGCGGCGTACGCCGAGGCCCTCGGCGCCAGCGGCTGGGCGATCGTGCAGGCACCCGCAGCCGATGACTGCCCGGACTCGGTCTTCGTCGAGGACACGGTCGTGATCTGCGAAGACCTGGCAGTGCTGACCCGCCCGGGAGCGCCAGCCCGCCGCCCGGAGGTGGCAGGCGTCGCACAGGCCGTCGTTGAGCTGGGCCTGCGCACGGCGGCCATCGAGGAGCCCGGGACCCTGGAGGGCGGCGACGTCCTGCAGGTCGGCCGCACGGTCTATGTGGGCCGCGGCGCGCGGACCAACGGCGACGGCATCCGCCAGCTGCGCTCTCTGCTGGCGCCGCTGGGTCGCACGGTGGTCGCCGTCCCGCTGGAAAACGTCCTGCACCTGAAGTCCGCGGTGACCGCGCTGCCGGACGGCACGTTCCTGCTGCTGCCGGGGCTGGTTCCGGCCGAACTGTTCCCGGCGGTGCGCCCGGTCGACGAAGACGGCGGCTGCCACGTCGTGCCGCTCGGCGGCGACCGGGTGATGATCGCCGCCTCCGCGCCCCGCGCCGCCGAGATGCTGGACAGCCTCGGATTCACGCCTGTGGTCGTGGACATCAGCGAGTTCGAGAAACTCGAAGGCTGTGTGACCTGCCTGAGCGTGCTGCGCCAGGCGCCGTAGCCGGTTACTTCTCCCTGGCAGCGGCGCGCTGTTCGCGCAGGTTCTCCCTGGCGGCGAGGCGCTCTTCGCGACGGCGCATCAGCCAGTCCGGGCGCTTGACGGTGACCCCGCCGCAGAACACGTTGCAGCGGACCACGATCACCGGCGCCCCGGGCTTCGGCTCGCCGCGCAGTTCTGAGCAGCCTATGAGGCGGTTGTCAACTGGTGTGCTTGGCGGTGGCTGGGCATGCTGGTCTGGCCTGGCGGCGCGGTAGCCTGCCGTCGGGCTT
>Ga0209333_1000114_pt1 | contig 44020 bp, 39 predicted proteins | sample BlaSpr_A8_OM2_O3_FD_187982 | JGI IMG/M metagenome (GOLD analysis project Ga0209333, IMG submission 187982) | Forest soil microbial communities from Thunder Bay, Ontario, Canada - Black Spruce, Ontario site 2_A8_OM2_O3 (SPAdes) (version 2) | ecosystem: Environmental > Terrestrial > Soil > Boreal... | reverse complement strand
ATCGCGCCCGGCGCACCGGGTCCTCAAAAAAATCTCTGGCGATCAATTGTTCCGCCGGATATGGCCCTCACCTGGCGCTCTATCACGAAACGATCACATATCCACACTCAGAATTGCAGATTTACGGTTCTAAGGGTGTTTAACGACCTCCCCGCGGGTGAGCTAGCAGCCCCATCATTACTCACCAGTAAAGGAGCGAAATCATGAGGGTTCCACACCTGCGGGTTCTCGCCGGGACCGGGGTCATGGCAGCCACGGTGGCCATGGCGATCGGCTTGGCCTCCACCACCGCCAACGCCGCTCAGGGCCCCGCCGGGGGCAGCACGGCGGCTGCGGCTGCGGCGAAGAAGGCGGCTAGCGACGTCACGTCGAACGTGACCGGCACCTTCAAGAACTCCGACGGCGCCGGCACGTTCGCCGGAACGTTCACGCCGAAGAAGTTTTCCGTGGTCAACGGCACTCTCGAGGCCACGGGCCCGCTGACCGGCACGCTCACCAACGCTGACGGCAGCACGGTCGGCACGGTGGACGAGACCGCGACCATGCCGGTCAACACGGCCGCAGCCGCCGCCGATCCCGCTAGCTGCGGGATCCTCAACCTGGTGCTCGGGCCGCTCAACCTCAACCTGCTCGGCCTGGTGGTCACGCTCAACCAGGTGCACCTGAACATCACTGCGGTTCCCGGGGTCGGAAACCTGCTGGGCAACCTGCTGTGCGATGTTGCCAACCTGCTGAATGGCGGCGGCTCTCTCTCCGAGATATCCACCCTGCTCAACGAGATTCTCGCGCTGCTGTAGCAAGCGGCACCCAGACGCCCCGTGCAATGGCTCCCGGGAGCCATTGCACGGGGCTCAACCGCGCTGGTCATCGATTTATTAGCCGGTATCCGTGCAGGAATTGCACATCTGCCGGGCAGCGGAATGAAAATACTGGGGCCCGGGTCAGCTGACCGGGGCGGGCACCGGCTCCCAGTCGGGCCGCAGCGGCATGCCGGACCTGCCGTTGTCACCGAGCCGCACACCGAGAACCTGGTGCAGCTGGATCTGGTTGCGCTCGAAGCCGAGCCGTGACCCGGCCATGTACAGCCGCCAGACCCGGGCCGTGCCCTCGCCGACCTCGGCGACCGCCTCGTCCCAGTGCTCGTCCAGGTTCTTGCACCACCCGGCCAGCGTCTTCGCGTAGTGCTCGCGCAGGTTCTCCTCGTGGCGGACCTCGAAGCCTGCGTCGTGCATCAGCGAGACCAGGTAGCCGGGCGCCTCGAGCTCCCCGTCGGGGAACACGTACCGGTAGATGAACCCGTCGGGCCGCCGCGCGGGCTCGGTGTTGTCGGTGCGGGTGATGCAGTGGTTCAGCATCCGCCCCTCCGGCTTCAGCTTGCCGTAAAGGAACTCGAAGTAGCCGGGCAGTTGCGCCTTGCCGATGTGCTCGGTCAGCCCGATGGAGCTGACGGCGTCGAAGCCGGTCTCCGCCACATCCCGGTAGTCCAGGTGCCGCACCTCGGCCAGGTCCGAAAGGCCCTGCTCCTCGATGGCCTTCTGTCCCCACAGCGCCTGCTGCTCGGACAGCGTGACGCCGAGCGCCTTGACGCCGTACTCGCGGGCGGCGTGCCGCACCATGCCGCCCCAGCCGCAGCCCACGTCGAGCAGCCGCATCCCTGGCCGCAGCGCCAGCTTGCGCGCTACCAGGTCATGCTTGAACCACTGCGCCTCTTCCAGCGTTGCGTCCTCGCTCGGATAGCAGGCACAGGTGTAGGCCATCGACGGGCCGAGCACCCACTCGTAGAACGTGTTGGAGACGTCGTAGTGGTGTGAGATCGCCGAGGCATCCCTGCCCTTGGAGTGCCGCCGGCCCGACAAGGACCTGCGCCGGACTCGGACCTCCTGCGGCGGCGGCGGGATCCGCGGGATCAGGACACGCGGTCCGCCCAGCTTGCGCAGCAGCCGTATCCGATCAGAAAAATCAAGGTGCGTCATCTGGGCGCGTGCCATCCTCGCCAACGCCGAGTACATGTCGCCGACGACGTCCAGGTTGCCAGACACGTATGCCCTGGCAAGGCCGAGCGCCCCGGGCGCCTGGGCCAGGTAGGACACCGCCACCGGCGACCGCACGGTGATCTTCACGGGAGCATCGGGCGCTCCAGCCTTGCTTCCGTCATAGGCCTGGAACTCCACCGCGGCATCAGGCCCGGCTACCGCCTCGAATACGTCCGCTATCGACATGGCCCGTCTCCTTCGTTACTTCCCGCGAACGCACTTCTCGTACAGCCCGGCGAGCCGGCCCTCATGGTCATAATCGTCCTTCAGTGTCGCGTATTCCGGGCCGTTGTGCAGGGCCCAGAACTCGTCCTCGGAGTAGAACGACGAGGAGTAGAGCCCCTTGCGGCCGTCGAGGGCGGTCACCTCTTCCTCGATCAGCCGGTTGTAGTGGCCGTCCCCGGCCCCTGGCGGCAGCGAACGGGTGCCCCAGAAGCCGAAGTTCACGTAGACGTCGCCAGGATGCAGCGGGTACAGCGGCCAGGGTTGCTTGCTGAGCGGGGTGCCGCGCAGCCGCATCGGGCAGAGCCAGACCGGGCTCATGCCGACGTGCGGGACGAACCAGCGCAGGAACTCCGCGCCGCGCCCGACCGGGATGTCCACGTCCTGGGCCACGTACTCGCGTGCCGGCAGGCCGCGGCGGGCGTTCAGCGTGGCGGAAAAGCCGTACTTGCGGTCGAGGGCGATCAGCTTGCGGTAGGTGTCCGAGCGGCGGTACCGGCGCGGCCAGACCCGGCGGATCACCGGGTTCTGCACACCGAGGGCCCCGGCGCACCAGAACCAGTCGGTGTCCCAGCGCCACAGGTAGTCGCGGATAGTGAGGAAGTCTTCCTTGGGCCCGCGGATCGACCGGTAGTAGATGCGTTCCCGCGTATAGTCGCTGCGCCACGGCGCGACGTCGCTGAAGGCGCCGACGGTCAGGTACATCTCGTCGAGGCCGAACGCCGTGCCGTCCACGAAGTCCGCCCGGTGCCCGTGGTAGCTGCCGTCCGCCGCGATCTGCGCGATGGCGTCCATGCATGCTTCCGGGGTGCCGAAGCGGAAGTGGCGCAGGTGCACGTACGGCGCCACGGGCTCGAGCTCGATCGTGAGCGTCAGCGCGTAGCCGAGCGTGCCGTAGGAGTTGGGGAAACCGCGGTACAGCGCGGCGTGCTCGTTGTCGTCGGTGGCGGTGACCACCCGCCCGTCGCCCGTGAGGATCTCCATCTCGCTCACTGACTCGTGCGGAAGACCGCTGCGCAGCGAGCTCGACTCGATCCCGAGGCCGGTCACCGCGCCGCCGAGCGTGATCGTCTTCAGCTGCGGCACGACGAGCGGCATCAGGTCGTACACCAGGGTGGCGTCTGCGAGATCCTCGTAGGTCGTCATGCCGCCGACCACCGCCGTGCGGCTGGTCGGGTCGACGGACACCACATGCCCGAACGCGGACACGTCAAGCCCGGCTTGCGCGTTGCCGTCGGGGAACCGGAACAGGTTGGACGTTCGCTTGGCGAGCCGGACCGGGCTGCCGGGCGGGATCGCCGCGTAGTCGTGCTGCAGCCTGGCCACCGCCGCTCGGTGGGCTGGCGGCAGCTTGCGCCGCGGTGCCACGCCGCGATTGTTCGTGCCAGTGACGTCGGTCACCTTCCCTCCCCGATGTCGCCCGCACCCAGGCCCCACGGCGAGAATGCACGCAGGAGGGCATTATGGGCAAGGTCTATGCCGAACTGGATGAACGGCTCACGAAGTTTATCGCCCGCCAGCCGGTGTTCTTCGTGGCCACAGCGCCGTGCCTCACCTCGGACGGCGAGGGCGGCCACGTCAACGTCTCTCCCAAGGGCTACCGGGACACGTTCGCCGTGCTGGACCCGACCACCGTGGCCTACGTCGACCTGACCGGCAGCGGCGCCGAGACGATCGCGCACCTGCGGCAGAACGGACGGATAACGATCATGTTCTGCTCGTTCACGAAGCAGGCGAAAATTCTCCGGATCTACGGCCGCGGGCACGTGGTGCTGCCCGATGACCCGAGCTGGCAGGCGCTTGCCGCGCGGTTTGCCCGGAACGGGACGCACGGTGCCGACCGGCGCGACCGCAGGGCGATCATCGTGGTGGAGGCGGACCGCATCGCCGACTCCTGCGGCTACGCCGTGCCCCAGATGGAGCTGACCGAGGAACGCGACCTGCTGGCACAGATGGCGGAGCAGAAGTCTCTCGACGAGCTCGCCGAATACCGCGAGGAGAAGAACGCGGTCAGCATCGACGGCCTGCCAGCGCTCGGTCGATGACGTGGCCGATTGCTGGCCGCGGATGGTCAGCGCCGGCGGAGCTTGGCGACCAGCCGGTCCGGAACGATCTCGACGTCGAACGGCTTGCGGGCGCGGAACGCCTCGCTCCCGGTGACGTGCGCGACCTCGGCATAGGATCCGCCGTCAAGCTCGTACGCGCGCAGGCTCGGCCGATCCAGGTCAGGATCGACCACCCAGTACGACGGGATGCCGAACCGCTCGTAGGCGGCCTTCTTCAGGTTAAGATCCCGCAGCACGGAATGAGGCGAGAGCACCTCGACGACCAGCACCGGCGGCCGGGCAAGCCACACTCCTTCCGCGTCGGCAACACGCGCCACGACGACATCAGGTTCAAGTGCACTGCTCTCCCCGATTCGTACGCCGATATCAGCGAAGACCACCAAGTTCTCAGGGCATGCCTGCTCAAGCAGGCTGCCCAGAACGATGATCACTCGCTGATGACCCATGTTGGGAGCCGGGCTCACGATGAGCATCCCGTCAATCAGCTCGTAGCGCCGACCGTCGTCGGGCATCCGGTCGAGATCCTCGACGGTGAACGGCTCGCCCCAGCTGGGCCAGGCGTCGGCAATGCTCACAGCACTCATCGTGCCTCCTTGGAGTCAGCACTGTCATCCTTTCGCTCGGTGCTGACAATTTCTTGACCCTCGGCGTCGGCGCTGGTCCCGGCCGTCGCGCGGGAAACCTCCTAGGCTGGATTCATGCGGATCGCGCTGATCAACTCAGGGATCGGGCTGCTCGCTACCGCCGCCGAGCTGCACCGGCTCCGTCCCGATGCAGACCTGGTGCTGGCCATGGATCCGGACGGGATGCCCTGGGGGCCACGCAGCCCCGGCGACATCGCCCAGCGGTCGCTCGCCTGCGCCAGGGCGACCGCCGCGTTCGGGCCGGACGTGCTCGTGTTCGCGTGCAACACCGGAACCGTGCACGCGCTCCCCGCGCTCCGGGCGGAGTTCGAGCCCGCGATGCCGGTCGTCGGCACGGTTCCGGCGATCAAGCCCGCCGCGGCGTTCAGCGACTCGGTGGCGATCTGGGCGACCGTGGCAACCACGGCCAGCACGTATCAGCGCCGGCTCATCGACGACTTCGCCGGCTCGGCACGAGTCACCCCGGTCCCGTGCCCCGGCCTGGCCGACGCGGTCGACGCCGGGGACGAGGCGGCTGCCAGAGCCGCCGTCGCCGGTGCGGCCGCGCGCACACCGGCCGATTGCGGCGCGGTCGTGCTCGGCTGCACCGAGTATGAGCTGGCGGCCGACCTGATCGGTGCCGCACTGCCGGGCGTGACCCTGTTCCGCTCGGCGGCCGCCGTCGCCGCGCAGGCTCTGCGCCGAGTCGCTGCGGGCGGGACCGATACCAGGCCCGATGCAGCGCCGTCTCGGACCGGGACCGTGCGGGTGCTGCTCAGCGGCAGGCAGGCCGGCCTGCCCGAGGCGGCGCTGCGCTACCCGGAGGGCCGCTTGCTGGCCGACCTCGTTGTCGACGACCGTCCTGTGGACGACCGTCCTGTCGACGACGTTCGTGCCGACGACGTTCGTGCCGACGACGTTCGTGCCGACGACGTTCGTGCCGACGACCGCGCCGCCGAACCTCGCGCTGAACGCGAGGCCGAAGGGTCGGTACCGCCGAGCTCGGTCCTCGCGTAACTGGCCTCGACCTCCTCCGGTGTCATCGGGAGGCGCGCGGCGGACGGGGGCAGGCCCGCGTCCAGCGCCTGCCCGATCAGATGCGCCATCGAGTACTCGGGGTCGGCGGTGAGGGCACGCTCGATTGCGACGTTCGCAAGCGCCCCGTCGCCGGACTGCCACGCGGTGAACGCCAGCAGGGACGCTGGCGCTGGCACGTAAGGCTCGCACGCGTGACGGACCACGTCGGTCCATAGCCGCAGGTGGTCGGCGCGGTGCCGGGGCTCCATCCGGGCCCAGGCGTCGTCACGTACCCGCAAGTCGGCGATAGTCACCGTGAGCCAGGCGAGCTGGTCGTGGTCGGTGATCCGGCCGCCGTGGCGGTAGATGCTGATCGCGGCCCGGACCGCCTCCCGGCCGGCCTCGACAGCCAGCCACAGGCCGCCCGGATTGCCGGACGGCGCGCTGGAAGCGCGAGATGATCCGCCGGCCGAGCCGCAGGACGTGCCGGCCTGGGCGCGGGAGGATGAGCTGCCTGGGGCGCCGGAGGACGCGATCAGCTCCGCCGCCCGCAGCACCGCGCGCTCCGTTGCCTGGCGCATCGACTCGGCGGCCTGGCCGGTCAGCGGGGCCAGCGAGTCCGCCAGCGACGCCCGGTCGGGGCGAGCCGGCATCCCGGCCGCGGTCATCGCCGCCGCGGCCGGGTGAGCGGATACGTCGAACGGCACACCGTCCGGCGGGCAGCAGCCCGGGTCCGTGCAGACGTAGGACCAGTAGCGCCCGTCCTGCACCCGGAGCAGGTCGCGCATTGCGATCCCGGCGCCGCGCAGGCCGGCCCTGAGCTGCTCGGCGACCGGCGTGACCAGAACGCCGTCGCCGTATCCCGCGGCGATCGCGGTCCTGATCCGCCGCTTCCGCAGCACGGCGGCGGCGTGCTCCGCGATGTCCCGCGACCGCGCGGCGTCCGGCGGGTCCGGCAGGTCGTACCGGAACGCGAGCACAATGCGCCCGCGGCGCGCGTCAAGGCCGACGACCACCATGCTCCGGCCCGGGTGGAATCCCAGCAGGTGCGGGATGACCGCCAGGAAACCGGCCACGGAGCTGACCCTGATCCTCGGTACCTCCCGGTCCGGCTGACTGTTCGTGTGCGGGGTCTTGTCACCCGCTGGCGTGTTGTCTGTCATGTCGGCAGGCTGCGGCGGGCGGGCCACCCGGCACGACGTGATTAACCCCGGGACTGTGCGTAACAGGCTCTGATCCACAGACTGTGTTATCGGCTTGACAACGCGGGCGGCTGTCACACCTGCTGGTCCTGCGGTGCTTAGGTGACGGAGAGGATGAGTATGGAAGCCAGCTTCGTGACCGACCTGCGCTCGTCACCGCCAGGAGCCTCGTTCTCCGGGTTCGAGCGGTTCTTCCGCGAGGAGTATCCCGCGGTCGTGCGCATCGCCTTCGGCGTCGTCGGCGATGCCCAGGCAGCCCAGGACGTCGCGCAGGACGTCTTCATCAGCGCCTTCAAGCGGTTCCCCGAGCCGGGGGATTCGGACCATGCCCGCGCCTGGGTGCGGGCGGCCGCGGCGCACACGGCCCTGAACGCCATCCGCGGCGAGCGGCGGCGCGAGCGGCGTCAGCGGTCGGCGGCCGTCGAGGTGCCCGCGGCGGGCCCGGAGGAGACCGTGCTGGACGCGGAGTCGAGGACCGAGGTCAGGCGGGCGCTGTCCCGCCTGCCCCGCAAGGCCGCGGCCGTCCTCGTGCTCCGGCACAACGGGCTGAGCTACGCCGAGGTGGCCGAGGCCATGAACGTGAAGGTGGGGCACGTAGGAACGATGCTCCGCCGAGCCGAATCAGCGCTACGCAAGGAGTTGCAGAATGCGCCACGTACCTAGCCCGGTGTTGCGCCGGCTCGAGGACGAGCCGATGGCCGTGCCCGACGTGGCCCGGCGCCACCTCGACGACTGCCGCCGCTGCCAGGCCCAGAGCACCGAGATCGCCGCGGACGCGGCGCTGGCCGCGCGCGTGCTGGCCGCGCCGCCGGAGGTCGGTGACATCGACCTGGAGTGGATCCTGCTGCAGGACCGGCTCAGCCGGCCCGGCGCGGCCCGGCGTCCGGCCGTCCGTCCGTCCCGGCGCATGCCGCGGCGGCTGGTCAACGTCTCGGTCGGTGCCGGGTCCGCGGTCGTGGCCAGTGTGCTCGCCGTGGGAGCGGCCGCGGCCGCTGTCCTCACGACCGTCTACGCGCCAACCCAGGTGGCCCCGGTGCGGATCAACGCGAACGACCTGCACGCGATCGAGAACATCATGGGCATCAGCCGGCTGTCCGGCGACCTGGGGCCGTCGGGCTCGACGCAGCTCACGTTCGGCAAGCTGAGCTGGTCCTCGGCCGGCCCCGCCCAGCAGGTGGCCTCGCTCGCCCGTGCCAGCGCAATGACCCACCTGGCGTTCCCCACCCCGGCGACGCTGCCGTCGGGCGTGGGGGCGATCGGCCGCATCACGGTCCAGCCCCAGGTGACGGCCACCGTCCGGTTCAGCCAGAACGCCGGTCCCGCCGTAGCGGGAAGCACCCTGACGATCACCGCGGGCCCGGCGATCGCGGTTCAGTACGCCAGCACATCCGGCCGCAGCAACCTGATGACGCTCGCCATCGTCGCCGCGCGCAGGCCAGTGGCGTCAGTGAAGGGGGAAGGGGGGGCGAGTGGGGCGACCGCCAGCCAGCTCGAGACGTTCCTGCTGTCAAGGCCGGGCCTGCCGGCCGATCTCGTCCAGGAAATCCGGCTGCTCGGCAACCCGGCATCGGTCCTGCCGGTGCCGGTCCCGTCGGGGCTGTGGGAGCTGAAGGAGCAGATCGGCGGGGCACCGGCGGTGCTCGTCACCGACCCCAACGGCTTCGCGTCCGGGGTGATCTGGGAGAGCGGTGACGGCATCCTGCATGGCGTCGGCGGGCTGCTCGACAAGCAGGACGTCTTCAATGTCGCCCGCCAGATCGGCTGAGCGCGCGGCCGTGGCGGGCCACGGCGCGAGCGACCCCGGCGGCTGCACGCCGCCGGGGTCCCCGGCCATTCACACGATCGAGCTGAGCAAGCGGTACCGGAGCACGGTGGCGCTGGCCGGGCTGTCGATGACCGTGGCGCGCGGCGAGGTCTTCGGGTTCCTGGGCCCGAACGGGGCGGGCAAGACCACTGCCGTCAAGCTGCTGCTCGGGCTGGCCCGGCCGACCGGCGGCGAGGCTATGGTCCTGGGCGCGCCAGCCGGGGACCTGCAGACCCGCAGGCAGATCGGCTACCTGCCGGAGCTGTTCCGCTTCCAGAGCTGGCTGACCGCCCGCGAGGTGCTGGTCCTGCACTGCCGGCTGATGCGGATGCCCCGGCCGGGCTGGGCCGCGGCGGCGGACGAGGCGCTGCACGTCGTCGGCCTTGACGGCCGGGGCGACGACAAGGTCGGCACGTTCTCCAAGGGCATGCAGCAGCGGCTCGGCCTCGGGGTCGCGCTGCTCGGCGAGCCCGCGCTCGTGGTGCTCGACGAGCCGACGAGCGCGCTCGACCCGGTGGGCCGCCATCACGTTCGCGTGATCATCCGCGAGCTGCGTGACCGCGGCGCAACGGTCTTCCTCAACACCCACCTGCTCGAGGAGGCCGAGCACGTCTGCGACCGCGTGACGATCCTCAGCAAGGGCCGGTCGCTCGCCACCGGGACGCTGGCCGAGCTGAAGGTCCGCAGGCCCAGCGCCCGGCTGCGGGTCACCGGCCTGCCCGGCGGCTGGTGGCGGCGCCTGGCCAGCTTCGGGCGCTGGACGGAGCAAGGAGACTGGCTGCTGGTCGAGGAGATGGCGGCCGGGCGGGTGCCGGAGCTCGTGGCCGCGATCGTCGCGCTCGGCGGCCGGGTCGAGGCGGTCATACCCGAGCAACAGAGCCTGGAAGAGAGCTTCCTCAAGCTACTGGGGGAAACGTGAGTGCCGTCCTGACGATCGCGTCGCTCACCATGCGGGAGGCGGTGCGGCGGCGGCTCGTTGCCGCATTCGCTGTCATCTCCATCGTGCTCGTCGGCGCCAGCGGCTGGGCCTTCTACAAACTGAGTCACGGCGGAGCGTTCACCTCGGGTGAGACAAACCTGGCACTCCCCCAGGCGGTCGTGCTGTTCATGTTCATGTTCAGCTTTGTCGTCGCGCTCAGCGCATCCGCCGTCGGCTCGCTGGCTGTCTCCAGCGAGATCGACTCGGGCGTCCTGCAGACCGTCGTTGCCCGGCCGGTCCGGCGCAGCGAAGTGCTGCTCGGGAAGTGGCTGGGCCTGGCCGGCTTGCTCGGCGCGTACACCGCGATCGTGTCCGGCCTGCAGGTGGCGGTCGTGTACTGGACCTCCGGCTTCGTGGAGCCCGACCCGGCCGCCGCGGCGGCGCTCGTCTTTGCCGAGGGCGTGGTCCTGCTGACGTTCGTGCTGCTGCTCAGCACCCGGCTGTCCGCGCTCGCCGCCGGCGTGATCGGCATCGCACTGTTCGGCCTGGCCTGGCTCGCAGGCGTCGGCGGCACCCTGGCCACGGCGTTCAACATCCATGCGCTGCACACGGCGAGCGAGGTCAGCCAGTACCTGCTGCCAACGAATGGGCTGTGGCAGGGCGCGATCTACTACCTCGAGCCGTCGTCGTTCGTCACCCAGCAGCTCGCCGCATCGCCCGTGGGGCAGGGCGACCCGTTCCTCGCCCTGGCCGCGCCGCCCTGGCAGTACCTGGCCTGGACGGCCGTCTGGCTGGTGCTCATCCTGGTGCTCGGCCTGGTCAGCTTCGACCGCCGTGAACTGTAGGAGCAGCCTGAGGAGTCACAGCACTTTGCTGAAGAACACGCGCCGGAACCCGTGCTCCTCGGCGCGGCGCGTCTCCCGGTAGCCGTGCCTGGGGTAGTAGGCGAGGTTCTCGGTCATTCCCTCGTTCGTGTAGAGGCGTATCTCACCCAGGCCATTCACCCGGGCCTCGTCCTCGGCGAGCGTGAGCAGCCGGGCACCGATGCCGCGCCGCTGCGCCGACGGCAGCACCGCGATGTTCTCGATCAGCAGGTAGCCCTGGTTTACCACGAGCACGAGCAGCCCGAGGATCTGGCCGTCCACTTCGGCGACCCAGGCCTGGCCGGACTGAACGGCCTCGGAGTAGTCGGCGGTCATCGGGGCGGGCATGCGGCCGATTCTGGGCACGTACAGCAGGTACGCCTCGTGCACGACCACGTAGAGCGCCGGGACGTCGGCGGGGGTGGCGCGGCGGACGGTTACCGCCGACTCCTGGTCCGGCATTTATCCCGGCCGCCGGTCGTCAGCTTGCCGGTTTCAGGCCGATGCGCCGGTACAGCGCACCCGCGTGGCCGGCGTTCAGGATCCGGGTGAAGTGGGCGCTGAAATAGCGCTCCAGCGCCGGCGTCCAGGCCACCCGGTGGTGGTTCAGCCCGGACAGCCACACGTACTGCGCGTGATCGAAGGCGTAGGTCCACACCGCGTCGACCGCCTTGTACTTCGCGGCGCCGGTCTCCGGGTCGCGCCCGTGCGAGAGCGCGTAGTTGGTGCCGGTGGCGTCGAGCAGCAGCGAGCAGCCCGGCACGTCCGAGACCAGCCGGTTGGTCATGACGGCGAATGACACCTCGTCGGCGAGCAGGCACGACCCCGGCGGGATCAGGCGCTCCGCCGACTGCACCACGGACAGCGGCAGGTGCGGGGTGTTGTAGCTCTCCCAGTTGAACTGGACCACCGCCATCACCAGGACCACCAGCCCGGCCACGCAGGCCGCGCCCCATTGCAGGGCCGGCGGCGTGGGGGCGCCGGCGTCGCCGCCCGAGATCAGCCGCAGGTCGCGCACCAGGGCGGCCAGCGGCAGCCCGATGGCCAGGGCGAGCCACGGCGCAAAGAACGCGGCGAAGTGGTAGTGGAACTGGTTCGGCCAGATGAAGCCGATCAGCACGAAGCCCGCCGTTCCGACCGCGAATAGGTCGAGCATCGGCGGCAGCCGCGAGGTCAGCAGGAACGCGAGGCCGAGGCTGCCTGCCACGACCGCGGCGATCAGCACGGCGGCGCCCAGGATCACCAGGTGCGTCGGCTTGTGCAGGTCGGCCAGCCCGGTCAGGTCCTGGATGCGCTCCCAGGTCGAGGTGCGGGTGGCGCCCGCCCTCGGCCCGATCTGCGCGATGATCGTGGCCTGGTAGAACTTCTTTGGCGCCAGGGCGGCGAACGGCAGCACCGGGACCAGGAAGCCGGCCGCCACGCCGCCGACGTACGCCGCGGCCCGGCGCGGCCAGCGCAGCGCCAGCACCGTGATGACAATCACCGGGAAGATGGCCCACGGCTCGACCGCGCCGCCGAACCCGAACGCCACGCCGCCCCAGACGAGCCGCCGCGTCCTGGTTGTGAAGTGATCGCCGTCGAACACCGCCAGGGCGCCGATCAGGCAGAACAGCACCAGCCAGGGTTCCACAAGGATGGTCTTGACCGCCTGGATGGCGTCCGGGTAGACGGCCATGATCCCGCAGACGATGACCGTGGCGAGGACGCCGCGGTGCCGGACCAGCAGGCCCGCCAGGGCCACCGAGGCGGCGCCGACCAGCGACGTCAGGATGCGCCCGATGCCCATTCCCCACGCGGTGCCGGTCACTTTGCTGAGCAGCGCCACCGGAATCATCAGCAGCGTGATCCCCGGTGGCTGCACGATCAGGAAGTCACGGTAGGGCACGGCGCCGTGGACCAGCCGCACGGCGCTGCCGAAGTAGGGCCCGTCGTCGTATTCGTTGACGCTGAGCAGGAAGCCGGGCCGGCTGAGCTGGTAGAGCCGGAGCAGCAGGCCGAGCACCGTCGCGGCCACGATGATCAGGGTCACCGGGTTGCCCAGGCCGGCCGGCATGGCCGACCGGGCCGCAGCGGGCTGGCCCCCTGGCTCACCCGAGCCGGGGCTGGCGATCGTCCCGCTTGGCGTCGTTCCGCTCACACCCGCTACCTTCTGCCGACCGGTCGCACTGCGTGGCCGTTACCTAGCAACAACGGCCTCAGATGCTACCTGGTGCCCCCGCGCCGAAGGCGGCCGAAGCCGCGACTTCCATCTGGTCTACAAAGCAATGCCGAGGAGGGCGTCAACGGTGTCGCGCACGAGGGGGCCGTCCGTGCCGCCCGGCGAGGCGAGAACGGCGTCCGCCCAGGCGTCGACCGCGGCCAGCGCGCCGGGCGCGTCGAGGTCGTCGGCCAGCCGCTCACGCACCGCGGCGAGCACGCCCGTGCCCGACGTGGCGGACGTGGCCGGGGGTCCCGGCACTGCGGAGGCCGCCGCGACCGCGGCGCGCCAGCGGTCGAGCCGCGCCTGCGCCGCCGCCAGCACGGCGTCGGTCCAGTCCCAGTCCTGCCGGTAGTGGTGCGCGAGGATCGCCAGCCGGATCACCATCGGGTCGGTGCCGCCCGCGATCAGGCGGGACACGAACACCAGGTTGCCCTGCGACTTGGACATCTTCTCGCCGTCCAGCCGCACCATGCCCGCGTGCGTATAGTGCCGGGCGAAGACCGGCTCCCCCGGGCTGGCCCGGCCAGAGAGCGCCACCCGCGCGTGCGAAGCGCTCATCTCGTGGTGCGGGAAGATCAGGTCGGTGCCGCCCGCCTGGACGTCGAACGTTACGCCCAGATGCTCGGTGGCGATCGCCGCGCACTCCACGTGCCAGCCGGGCCTGCCGCTGCCGAAGCCGGACGGCCACGAGGGCTCGCCGGGCCGCGCGGCCAGCCAGACCAGCGCGTCCAGCGGGTCCTTCTTGCCCGCCCGGCCGGGGTCGCCGCCGCGCTCGGCGAACAGCTCCGTCATCGTGGCGGCGTCGAGCCCGGACACCGCCCCGAACGAAGGATCGGCCGACCGGGCGAAGTACATGTCGCCGTCCAGGTCGTAGACCGCCCCGTGGTCAGCGAGGAGCCTGCTCAGCCGCTCGATGACCGGCAGCGCCTCGACCGCGCCGACGTACTCGGCGGGCGGGAGCACGCGCAGCGCCTCCATGTCGCCGCGGAACAGCGCGATCTCGCGGTCAGCCAGTTCCCGCCAGTCCTCGTGGTCGCGCTCCGCGCGCTCGAGCAGCGGGTCATCGACATCCGTGACGTTCTGTACATAGCGGACCTGGTGACCGGCGTCGCGCCAGGCCCGTACCAGCAGGTCCCAGGCAATGAATGTGGCCGCGTGACCGATATGCGTGGCGTCGTACGGAGTAATCCCGCACGCGTACAACGTCGCCTTCGGCCCGGCCGCCGCCACCACCCGCTCGCCCCGGTCGGCCACCTTTACTTCCGGGCCCAGTCCGGGCAGTTGGGGAACGCTCACGGCGCGCCAGGAATCCATAGCCGTCAGGCTATCGCTGCCCCGCGCCGCAGTGATCAGCGCACGCCCGCGGCCTGCTCGAACGCGTATCCGAGCGCGATCAGCCGAGGCTCGCTCCAGGCCGGCCCGGACAGCAAGATCCCGAGCGGAAGACCACCCACATCACCCGCCGGAACGGTCAGCGACGGGTACCCGCACACCGCAGCAGGCGACGACGTCGAGAAGTCCCACAAATCGCCGAGCACGTGATCGGTCAGCCTCGCGGGACCGTGGGTCAGCGAGACAACGGCGTCCAGCCGTTGCCCGGCCAGCGCCCCGTCCAGCGCCGCGTGCGCGATCCGGTCCGCCTCGCCCCGTGCGGCCAGGTAGGCCGGGTCGCCGAGGTCGCCGCTGGTGGCCTCCGCCCGCTCGAAGAGATCCTGGTCGAAGTGGACGAGCACCTTGTCGGCGTTGCGCTTGTTGAACTCGATGAGCTCGGCGAGGGTCATCGGGTGCTCGCCGGGCAGCGCGGCAAGATAGGCGTTCAGGTCGTGCTTGAACTCGTGCAGCAACGCGGTGAGCTCGGGCTCGTCCGCCTCGTCCAGGCCGGGCAGCGGCACCGGGTCGACGATCTGCGCACCGGCCGAGCGCAGCCGATCGACCGCCGCTTCGAGCACGGCGACGATGGCCGGGCTCGCCGCACGCGAGCCGTCACGCCAGATCCCGAGGCGGGCCCCGGCCAGCGCTCCAGCGTCAAGGAACGCCGTGTAGTCGCCGGGCAGGCCCGGGGCGCGCGCCGTCGCCGCGTCGGCCGGGTCCGGACCGGCCAGCGGCCCGAGCATCGCCGCAGCGTCGGCGACGCAGCGGGTCATCGGGCCCGCGGTGTCCTGGACGCCGGATATCGGGACGACGCCGGCCCGGCTGATCAGGCCGACGGTGGGCTTCAGGCCGACCACGCCGCAGACGCTCGCGGGCGAGACGATGCTGCCGTTGGTCTCGGTGCCGACGGCGACCGGAGACAGGCCGGCGGCGACGGCCGCCGCGGACCCCGAACTCGAGCCGGACGGGTTGCGGGCGTCGCCGTGCGGGTTCACGGTCTGGCCGCCGAGGGTGCTCCAGCCGCTGCTGGAGCCCGTGGAGCGGATGTTGGCCCACTCGGAGAGGTTGGCCTTGCCCAGGATCACCGCCCCGGCCGCACGCAGCCCCGCGACCAGGAAGGCGTCGCCGGACTCGGCGCCGGCCAGGGCGGGCGAGCCCGCGGCCGCGGGCAGCCCGGCAACCGCGATGTTGTCCTTGATCAGCACCGGGATGCCCTCGAGCGGGCCTCGCGCTGCCCCGCTGGCGCGCGCGGCATCGCTGGCCGCGGCCTCGGCCGCCGCGTTCGGGCTGACCGAGATCACCGCGTGCAGGCTCGGGTTGAGCCGCTCGATCCGGTCGAGGTAGAACGCGATCAGGCCGGCCGACGTCAGCGACCCGGACGACAGCGCCTGCTGCAGCCTTGCCACGGTGGCGTCGCGGGCGCCGATGCCCGAGTCGCCGATCATGTCATTGAGGTGATCAAGTACCGACATGCAGCGAAGACTACGGGGAACCCCTGTTCGCGCACTACGGGGAACCCCTGCTCCCCGTAGTGCGCGCCCTCGGCCCTACGGCCCGATGCGCCCAGGGGTAACCCCCGGTATCGATCGTGGCCGTGACCCACGAAAAGCGGGCCGGCTCCCCTTGCCGCCGTGGAAGGCGCTCACTCCCGCCGGCCCATTAGTTAGACGCAGACCCGAGCAATTCAGTTGTCATCATCGCAATATCTGGCGAACGGGAGATCCGCGCCGGGCTTGGGCACCGCCCGGCGACAGCGTGATCCACGCCGGCACGCAGCGCACGGACCGCGGTATCTACACTCGTGCGGGTGACGATGCGCATGGGGCAACTCGAGACAGTGCCCGCCCTTGACCGGCCCGACCTGCTCGCACCGGCGGTCGCCGCGGCACTCGCGGCGCTGGACGGCAAGCTGCCCGCCGACGCCATCGGCGTGGCCGAGATCGATCCGGAGCTGGCGGACACGGCCGCGTTCTGCGAGCGCTACGGCGTTGCCCCGGATGAGTCCGCCAACTGCGTGGTCGTGGCCGGCCGGCGCGACGGCGAGACCAGGTTCGCCGCCTGCGTGGTGCTCGCCACCACCCGTGCCGACGTCAACGGCGTGGTCCGGCGCCAGCTCGACGTGCGCAAGGCGTCGTTCGCTGCGATGGACCTGGCGGTCGCCGAGACCGGCATGGAGTACGGCGGGATCACCCCGATCGGCGTTCCGGCGTCGTGGCCGGTCTTCGTGGACGCGGCGGTCGCGGCCGCACCGCAGGTGGTCATCGGCAGCGGCGTGCGGCGCTCCAAGCTCACACTGCCGGGCGAGGCGCTCGGGCGGCTGCCCGGCGCGGAGATCCTGGACGGGCTTGGCCGCTGACCGGCCGGGACCTAGACCCGAACCCGCGCAGCCTGGCTACGGCTTCGGCAGCCAGGACACCCGGCCGATCAGGGCCGCGTAGCCGACGAACGTGACCGCGTCGATGAGCGTGTGCGCGATGATCAGCGGAGTCACCCGCCCCCACCGGCGGTACAGGTAACCGAAGATCAGGCCCATGACCGCGTTCCCGATGAACGCGCCGAAGCCCTGGTACAGGTGGTAGCAGCCGCGCAGCACCGCGCTGAACACGATCGCCTTCCATGGATCCCAGCGCAGCTGGTCTAGCCTGCGCAGCAGGTAACCGATGACCAGGACCTCCTCGAGGATCCCGTCGTGCGCCGCGGAGAGAATCAGCACCGGCGTGCGCCACCAGACCGCAGGCAGGTCCTCGGGAACCACGTTCAGTTCGAGCTTGAGGTGGTACGCCGCCAGGTACAGGGCCAGGCCGGCCCCGCCGATGACCGCGGCGAGCACCGCACCCCGGAGCGTGTCCTTGACCGGCTGGGTCGCGTCAAGGCCCATGTCCGCTGGCCCCTCGCCGGTCCTGGCCAGCAGGTAGAACACGAGCACGACCGGCGCGAGTGCGGTGGCGATGCCCGCCAGTTCCAGCACCAGGTCGAGCCAGTTGTTCGCCGCCTCGGGCCCGACCAGCAGCGCCTGCTGGCTGCCCAGCGACTGCCGCTGCAGCAGCGACCCGATCAGGCTCAGCGCAGCGTTCAGCGCGCTCGCGCCGAGCGAAACCGCGAAAACGGCGAAGATCTCCCACCGGATCATCCGATCCGAGGGCAGCCGCGGGCTGGTACCCTCCCCGAGTGCCACGTGAGGACTCTAATGGGTGCGGCGGAGTCCTTATCTCCGGTGCCAGGACGGGGCCGGACCGGGCGGCCGCGCCCGGCACAATCTCCGGTGCCATACCGGCGCCGGCCCGGGCGCCCGCGCCGGGCACATGCTGATTCTGGGGAGCCGTGGACAGGAGCGAGCCGGCGGACGGCGCAGGCCGCGGACCGAACGCGGGCGCCGCCAGGACCGCCAGCCCCGGCGATAAGGCCAGAACCGCCGACCCCGGCGGTGCGGCCAGTGCCGCCAACCCCGGCGATAAGGCCGCGCGCAATGGGGAGGGCGGCGATCCCGCCACGGCCGGGACTCCGGCGGTGGGCTCTGGCGCGACCGGCGCCCGGGGCGTCCCGGAGGTAGGTGCGCCCGGCGCCCGGCAGGTCCCGGGGGCCGACCCGCCCGGCGCCCGGCAGGTCCCAGGGGGCGGGGCGCGGCACGCGGACCGCGCGGGCCGGTACCCCCTGGCCGACCGGCCGGTTGCGCGGCACGTCGCACTGCTCGCCGCGTTCCTGGTCCTCGGGGTGGTGGTCACCTGGCCACGCCCGGCCTACCTGGTTGAGGGAAAGCTGTCGGCCACCCGCGACACGGAGCAGTACGTCTGGGGTTTCTGGTGGGTGGCACACCAGGTCACCCATCTGGGCAACCCGTTCTTCACCCGGTACATGGCCGCGCCGGTGGGCATCCAGCTCGGGTTCCACACCCTCATGCCGCTGCCGGGGCTGCTGCTCACGCCGGTCACGCTGGCCTTCGGCCCGTCGGCCTCGCTGTCCCTGCTGACGATCGTCACGCCGGGCCTGCTCTGCTACGCGATGTACCGCGCCGCGCGGCTGTGGCTCAACGCCGAGATCGGCGCGATCGTGGCCGGGGCGTTCTTCGGGCTGTCCACGATCGTGGCCTTCCAGGACTGGTACCACATCAACATCGCGCTGGGTCAGCTGTTCCTCGCGATGACCCTGGAACTCGTCATCCGGATGCGGCGGCGGCCGTGTGTCCGCTACGGAGTGGTTCTGGGCCTGGTGCTCGGGGCATCCTTCCTGGTCAACCAGGAGTCGACCGTGATGGCCCTGCTGCTGGCCGCCGGGGGCCTGGTGCCCTGGTTTATCCGGCATCCGGCCGCCAGGCGGCTGCTGCCGCTGGTACTGGCCGTCGTGGTCGCCGCCGTGGTGGCCAGCCCGCAGCTGATCGCGATGGCGCAGCAGGAGGCCGCGGGCGGCTCGAGCGCCACGCCTGCCCTGCTCATCGGCACCTACGACAAGTTCGGTGCCGACGCCGGCGGGCTGTTCGCGCCCTCGCCGCGGCTCGCCACCTTCGGGCTGCATGGCCTGGCGACCATCTACAGCTACCGGCAGCCAGACGAGGGAGTGCCGACGTTCGGGCTGGTCCTGAGCGTCCTGGCGGTGGCAGGCCTGGCCGCAGCCTGGCGCCGCCGGAGCGCCTGGATGCTCGCGCTGCTGTGGCTCGGCGGCGCGCTGCTGGCGCTCGGGCCCACGCTGGTGATCGGCGGCAAGGTGCACGTGCCGCTGCCGGTGACCTGGGACGGCACCCGGATGTCCCTGCTCATGCCGTACACCTGGCTGGTGCACGTGCCGGGCCTGTCCGCGCTGCGGGAGGCCGACCGGCTGGCCCTGCTCGGCCTCGTCGGCGCAGCCATGCTCGCGGGCGCCGCGGTGGAATGGCTGCGCCGCCACGCAAAGCCGCTGATCGCCGTCGTGGCCGTGCTCGGCGTCCTCGAGGTCGGCTGGTCGGGGGGCTCCGGGATCGGCGTCATGGCGACCGCGCTGCCAGCGCTTGACCGGCCGATCGCCGCCGACCACTCCGGCTCCATCGTGCTGGACGTGCCGTTCGGGCTGCGCGGCGGTATCGGGCTCTACGGATCGGGGATATCACGGCAGGCCCTGGTGCTGGCGACCGCCGACGGGCACCCGCGCTCCGTCTCCTATACCTCCTGGATTCCGGCGCGCACCAGGAACCGGATCGCCGGGAACGCGTTCTACGCAGCGCTGGCCGCCGCGCAGGACGGCAAGCCGGTATCCGCCGCCAAGCTCGCGGCCGCCCGCGCTGAGGTACGCCGGATGGACATCGGCTGGGTCCTGGTCTGGAGCAAGCCCGGCCAGGCCGTGCCGTACCTGAAGAGCGTCGGTTTCGTGTTCGACTACCGCGCCGACCACGTCTCCGTCTACCGCCCCGGCTGGAAGTAGCCCCCAGCGCCACCGCAGCCACAACCCGCGCGCCGCCTCTCCGCCGCCCGCTAACCCCACCGCCCGCTAACCCCACCCGCGCACCGTCTCCGCGCGCCGCCGTGCCCGCCATCCCCCACCCGCGAGCTCGGTTTTCATGATCGTGGTAGTTCTCCCGCTTATGGCACGGGTCAGCTACCACGATCATGAAAACGCTGGGTTGTCATAGCCTGCGAGCAGACTTCACGGCATGGCACATGAACTGCCGAGGCCTTGCTTACGGCTGCTATCGGGCCAATGCGGGGTGATCGCGAGCTGGCAGGCAGGGGCGGCCGGGATTGACGCCCGGCAAATAGAGAACCTGGTCAGGTACGGGCGGTGGCAGCGCCTGCAATACGGCGTGTACGCGGCCTTTACCGGCCGACCGCCGCGCCCAGCGGCGCTGTGGGCCGCCGTGCTCCGGGCCGGACCCTGCACGATCCTCAGCCACGAAACAGCAGCTGAACTGGACGGTCTCATCGACAAGCCAAATAAGGTGATCCACGTCACTGTGCGATCGGCGCAACACCGCGAGCCGGTGCCCGGGATGGTGATCCACCGGTCGTCCCAGAGCATCGCGTTCAAGCAGCAGCGGCCGTTCCCGCCGCGGACGGCGACCGAGGAGACGGTGCTCGACCTCGCCGACGCCGCAGCCAGCTTCGACACCGTCGTCTCGCTGGTGGCCCGGGCCTGCCAGGGCGGGCTGACCACCCCGTTCCTGCTGGCTGACAGCCTGCAGTTGCGGGCAAGAGCCCGCTGGCGCGGTGAGCTGAGGCAAGCGCTACTGGACGTGGCCGAAGGCGTGCACTCGCCGCTGGAGCATCGCTACCTGCACGGCGTGGAGCGCGCGCACGGCCTGCCGCGCCCAGACCGGCAGGCTGAGGCGGACCGGCACCCGGGGCGCATCTTCCGCGACATCCACTACCGCAAGTACCGCGTCGCCGTAGAGCTCGACGGAACGGCGAGCCACCCCGACGAACAGCGGTGGCAGGACAAACGCCGCGACAACGCGGCGGCGGCCGACGGGATCTTCACGCTGCGGTACGGGTGGGCGGACGTTACCGAGCGTCCGTGCGAGACCGCGCGGGAGATCGCCACGGTACTCGCGAGGGGCGGGTGGCCCGGCACGCTCCGGCGGTGCGGGCCGAAGTGCCGCTGCTGAGCCCGGCGGTGCGGGCCCGGCTGCCGGTGGCGAGCCCGGCCCCGTACAGGCCCGGGTGCCGCTGCTGACGCCGGCTGGGGCTAGTCGGTGCGGTCGCCCTCTTCCTTGACCCGCGCGACGGCGACGACGGACTGGCCGAACGGCGGGCGGTCGCCCATCGCGCGCTCGAGCAGCCGGACCAGCGGCACCACCATGCGGTCGTAGAAGGACATCGTGCCGCCCGTTGACGGCTGCTTCTTCAGCAGGCTGGTGAACGCGTAGTAGCAGAGCAGGCCCAGCGAGTTCGCGTAGCGGACCTCGACGACCTCTAGTCCCGCATCGGTCAGCGCCTTGGTCATCGTCCGCTTGGTGTAGCGCCGCACGTGGCCGGTGGCGACGTCCACCGGGCTCATCGCGAACGGGAACGCCGGGCACACCAGCACGATGTAGCCCTCGGGCCTGACCAGCCTGGCCATGCTCTGCAGCGCTCCGACGTGATCATCGATGTGCTCGAGCACGTTGTAGCAGAGCAGGGAGGAGTGGTCGCCGCGCTCGTCGCTCGGCAGCAGCAGCCGGCGCGTCGTGACGCTGGGGTACGCGGCCATGTGCTTCTTCAGCTCCGCGTAAAGCGCCGGTTCGGCCTCGGTCGCGGTGTACTTCTCGACGAGCGGGATCCATTCCAGCGCGTAATCACCCAGTCCGGTGCCGATCTCGATTGGGTGTTCGCCGAGGTAAGGCCTGGCAAAAGCGGCAAACCACTTTCGGTGATTCTGGCATTCCGCCAGCGCAACCAGGACGTCACATTGGATCTGCCGGTCACCGCGGATCTGATCCATGTCGTCCCTCGTCACACCCTGGGAACGCGCTGCTTCCACTCGCCTCAACCTCTCGCTGACTGCATCAGACGAATCCGGCAATGAAACCACAAAACATTAGTCACGCGTGTCCCAACGCCTCACCGCAGACAGGTGCCATCGCCCGGCGGTGCGGGACTCGAGCGGGGCGTTGCAGCACGTCCGGATCGTGCTCCACCGGACCTGCCGTTACACCTAGCTCGGGTGATCCTACCTGTGCCCAGGATCGGTGATGGCCATGCACGCCAAGTCCCCAGCCAGCCAACTCGGGCCGACCGGTGACAAAGTGTGGTCATGCGGTCCGTGCGCCGCGGCTTCAGGTGCGGCCTGGCGATCCGTGCGCCGCGGCTTCAACTGCGGCCTGGCGATCCGTGCGCTGCGGCTTCAACTGTGGCCCGGCGCTCCGTGCGCTGCGGCTTCAAGTCCGTTACAGTCCGATCCTGGGCCGTGTCTGTGACCGGTTGCAGCATCCGTCATGCTGGGGGGCAAAGCCTTAAAGGAGCACCGATGTCGTACCAGCAGTACCCGACCTCTGGGCAGACACCCGAGCCACCGCAGCGCCCGGCCGCACCCAACTCGGTGCAGACAGCGGTCAAGCTCATGTACGCCGGCGCGGCCCTCAGCCTGATCGAGCTCGTAGTGAGCCTCGTCACCATCTCCAGCCTGAAGAGCGCGATCCTGAAGAAGTTCCCGCACTACACGACGACACAGGTGCACTCTGCCGAGGTCGCGATCGTCGTCGGCGTGGTGATCGAGGCCGTGATCGCGATCGGCCTGTGGCTGTGGATGGCCAGGGCCAACGCGGCGGGCCGCAACTACGCCCGGATCACCGGGACGGTGCTGTTCGTCGTGTACACGCTGTTCCTGCTGCTCGACCTGCGGCGGCCGTCCGTCGGCATAGGGCTGGTCTTCTCGCTGCTGGTCTGGCTGGCGGGCCTCGGCGCGGTGATCATGCTGTGGCGACGGGAGTCGAGCGAGTACTTCAGCCCGCGTGCGCGGTAAGCCGGACCAGCCGCGCCCAGGCCAGGTCGGCGCCTGAGGCCAGGCATCCGTCCACGACCGCGTCGGTTCCCAGCGCGCTCACCCGCACCTCGGGCAGCACCGGCGACAGCACGCGGAGCTCGGCCGTCACCGCGGCCGAGAACCCGGGGGCCTGCCCGATGCCACCGCCCAGCACGACGAGTTCCGGATCGACGACGGTGACCACGGCGCTGATCGCCTTGGCCACCAGGCGCGCCTCGGCGGCCACCACCGCTACTGCGCGCTCGTCGCCCTTGGCCGCGGCGGCGAAGACGCTGCGCGCCGAGACCGGTCCGCGCATGCCGGCCCGCCGGGCGGCGCGTACCACGGCCGGCGCGGATCCGGCGGCCTCGAGCGTGCCCCTCCTGCGGGCATCCTGCTCGTCGGCGCCCTCTCCCTCCGAGATCGGCATGTAGGCGATCTCGCCGGCCACCCCGTGCGCCCCGCGGTGCAGCCTGCCGTCCAGGACCAGGCCGAGGCCGATGCCGGTGCCGATCCACACGAACGCGAAGCTCGCGAAGTCGCTGCCGTGCCCGTGCGCCCGCTCGGCCAGCGCAGCGGCGTCCACGTCGTTCTCGATGACCAGACCATCCCCGAACGCGTCCCGCAGGCCGGCCAGGATCGCCGGGCGGCTCAGGCCGGACAGGCCGCCGGTGAGCGCCATGGCGCCCCGCCTCGGGTCGTAGACGCCCGGGCTGCCGATCACGGTCTGGGTGATCGCGTCCCTGGCGATCCCGGCGTCGGCGCACAGCGTGTCCGCGAGGCGGATCAGCTCGGCGATCCGGCCGCGCACGCTGGAGGCCCTGGTCCTGGCTGAGTTCTTCGCCCGGATCTCGCCGGTCAGGTCGGCGAGCGCGCCGCGCAGGTAGTGGTGGCCGATGTCGAGGCCCAGCACGAACCCGGCGTCCGGGCTGATCTCGAACAGCCGGGCCGACCGGCCGGGCACGCCGGTCCGCTGCCCGGCGATCCTGATCAGGCCCGAGCGCTCCAGGTTGGCCAGGGCCAGCGAGACCGTGGGCTTGGACAGGCCGGAGAGCCGGGCCAGCTCGGCCCGCGAGCACGGCCCGAGCTGGCGGATGTGACCGAGCAGCAGCTGCTCGTTCAGCGCCCGGATGAGCTGTGGCCTGGCTGCCTGCCCGCCCCGCTGGTCGACCGCTGCGACGCCGCGGAACTCGGCGACAGGCTCGGCGACGACCACCTCGGCGACCCCGGCCGCGTCGACTGACGTACTAGTCAAGGGCCACCTCCTCGGCCATCTTCTCGCACCGCGTGCACCGGGCACCAACGGATTCGAACCGCACTCAGATAGTTAGGATACTATCCTAACTATGCGCCTTAACGGAGAGTGTCTGGATCATCGCAGGTAGTCAAGGTGCTCGCCGTGCGCCTCGCGGTACTCGGCGACCAGCTCGCGGGCCGCGGTGATCCCGGGAACCAGCGGATGCTGGGCCAGTGCCACGCCCGCCAGGCCGGCGTCACCGGTCATCGCGGCCTCGACGACGCCACGCTCGTAGCCCTTCACTTGCTCGACCAGAGCCCGGCCCGCTCGCGGCAGCCCGGTCACCGGCTGCGGGGCGACGCCGGCGGCGGTGACGAGCGCCGGCACCTCCACGATGTCGTCGGGGTCCAGGAAGTCCAGGCTCGCCCCGTTCCGGGTGTTGACGATCACTTCGCGCTGGCCGCTACCGGACAGGCCGTCGATGACCTGCAACGCCAGTCCCTCGTAGCCGCCGATCTGGGCCGCGGCGAGCTTGGCCGGGCCCCGCTCCGCCCGCCGGGCACGCGCCTCGCCCTGCCCGCTGGCGCCCTGGGTGTCGGTCCTCATGTACGTGTCGCGGCGGACGCCGAGCAGCATCTCGTAGGCCGACCAGGCGGCCTCGACGCCGTCGTCGAACGCCTTGGCCACTGCCGAAAACAGCTCGGTGTTCAGGCGCAGCACGTCCTGGCCCCGGCTAGAGCCCGCCCTCGCGACCTCGTCGACGTAGCGTTGGCCGTCGTAGAAGTAGTAGACGTACTCGGTCGGTATCGCCCCGACCCGGCGCACCATCGCGGGGTCGAAGGCGGCGAACCGGTGGTCGAAACGCTGCAGCTCCTCGAACCTGGCCAGCAGCTCGCCGATCCGCTCTTCGCCGCCGGCCTGCACGGAGCAGACCCAGCCCAGGTGGTTCAGGCCGCCGTAGGACGCCGAGACGCCGGAACGCTTCGCGGGAAGGAATTCGGCCAGGCGCGCGACCGTGCCGCCCGGGGTGTCGCAGACCCCGACCGCCCGCACCTTGCCCTGCGCCGAGATCGCCTGCGTGATCAGGCCGGCCGGGTTGGTGAAGTTGATCAGCACCGCATCCGGCGAGCAGCGGCTCAGCAGGTCGCAGTAGGACAGCACGACCGGGATCGTGCGCAGCGCCATCGCGCAGCCGCCGGGCCCGGTCGTCTCCTGGCCGACGATGCCCCGCCGCAGCGCGACCTCCTCGTCGATAACCCGGCCCCGGTCCCCGCCGACCCGGACCGCGGAGAACACGTACCCGGCGCCGGTGAACGCCTCGGCGGCGTCCGCCGTGACCGTGACCGTGTCCGGGTGGCCGAGCGCGGTCGCGATCCCCGACGCCAGCCTGCAGATCGTGTCCCTGCGCCCGGGATCGGGCTCGAACAGGCAGATCTCGTCGAACGTCCCTGGCCTGCTGGCCAGCACGGCCCGGACGAACGCGGGCATCCGGACGCCGCCACCACCGAGGATCGCAAGCTTCACTGGCCGGTCTCCTTTTCCGCCTTGTCCGCTTCCGCCTTGTCCGCTTCCGCCTTGTCCGCTTCCGCCTTGTCCGCTTCCGCCCTGTCCGTTCCCGCCCTGTCCGCAGCCGCCCTGTCCGCAGCCGCCGCGGCCACCTGGTCGATGAATCTCGCACCCAGCGTCTGGCCGACCGCGGCAACGCCGGACACGTCGACCTCGCCGACCGCGCCGAGCCAGGCCACGGCCTCCGAGCCGGCCGCGTTCGCCGCTACCACGGCATCGGTGAGCGGGACCCCCCGCACCAGCGCCGCGATCATCGCGCCGGCAAAGGCGTCGCCAGCCCCGGTAAGGTCCCTGACCGTGACCTGCCGCACCCCGTCGGCGACCTCCGTGATCCCGTCCGGGCTCGCGATTACCGCGCCGGCCGCGCCGCGCGTGACCACCAGCGGCGTCCCCCACGTGGTCGCGACCGCCAGGGCGGGGCCCAGGGCATCTGTTCCAGTCAGGCGCCGTATCTCGTCCTCGTTGGGCATGAACACGTCGGCCAGCCGCACGCACTCGATGATCGCGTCGGCGGCGTAACGCTCGTCGCCCAGCGACACGTCGAGCGCGATCTTGCTGCCGAGCTCGCGGGCCTCGCGCATGAACTCGGGCATCCCCGGGCCACCATGGATGTAGCACCAGCGGGGCCGGGTACGCCGGAGCACGGCGCGCCAGCGGTCGATCTCCTGCTGTTCCCGCCGCTTGGGGATGTTGCTGACGAAGGCCCGGTCGCCGTCGAAGTTCAGCACCACCGTGACCCCGGCCGAGCGCCGGCGCACCCGGACCGACGGAGACAGGTCCACGCCGGTCCGCGCGCAGTGCTCGATCACGACGCGCGAGCCGAGGTCATCGCCGAGAACCGTGCACAGGCCCGCCGTTGCCCCGGCCCTCGCCGCTGCGCTCGCGCTGTTGACCGCCCCGCCGCAGGAGAACGCGAACTCCTCGGTGAAGACCTCTTCACCGGGCCGGGGAAGCTCTGGCACGTGCCCGAAGACGAGCTCGAGGAAGACCGAGCCGAACGAGATCATGTCCAAGCTAGCTGTCCTCCACCCCTCGCCAGCCTCCGAAATGTCCCGCGCCGGGAGCGTGGTCACAGTTCGGCTACGGATCTGTGCCTATCTGGATAGTTAGGATACTGTCCTAACTATCTATTAGCGACAGGCCGAGCTTACTGGCGGGTGATTGTGTCGGTTTCCCCGGTCGTGCTCGGCCTAGACTACGGCGGCACGAAGATCGCCGCCGCCGTCGCCGACCTGGACGGCAACCAGCTGGCGTCGACCACGACCAGCAGCGGTGGCGCGCTCGGGGCGCAGGCGAGCTTCGCCCGCGGGATCCAGGTGGCGCGCGACCTGCTGGAGGAGACCGCGCCGGGCAGCGAGCTCGTCGCGGTCGGCGTTTCCACGTTCGGGATCCCGTTCGATGACCGGGTCGAGCTGGCACCGGCCATCGACGGCTGGGACAAGCTGGCGATGGGCCGCGAGCTGCGCGCCGCGTTCGCCGGGGCGGCGATCCGGATGGCCACCGACGCGAAGGCGGCGGCCCACGCCGAGGCACGGTGGGGCGTGCTGGCCGGCCGCGATCCCGCCGTCTACCTGAACCTGGGCACCGGCCTGGCCGCCGCCGTCGTGATCGGCGGCCAGGTCGTGACCGGCGTCAACGGCGCGGCCGGCGAGATCGGCTACAACCTGCGGTCGGTGGCCGACGTCGGCCTGGCGCTTGACCGCCGGCCCCTGCTCGAGCACATGGTCAGCGGCCAGGCGCTGGCCGACCGCGCCGCCGAACGCGGCAGGCAGCTCACGGCCGCCGACGTGTTCACCGCCGCCGCGGCGGACCAGGACCTAGACGGCCTGATCGATGACTTCGTCGACGAGCTGGCGTTTCACCTGGTGAACCTCGCGAACCTGGTGAACCCGGCACGGATCGCGGTCGGCGGGGGCATCGTCCGCTCCTGGGCACGGATCCGGCCGAGGCTGCAGCACGCGCTGCGGTCGGGCACCCCGTTCCCTCCCGAACTCGTGGTCGCGCACTTCCCGTACGACGCCCCGCTGCTCGGCGCGGTGGCGATGGCCGTGGACGCGGCGAACGGCCGCGACGCGGTCCCGGCCGGCCCGGATGCCGGGCGGCGAGAAGCACTGCATCAGGACACGATCAACACCGGCACGCCGTCATGACAGGACATCTCGGGTGCCATCCCGGCCGACCCGTCGGCCATCCCTCTGCCGCTGCCGCGCATCAGCCGGCCAGACCGGCCGGGCTCCCGGCGCGCGGAACACTCATCGGAAGGGCTAATCAATGAGACGCCTTAAGACAATCGGGGTCCTCATCGCGGCGGGCGCGCTGGCGGCCGCCTGCAGTTCCGGCAGCTCATCACCGTCATCATCGTCAACCAAGGCATCGGGCCCGAGCGGCGTGCTGACGATCGATAACGAGAGCGGCGGGACCTGGACCTGTGACTTCAACCCGTTCAACCTGAGCTACGTTTCGTACTCCCTCGGCCCGGTCTACGAGCCGCTGGCGTTCGTCAACACGCTGCAGAGCGGCAAGGCGACGCCGTGGCTGGCCACGAGCTGGACCTGGGGTGCCGGCAACAAGACCCTGACCTTCACGATCCGCAAGGGGGTGAAGTTCAGCAACGGCAACCCGCTGACCCCGGCGGATGTGGTCTACACGTTCAACCTGCTCAAGAAGAACCCGACGCTCGACATCAACGCGGTCTGGTCGGTGCTGTCCAGCGTCACCGCGTCCGGGTCTGACCAGGTCACGATGACGTTCAAGACCGCGGCGGTGCCGTACTTCTACTACATCGCCGACCAGGTCGGGATCGTCGACCAGTCCGTCTGGTCGAAGGTCGCCAACCCGGTGACCTACCCGGACAAGAACCCGGTCGGCACCGGCGCGTTCACGGCCAGCAGCAGCACCTGCACGCCGCAGAACATCAAGTACACGGCCAACCCGCACTACTGGCAGCCGGGCGAGCCCAAGGTGGGCACCGTCAACTACCCGTCGTTCCTCACCAACGACACGGCCAACACCTACCTGGCCAACGGCCAGGCGCAGTGGGGCAGCCAGTTCATCCCGAGCATCGCGAAGTTCTACACGTCCAAGAACCCGGACTACCACTACTGGTTCCCGCCGACCGCGAACGTGAGCATGTTCATCAACCTGACCAACCCGCTCCTGAAGAACGTGGCGGTCCGGCAGGCGATGGCTTACGCGGTCAACCGGCAGCAGGCCTCGACCATCGGTGAGTACGGCTACGAGCCGGCCTCGAACCAGGCCGGGATCGTCACCCCGACGTTCTCCAGCTGGCTGGACACGTCGCAGGCGGCGAGCTTCGGCAACAACTACGCCCACAACACCGCCAAGGCGATCTCGATCCTGGAGGCGGCGGGCTATAAGAAGGGACCGAACGGGATCTTCCAGACGCCGTCCGGCCAGCCGCTGTCCTTCACAATCCTCAACAACGGCGGGTTCTCGGACTGGGTGGCCGCGGTGCAGACCATCCAGACCAGCCTCAAGGCGATCGGGATCCAGGTCACGCCGGAGAACCTGGCGGCGACCACCTACCAGACCGACCTGTACACCGGCAAGTACCAGCTCGCCTACGGCAGTGAGACCGGCGGCCCGACGCCGTACTTCGAGCTGCGGCAGTGGCTGTACTCGGCCAACTCCGCGAAGATCGGCACGGCGGCCGGCTCGAACTTCGAGCGGTACAGCAACCCGGCCACCGACGCGCTGATCAACGAGTACGGCGCCACCACCAGCGCGGCCACCCAGCACTCGATCGTGGACCAGCTCGAGAAGGTCATGCTGCAGGACGTGCCGGTCATCCCGGTCACCGAGTCCGTCGACTGGTACCAGTACGACACCGGCAGCTTCACCGGATGGGTCACCCAGAGCGACCCGTACGCGCAGCCTGCCGCCTACAACTACCCGGACTGGGGCCAGATGCTGCTGCACCTGGCACCGGCGAAGTAGCCGAGCGGGCCGTGGCCGGGGTCTTGCCCGGCCACGGCCCGGTAGGCCAGCGTAGGAGGACGATCGATGGGCGTCAGGAGCAGCGCATGAGGCGGGCGGGCAGCACAGCATGAGGTTCGTGCTGCGCCGCCTGGGCTTCTTTGTGCTGACGCTGTGGGTGGCGGTCACGCTGAACTTTCTGCTGCCGCGGCTGATGCCGGGCAACCCGGCCCTGGCGGTGCTGGGCAAGTTCAAGGGCGCGGTCCCCCCGCAGGCGCTCAAGGCGCTCGAGGCGCAGTTCGGCCTCGACACGCACCAGAGCCTGATCACGCAGTACGTCCACTACGTCGGCGACCTGGCCTCGGGGAACTTCGGGGTGTCACTGACCACCCAGCCGGGGACGTCGGTCTCGCAGATCGTGCTGCACGCGATCCCGTGGACGCTCGGCCTGGTTGGGGTCGCCACGGTGCTGGCGTTCATCCTCGGCACCCTCATTGGCATCGTCGGCGCATGGCGGCGGGGCGGCCGGCTGGACAGCATCCTGCCGCCGATCTTCGTGATCATGACGGTCATCCCGTACTTCTGGATCGGCCTGATCCTGATCCTGATCTTCGGCGTGAAGCTGCACTGGCTGCCGTACTTCTTCAGCTACAACTACACGCTGACGCCGGGGTTCACCTGGGCATTCATCAGCAACGTGCTCGAGCACGCCATCCTGCCCGGCTTCACGCTGCTGATCACCACGATCGGCACCTGGATCCTCACCATGCGCAACACCATGATCACCACGCTGGCCGAAGACTACGTCCGGATGGCCCGCGCGAAGGGCCTGCCCGGGCACCGGATCATGCTCGATTACGCCGCCCGGAACGCGATCCTGCCGAACCTGACTGGCTTCGCCATGTCCTTGGGTTTCGTGGTAGGAGGCGCCATCCTGATCGAGGAGGTCTTCAACTACCAGGGCGTGGGCTACCTGCTGCTGCAGGCCGTCAACAACGAGGACTACCCGCTCGAGCAGGCGCTGTTCCTGCTGATAACCGTGGCCGTGCTGGTGGCGATCCTGCTCTCGGACATCGCGACCGCCATACTCGACCCGCGGACCAGGGCGTCGAGGTAGCGATGACCACCACCGAGATACCCGGCGCCCCCGGCGAGCCGCCCCTGGTTCCGGGGGTAGCCGGCGGCCTGCCGCTCGGCGGCGGCGGGGTAGCCGGGGCCAGGTCGCTGCGGCGCATGGCCCGCGCGGTGACGGCGAACCGGAAGGCCACCGTCGGCATCGTGCTGCTGCTGCTCTTCTGCCTGGTGGGCGCGTTCCCCGGGGTCATCGCGCACGACAGCCCGAACGCCGAGATCTACCAGCGCTCCCTTGGTTCCCCGTCAGCCGCGCACCTGCTCGGCACCACGAGCTTCGGCCAGGACATGTTCGCCCAGGTGATCTACGGCACCCGCCCGGTGCTGCTGATCGCGTTCGGGGTCGGGCTCGGTGCCACCATCCTCGCGATGCTGATCGGTGTGTCCGCCGCGTACCTGGGCGGGGTCTGGGACGGCGCACTCAGCCTGTTCATCGACGTGCTGCTGGTCATCCCGGCGTTCCCGCTGCTCATCATCATCGGCAGCTACCTGCACGGGGCAACCACCGGCGTGATGATCGCAGTCGTCACGGCGGTCTCCTGGTCGTACACGGCCCGCCAGCTGCGCGCCCAGGCGCTGTCGCTGCGCGGCCGCGACTTCCTCGAGGCGGCGCGGGTGCGCGGCGAGCGCGCGATGTACGTCATCGTCGTGGAGATCATCCCCACGATGACCTCGCTGCTGGTGGCCAGCTTCCTGACCAACGCGCTGTACGCGGTGCTGTTCTCCTCGAGCCTGGAGTTCATCGGGCTCGGCGACCCGAACCAGGTCAGCTGGGGCACGATGCTCTACTGGGCGGAGAACAACGAGGCGTTCCAGACCGGCCTGCCCTTGTGGATCATCGTGCCCGGCCTGTGCATCGTCGCCCTCGGCGCCGCGTTCGCGCTGCTCAACTACGCGTTCGACGAGATCGGGAACCCGGCCCTGCGGCCGGTCCGGAGCATGCGGGGGAAGCGTGTCAAGCGGCCCAGGTAACGAGCCGGTGCTGGTCGTTCGCGACCTGTCGGCCGAATATGTGACGGAACGCGGCACCGTCGTCGCGGTCGACAACGTCAGCTTCGACCTGGATCCGGGCGAGTTCATCGGCATCGTCGGCGAGTCCGGCTGCGGCAAGTCCACCCTGCTGTTCGCGATCGCCCAGCTGCTGGCGCCGCCCGCCCGCATCAGCGCGGGCAGCGTGACGTTCAAGGGCCAGAACATGGTGGGGCTGACCGACCGGCAGCTCGCTACGGTCCGGTGGAAGAACCTCTCGGTGGTGATGCAGAGCGCAATGAACGCGCTGAACCCGGTGAAGTCGATCGGCGCGCAGTTCAAGGACGCAATGCGGGCGCACGGGGTGGCCGACAAGGCGCACATCGCCGAGCGGTCGGCCGAGGTGCTGCGGATGGTCGGCATCGACCCGGTCCACCTGAAGAGCTACCCGCACCAGCTTTCCGGCGGCATGCGGCAGCGGTCGATGATCGCGATGGCGATGCTCTTCACTCCCGACCTGGTGATCATGGACGAGCCCACGTCCGCGCTAGACGTGGTCGCGCAGCGCTCGCTGATGGTCCAGATCAAGGAACTCCAGAACGAGCTCGGCTTCGCCGTCATCTTCGTCACCCACGACATGTCGCTGGTCAGCCACTTTTCGGACCGGCTGATGGTGATGTACGCCGGCCAGGTCGCGGAGTTCGGGCCCACCCGGCAGGTGTTCGACGCGCCGCAGCACCCCTACACCATCGGCCTGATGGACGCCTTCCCCTCGATCAGGGGGCCCCGGGTGCCGCTGACCGGCATTCCCGGCAGCCCGCCGAACCTGGCCAGGCTGCCGCAGGGCTGCCGGTTCGCCCCGCGCTGCCCCAAGGTCATGACCCGGTGCGAGCAGGAGCCGCCGGAGCTGTATCACGTCAACGGCACGCTGGTCCGCTGCTTCCTGCACGCCGACGGAGAGGCCGGCCATGACTGAACCGCCCATCCTGCTGCGGACCGAGGGGCTCACGAAGCACTTCAGGATCGGCGGGGCGTTCTCCCGGCGCATGCTGCACGCCGTGGACGACGTCAGCATCTCGATCGGCGAGCGGGAGATCGTCGCGCTGGCCGGGGAGAGCGGCAGCGGCAAGAGCACCTTCGCCCGGCTGCTCGCCCGGCTCTACAAGCCGACCAGCGGCGAGATCTTCTACCAGGGCAAGCCGCTGTCCAGGGCGCGTTCCCGGGCCGACCTGCTGCGGTACCGGGGCGACGTGCCGATGGTGTTCCAGGATCCGTTCTCCTCGATCAACCCGGTCTTCCGGGTGTCCCACGGCGTGCTGCGCTCCCTCAAGCTGCACCGCCCCGAGCTCTCCGCCGACCAGCGGGGCGAGGAAGCGGAGCGGGTGTTCGAGGCCGTCGGGCTGTCCCCAGCGGCCGAGGTGCTGCAGCGGTTCCCGCACGAGCTGTCCGGCGGCCAGCGGCAGCGGGTGGGCTTCGCCCAGGCGCTGGCGCTGCGGCCAAAGCTGATCCTGGCCGACGAGCCGGTCTCGATGCTCGACGTGTCGATCCGGATCGGGCTGCTGAACCTGATGAGCCAGCTGCGCGACGAGCAGGGGGTGTCGATCCTGTACATCACGCACGACATCGCCAGCGCCCGGTACGTCGCCGACCGCCTGATCGTGATGTACGCGGCGCGCATCGCCGAGCAGGGCCCGTCCGAGGAGATGCTGGCCAGCCCCAGGCACCCCTACACGCAGCTGCTGCTGTCGGCCGTGCCCGACCCCCGCGCGCCGCTCACGATCGGGGCCGAGACCGACCGCGGCGAGCCGCCGCGGGTCATCGACCCCACGCCCGGCTGCCGGTTCCGCTGGCGCTGCCCGCTGGCGATCGACGAGTGCAGCCAGGTGACACCCGAGCTCAGCGAGCTGGCACCCGATCACGACGCAGCCTGCCACGTCGCCCGCTCCGGCGCCGGAGTGAAGGCGTTCGGTTGACATCCTCCGCCCGCATGAAAGCAGGAGATCTCAGATGAAGCTCGCAGTCATCGGCGGCGGCTCCACTTACACACCGGAGCTGGTCGACGGCGTGGCACGGCTGGCCGAGGACGTCAAGGTCACCGAGCTCGTCCTGGTCGACCCGGACCAGGCACGGCTGGACGTCGTCGGCCCGGTCTCGGCCAGGATCATGCGCCGTTACGGCCACCCGGCTCGGCTGCGCTGGACCGCCAGCCTGGACGACGGCCTCGACGGCGCCTCCGCCGTGCTGCTGCAGCTTCGCGTCGGCGGCCAGGCGGCCCGCCAGCGCGACGAGACCTGGCCGCAGGACTACGGCTGCATCGGGCAGGAGACCACCGGCGCCGGCGGCCTCGCCAAGGCGCTGCGCACCGTCCCCGTGGTGCTCGACATCGCCGAGCGCACGCGCCAGCGCGCCCTGGCGGACGCGTGGATCATCGATTTCACCAACCCGGTGGGGATCGTCACCAGGGCGCTGCTCGACGCCGGCCACCGCGCGATCGGCCTGTGCAACGTGGCCATCGGGTTCCAGCGGCAGTTCGCCGAGCTGCTCGGCGTGGCACCGGAACAGGTCGCACTCGATCACGTCGGCCTCAACCACCTCACCTGGGAGCGCGCCGCCGTCGTAGACGGCACCGACGCCCTGCCCGGCCTGATCGCTTCCCACGGTGACGCGATAGCGGTGCATACCGGCCTGCCACTGTCCGTTACGGCTGGTATGCGGGCCGTCCCCTCGTATTACCTGCACTACTACTACGCGCATGACGCTGCCGTGGCCGAGCAGCGCGGCCACCCGACCCGCGCCGAGCATGTCGCGGAGATCGAGCGCGAGCTGCTGCAGCTCTACGCCGACCCGGCGCTCGACCGCAAGCCGGAACTGCTGACCCACCGCGGCGGCGCCTACTACTCCGAGGCGGCGGTGGCGCTGCTCGCCTCGCTGGTCAGCGACACCAGGGACCGGCAGGTGGTCAACGTGCGCAACGCCGGGACCCTGCCGTTCCTCGACGACGACGCGGTGATCGAGGTCGCGGCCGTGGTGGGTGCCGGGGGCGCCGAGCCGGTGCCGGTGGCACCCCTGGAGCCGCTGATGCGCGGCCTGGTCGCGCACGTATCGGCCTACGAGGACCTGGCGGTCGACGCGGCGCTGCGCGGCGGGGCCGACCGGGTCCGCGCCGCGCTGCTCGCGCACCCGCTGGTCGGCCAGTACGACCTGGCCAGCCAGCTCACCGACCGGCTCATCGCCGAGAACGCACGGTACCTGCCCTGGGCGGGCGGGTCACCGGAGACCGCCTCGGCGGCGGGACAGTGACGGGCGAAGCTGTGGGGGGACTGGGGAGGTGGGCGGGGGGCAGAGGAACGCTGCCCGCGGTACTGGCGGTCGACGGCGGCAACAGCAAGACCGACGTTGCCCTGGTCGCCGCCGACGGGACCCTGCTGGGCAGTGCCCGGGGCCCAGGGGTGACCGGGACGATGCGGCTCACCGACACGATCGGCGTGCTCGGCGCGGCGGCGCGCCTCGCGGCCGAGCAGGCCGGACTGCGCGCGGGAGGCCCCGGCGGGCAGATGGCCCGCCACCTGTCGGCCTGCGTGGCCAACGCCGACCTGCCCGAGGAAGAGCACCAGTTGGCCGAGGCGGTGCGCGCGGAAGGCTGGAGCGACACCGTGGAGGTGGCCAACGACACGTTCGCGGTGCTGCGGGCCGGCCTGGACGATCTGGGCCCGCACTGGGGCGTGGGCGTCACCTGCGGCGCCGGGATCAACTGCGTGGGCGTGGCGCCGGACGGGCGGACCAGCAGGTTCCTCTCCTTCGGGCCGCTGAGCGGCGACTGGGGCGGCGGGCACACCCTTGGCACCGAGGCGGTCTTCCTGGCCATCCGCGCCGAGGACGGCCGGGGGCCGCAGACCGCGCTGCGCGAGGCCGTGACCGCTCACCTCGGCACGGCCAGCATGTGGGACGCCGCGGTCGGGCTGCACACCGGGCAGATCGGCTGGGAGGCGCTGCTCGGCCTGGCCCCGGTCCTGCTCGAGGTCGCGGCGGCCGGGGACGCGGTCGCGCTCGACGTGGTGCGACGGCTGGCAGCGGAGGTCTGCGCGATGGCGCTCAGCGCCATGCGCCGCCTTGGCCTCGGCGACCAGCCGGTTCCCGTGGTGCTCGGCGGCGGGGTGCTGACCGCGCGCGATCCGCTGCTCACCGCCGAGATCACCAAGCGGCTCGCTGACGAGGTTCCGCTGGCGGAGCCGTGCATCGTCGAGATCCCGCCGGTGGCCGGCGCGGCCCTGCTCGGCCTGGACCGGATCGGGGCCCCGCCCGCCGCTCACGCCCGGATCCGCGACGCCTACCGCGCGGTGACCGCGCGCTCATGACCGCGCCGGTGGACCCGCCCGAGAGCCCCGTCCGGATCCGCGGCTACCGGGCCGGCGATCTGCGCGACCTGTACCGGATCTGCCTGCAGACCGGGGACAGCGGCGTCGATGCGACCGGGCTGTTCCGCGACCCGGAGCTGCTCGGCCACGTGAACGCGGCGCCGTACGGGGTGCTGGAGCCGTCGCTGGCGTTCGTGGCCGAAGACGGCACGGGGGTGGGCGGCTACTGCCTGGCCGCGCTCAACACCCGGGCGTTCGAGGAGCGGCTGGAGCAGGAGTGGCTGCCGCCGCTGCGGTCCCGCTACGCCGACCCGGACGTTGCCGAGCGCGAGCGCTGGACGCGGGACCAGGAGATCGCGTACGTGATCCACCACCCGTGGCGGACCGAGGACGACCTGATCGCGGACTTTCCTTCGCACCTGCATATCGACCTGCTGCCCAGGGTGCAGGGCCGCGGAATCGGCCGTCAGCTGATCGAGCTGCAGCTCGCAACCCTGCGGGACCGCGGATCGCATGGCGTGCATTTCCATGTGCGACCCACCAACCGGCGCGCTCTGAGCTTCTACGACCATCTCGGCTTCACGTGGCTGCGCACCGGTCACAGCCACGTCCTCGGCATGCGGCTGCGGTAACTCAGCCGGCCAGGGTGGCCAGGGCCGTCATCGCACCGGTTCGGCCAGCAGGTAACAGGCGATCGCCGCCGCCGAGGCGACGTTGAGCGAGTCCACTCCCCGGCGCATCGGGATCCGCACCGGGACGTCGGCCTGATCCCGCCAGCGGGCCGAGAGCCCGTCACCCTCGGCGCCGAGCAGCAGCGCGAGGCGTTCCCCCGGCCCGGCCGGCACGCCCCCGATCGGCACCGCGTCCGGCGCGGGGGTGAGCGCGAGCAGCCGGAACCCGGCCGAGCGGAGCCCGCCGAGACCCTCACGCCAGTCGGCCATCCGGGCGTACGGCACGGCGAACACCGCGCCCATCGACACCCGGACCGACCGCCGGTACAGCGGGTCCGCGCAGCGCGGTGCCAGCACGACCGCGTCGAAGCCGAGCGCGGCCACGCACCGGAAGATCGCGCCCACGTTGGTGTGGTCGACGATGTCCTCCAGCACCACGACGCGCCGGGCGTTGCCGGTCACGTCGGCCACCGAGGGAAGCGGCAGCCGCTGCATCGACGCCAGGGCGCCGCGGTGCACCTGGTAGCCGGTCACCTGCTCGGCCACCTCAGGCTCGACCAGGTAGACCGGACCCGGGCAGGAACCGGCCAGGTCCGCATGCACGGCCAGCTTGTCCCGCGTGATCAGCAGCGACCGCACCGGGTAGCCGGCGCCGATCGCCCGCCTGATGACCTTCTCCCCCTCGGCGACGAACAGCCCGCTGGGTGCCTCCAGGCTGCGCCGGAGATGGACGTCGGTCAGCCGGACGTAGTCCGCCAGGCGCGGATCGCCGGCGTCGCCGACCGGAACCATGGTGCTCATCCCTCTCAGTGTGGCCGAGTCGGCGCCCTGCCCGCCGGCCCAGCCGACCACGTGCCCGCCGCCACCTGCCGCCCGCAGCCATCTGCCAGCCACCCACCTGCCAGCCACCCACCTGCCGCTCGTCGCGAAATCGGGGCAAGTCGGCCGATCCGGCGACGACCCTCAGATATAGTCATCCTTGGCCCGGGACGACTGGGACCTGCGCCGGGTCGGCCTGATGCCTGCAACCCAAGGAATCCTGTGAGTTCACGCGCACGGCGCGGCCGCGTCAGCCGACGGGGCCGCGAGCGCCACGTCAGGGTGGGACTGCTGGTCGCAATCGCGGTGGGGGTCTCGGCGGTCCTCATGGCCGGGCTCACCGCCCAGGCGGTCATGGCCCGCACCAACTGCAACGACCGCCCCCTGGTGCTCAACGTGGCGGTCTCCCCGGACATCGCCCCGGCGATCCAGCGGGTCGGCCAGCTCTTCAACAAGCAGAGCCACGTGGCCGGCGGGCGCTGCGTCATCACTCAGGTCAGCCCGGAGGACCCGGCGTCGGTGGCATCCGTCGTCGACGGCCAGGCCTCGAGCGGAGGCCTGCCCACCTCCGACGCCTGGATCCCCGACTCGAGCCTGTGGGTGGACGTCGCGCGCGCCTATCCGCTGGGGGCCCAGCAGGTCCAGACCACCGGAGTCACGGTGGCCAGGTCCCCACTGATGATCGTGATGCCGGCCGCCGCGGCTGCGCAGGTTCCCGCGTTCAACAACGACGTCGGCTGGAGCTTCCTCGCGCCGACCACGGCCGGCGGGCCACCGGCCGCGCAGCAGGTCAGGGTGGAACTGCCGGATCCGACCCAGAGCGCCGCCGGGCTCGCCGCCCTGATCGAGGTGAGCAGGCTGCTCGGCACCGGCCCGGCCGCGCGCGCAGAGCTGACCAGGTTCGTGTTCACGGCCCAGTCCTCGACGCAGTTCGACACCCCGGCTCAGCTAACGGCGTTCGTCACCCTGTCCGCTCCCCCGCTGGACGCGCACCCAGTGACGGTCACCACCGAGCAAGCCGTGCTCAGCTACGACGCCCAGCACCGGAACCAGCCGCTGGCCGCGCGGTACCCCGCCGGGGGCAGCGCGTCGCTCGGCGCCCCCGAACTCGACTACCCCTTCGTCGTCACCTCGACCAACCCAGCCGAGCAAACCGCGGCCGGCGAATTCGGGAAGCTGCTGCAGCAGAGCTACACCTCCCAGCTGGTGCGCTACTACGGCTTCCGTTCGGCCAACGGCATCACCGGAACGCTGCCGGCCAGCGACGGGATCGCGCAGCAGCCGCTGAAGCTGGCCCCCGCAGCCGCGCCCAGCGAGGCGCAGACGGCACTGGCGGCCTGGCGCCGACTGCAGGTTGGGTCGCGGGACCTGGCGGTCATGGACGTCTCGTCGGCGACGGGCGCGCCTTCCGGCCTCGGCACCCTGACCCTGGGGCAGATTCTGAAGCAGACCGCGGAGTTTGGGCTCGAGCTGTTCCCGGACAGCGCGCAGATAGGCCTGTGGGAGTTCTCCGACAAGCTCGACGGCGCCCTGCCCTACAAACAGCTGGTCTCGGTCGGCCCGCTGCCGGGCGAGCTCGGCTTGATCAGCAGACGCGAGCAGATCCTGCAGGTCGATGGCGGCCTGCAGACGCAGACGAATGCCCCGGCCGCGCTGAATCAGACCATCCTGGCTGCCTACAAGCAGATGACCACCAGCTACCAGACGAAGTACACCAACGCGGTCATCATGCTCACCGCCGGGGTCGACAACGCCCCCGGCGACATCTCCGCGGCGGCGCTGGTCCGCAAGCTGCACGGGCTGTTCAACCCGAACCGGCCCGTCGAGCTGATCATCCTGATGCTGGGCAGCAAGGGCAACTTCCCCGCGCTGGAGCGGATCGCGGCCGCGGGTGGTGGCGCTGCGTACCAGGTCACGAACCCGACACAGGTCGGCAAGGTCTTCTTCGAGGCCGTCGCCCGGCGGTTCTGCCTGTCCGGCGGCTGCGCGGGCTGAAAATTCCTCTGAATTCTCACGAGGATCGATGCCGATTCTTGTGAACCGGTCACGCGAGGTGCGCGTCATCTGTTGTGAGGCCCGGCGAGAGCGGGGCGCCGGGCCTCACTCAAACTTCCCGGGGGATCCTGATCATCAGGCTGCGCCGTCCAGGCCCCTGTCGAGCATCTGATGCGCCCGCTCGATCAGCACCGGCACCGCGAACCCCTCCCGCTCGAAGCCCTCGCCGACGGTCTTGTGCTGCAGGAACCTGGCGTGAATGCCCTCCAGGACCACGGCCAGCTTGAAGCAGCCGAACGCCATGTAGTAGCCGATGCCGGACAGGTCCCGTCCGGTCAGCTCGGCGTATCTCTCCGCGAGCTCGGACCTGCTGAGGAATCCGGGCATGGCCGTGACCGTCGCCCCGATGCTGATGTCCCCCCACTGCGCATCCTCCGGATCGGCCCAGTAGACGAGGGTCAGGCCAAGGTCGGCGAGCGGATCGCCGAGCGTTGACATCTCCCAGTCCACGACCGCGGCGACCGCAGGCTGTGCTTTCTGCCCGCCCGGCCCACCCGGCCCGCCCTCTCCGCCGAGCGTGACCAGCATGTTGTCCAGCCGGAAGTCACCGTGTACGAGCGCGTGGTCACCATCGGCGGGCAGCCCGGCGGCGAGCCGTTCGACCAGCCGGTCGTAGCCGGGCATCTCCCGTGTGTTCGACAGCTCCCACTGCCGCTGCCATCGGGAAAGCTGCCTGGCCAGGTATCCCTCCGGCCGCCCGAACCCGGTCAGCCCGGTGGCGGCGACGTCCACGCCGTGGATCGCCGCGAGCATCTCGATCAGCCGGTCGGAGAGTTGCCGCGCCTGGGCCGGCGTGAGCCGCTCGCCATCCTCGCGGGTACGCAGCACCACGCCGTCCACGAAGTCCATCAGGTAGAACGGCGCGCCGATGACGTCGGCGTCGTCGCAGATCGCAACCGGTGTCGGCACCGGGATGTCGGTGCCGTGCAGCGCGGTCAGCACCCGGAACTCTCTGGACATGTCATGGGCGGTCGGCAGCACGTGCCCGAGCGGCGGGCGTCGCAGCACCAGCCGGGAACTGCCGAGGTCAACGCGGTAGGTGAGGTTCGAGCGACCGCCCGCTATCAGCTCGATGCCCGTCAGGTCGCCGCTTGCTATGCCGTTGGCGCCGAGCCATCTGGCCAGCTTGGGACCGTCAATTCCTGGAACGTTGTCAACCGCCATGCCGGAGAACATACCGCCCGAGCCGGTCGAGGAGTTACCGGCCGGTTCCAGTAGCCCACGGGACGGCAATGCCCGGACCGTGGTTCGGTCACAGCCCGTATGGAGGTCACATGTGGGGTGGACTAAATGACCGTGCTGACGTAGGTAAGTAAGAGGGGCCAAGTCGGCGGACGCTGAGGGACGAAGCTAGGGAGCGCAGTGAGTGATGCATGGATGCCTGGAGCGAAGCGCCTCTGGGATACCACCGACGGCGGCCCACTAAACGGAGGAGCCCCCCGCGTGGTCTGGCAGACGCTCGGCGCCGACCCACGGGCGACGTCGGCCGGGTCGGCGGCGCAGAATCTTGACCAGCTCGGCAGGGCGCCGCACCTGGTCTGGAATCCGGTGCAGGGTGAGATCGTGCAGCTGATACCGGTGCTGCGCGCCGGGCGGCTGCTGGGCACGCCGGAGGATCTGGGCCAGATGACCCCGCCGCGGCCCGAGGCGGACGCTGAAGGGCTTGCCGAAGCCAACGCGGAGGGGCGGCTGTGCGTCCAGATCGGTGTCGTGGCGTTCGCCTGGGACCCGTTCACGTCGTGGCCGATGACCGGCCTGCAGCGGATCCTGGACTGGCTCGGCTCCTGGGGCATCCCGCGGCGGTGGCCAGCAGGGCCGCCCGCGCCGTTCCCGCACGGGCTCACGACCTGCAGCGACCGGCGGACCTGGGCCAGGGGCGGGCACTTTGGCGCGTCCCAGGTACCCGGCCTGACCGCCGCCGGACCCGGCGCGATCGACATTGATCAGCTGACCGCAGGCGCCGAAGGGCGGACGGGTGCTCTCGGCGCAGGAGGCCTCGACGTCTACTTCGGCCAGGCGGCCGGCTCGGGGGCGCTAAGCCGAGTCGGCTGATCATGCAGGTCCTGGCCGCATGTACGGTATGGCAGCATGAGCGCCGATCTTCCCCTGTCGACGACCGCACGGACCACACTGCACCGGCTCAGCGAGCGTGGCAGGACTGAGCGAGCCGACCTCTACGCCGTCCTGGACGCCGGGCTGATCTGCCATCTCGGAGTCATCATGGACGGCTATCCGGTGGTGTTGCCGACCGGCTACGGGCGCGAGGACGACACCCTCTATCTGCACGGCTCATCGGCCAACCAGGCCTTGCGGGCGGCCGACGGGCATGAGATCTGCGTCACAGTCACCCACCTCGACGGGCTTGTGTGCGCCAGGTCGCTGTTCAACCACTCGATCAACTACCGCAGCGCGGCGATCTTCGGCACGGCACGGCTGATCTCTGACGACGCCAGAAAGCTGGCCGCGCTCCGCGTCGTGACCGAGCAGCTCGCCCCCGGCCAGTGGGACTATGCCCGGCAGCCGAGCCGCAAGGAGCTCGCCGCCACGGCCGTGCTCGAGCTGCCGCTGGCCGAGGCGTCGGTCAAGGTGCGCACCGGCGGGCCCCACGACGACGACGAGGACTACGACCTCGACGTCTGGGCCGGGGTCGTGCCCGCCCAGCTGATGTTCGGTCCCGCGGAGCCGGACCCAGACCTGCGCCCGGGCGTGAACCTGCCCGACCACATCAAGGCTCTGACGGGCCACCGGCCGGGAAGCTAGGCGTAACAGGCGGTCGTTAGGTTCAGTTCCCGGCCGACTGGCCTACCCTTAGGGGATGAACGATCAGCTCGTCTGGATTGACTGCGAGATGACCGGGCTGGACCTTGCCCGCGATGCGCTGATCGAGATCGCGTGCATCGTCACCGACGGCCAGCTCAACGCGGCCGATGAGGGCATAGATCTGGTGATCAAGCCGCCCGCCGAGGCGCTGGACCACATGCCCGAGGTGGTCAGGGAGATGCACACGGCCTCGGGGCTGCTCACCGAGCTCGCCTCAGGGATCACGCTGGCCGAAGCGCAGGAACAGGTGCTGGCGTACGTGCGCAGCCACGTGCGCGAGCCCCGGAAGGTCCCGCTGTGCGGAAACTCGATCGCCACCGACCGCACGTTCATCGCCCGCGACATGCCCGAGCTTGACTCGTTCCTGCACTACCGCATGGTGGACGTGTCCAGCATCAAGGAGCTCGCCCGGCGCTGGTACCCCCGGGTCTACTTCGCGAGCCCGGAGAAGCACGGCGGGCACCGGGCGCTGGCCGACATCAGGGAGAGCATCAGGGAGCTGCAGTACTACCGGGAGGCGATCTTCGTGCCGCAGCCGGGGCCGGACACCGCGACCGCGCGGGCGATCGCGGCCCGGTACGGGACGCCCGGCGCTTCCGGTGCCGCCGCCGCGGCCGGCGGGGCCGCCCCGGCCGGCACCGACGAGACCACCCCGGCCGGCGAACCCGGTTCTGAATGATGCCCTGATCCCGGTATGCTTCGTAAGCCACGCGGCCCGCCGGCCCGCGGCGATGGTGGGCGTAGCTCAGTTGGTTAGAGCGCCAGGTTGTGGTCCTGGATGTCGTGGGTTCGAATCCCATCGCTCACCCCGAAGAAACCGCAGGTCAGATCGTTTTGCTGGCGTACGACGGTTCCGTCGCGGCGGAGCAGGATGGTCAGGCCGCGGGCGGGGCAGCGCCCACCTCGCCCTGATCGAGGCCGTATCACTTGCTCATTGACGCCGACCAGGAAGGCAGCCCCGCCACGGCCACCTGGGGACAAACCGTCAGCATGCTGCCTGCCCCATCACTACCGAGCAGGCAGCATGTGGCCTTCCCCGGCATGTCACGGGCGATGAAGCGCCGGCGCGTACATGGCTATCAGCGGCCTGGCCCGCCTGAGCTGACCAGTCAGGCCAATTGCGGCTGATATCAGGCGTTCCCGGCGCGACTCACCCTCAACGCCGGTTGGCGCGCGTGGCCCTTGCTTTCCTTATAGTCACCGGCAGGACACCAGTTGTAGCGGTTGGTAAGCACGCGTGTACGCGGTGTCTTCGACTACCGGGCCAGAGGGAAAGGCGGCGAGCGCGTGAGCCTCCCGGCCAATTCGTCGGGTCCGGTGGCGGCGGCCAGGACGGCGGCACGATCAGTCGCGGCTCGATGCGGCGCCGTCGCCAAGGGAGAATGCGGCCGCCACGGTGGGGCTTCTGCGCCCATGTGCGGTTCCGGCAGGCCGTCCCGAGACCATGGAGGACTCTGGTGACGTCCCCTGCCGACACGCCTGCGCTCATGTGGTCGAGCCGGGCCAGGTGCGCTCGCGCAAGTGGTTCCTGATCGGCTGCGTCGAACGAAACGCGATCAGAGTGCTGCCCAGATGGGCCAGGACGGCTTGAACCATCGGCCCCCGCCACGCGTCACCGGGAAGACCGGATTCTGGTGGGTCAGGCCTGTGCCGATGTCCGGCGTGGCGCAGGGGGGAAGTCTGCGGTGGCGGCGCTGGTGACGAAGGCGCGGGCGACGTCGGTGAGTCGCTGGTTGCT